>Ga0308168_1000396_pt1 | contig 55781 bp, 89 predicted proteins | sample PhyCR2_FD_202133 | JGI IMG/M metagenome (GOLD analysis project Ga0308168, IMG submission 202133) | Phyllosphere microbial communities from UC Gill Tract Community Farm, Albany, California, United States - DLSLRC.R2 | ecosystem: Host-associated > Plants > Phyllosphere > Unclassified | place: USA...
CGAGTGGACCCGTCAGATGAAGGCCGACCTTGAACGAATGCCCATGCAGACGCCCGCATTTATGGCCTTCGGGCACATGGGGAAGGCGGTGGGCGGATTCGAACGTAAATTCTTTGAAGATTTCCACTGAGGAACCTGTAAAGCTGGTGGGATAAGGGCTTGAGCGCGATCTGGCTTTCCAGTGTACTGCTCAATGTACTGATTGGTCGTCGCTGGGGGTTAGAGAGGTCATCCACTGAGTGATGTCCGACTGTCGCCAGGCGACCGAATTGGGTCCTATCTTAACCTGTTTCGGGAACGTCCCTTCACGGATTCTTCGATAGACGGTGTTCCGACCCATGCCCGTGACGTGCAGCACCTCGTCCAGGCGGAGCAAGCGATCAATGTTTTCAGAGTGTCGCATTGGGTGTCTCCTTTATATAAAGGGTCAGGCGAGAAAGTGATGCCCGACCTTCGCCGTCCGGGCGGCTTCCTCGGTGCGGAACATGAGTTCGGTTTTGCCTGGGCGTCCTTCCGATTCGTACTCTGCCGATACCCACCAATGGCCGAACATGCGGTACGGCTCGCTGAGGATCTTCGTGACGTAGCAGTCGATCAGGTTCATGGATGGTCTCCACGCCGCCGGTGGCGGCAGGTTGGTAGTCAGTCCAGCTGGTAGTAGACGTAGCAGTCGACGCCCTGGTCCTTGAGGGACCGGTACATGGCTTGCACGCCGGCGTACCGCCGGTTGCCGATGCCGGCGAACGGTACCGACAGGTGCAGGCCGCGCGGGTGGTAGGTGCTGGCCGGATACACGCTGCCGGGCAGGCCCTTGATCTGGCTGGAGCGCAGGCCTCGCAGCGGGATGACAACGCGATCGAGGTTGGCGCTGCCGCCGTCGTCCTGGCACTCGTTGGCAGCAGCGATGCCGGCCTCGGTGGCTACCCGCACCTTCTCGGGCAGGTTGCCCAGATCTTCTTTCGTCATGGCAATAGCTCTCCATGCCCGCGCATGTCGGCGGGCTTGAGTTGAAGGGGAAGGGTTTCGGTTACAGCAGGTGTGCGCCGGCTTCGAGCAGGCCGTCGCGATCTTCGCGGAGGTTGTCGCGCTCCTTGGCCAGGCGCTGGATCTCGCGGTGCAGGTACTGGGCGATGGTCTCGCCGCCGCGTAGGTCGCTAGGCTTGGCGCCCTTCAGCACGGCCTCAAGCTCGTTCACGCTGAATTGCTCGATCATGGCGCCACCTGCTTGCGGTAGCCGGCCTCTTCCAGCGCCCTGAACGCTTCGCTCACGTATGCATCCGGAGTTCTTCCGGTAGCATCTTGGTAAGCGCGCGACATTACGGTCAGTCGATCCTCAAGCTCTTCCGCTGCGATCTGCTCCGGCGTGCGGAAGGGGCGGAAGTCACCAGATGGGGCTACCTCGACTTGAATGTCGTCACCGTCTGTGCTCCAACTATGCACTGCGAAGCCCAAGTGATGGGCGAGAACGGTGGTCTTTCGCCACTCACGATTTACCCAGGTTTGCACCTCGCACACCGTGCCAACCGGCGGCAGGCCCTCGCCATCCCAGCGCGCCGGCCGGGGCGTGATGTACTGGACCTGGCCACGCGTGAAGTTGTGCCGGTGATCGCCAGTCCCGCCGCCATAGGCATAGGCTCGATCCTCGGCGCCGACCACGGCGTACTGCTCCATGCTGATCCACACCTCGGTGATGCCGTGATGCGCGACTAGGCCGTGACCGTCTGCCCACTCAGGCGCTTTGCTCCAATCGATCTTGCTCACAGCTCATACCTCTCATAAATCCAGCGCCCAGGCGCCAGTGCGGGTGTAGGTTCGGGTTGTGTTTCGTGCGGGGAGAGCTGGCGCTGGTTGCCGGCCTGCAGCTGGCTGTCGGGAATGCAGCTGATGCCGACCCCGTTGAGCAGGTAGCAGGTGACGCCGCGCTGGCTGTCATGCTGCACGTCGATGACGTTCTCGGTTGCGCTGGCGCCGGTGGCCAGCAGCAGGAGGCAGAGGGCGAGGCGGGTCATGCCGCCACCTGCTTGAACTCGACGACCCAGACCCAGGGGTTGGCGTTCCAGGAGTCGGCTCCGTTGATGGCTACCCAGAGCTCCCGCCAGGCGTCGAACGGGTCGGCCCAGTTTCCAGGCCCTGGCTCGCTCTTGAATGGGTGGTAGTAGTGCTCACCGTCGCCGTGGTGAATGCGGTGTATGCCCTCGGCGACGTAGCGGCTTTCGAAATCGGTTTCGCCCTCGCCATCCTGCAGGCGCTCGACTCGCACGTCTGTGACCTCCAGCAGGAGGCGGCTGGCCACGCGCGGCATGTGGATGCTGGGCTTCCATGCCGACCTTGGATCGCCGCCGCCATCCTCATCGCCTGCCCATTCGCAGAGACCGTCCGCTGCGTAGACCACATGCCCTGAGTAATAGCCGCGACCGAACCGCATTTCGCGGACAGCCTTCGCTGGGCGATCCGGCTCCCAGTCGATCGCATTACCCTGCTGATCGAAGTCGTGGCTGATGACGCCCCAGGTCTCGCGCACCCACAGGCGGTCGCCTGGCTGCCCGTATGGACACTTCGCTTCCCATTTGCCGCCAGACCGAGTGGTGTATGCCCAGAAGCCATCAACCTCGTCGCCATTTTCAGCGTGACCGGACACGTATTCGAATCGGTGGTCACGGCGGGACCAGCTCAGATCGAAGGGCTGGTGCTTGATAGGACGGCGGGTGACCGTCTTCCGGCCTTCCAGGATGGCGCACACCATCGGCGCACTGAACAGGATCGGGCGTTCCTTTGCTTGAGACATAGCTTCGCCTTGGCCGCCATATCGCGGCAGTGAATAGAGGGGAGAGGTGTTACAGCGGGGAAGAGTACAAATGTGCTCTTAGGACATTTACTCAACTTGCGCTTTGACTTGGTGTCACAATAGATGCACAGGGATATCGGCACGAACCTTCGGGCCAGACCTTTAGGACATCAATCCGATGCTCAGTAAGGATGATTTTCGCTACGCAGCTCACCGGCATCTGCTCGAAATGGATGCATCTAACTCCCAGCTCAGGCGTCTAGTTTCCGACGGCGAGACTTCTGGCGATCATTGGCAAAACGCGGTGGCGTGGCATCAAAACGCTCACGATGCTTGGGTCATCTTTCTGGGCGATAACACTCAACCTGCAGTTTTAGCCTGAACCAAATTCGCAGAGGGATCTGCGATTCTCAGTTTTTGATCCTGCTTAGATTTCCCCGACAGCACGGCCCTAGTAATGGAGCCGCCTGAACTAACCAAGCTTCTTGTTCGTGCCAAATGACGTTGGCGGGTTTGCCGCTCACACTCTCCCAGTCGCTGCGAATGTCGTCTGCGAAATGGTCCCGGTCGGCCTAGAACTTCAAGGCAGCACGCAGCACGCAGCACGCAGCACCTCAACCTCAGCGTCATGGGTCATCGGCCCCAGCCCAACAATCCGCAGCCCAGTCTCAGATGCGTCCCTCTCTGCCTCTTCTTTGGTCCACCAGAAGGCAGTACCAACCATCCAGGCTATAGGGTCGGGTTGGTGCACAGCTGCTGCGCGCTTGTTCCACTCTTTCACTGCCTGGTCATGGCCTGGTTGGTCTTCGCATTCGTGCTGCTGAACTCCGACTGGCCCGCGAGCAAGGCAGGCTGAGTGCTCGTCAACTCGGCCCTGGCAGATGACGACTGAGGCATCGCTGTCGAGTTGTTCAACGAAAGCGTCTTGCTGTCCGCAGAACGGACACGGGCTCAGTTTCGCGGCCATTTCTGTGTTGCTGGATCGGTTTTCTGTGGGCATGGGATACCTCAAGCTGAGCGTTCGAGTTGTTGTTGAAGGCGTTGGCCGATCCAGCGCACGACCGGCACGGCCTTGCTGTTGCCGATTGCCTTGTAGCGTGGGCCGTCCGGGCAATCACTGATGGGCTTGCCGCGATAGGGAATCAACGTGTAGTCGTCAGGAAAACCCTGAAGGCGTTCGCATTCACGGGGCGTGAGGCGTCGTACACTGCCTGGGTGGCTCACCACATTCGGCCCTGTTGCCGAGTCTGTGCTGTCCACCTGCTTCCCGTAGCTACTGGTCAGCGTTTGTGCCACCTCCCTGCAGCTCACAATGGGCTGGCCGCGCCCGGTACCGTCCTCGCTGGCGTCGAAGCCTTCCGCCTTCAGCGTGTGCGTGATATCGCCTGTGATGCATACTGCAACCTGTCCGCCTGCGTTGGGATGGCTGGCGCCGTGGCCCATGGCTCGAAGTGTCGGGGCCAGGTGCCCGGCGTCGGCGCCGTGGTCCTTGCAACTGAACGCCAATACGGCATTTTCCTGGCCGCTGTTGCGACCCAGTGCGAATGCTTGGTCAGCGAGAGTGCAGGGGTCTTGCGTGCCGTGTATGACCAGCAAGCTCTCGCGGCTTTCGTGGTCGCCGTATGGGTTTGTCGTAAGCGGCGCTGCCACGACGAAGGTTTCGGTTTCTGCATCCATTCGGGTGCCGCCCGGGTGAGCGCTGAGAGCGGTTGCGACTTCGGTATGCTGGCAATTGGCACCGCCGCCGAACGCTCTGGGCCAGGCCGGTGGCGCGACTACGTGCCCACCGGTTGCTCCGTCTGTTCCAGGGAAGCCACCCCCTTCAGTGCGTGCATCAAGGGTGCAGGCAACGTCTTGCCCCTGGCCTCGGCGCGGCGGAGTATCCCGGCGCACGCCTTCGCGCTCAAAAAGTACTTCGAGGGGATCGAACCCTGCTCGAGCACTTGCGACAACGAACACACGGCGGCGTCGTTGGGCCAGGCCGAAATATTGGGCATCCAGAACCCGCCATGCGACTGTTCGCGTGGGTCCATACACACAACCAGCGTCCTTCCATTTGCCCCCTGGCGGCTTGAGCTCTGCGGATTCGCCCACCAAGGCGCCGAGGAAGCAGCCAAACGCGTTGCCTTTGTCTGAGAGGACTCCAGGGACGTTTTCCCAGACACAGGCGGCCTCGGGCTCGCCACGCTTTGTTCGAACATGGTCAATTGCATCGAGCAGCTCCACGTATTTGATGGTTAGGGCGCCGCGGGGATCGGCAAGGCCTTCGCGCATGCCGGCCACGCTGAAGGCCTGGCAGGGTGTACCACCGACCAGGACCTCGGGCGCCGGGATCTTACCGGAGAGCACTAGGGCAGCTAGGCGGGTCATGTCACCGTGATTAGGAATGGCGGGGTAGTGATGAGACAGCACAGCGCAAGGGAACGGCTCGATCTCGGCGTACCAAGACGCTTTCCACCCGAGCGGCTCCCAGGCTACGGTCGCAGCTTCAATGCCGCTGCAGACGCTTCCATAGGTGATGGGCATGGTTAATCCTCGGTTAAGCAGCCTTTGGCGTCATTCCAGGCTGGTAGTCCACCCAACCTATGCGCGGCGCCTTCGTCTTCTTGTTGATTAGCGGGTTGCCCTCAACATCAGTTAGGGTGCACTTGGCTCGTACCCGCAAATCTCGGCAAGAGCCGCATCTTTGCGCGAGCAAGACGAATTGCTCGGCATACTGCGGAGCATCAAAGGCAGGGCTGAGCTGGCGCACCTTTTTACCCTGCATGATCTTCATGGCCTGCCTTTCGACTGCTTCATTCCATTCGGCAACTGTCAGGTCTATGGGGGGGGCAGCCAATCTTCCCGCTAGGTTTCGTGGTCTTGGTAATCTTTCTGGCCTCGGCCAGCGCTACATCACGGGTCATTCCGAACACTGCGAATGTGCTCATGGTGATCTCCAGGCAAGCGCCGCCCTCGCCAGGGTGGCGTGATTTGTGAAAGTGGGGTAATGATTGTCGGCTCGACATGGAGTCGGTTATGGAGGCCGCAATGAAGTTGAAGATTCTCGCTCTCGGCTCACTCGCTTTGGCGTCAACAATGGCCACCGCTGAATCCCTTAGTGAGATGTATCCAGACCCGTGGCGCAGTAGCCCGAGCCAGAGCATCACCAAGACTCTGGCCGAGCAGGGCGTGGAGGGATGCAAAAAGTACCGTTATCGTGTGGCAGCAAAGAGCGAATCGGAGTTCTTGGTTTATTGCTACCGGGGCGGTGACGCTAAATCGGCTTACCTGGTGTGGCCTAACATCCACAAAGTCCTCGGCCCATACCAGCCGGATAGCTCATTGTGAAAGAATACTGAGCAGTTGTGGCGAACTGGCTGCGGCTAGGCTATAGAGGGTCACCGGCATGGGGCCGGATCAAGGAGGCTTTTATGTCACTAGGGCAGGACAGGTATTACAGCTATGAAATAGTCCTTGAAGAGGGGCTGACCGCTTATGTGCATTGTAAATGGATCGATAGCCAACCTGGGCATGTGGCAAGCGAGGCTTCTGTCGTTGTCCATCAAGGCGACACTGAAAATGAGATAGGGCATATCAAGGGGCCAATCCAGCGCGATGATGCAAACGAACAAGGCAAAAAAATCGCTGAAGCCTGGTACGCCAAGCAGAAAGGCACGGCTACTGAATGAGGTTCGGGCTGATTAATTCATCGCCAGGGTCTTGTTGAATCATCAGCATGCTCTTCCGCTCAAAGGCCAGAGCCAAGCGCGGCGAGATGCTGATCTCATGCCGCGGCGGGGTAAGAAACTTCGCCGCGTGCAGTCTGCCCAGGGCGTGGATGCCGTGAATCAGCGCCTCGATCATCTGGCTGTAGGTGGCATCTGCCCAGTCGCAGATCGCCCGCAGGTGCTGGCCTGTTCGTTTCCTGGCTGACAGCCTCAGCGGCTCAGTGCGCGCCACATTTCGGTGACCTTCTATTTCGTGGCGCGTGATCCCGAACAGCGCGTGATGCCCAAGCGCCTCTACGTGATGAATCATCAGCGTCATCGCCTCGCCCTGTTCCTCGATACCGGCCCACTCCATCAGCTCCAGCAGGGCCTGCTTAGTCCCTGGTCGAACCTTCAAGCGCAGGTCTTCTTCCTGCACGCGCTCGGCCTTGGCCCTGCGCTTCTCATCACGCTGCTGCTGCGTCAGAGCCATCATCGCCTCCATTGCGCACGAACTGGGCGCCCGACCCGATGTCGAGCAGGTCGCACACCCGGTTGATGATCTTTAGCGCTGCGTCGAACACCTTGGCATCGTCCGGCTCGCGGGCCAGGCGCTTCATGTTCGGCTGATGCTCCAGGCAGACCTTGTCGACCAGGCGCCGGGCCAGCCTGCGAAGGTGGTCGGCGCTGTCGTGCACTCGAAGGCTCAGGGCGAAGGCCAGCGCCACGTCATCAGGCCGGTACTGCCCGCCGCTGCGGGTGTTGTACAGCTTCTTGACCGGCCGATTCAGCCAGGCCGGCAGGGTTACCACTCCAGAAGGTGCTTTCTGCATGTCTGTGCTCCGATAGGCCGCTTGGCGGCAGGTGGAACTGTTCTTGCCGCCGGCGCTGGCGGACCAGGTTGGTGATGCGCTTCATGCAGCGCGCGCTGCGTCGATCTGCTCGGTGATTTCGAACAGCTGCTGTGTCAGGTTCTCGATGGTGGCAGCGCCGCGCACTCGTTCGGCGCGGCTCCACTGGCAACTGCGGTTAAACAGAAGCTGCAGGTTTTGCTCCAGTTCCTTGCGGCGCTGGAGCAGATCAAGGGTGGTTGCGAGTGGCATGGCTTATTTTTCCAGTGCTTTACGCAGGTACGGATCGATGTCGGCCTGGCCGAGCAGCCAGCGCTTGTAGTCGCGCGGAATGTCCTCGATCTTCGAGCCAGCGTGCTTACCGAAGCGGATGATCTTCGGGATGCGGGCGTCTTCTGAGATCTCCCAGAGTTCTTCCCAGCTAGCCACTGGACGTCCCAGCTGAGCCTTCAGGGTGGTGAAGATTGTCGTCAGGAGGCGGCGGCAGTTCTTCACATCGTCCAAGGCCGCGTGAGCATTGCGCAGAAGTTCTGGGGCTTCCGAGCGGTAATGCAGGTAGATCATGGCCGACTGCGTGTGAGTGTCAGCATCGGGCCAAAGCATGCGGCTCAGCGCGGCGGTGCAGATGCGCTTGATTTCTGGCTTACCTATGACGCCCCAGTCGTAATCGACGTTGTGTCCGATCAGGAATGTAGCGTCTTCAGGCAGCTTGAAAGATTCATGCGGCGGGCAGTCGGCCAGTTCTTCGTCCAGGATGTGGCTGGTGGCCAGGGCACCGAGCTCGATAGGTTTGGACGGCTTGTATCGCTGCAAGAATTCGCCGCTGATGGCTAGGCCCGCGCCGAGCTGCAGCCAGGCAGCCTCAATTAGTTCCGGGCTGTTCAGTCCGGTGGTTTCAGAGTCAAAGATGTAGGCGGTCATTTGAGTTCCGTTTCGCAAGAAGAAGGGGTGTCAGCAGCGTGATTACTGCTGACCAGCGGTCAATCGAACGGGATGTCGTCCGAGAAATCGGGCGGCGCGCCGTAGTCATAGTTGTCTGTCTGGGTGTAGCCGCCGGCGACCTGGGCAGACTTCGGTCGGCGGTCATGCACCGGCTTCTTCATGAGCTGCTGAACCATTTTTTCCAGCTTGGCTGGAGTGGTGCAGCGCGGGTCAAGGATCTCGGATGCTGTCTTCTCGGATTCAGCACTGAACGGCGCGTAGATGATTGGGCGGGGCATGCCGGTCTGGCTGTTCTTCTCGATTTCCATCTGAATCAGCAGGCCGATGGGTTTCCTCAAGAGTTCAGGGAAGCCAGGCGCAGTCACCTGCTCCCGCTGCTTGGTTTCGTTGTTCCATTTATCGAACTGGGTAGGCTGCGGGGCGCCAACGGTGCGCAGCTGCAGGCAAGCCATGATGGCGTTCATCATCGCGTAGCCACCCTCGTTGCGGGTGCCATGCTGGTAAGTCAGGTTGAGGTAGAACGTTGCCTCGGCCCCGTCGCGACTCTTGAAGGTGAAGCCGATACCGGTCGAACCGGTTTCTTGCTTCTCCATGTACTCGGCGCGCTGGAACTCGCCAATGAATTTTCCGGCCTCGTCGATGAAGGCTGATTTGTTGTCCGCGGAGCGCGCGGCGTTTGCGTCCAGATTGAACATTCAGAAGGCTCCTATGCGGCCTGGTTGGTATTGGTGAGGTCGTAGTACTCGCAGATCGCGGCATCGACCAGAGCGAGGTCGTTGTCGATCATCGCCTCGTTGAACATGCCCATCGGAGCCTTGGTGGTGTCCGACCCGTTGTTTCGGGTGCTGAACAGATGCTGGCCGTCACTGACCACAGAGCGCAGGACGATGGTGACCATGCCCTCCAGGGTGATCTTCTCGTCCAGCATTTTGCCGATGGTCTTCATCTTGATCTGACCGGCTTCCGTTTCCTCGGTGTGGCTGAGGATGTAAACGCGAACGTCGTCGGGCAGGCTGAGCAGCGCCTCGAAGATGTTCCAGGTGTGTCGGCCGATCTCGGTGAACTTGTCGAACCCTTTCTCCTCGCTCCGGCGCATGAACTCGTTGGCCAGGATGTACTGGAAGTCGTCGATCACGATCACCTTGCGCTTGGTCTGGCGGCAGGCGCCGATCACCTTGACCCAGTTGTCGGTGACGTAGGACTTCCAGGCCTTGGAGCCGGGGAAGGGAAGCGGCTTTTTGATGACTTGGACCAGGGCCACATCATCAGGCTTGAAATTGCGTAGCGATGCGCTCTTGCCAGCCCCGGACTTGCCGAGGATCAGGGTTACGGTTGCCATGCGGCACCTCAGCTAGGTTGGTTGTCCCACTGCCGCTCAATGCGAGCAGCCTCGTCTTCGTACTCTTTGCGCTCATCGCCCTGGTACCGCTCAGGCGTGAAAGATCCGACCGTCATCCAGTCGAGCTGGGCGGCCAGACGGGGTGTTGTGTTCATGGATGCCTCAGGAGGTGATGCGGCCTGCGTAAGCGCTGGCGAGCATCCAAGCGGTGCAGAAGAAAAGGGTTAGGAAGCCGCCACGCCACGATGCCCAGCGCGCTGTTTGCTGGCGGCTCACGCGCGAACCTCATAGGCCAGCGTGCACATTCCGCACAGGTAGGCCCGGCCAGACCAGGCCGCTGGGTTCTCGATGTGGGCAAGGCGCGCCTGGTTCATGGCGTCAGCCAGGGTCAGCCCCTTGAAGACCATTAGGATGCGGTCGTCTGGAACTGCCTGTGCAGCTTCAGCGACCTGCTCGTCAATGAGCGACATCACGATTGGCGTTGTCATGCCACCCTCCCGTTCGTTTCCATCCACTGTTCGTGGTCGCGCTCGATGATGCGATTCAAGCGCTCGGTGTAGCTGCGCTGCTCGACAAGATCGATGGCGCCAGTGAGGCCGGCCAGGTCAATGGCCATAACCAGCTCACCACGGAGCGTATCGCTGAAGTTCGCGCAGATCGCAGAGAAGCGGGAGTCGATAATGTCGACCACCGCCTGACGGGTACCCTTGTTCATGCTGTCCTCCGGGCGGCGCCTGTGCCGCACATGGCTTCCATCTTGTCGAGCGCTGAGGCGATTGCTCGACGGCTGGCGGTTTTCTGTTGTTCATCACGGGCGCGCAGACATTCCAGCCAGGCCCTGTTGTTTTCTGCAGCTTCTTCTGGGGTTACGCCTGCGGCCCAGTGAACCTGTTCATCACCGGAGAGGCGACGATCCAAGGCGCGTGCCTGGGCGCTATCGGCGTACAGATCGGCGTGGTCGCCCATGGTCGCCTCCAGGTGGTGGGTTACTCGGTGGGTGGAGTGAGGTGTGGCTGCCAGTGCGTAACGCGGTGCTCGAAACGCGAGCCATCCCCGTACCGCCAGTCAATGCCGTTCCAGTAGAGGAAGCGGGCGCCATTGAAGGCGCTCTGCGCTTTGCGTGCTGGTGTGTAGGCGATTACCCAGGCCTTGCCGCCGCCCTTTGGCAGCTCGGGCAGCCTGTCGCTGCACTTGATCCAGCCGCTCATGGCTTGCCTCTGGCCTTGTCGATGGTCCGCTCAAAGCGCGCTGCAAGATCGCCGTTAACCTTGGCCTTTGCGTCGCTCTCGTTGGTTTCCTTTGCCCAGTGGAGGACCTCGTATCGACGCAATGTTTTCGCGGCTTCTTCGAGATCTGCCAGAAGATCGGGCGCGGCAGCCATCAAGCAGGCATTGGCTTCGCCTTGCTCGATCAGGCTGTTGTAGCAGGCGATCACGATGTCGCCGCCTTCTGCTGTGATCTGCGCTTCGAGCTTGTCGACAGCGTTGTATCCGGACCAGTAACTCCACGGTGCTGGAGTGTGATTGCTCATCGTGTAAGCCTCTGTAGCCAACCGCATGAGGCAGGCGCCAGCGCAGGGGACCAACCCGAGCCGTGAAGCTCGCTGGCGCCTGTCTGATGCGGTCGTATGTGAAGGGAAGGGGATGCAGGCGCCGGAGCTGCCCGGATGCGTCTGGACTGTCCTGCCGGACCCGGACTCACCTGCGCGATGCAATCTGCATCAATGATTCGACTTGCTGACACCTGCCAGCGCATATGGCTAAGCCTGATACCCGCGCTTCCGTAGAATCGCCTGACCAGCCTTGCGGCCGGTAGCGGGGCCTGGCATCACGGCTACTGGGTTCCGATTCAAGCCGGACAATGATGCAGAGGATGCATCGGTGATCCACATTCCGGGGCAAACCGGGTGTCGGGACGCCTCACCGAAGGGCGAGACGCTACCCACGCTCACAATTCGCGGCGATCAACTCGCGTTCAATGTGGATCACCGATGCAGCCTGCGATGGGGAGCAGGGCATCGGGCAGTTAACGACAGGCTGTCGGAGCGAAGACCTTGCATTCCGTTTCTAGCGCTGCCGAGGCAGCTACGCGGTTTGCAGCGGGTCACGCTCATTTTCCAGCAGCAGGCCGCGCTCAATGCAGAACTGAATCTCTGCGTCGAATCCGGCACGGTTCAGGACCTGCTGGCCGTTCGGATCGTAAATGGCTCGGTGGTGGCCGGCTACGGTCACTCGTGGCGTCCTAACGACTGCATAGCCGTGACGCTCGAAGCAGCCGTTCGGGCTATTTGGTTGTGCTGGCATGTTCCTGCTCCAGTGGATTCCCCCTGATGCGCCCCGCTTGAGGCGCACCGGGGAATCGTCTGCTTAAGCGGGCAAGTCACGATCATCGCCGCGGTGGGACATGAACTCGTCGATCTTGTCGAGGCCGATATGCTCCAGCGTGTCGTCGGGGTCGCTGTTGGCCAGAAGCCAAGCGCGAACTTCCTCCTCTCCGATCTGCTGCAAAAGTGTCTCGGCGCCTACCTCGCTCACGATGTCCACGGGGTCGAGATCGTGGAGGCGGTCGTCAAGGTCAAGCTGAGCAGCGACCTCTCGGCCATTGGCCTGAACCGTTACGCTGACTCCGCTGTTGTGATAGGTGCTATCCACGCTCACGTTATCTGCTGGGAATGTGATTTCCATTGGTGTCACTCCAGTTGATTTCCAATGCCGGCTCAGTGAACCGGCATCAGTAAATCGCTCTGTCACTTGTGTGCTTCGGGGTCTTTGATGTGCTTGTCGAACAGCTTCTTGTGGCGGCGGGCGAAGCGGGCCACGAACGCAATGGCAAGCAGGGAAACAACGAATAGGGCCAGCGCATAAAGCTTGAAGACCAGGTAAATCGACAGAGGCGTAAAAAGCACCACTAAAAACAAGTCGATGAAGGGGTCCGTTCTTGTCTCCCCCTTCTTGTCTTTCCACCACAGATAAGTGCTTGTAGTGCCCTTGGTTTCGAAGGTGGTCCAGCCGCGCAGTCGAGCTATAAGCTCAAGAACCGGGTTGCGGCCTGGCTCGCTGTCGTCGATCCATCCCCAGGCATGGCGCCAGGCTTTCCCAAGCAGGATGATCAATCCGCAAGCTACCGCTAGGGCAACCCCAGCGACCGCGCAAGCCAAGAGCTGCGCCGTTATTGACTCAAGAAATGGCGGTATACTCATAAGGTGTTCTCCGGTTGATTTCCCAATGCAGCCTGTCGCCAAGCTGCATCAGTGAAATCGTTTTCCTCCCCATGCGCATCGCCGCGGTTTCCCCACCTGGCCGGGTCACACATTTCGTGGACGGTGTTATTCCCGGCTGGCTTGCATGGTTTGGCGTCCCTCAATGCATGAGGTCCGGCAGCTATCCAGAGGCTGCATGGACGACGGTTTAGCTTTCTCACCACCGGGTTGTCCGGTACGTCGTTGGGTCACGTCTGGTTGTGTAAAGAGCGGTGAGGCTTGAGGGCCTCCCGAGGGGCTGTGTAGCGCCGCCCGGTGATGTGAACATTAGGCATTCCTTCTTTTTTCGTCAATAGGTATTCCTAACTTTTTTCGCGAAAGCATGAAAAAGCCCGCGCTAGGCGGGCTCGTAAAGTCTCATGAGCTAGTGCTACTGCATCGGAATCATGCAGTCTCTACCGATTACGTTGATGAACATTCCATCCACCCTGCACCTGATGACGATCCGCTGGCCTTTTCTGATAGCGGCAAGGTCGCTATTAGCGCTATCCGGAAAGAATCCCTGGAAGGATCGAATCCCGAGCCTGGTTTGCCCCGCGATGGTCACGTACATGTCGCCGCTAACGCTCCTGCCTACGCTTTTTATCATCCCAGACACGTCAATGATTGCCCCGCGATAGCGGCCGTCTGCCGCTACCTCATTCTCTAGATAATCACCAAGGATTTGCTCGGCGGTTGCGGAATAGATGCGCACCGGGGCGGTGTACTCGGAATCGCCTGCCAGCTCTTGCAGTTTTTCGGCTATGTCGTTTCCAAAAAAGAATCTCACAACAAAAAAAATGATGACAGCCATGACGATTCTGCCAGGAATCTTGCTTCTTCCGCGTGGGCGGTAGGGTCTAAAATCTCCGATGCCTTCGCCAGCTACAATCTGGGCTGAGCGCATAGGCCTCCCACACCCAGGACAAGCCGGTGCCGAGTCTGAAATTTCGCGCTGACAATCGGGGCAGGTAATGAGCGGCATGGGAGTCCTTTCGCGGTGTAGGCATGCCGCCATCCTACCATTCTGGCCATCAGCTATCACGCAGGCGTAAAAAAGCCCGCAGGGATGGGCGGGCGAAAGGGAAAATCGGATGAGCCTTCACTGTGCAGAGTAGGGCGTGAAAAAAGCGTTAAGGCATGAAAAAGCCCGCCGAGGCGGGCTTCAACTAATCAACAAGCTTGTAGAACTCTTTTTTGCTCACGCCTGCCTGTAGGCTCATGTACTTAATGAGATCCCCATGGAATGGGGCCTTGGGCTTGTCCACGGTTACCTTTCGAAAAGGGTTTCCGTCCTTCACCCACTGCTCGTGGCTTCCTTCCTGGTTTCGGAAGCGGAATCCTAGTTTCTTAAGGACGCCGATGACTTCTCTATAGGTAAGGGGACGATGGCGCCCAAAGCCCATTCACAATCCTTAGCAAACGTACTGAAGCGTTGGCTCGTTGAAGAATCGAACCTTCTGCTTGGCGCTTCGGCGCTGAGCCAGAGACCAGAAGAAAGCCTTAATGCTATAACCCAACCGCATGGATAGTGGGGCGCGCCGACCAAGCAGCTCAGCTGCATGCTCCTTGTCGACAGTGAGAGCCTCCACCACGTAGGACTTGATCTGTCCTTCGAGTTTTTCCTTGGCCTCTTCAAAGGTTTCACCTTGAGCGGCCAGGGTAAATTGCGGGCAGGCAGCAATCCAATAACCATCCTTCTTCTCTGCGTAGCAACGGAGAACGAACGGGTTGTTAGACATGATGCAAAACCTCCGACAATACTGGTGCACAGGTTATCCACAGACAACACTGGATGGCGATTATGGATACGTCGCCGTATAAGTCAACTGAAATCCGCGCCACGAAACCGAAGCTAACGATTTTGTGGCGCGTATGGTGACTATAGGTTAGGCAGCCAAAGGCGCCACTGGTTCGACCGATCGGAGGCTATCGGGATAATGAGGGAAACTAACGGCCCCGAAGGCCTCTAGGGCAATTGCTTTCGCGCAATGCTACCAGCGTTCACCTCCTCCCCGTACCTTGATAGCTTGTCCTCCCCAGCCTGCATCACCTGGCAGATCCTGATCACTGCCTGGGCGTCATGCTCGTTTCCGGCCAGGCTCAGTCGTTCAGCAATCCGCATCAGCTCGACCGCTGACCATTTCAGGTCAGAGGCCAGGCCCTGGAGGTCGCGGCGGAGTTCTTGGTTGGGCTTGGTTAGCGTCATGGCCGGTCCCTACAGGAATACCGATTTGGGCATTTTGCCGTCGACGACCGTGCCAACGATCTCCCATGCGTCGTCAACAGCTCTGGTCGGGTAGGCTGAGTTCAGTGGCTTCAGGTATAGCTCCCCAGCATCGCGAACAAGCTGTTTGAAAGTCGCTTCGTTGGTGCTGGTCATCCTGGCCACGACAAACTGCCCCGGCCTTGGCTCAATGTCTGGAGCTATCAGAATCAGGAAGCCCTCAGGGAACGACGGGCTTCCCGAAGACAATGTCATTGAGTCGCCAATCACCCTTAGCCAGAAGGCGTCCTCGCCAGCCCATACGTCAGACGTGTGCTGGGGGCATAGAGCAATGTTACCCATCTCGACCGCCTCCCTAGCGATACCGGCCTGAACCCAACTAATTTCGGGGTAGGAGAAGGATCTTGTGGGCTGCAGAGCGGCTTCCACATTTGAGCTTTCTACTTCGCCAGATGGCGATTTTTTCATTGCCCCCCTTCCGGTTGCCAGCCACTTGGGCGTAACGCCCAAATGCTCAGCGGCAAGGAGCAGGTTTTGCCCCTCGATGGTTTTGGTCTTGCCCGAAAGCCAATCATTCACCGAGGGCGCTGTGATTCCGCAGGCGCGGGCTAGTGAGGCCTGCGTGATTTTCGGTGGGCCAGCCATGACTTGGCGCAAACGTTCTTGAAGTGTGCTCATTAGGGCAGCCTAACACCGGGCATCTAAGGTATTCCTATTGACCTGAATAAAAGGTATGCCTAATATCTCTACCTAAGATTCCAGCCGGAGAGACCAGGCATGAACCCCAGCGCAATTATCGACGCTCTGGGCGGGACATTTCGCGTAGCCGAGCTGTGCGAGGTGCGCCCGCCATCGGTGAGCGATTGGAAAAAGCACGGCATTCCTCGTGCCCGAATGATGTTCCTGCGCGTAGCTCGCCCGGATGTCTTCAAGGCCCTGGAGGAAGAAGCCCAGGAAGAAGCTTCCCAGCCCAGCGCTAGCGCAAAGAAAACCGCTGCTTAACCACTTTCAACCACAAAGGAACCAACCGTGTCGTACTTCGACCCCGACCACCTGCACAACAAGCCCACCAAGGTTCGCTTGGATGAGGCCGCCGACGATCTGCTGTCGGCGATGGCTCGCTTCAAGCGCACGCAGAAGGCAGTGCTCGCCAGGGAAATTCTGGAGCGCGGTCTCGACCAGATGATGCAAGAGCTTAACGCGAAGACTGACGTGGCCTGAAGTGGCCGAGGAGGCCCTGTGCCAGAAAGCAAAGAGCTGGATATCCAGCTCGACGGGAAGGGCAATTCAGATCTGGCGTATCTCGCCAGGCAGAAGGGCTTAACCCCTGAGCAACTGGCGGCACGAATCATCAATGAGGCTCTCGACCGGATGACGAGAACAGAGCCTGGCCGAAGCAACGTTCGGTCGTTTCGCAAGGGCTTATAAGCCCCTGAGGGACTCATGAGGAACTGCCGTTGAACGCAGCAAAACCCAAACCGCAGATACGAAAAAGCCGACGGGCTAGGTCGGCTAATTCAACTGCATTCGTAACGCTTGTGTGAGGTCATCATATATGCACCAGACCATCCAAAGCAATACCGTGGCCATCGCGCCACAAAATGCGAGCCATGATTTCGTGGCGCGCAGTCATTTCGAGCTGGCAGTGAATGCCGCTCGCCAGGTTCGAGCCCAGTACTCGCGCCAATCCAAACGACAGCTCGTTCGTGAATGCTTGCAGCACCTGCATGCGTTCCTGGCTGCCCCGCGCCCTGGAGCAGCCCATGAGTAACGTCATCTCTCTCAAATCAGCCGGGGGGTTTACCCGGATGGAAAACGATCTGTACGAGGCGCTGATCGCGGCCGACCTTTCGGGGCGTGAGCTCCGTGTGGCTCTGGCAATCCACCGCCTCACCGCGGGGTACAACCAGGAAGCCGTCAAGGTAGCAGCCTTGTACATCTCCAAGATGATGTACCAAGACGAAGCCAAGGCAGTCGCCGAGCGTGCAAACGTATCTCGCGCGATCAACTCCCTGATCCGCCAGCGGGTTCTGTTTCGTGACGGCGGTAGCCGTGACCCGATCACTTTCCTGCCTGTTTCCGAGTGGAAAATTGACCAGAAATCCACTGTGTCGAAATCTACACACTGTGTAGAAAAGACACATGCCACTGTGTCGAAAATTACACACATAAAAGACAGAAATACAAATACCAATGCTAACGCATTGGTTGTCGCCGCTGTCGCTTCGACCGTCGATGGCGAAGACCAGGGTGAAGATCCAAAGCCAGCCACTGATCCTGTCCAGCCCGAGCAGGCGAAATCCGATCGCATCCCGTACGGTCGCATTGTCGCGATCTACAACGAGGTTTGTGGTGGCACGCTCCCTCAGTGCATGAAGCTTACCGAGAAACGCCGGCGCTTGATCCGCGGCTGCTGGAACCTCGAGGTCAATGGTGTTCACCCATTCCGTAAGGGCGAGTTCTGGACTGCCTATTTCACCGACTGCCTGGCCAACAAGCACTGGGTTGGCCAGAACGACCGTGGCTGGACCGCCGATATTGAGTTCCTGACCCGCCAGGACAAGGTGCTCAAGGTTCTGGAGGCTCAGCAATGATCGAGACTCGCCCACTGGTCTCAGAGGAAGCCGAACACGGCGTCGTCGGCGCCCTGATGCACCAGCCTGACCTGATCGAATCTATCGGCGCCAAGGTATCCGTCCAGCACTTCTACGACCCTGATGCCGCCGATCTGTTTGGCATGATCCTGGGAGCTCGGTCGGCAGGCCGGCCGGTTGACCCAGTAGCCCTTTCGGACATCCGCCCAACACTCAGCAGCGGTGAGCTCACCATCGTTCGAGCTTCTGAGCTCATGCGCTCTGTTCCGTCCGTTGCCAACGTCCATGAGTACGCCAGGATCGTTTCGGAGCGCTACAAGGCGCGCCAGATCAGCGAGATCGGGCAGTCGATCATCGATATGGCAACCCATGCGCGCCCCATCGCCGGAATCATCGCGGATGTCCAGCAAACCGTCATGACGCTGAATAGCGAAGATGACGAGCCGGACGTTATCAGCTTGGCCGAGGCCCTGGGCCCCGTCATCGATGAAATGGACGACCGCTTTAACGGACAGGGCATCAATGGCCACTCCACCGGGCTGGCTGATCTTGATGAGCTGCTGCAGGGCCTGCGCGGCTCCCACGTGATCATCATCGCTGGGCGGCCAGGGACTGGCAAAACAACCCTGGGCCTGGGGATTGCCGAGCATCTGACAATCCGCAACGGCAAGTCCGCGCTGGTGTTCTCGCTCGAGATGTCAGGCAAGGAGCTGTCGAAGCGAAGCCTGGCGTCTGCCTCGGCTGTAACACTGGGCAACATCGACACTGGCAAGGCCATGGGTGACGGTGAGCAGATCCAGAAGATCACTGCCGCTGTCGGGCGTATGCGTGACGCCGACCTGCGTATCTGCCAGAAGGGCGGCCTTCCGCTGAGCCGCATCCGCAACATCGCGCGGTTCCAGCACAAAGCCAAGCCCTTGGACCTGATCGTCATCGACTACATCGGCCTGATCGCGCCAGAGGCAGGTAGCCGCCAGCAGAATCGCAACCTCGAGCTCGGAGCGATCAGCCGCGGGATCAAGGGCATGGCGAAGGAACTGAACGTGCCAGTGATCGTTCTGGCCCAGCTCAACCGAAGTATCGAGACTCGTACCACCAAAAAGCCGCAGATGTCGGACCTGCGCGACTCCGGCGAGATCGAGCAGGACGCCGACATCATCCTGATCGCGCACCGGGATGCAGATTCCGATCTTGGGCAAAGCGGCGTCACCGAAATCGACGTAGTGAAGCATCGCCACGCGTCGACCGGGCACTGCCTATTGCAGCACCAGGGGGAATTCGCCCGCTTCACCAACTACGCCGGATCGCGTGAACAGCAGCAGGCTGCCGCGCAGCCGGCACGGCGGTCATCTCGTTCGATGCTCAACGATTTCAAGCCAGGGGGTAGCTTCTGATGGGTCAAACAATCTTCGCGCGTGGCGGCTACCTCATGCGCTCCCACTCCGAAACGCGCTGGGCCGACATGATGGACGCCCTGAATATCGACTGGCTGTACGAGCCGCGCCTGGTGAAAACCCGGCATGGCGCTTATCTGCCTGACTTTTACCTGCCTCGGGCCGGCCTGTTCGTTGAGGTGAAAGGCCCTCACCCAACGGAAATCGAGCGCGAAAAGGCCATGGACGCTAGCGCCGCGACCGGATGCCCGGTGGTTATCGCCTATGGCGATATGCAGTTCATGTTCCCAGGCGTCGGCGGTGCACGGCTGCTTGTCCTGTATGCCGGGCGCACCGTCGAGTTCAGCACTCACGAGCTGCATGGCCTGATCGAGCATGGGCTCGGGAAAGACGCATACCACGGCTACCTGCGTGTCGGCATGAAGCAGCCACACCCCGGCGCATTGCATATCTACGAAATCGCCCAGAGCTCAGCGGTGGCCGCTATGGACCGCAGCGTGCGAGAGCGTTACCTGGCCGGGGTGAGCCGGGAGGCCAATGCAGAGAAGACCGCCATGCACAGCCAAATGAGCCGCTGTGAATGGGCACTAACCAGGTTCGTCGAGAAGCTCAATGCTCGCAAGGAGGCAGCATGACCCGTGCACACCTGCTGGCCAAGTTGAACATCAAGCGCGCCGGGCAGCCGGCCGGGGAGGGGGTGTGAGCCTATTCCAGTGTGAAGAGTGCGGTTGCCGCGACAACACCGCTACCAGCGGCTACTGGTTCCGCAATGACGAGGGAAATCCATGCCAAGGCCGAAAGCTTTGCGCAGCGTGTGATCCCAGCATCGGCAAGTGGCACGGCGTGTTCAAGCGCGAATACCTGCCCAAGGGTGAGTTTTTCACCAATCGCCAAGTAAATCTTGAGCACAAGACCACGGGCAAGCTTTGCCACGAGTACCTGGCCGAGGAGAAGCACTGATGGACACCAACAAGATGCGCGACATCAGCCGCGAGCAGTTCGAACAGCGCTATCCAGTCCCTGAGGGTGCCTGCTGGAACGCTGAGCAGGCCCGCTACGTGCTGTTCCACCTCAAGCTCTGCACCGTCGCCAAGTACGAGCGCTTCGTCGAGAACTGGGTTTGCTGGCAGGCCAGCCGGGAGGCCGTGGTGGTGGAGCTGCCAAAGTTCGACGACTACCCGGCCAGCATGGAGCGCGACATGCGTGAGTCGCTGCGCTCCTCGATCGAGGCCCAAGGCATGAAGGTGGCGCCATGAACGCTCTTGCCATGTGGCTGGGCTACGCGGTCATGGCCTGCGCTGGAACTGCCTTGGTAGCCCTGGTGCTATTCGCCCTGTCCTACGCCTGCGTCACGATCGTGAACAAGTGGATCAAGGCCATGATGCGCGCCTACGACCTGAATACCCTGCGCAAGACTATGCGTCAGCTTGAGGCCGAGGGGAAGGTGAGCAAGAAGGCGGGGGCGCGGCCATGACCGAGTTCGCCATCCGCAGCAGCCAGGACCTCAACCGCCTTTACGGCGCCCTGCACGCCATCGACCTGACCAAGCCTAAGGTGGTGGTCATCAAGGACGAGAAGCGCCCCGACGTCTGCAACCGAAAGATGTGGGCAATGCTCCGCGACGTCTCCCAGCAAGTGGAGTGGTACGGCCGCAAGCTCACCGACGAGGACTGGAAGCATATTTTTAGCGCCGCAGTGCAGAAGCAGGACGCTGTGCCAGGTATCGACGGCGGCTTCGTCGTCCTGGGCGTCTCGACCCGCAAGCAGTCCCAAAAGTGGTTCAGCGACCTGTTCGAAGTGATGCACGCCTTCGGCGCCGAGCATGGCGTGCGCTGGACTGAGCCGGATCGGTGGGGAGGGCAGTACTGATGCGCGTCGTATCCAAGAAGGTCCGCGAGAGCGCCCGAGGCCAGGACTGCACTGTCCGCATCCCTGGTATCTGCAACTTTAACCCGGAGACCACCGTGCTGGCCCACCTGCCATGCGGGCAGAAAGGCATGGGCATGAAGGGCTTCGACACCGTGGCGGTCTACGCCTGCTCGGCCTGCCATGACGTGCTGGACGGACGCGGGCGGGGCGAGGTGGATTGGTCGGACATGCCCAGGGCCATCGCGGAGACGCATGAGGCCCTGATCCGCGCCGGGCTGATGACAGTCAAGGGGGCTGCATGAACGATCTGACGCTTCCATGGCCGCCGGCCGCATGCAGCCCCAACGCCCGGGTGCACTGGTCGAAGAAGAGCAGGGCGGCCAAGGCCTACCGCGCGGCGTGCCACGTGCTCGCCAAGCAGGCCGGCCTGCAATCGCCTGCGGGCCAGGCACTGCTGGTGGTCGAGTTCGTGCCGCCCGACCGCCGCCGGCGCGACGACGACAACCTGCTGGCCATGTTCAAGGCCGGCCGTGATGGCCTGGCAGACGCCCTGGGCATCGACGACAACGTGTTCGCCACCCAGATCAGGGTGAGCCAGGAAACCACCAAGGGCGGCGCTGTGCGCGTCCGTATCGAGCCGATGGAGGAAGCAGCATGACCTGGACTATCAGCGACACGGCCTGGGCATTGCTGCTGGCCATTTGCGTCACCTCGACGTGGTGCGTGATCTACGGCAACACGATTGCAAACCGGCTCAAGAAGGGGGAAGGCCCATGCAACTGAATAGCGCACGCCAAGCCTGGCACGACTGCTTTTACACCGCATGGGACAGCCAGGGAGCTTTTATAGAGCAACTGGGGATGCTGGGGGCGATGGTCCAGACGACCGAGAAGCAGCGCAAGGCGAGCCATGCGATGCATCAGGCCTTGGCCGGGTACGTTCAGCAGGCTATCGGCACGCTGCCAGATTCACTGCGGGCGTTCGGCAGTTGGATGTACAACCCGATCGAGAACCACGACGAGCGGGAGCAGGCCGAAGAAATGGTGTTCATCGCTGCGTACCAGGCCGGGCCCAAGATGTACGCCAAGAAGTTCGAGAAGGCGCGCACGGTTGCCGCTGGCGTTCTGCATCGATACCGCCGCATGCACCAAGGCGGGCAAAGCGAAGGGATCGACCCATGCCCAACTCCTGAAGTGTTTCGCGCCTGGCTGTTGGCCATCCACGGGCTGGAGCTTTCGTCAGAACAGTGGGGCAGGGAATGGGAAGGTTTTATCGACGCCTGTTTCGCCGCTTGCAGCGATCTGGATCGTGATGCCTTGGTGCCCGTTTCGCGGGTGCTGAAAGAGATGAAAATGGCCGCTTGACGAAATGTCCGGCTAGTGACACTATTTCGCCATTCTGACAATTTTGCCTTTGGCAAACGCATCACAAGACCCGGCCATCGCGCCGGGTTTTTTATTGCCCCGAGAGGCCCTCAAGAGTCCCGACCATCACCGATTTTGGTGAACTCCATTTTTTTCAGGACACATGGAACGAATTGATGGCATTCCGATTCTGATAGCTTGCTAAGAAAAACCCATCAGGATTCCGTGATCATGAAAAAAATCATCGCTGCTGCGGTGTTGTCCCTTTTGGCCACCGGTACACAGGCTGCTGACCTGTCTGGCGCAATCGGTGCGACTAGTCAGGGCGGTTTGACCGCTCGCGCAGCTGTAGGCTTTGACTGGGACAAGAGCTGGTTTGAAACTAGCACCGGTCGGTTAACCGGCTACTGGGATGCTGGCTACACCTATTGGGAAGCAGGAGATGCTTCTGGCGGGGTCCACTCGTTGTCCTTTGCACCTGTATTCGTTTATGAATTTGGTAGCGGTGAAGTGAAGCCGTTCATCGAAGCGGGCATCGGGTTGGCGGTTTTCTCTGGCACCTCCGCTGGCGACCAGGAATTTGGCTCGGCCTTCAACTTCGAGGATCGCATTGGCGCGGGCTTGAAGATTGGCGAGACTCAGAAAGTTGGTATCCGAGCAATGCATTACTCCAACGCTGGCATCAAACAGCCAAACGACGGCATTGAGTCGTACTCGCTTTTCTATAGCCACCGGATTTGATTGGTCGATCTCGTTTCGTCCGCCATGCGCGGACGTTACGGGTTTTAGGCATAGAGCGTTATGCGCACATCGGAAATGCCCAAATCTGCAACCGCCATGGCCAGTTCTTCCTGAGCGACAGGGAGCGGCACGCGCATTGCCGTCACGGGATCTCTATGAGCATGCAGCCGCAGAAGTACAGCAAGAGCGTCATTCTGGCGCAATGACGTCGGCGAATCGCAGACCCAAAATCGGGCACGTCCTTTAAGGTTGTAGTCGATTTTATATTTCATGCGATGCCCGATTTTTTCCAATGAACATCGGTAATGCCATAGCGCTCAGCCAACGGCCGCGAGATTTTTTTTAAGTCCGCCGCCCTGAACTTTGGGATTACGCTCACGCCTCCATCACAGGCGGCCCAATGCCACGCTTCCGCGTTATCCATTTTTTCTGAACGGATGATAAAGCTGCGCGCTTCACCATGAAGCCGATATTCAATGAGGAATAGCGATTGGTTGAGCATTTCCCAGATCCGGTTAGAGGCCAGCCCGGCCATCGATTCTTTTAGCGCTTAGGTGAAGGTAAGGCAAGGGCAATCGCCCGATGCTGACTATCTATGCGCTCTACGTCATAGTTTGGAGAAAAAATGGACCCAACCGACCTCGGCCCAGGCATAGCTTGGCTGAGCGGTGCGGCAACTCAACGTCGCCGACGGCTACCTGTCTGGCCTTCACTTCATTCGCATTGAGAGGTTGAGCATGGAGTTTTTTCACCGCCTGCTCGACAAGCTCGACTGGGCAATAGCGGGCCTATTGGGGGCCTTGGTTGCCACCCGCTGGCACAAAGACGACCTCACAGACCGCAAGGCCTGGATTCTTTTCCTGCTCACTGGTATGGCTTGTGCCCACTACCTTACGGGGATGGTCAGCGCGTACTTTGGCATCGTCGAACCGCGCAGTGTTGCGGGTGTAGGGTTCCTGCTGGGCACCTTCGGCGGCTCGCTCATTGCGGCCGTCACCCGCGCCATAAAGGCCGCTGATCTCTGGTCTGTCATCAGGTCCAAGTTCGGAGGGCCAAACGGATGATTCTCGAATACGTCAACGCGCTGGCTGCCGGCGTGATCGCCCTATGGGCATCCTGGGCAGTGCTGAGCGGGAAGGTACGGGACGGGGTGATCGGCAAGATCCTCTACTCAATCATCGCCCTGAGCGGCTACGCCATCCTGGCCAGGTCGGACCGCATGTTCTTCACCCCAAACACTGCCGGGGTAACGATGCACGTCGCCCTGGCCTTGGCAGGCCTGCGCCACATGTTCGTGGTCACCTACTGGCCTAGGGTAAAGCGCTGGATCTGCCAGCGTCTGGATTGCGACACTTGTAAGCGGTCTAGTTGACCGCGCCACAAAACAAGGGTACGTCGTTTCTTAGCGCGGGAGTAGCGATGAGCAACGTCACACGAATTCGCCATGAGCTTCCGGTAAGCATGGATATCGTCCATGCAGTGGCCGAGCTCGATGCGGCCCTGGTGAAAGCGATTGATGCCGCCAAGGCTGTCGGCCTTCCCCAGGGGCTGCTGGTTGGCCTGTTGCACGGACACGCCCACGCCGAGACGCAGAAGATGGTGGCCGAATGAAGGTGGTCGAGTTCCAGCGCGAGAACTGGCGTGATGCTTCCAAGACGCTGCGCAAGATCGCCGACCAGTTGGATAGCGGCGAGCTACCAGTTTGCAGCATTGGCGTCATGGCCATGCGCGACCCATCGGGCCAGGTTGAACTGTTTGCCTTCGGCCCGGTAGCCGACGACCTCCAATCACTGGCCATGTTCAGGTTGGCGGAGCAGAAACTGATTGATGTGCTACTGGACGGCGGGGAAGGGTAGGTGTGCCGCAGTTGGGTGCGGCACTTTTGAGGCCAAGTAGAACTAGTTTTGGTTGATGATTTCTACCTGGCTCTTGATTTGCTCCGACACCTCGCTCGCTTTGCCTTGAAAATTCACAGTTCCGTTTTTGAACACATTCACAATGTGCCCATCTGGGAACTTCACTTTAACCGTACCAATTGCGTTGGGTTCGGAGTGGGTGGCTTTGGGGTACGAATTCTCAATGTGTTTGAGAAGGCGTTCAGGATCACCGCAGGAAATGGCCATCAGTAGCTCCTTTTGTTGATGGAGACGCACTAATACCGGCAAAAGGCCATGACATCAACCCCTCATTTTTGTGCACCTGAGGCGAACCATGACAACTAGGCTACCCGACTGGGAGGCAATCGAACGCGCCTTCCGGGCCGGGGCGCTTTCCATCCGTACCATCGCTGACCGCAACGGGGTGAGCGACACCGCGATCCGGAAGAAGGCCAAGGCCTTGGGCTGGGAGCGGGATCTTTCCGAGCAGGTACGCAAGGAGGTTCGCAACAAGCTGGTTCGCGGCGAGGTTCGCGAGGACCAATGCGCGAACCCCGAGCGAGACGCCGAGATTATCGAGGAGGCGGCAGAAGAGGGCGCGACGGTTGTTCGCAGCCACCGCCGCGACATTCGCAAAGCCGCGAACCTAGCGAACCTGCTGATGGATGACTTGCTCACCACCATCAAACGGCGCGAGGACATCGAAGACGAGATCGAGCGCGATACGGCCGGCGATGAGAGCGGCTTCCGCCGTAGCTCGATGCTCGCCGCCGTGGCACTGCCCAGTAATGCCAAGACTCTTTTCCAACTATCCTCTGCCATGAAGAACCTGCAAGTGCTCGAGCGCACTGCATTCGGCCTGGACGACAAAGAGCAATCGAAAGACGCTGACGAGCTGTCGCAACTGATGGATGAGCTATCGAAGGAAGCCTGACCCATGAAGCCCGAGCACATGAAACTGCTGCGGGATCGGTTCTGGCGCCTGAACAACTTGTACTTCATCACGGACAAGCAGGGCAAGAAGGTCCGCTTCCGCATGACGCAGGAGCAGGTTGACTACTTCCAGGGGATGCACACCCGCAACATCATCCTCAAGGCGCGGCAGCTGGGATTCACCACCCTGGTCTGCATCGTCCAACTCGACGCCGCGCTGTTCGAGGCTGCCAAGTGCGCTCTGATCGCGCACACCCTGAATGACGCTAAGCGCCTGTTCCGCGAGAAGATCAAGTATGCGTATGACCACCTTCCCAAGGAGGTACGCGCTGCTAATCCTGCCCGCAACGACACCGCCGGCGAGCTGGTGTTCAGCAAGGGCGGATCTCTCTACGTGTCCACCTCCTTCCGAGGCGGCACGCTGCGCTACCTGCACGTTTCCGAGTTCGGGAAGATCTGCGCCAAGTTTCCGCACAAGGCGCGGGAGATTGTAACCGGTGCGTTTGAGGCCGTGGCCGCTGAGTGCTTCGTCACCATCGAATCCACGGCAGAAGGCCGGGCCGGGTACTTCTTCGACTACAGCCAGTCCGCTGAGAAGCAGCAGCTTGCTGGCGTGCCCCTGGGCCTGCTCGACTGGAAGTTCTTCTTCTTCAGCTGGTGGCGCAACCCGCTGTACTGGCTGGACCCGACCGGCGTAGTCATACCCGACCGCCTGACCAAGTATTTCGACGACCTGACCGCCAAGCACGGGATCGTTACCAACCCAGGCCAGCGGGCCTGGTACAGCGCCAAAGAAAAGACCCTCGGCGACGACATGAAGCGCGAGTACCCGTCGATCCCTGCCGAGGCATTCCAGCAGACGATCGAAGGCGCCTACTACGCCAAGCAGTTCACCAAGCTCTACGCCGCTCAGCGAATCGGCACGCTGCCTGACAACAGCCACCTGACGGTGCATACCTTCTGGGACATTGGCGTAGGCGACTCCACCGCGATCTGGTTCGTGCGGATCGTGGGCGAGGAATTCCACGTCATCGACTTCTACCAGAACAGCGGCGAAGGCCTGCGGCACTACATGAAGGTGCTCAAGGATCGGGGCTACGCCTACGCGGAGCACTGGGGGCCGCACGACATCGACAACAGGGAATTTGGTAGCGACGGCAAGACTCGACGCGAACTCGCGCGTGAGGGCTACGAGATCGACGGCCAGAAGTACAGCCTGACATTCAAGGTCGTCCCGAAGCTGGGAGTTGACGAGGGTATCGAGCAAGTGCGCGAAGTTCTGCCGAACTGCGCCTTCGACCAATCTAAGTGCGAAGAGGGCATCACCGCCCTGGAGAGCTACCGCAAGGAGTGGGACGAAAAGCGCGGCTGCTGGAAAGACAAGCCGCTCCACGACTGGTCATCCCACCCTGCTGACGGATTTCGCTATTTCGCTGTTGCCATGGCGCGACGTAAACGCACAGGCGGCACCCGCCGCATCGGAGGTTTGGCGTAATGCCTGTTCAATCCACCAACCCAGAGTACGACGCTCACATCGAAGAGTGGCGGATGATGGACGATGCTCTGGAAGGCGAGTGCGCCATCAAGGGCAGTCCACGCAACCTGCCCAAGCCCAGCGGCATGGTCGAGGCTGAAAAGCTGGATGGCCAGGGCAATGCCTATCTCTATCAGAATTACACGGCGCGGGCGCAGTACGAGCACTGGGTGCGCGATTCGCTGCGCTCGATGATGGGTCTGGTCTCCCGGCTCATTCCTGAGGTGAAGCTGCCCAGCGGACTCAAGGGCGTGGAAGAGAACGCCACCGCTGATGGGTTCGGCCTGACTCAACTCTTCCTGCGCATCGTTCGGCAGACCATCTCCCACGGGCGTGTGCCGCTTGTGGTCAACGTGGACGACCAGGGCCAGCCTTACTTTGCAACCTACGCTGCCCGGAACGGCATTAACTGGGATACCGCCGATCAAGGCGGGCGCCAGGATCTCGTGCTGGCCGTGTTCCGCGAGTTCCGCAAGAAGGCTGAAGACCGCTACAGCCACGAGTGCCAGACGGTCTACCGTGAGTTCTTCATGCAGGGACAGGTCTGCTACACGGCTGTGCGCAACGAAGCAGGCGAGCTCATCGATGATGAGCGCCCCCTTGGCACTGTTGGTGCCGGCAACCAACTGGTGCGCGGCCTCGAGTACATCCCGGTAATCTACTGCGGCTCGACCGACAACTCACCGGACGTGGACGAGATCCCGCTGCTGACCATGGCCAGGGCCGCGCTGAAGTCCTACCAGCTCAGCGCCGACTACTTCACCGCTTTGCACCAGACCAGCCATCCACAGCCGTGGGTGTCCGGCCTGGACGAAAGCGTGGAGCTCAGTGTGACCGGGCCGTCTGCGGCCTGGGATCTCGGCCCGAGTGGTCAGTGCGGCTATCTGGAATTCCAGGGCGCTGGTGTCGAAGCCGTACGCACTGCCATGTCTGACCAGAAGAGCGCAGCCCTAGAGGCTGGCGCCAAGGTCATGGATGTGTCCGGCACCGAGTCGGGCGAGGCGCGCAAGACGCGCCAGAACGACCAGCACGCCACGCTGCACAGCATCGTCATCACCGCAGCGGCAGCCATTGAGCAGGCCTTGCGGTACGCCGCCGAGTGGACCGGCTACAACCCGGACGACGTGGTCTTCACGGTCAAGCCGGAGTTCGTCATACCTGAGGTCAACGCCCAGGTGCTGGCCGAGCTGCAGAAGAGCGTCATGGCCGGCACGATCAGCGCCGAGACCTACTGGCAGTACCTCACCACCGGCAAACTGCCTGAGCGGGCCTATGACGAAGAGGCCGGGCTGATCAGCGACGAGCGTGAATCGGCCGGCATCAACCTGGACAAAGACGATGGCGACGAAACCGACGCAAACGGCGGACGAGATGCTGCTGGAGCAGGTCAGTCGGCACGCGGTGCTGCTGGAGCGGCTGAAGGCGGGTGAGGTCAAGAAGTTCGAGACGGTCCTGCGCCAGGTGGACACCCAAGTGCGGGATCAACTGACCCGAAAGGATCTGACGACATACAGCCGGACGCGCCTTGAGGAATTTTTGGGCCGTGTAGGCGGCAAGCTGCTGGGCATCTACCAGGCGTTCGGCGATCGCATGCAGGCCGACTTGGTGGACATCGCGCTCTACTTGGCCGCCTTCGAGAGCCGCAGCTTGTCCAAGGCGCTGCTCATTGACGCCATCATGCCTACGGACTCGCTCATTCGGGCGGCGATTAACACCCAGCCCCTTCAGGTGGCAGGAATCGACGGCGGCACGCTGCTGAAGCCTTTCCTCAACGGCTGGACGCGCACCGAATCGACCCGCGTCACCAACGCCATACGGCTTGGGGTGGTGCAGGGCCAGACCAACGCCGAGATCACCCAGGCCATACGGGGCACCGCCGCACAGAACTTCACGGACGGCGTTCTGGCAGTCAGCAACCGCAATGCCCGCTCGGTGGTTCATACCGCTGTGCAGCACGTGTCCGCTACGGCGCGGATGGAAACATTGGCGGCAAACGCCGAGTTCGTGCCGGGCTATCGGATCGTGGCAACCCTCGACCGCAAGACCAGCCAGCAGTGCAAGAGCTTGGATGGCCGCGAGTTCGAGATCGGCAAGGGTCCGGTACCGCCGTTTCACGTCAATTGCCGAACGACCATCACGCCGATCACCAAGCTGTCGGCAAGGTTCGCAGAGGGCGCCACGCGAGCATCTGTCGGCGCTGCAGGGGGTGCGCAAGTCTCGGCGGGCCTCAGCTATTACCAATGGCTCAAGACGCAGCCCGCGAGCTTCCAAGACGCCGCGCTTGGGCCGGTACGCGCCAAGCTGTTCCGCGATGGCGGGCTCACAGCCGAGCGATTCGCATCGCTGCAGTTGGACAAGAACTTCAAACCGCTGACGCTGGACCAGCTCAAGGAGCTGGAGCCGTTGGCATTCGTGCGTGCTGGCATCAGCTGATACGCGCCACAAGCAACGAGCCACGATTCTGTGGCGCGAAATATCGGCCTCGCATTGCGGGGCTTTCTTCTGCCCGCCAGGCGGGTTCACCAATCCCCAGGGGATACCCAGCATGCCTTTTGACTTTGACCCGGCCGCCCACGGCCTCAACCTCGACGAAGCCCAGGCCGCTGCACTCAAAGCAGCCCTCAGCGGCGATGTGCAGCAGTACCTGGATGGCGAGGTCTCGGGCCTCAAGGCCAAGAACCGGGAGCTGATCGACTCCAACAAAACCATCAAGACCGAGCTGGACGGGATCAAGGGCAAGTTCGACGGCCTGGACATCGAGGCCGTCAAGGCCCTGCTCACCAAGGCCGGCCAGGACGAAGAAACCAAGCTGATCGCCGAGGGCAAGCTGGACGAGGTTGTCAGCCGCCGGACCGAGCGCCTGCGCGGCGACCTCGACAAGCAGATCAAGGCCGCGAACGAGCGTGCCGACAAGGCCGAGGCCTTTGCTGCCAAGTACAGCGACAAGGTACTGGCTGACTCCATCCGCGCTGCCGCCATCAAGGCTGGCGCGCTGCCCGAGGCTGCCGAGGACATCATCCTCCGCGCCCGCGGCACCTTCAAATTGAGCGAAGACGGCGAGCCCGTTGCCACCGACCGTGCCGGCGAAGTCGTGTACGGGAAGGACGGCAAGACCCCGCTGTCTCCCCTCGAATGGGCGGAATCGCTGCGCGAAACCGCTACCCACCTGTGGCCAAGGGCTCAGGGTGCCGGACAGACCGGCGACAACGGTGGCAAGGCCACGAAGAAATGGGGCGAGTACACCGAAGCCGAGCGCGCCGCGCTGGCCAGGGACAACCCCGATGCGTTCAAAAAACTCCAAGCCACCCAAGGAACCTAATCCATGGCCACGACCCAGCTGTCGGACATCTTCGTCCGCGATTACTACGGCGCGCTGGCGCCGGTGAACACCCCCGAAAAAACCGCCGTCTTCGAATCGGGCATCGTGACCCGCTCGCCGACGCTGGACAACATCGCCAACAACGGCCAAGGCACCTCCGAGATCAGCTACTGGCAGGACCTCGATGCCGACGAGGCGCCGAACATCTCGAACGACAACCCGGATGACCTGGGCGAGGTCGGCAAGGCCGAGCAAGGCAGCATGCGCGCGCGCACGCTGTACCTCAACAAGGGCTACGGTGTCGCTGACCTCACGGCCGAACTGGCCAATAGCGAGCCGATGCAGCACATCCGCAACCGCTTCGGCACGTACTGGACCCGTCAGTGGCAGCGCTACCTGCTCGGTGCTGCACGAGGCATCATCGCCTCGAACATCGCCAACAACGGTGGTGACATGGTCAAGGACGCTGGTGCCAGCATCAGCGCCTCCGCGTTCCAGGATGCAGCCTTCACCGCAGGCGACGCGGCCGATATGTTCGGCGCGATCGGCGTGCACTCGGTCGTCATGAACCAGATGGTCAAGCAGGACCTGATCGAGTACCTGCGCGACTCCACTGGCAAGATCATCCTGGCTACATACCTCGGCAAGCCGGTATTCATGGACGACAGCCTGACCTACGCGTCCGGCCAGTTCCTGTCGGTCTTCTTCGGTCAAGGCGCATTCGGCTACGGCGAAGGCACCCCTCACACCCCCGTCGAGATGCAACGCAAGCCTGACGGCGGTAACGGTGGTGGCGCCGAGGTTCTGTGGGAGCGCAAGACCTTCATCCTGCAGCCTGCCGGTTTCAGCTGGAAGGGCAGCAACAACCTGAACCTGAGCCCGAATGCCACCCAGTACGCCAGCGCCGCGAACTGGGAGCGAGTATTCGACCGCAAGCAGGTACCGTTCGCAGCAGTCATCAGCGGCACTGCCACCCCTTGACCCGCCAAGCGGGGCGCTGACCTAGCGCCCTGCGCAGGAGACCACCATGAAAGTCATCTACACCGACAAGCCCGGCCGTGAGCGCGGCGTTTGTTACCGACTCCTAAGCCAGTTCTTCGGAGTCATCGACGGAGCAACTCAGGTTGTTATCGAGGGTGACGCACCCGAGATCGTCGAGGCCTACGAGGCGGCCGGCATCAAGGTTGGCGAGCAATCCGGGGGCGACCAGTCTGAAACCGACCCGCACAAGATGAACGCCGCCGAACTGAAGGAGTGGCTCACCTCCAAGGGTATCGAGTTCGACGCCAGCGCGAAGAAGCCCGACCTGCAAGCCCTGATCCCGCAGGAGTGACCGATGACCGACTTCATCACCGTTGCTGACGTCGATGAGGCGCTCGGGCCGGACTGGGCTAGCGCCGGTGATGCGGTCCTTGCCGTGGCCATGGCCAACGCCTGGCTCACGGCCAAGATCAAGCGCGCGGTGCCCGAGGTAGTGCCGGACGCCATCAAATCCGCTGGGGTTCAGGTGGCCAAGCTGGCTGCGGCCGGAAAGCTCTACAAGGACACCGAGCGCGAGGTGCAGAGCAAGACTGTGTCGGCCCAGTCCGGAACGTCGACCAGCAAGACCTACGCGGCAGGCTCCGTCGCGCGCTCGAGCGCCGAGAACTATGCGCTGGACCTGATTGCGCCCTGGACCCGCCGCCAGGGCACCGTGATGCTCAAGAGGGTCTGATCACGGTCAGTTTCGCCAAGTCTGCTTCAGTTCCCCGTCAAACCAGCGCTCTGCCTCTTCGATCGCCGGCGCCTCGCTCCGGAAGTCGAGGTAGTGGCTGTAGCCATGGGCGCTGAGCCATCGGCAGAAGTCGCCGAAGCTCGGATGCCAGCCGTGCGGCTGAGGCTGTGTCGCTGCCCAGTCGCGCGCAAGTTGGCGGATAGCTGCCTCACATTCATTTTTCTTCATGTCCGTTCTCTCATGGGAATTGGCCGGAGTGTATTTCACATGGGCATGCGCGAAGAAATCCAAGCGGACTTGGCTGAGGCATTCGACGACCCCGACGGCCTCGCCGATGCAGTCCGCCCAGTGGAGGGGGCTCGCTCCATCAAGGGCGGCTACGACCCTGCCATCGGCGGCACGGTGCCGGCATCCACGCTTCACTACACGGGCCGCGGTGTCTTTGGGAGCTATCTAGCCAAGGAGATCGACGGCTCACGTATCCAGACCCAGGACGTGAAGCTCCTGGTGCTGCAGAATGAATTGTTCGAAGGGCAGGCCGATGCGGTGACCGCCATCGCGGCAGAACCGAAGATCGGTGACCTGATCAGCGGGTTTCGGACGCTCAACGTGTCCGAAGACCCAGCCAAGGCCATCTGGACCGTCCAACTGAGGAAGTGACATGCCCCGCGGATCACACATGACCCAGCGCTATGGCGGGCTTGAGGGTGGGTTCGCCGAGAGCATCCGCGCATTCGCTGAGCAGGCTCAGCAAGCCATGGATTCGACGTTTCAAAATATCGTGATTGAGATCGGTATCAGCGTCATCACGATGTCGCCCGTAGGTAACCCGGAGGTCTGGGCGGCCAACGTTGCGCATCAGGCTAAGGCCAAGCGCGCCGCCGATGACTACGATTTCAAGGTCTCGGTGCGGAACACCTTGATCAACCTGAACCAGGATAACTTCACCAAGGCCGGCAATCTGCGCAAAGGTGTGAATTACGCCAAGCCCCTGACGAAGACTGAACGCGAGCAGAACTTCACCACCAATGGCCTTGTAGCGGGCCAGGGCTACGTCGGCGGGCGGTTCCGGGGCAACTGGCAGTTCTCCATCGACTCACCGGCAACCGAGGACCTGGACCGCATCGACCCGTCGGGCAGTGAAGCCATAGCCGCGCTCATCAGCCAGGTGCAGGCGCTGACCATCGGTCAAACGGCCTACATCGTGAATAACCTGCCATATGCGATTCCGCTGGAATATGGGCATTCAACCCAGGCCCCGGCCGGCATGGTCCGGGTCACCCTGGCCAACTTCCAGCGCATCGTCGACGAAGCCATCAGGAACAACAGCGTATGAGCCATGCACGAGCCCGCCAGGCCATCGAGATCAAGCTGATGGCCTGGGCCACGGCGCGCCCGATCCGGGTTGCCAACTTCGAAGAAGGATTCGAGGCCGGGTCCGGCGAGACCTACCTTCGAGCCTACTTGCTGCCGGCCAGCACCACCTGCCGATACCTGGGCGGCGACGCCTACGAATACACCGGCGTCTACCAGATCAGCATCGTTTGCCCGGCAGGCCAGCCCCTGGGCGTTGCCGAATCACTGGTCGACGAGCTGAGCAGCCTGTTCCGGGTTGATACAGAGCTAAGCCGCAGCGGCTTCGAAGGCCTGCTCACCGAGCCACTGGAGCAGGGCCCAACCATTACCGAGTCGGCGACCTATACGGTCCCGACCAGCTTCACCTACCGCGGCATCGCCGACCAATCGCCCGTAGGGGCATAACCATCCGCCACCTGGCGAACCTTCAAGAGGAAATACCCATGGCCGCACGCTTCCCGCTGCCGAACGGCTCTGTGCTGGAAATCGCCAGCGTACTCGCCGCTGCCGTTGCCTTCACTGCTCTGACCAACGCTGCTCCTCCCGTGGCCACTGCCGCAGGGCACACCATCAAGAACGGCGACGTCCTGATCGTCAGCTCCGGCTGGTCGCTGATCAATGACCGAGCGGTTCGCGCTGCCAGTGTTGCCTCTGACAAGTTCTCCATGGCCGGCCTGAATACCACCAACGCCGACAAGTACACCGCCGGCGCAGGTGTGGGCTCTGTGATCCCGGTGAGCAACTGGGCGCAGATCTCCAAGGTGACTGCCTTCACCTCTTCCGGCGGCGAGCAGCAGTACCTCACCGTCGGGTACCTGGAGGACGATGATGATCGCCAGTTCCCCACCAACCGCAACCCCATCACCTTGTCAATCACTGTCGAGGATCAGCCAGCGGCTGCCTACGTGGGACTGGTCGAAGCCTACGGCGACAGCAAAGAGCTGACGGTCGTCCGTCTCAAGTTGCCCAACGGCGACCAGATCCTCTATCCGGGTTACGTGAGCATCACCACCACCCCGACCATGGAGCGCAACAACCTGATGACCCGAACCATCAGCATCGCGCTCTCGGGCCGTCCGGTTCGCTACCTGGCTGCTGCCTAAGGAAACCTCATGGCGAAGATCAAAATCGCGCAGAACCCGACGTTTACCGCCGAGGTGCAGGTGCCTCGAATCGGTGGGGAGTCGGTGCCGGTGGAGTTCGAGTTCCGCTACATGGACCGCGTGACGCTGGCCGGCATGTTTGATCGCTGGAACAAGGCGCGCGACGCCTGGGCAGAGAAGGCCAAGGCCGACAACGCCACCTGGGAAGAGGTGACCACCGGCGAGATCGCTCTGCAGGCTGAGCAACTGGGCGAAATCGTCACTGGGTGGGACCTGGAGGACAAGTTCAGCCAGAAAGCGATCCTCGAGTTGGTACGTACCTGCACGGGGGCGCCTAAGGCTGTCATCGACGCCTTCCAGGCTGCCTACAGCCCGGCTCGCCTGGGAAACTGAGGGCGGCCGCCCGGGCGTGCTATGAGCAGGGCCCCTCTGCTGAGCAGTTGGCCGCTCTCGGCCTGACCTTGGCTGACATTGCGGAGGATGAAGTGGAAGTGTGGCCAGATATCTGGCCTGCCTTCCGCCTGTTCGACGCAATGGGCACGCAATGGCGGGTAGGCCCAGGCGGCCCGTCAGGGCTGGATTACACGGCCGTCCCAACCACGGCCTCAATGCTGGGCATTAAGCGCCGCGCCCTTCCCGATATTTTTCCCGATCTCCGCGTGATGGAGGTCGAGGCCCTGGCCGTCATGGCCGAATCCATGGAGTAGATCATGACCACCATTGCCTCCCTCGGTCTTCAGATCGATTCCGGTGATGCTGTTGAGGCCAAGGATAACCTCGACCAGCTGACGGACGCTGGCAAGCGTAGCGAGGAGTCGGCTGGGCGAACTGGTCGCGCCTGGGAAACGGCCCTGGGCAGCTTGCAGGGCGACACCCGGCAGATCGTGCAGGAGCTGCAGTCGCTTAACGCCAAGCAGGCCGAGCTCGCGCAGCAGATGGCCACTGTGGGCCGCGCAGTTACCAGCGCATCCACGGCATTTAGCAGCGCTGCAGCGAACATGGGCTCGTTCCGGGCTGAGGCTGCGCAGGCCGGGCAAGTTCAGCAGGCGCTGACTACCGCCACGGATGCCGGTGCCCAAGCAGGCCGTCGCGCCGCCGAGTCCGCTGATGAGCAGCAGGCCAGGATTCTGGCCGTGGCCAAAGCCTCTTTGGAGGCGAGCCAGTATGTTCAGACGCTCAATCGGGCCACTGAACAGAGCGTGGAGGTCACCGCCCAGGCAAACGCCGTGCTCTCAGATAGCGCCAGCCGTCAGGCGGCCATCAACAGCCGAGCTCAAGCCCTCATCGCCACGGAAGAACGCCAAGCAGAGGCGGCGAGGAAAGCGGCCGGGGCCCACCGGGAGGAGGGGCAGGCGCTGGACGAGCTGCTGGGCAAAATTGACCCAACTGTCGCTGCGCTGGGCCGACTGGACCAGATGGAGCAGAGGCTGAAGAGCTTCCGTGCGAGCGGTGCACTGGATGCTGAAACCTTCGGCGAGTACCAGTCAAAGATCGATCAAGCGCGCACGGCCCTGGGAGGCGCAGATACAGCGCTGAACAAGACCGGTATGTCGGCAAAGGCAACTGCTGCGGCATTGCGCGGTGTACCTGCGCAGTTCACAGACATCGTCGTCTCCCTGCAGGGCGGCCAGGCGCCGCTAACCGTCTTGCTCCAGCAAGGCGGACAGCTCAAGGACATGTTTGGTGGCGTCGGGCCGGCTGCACAGGCGATGGGAGGCTACATTGCCGGCCTGATCAGCCCACTAACACTGAGCGCGGCAGCGGTCACAGGACTGGCAGTGGCAGTAGTCGCTGGGATTGGCGACCTGAACGAATTCAACAAGGCTCTGGCCTTGACGGGCGGCGTTGCAGGTAGGTCATCATCCCAGCTTGTTGAGCTGCAAAACAAACTTGCCAATGGGAAGTACTTCAGCCAGGCCAATGAGGCATTGCTCGCACTGGTAGGGTCGGGAAAGCTTACGGGCGAGACGTTCGACGCCGTTGCAGGGGCGGCTACTCAGCTATCTGCTGCCTCCGGCGAGAGCGCCGGCAAGTTTGCGCAAATGTTCGTCGACGCCAAAAACGACGTTACAGCTTTTGCGCTGGAGTTCAACTCCAAATACCACGCAGTGACCCTGGCAACCTTTGACCAGATACAGGCTCTTGAAGACCAAGGCCGCCACATGGATGCCCTGAAGCTACTTGCTGGCGAAGTCTCCGAGGAAATGACTCGTCGGAATGAGGAGATATCCCAGTCCACGCGGGGTATCGCGAAGCTTTGGGATGAAGCGACCAGTTCCGTGCGCCGATACTGGAATGAGTTGAAGCAAGGGATAGCAGCTGATCCGGATCAGTTCCGGATCCAGGTGTTGCAGCAGCAGGTTGCTGATATCGACAAGCAGTTCTGGTTCAGCGATACCTCACGAGACGCTCTGAAGAAGCAGTACACAGACGAGATTGCTTTGATCCAGAAGCGAATCGCTGCTGGCGCCAAAGAACGTCAGGATCGCGCTCAATCGGAAGCTGCAGTCCAGAAGCAAGCCGATCTCCAAAAAAAGCTGAATGATCAGCTCGACCAGGCAAACCCTGAGCGCAAGAGAGCGAAGGCGCTGCAGGACCTGAAGCAGCGGTTTATTGATTTGCGTGATGCTGCAAAGGAAACGGGCAGGCAAAGCCCACTTCTGGATGGCGTGTCTTTCGATGGTGACAAAATATCGGGAGGCGCGTACGACACGCTGGCCAAGGGTATTGCGGATAGAAATAAGGATAAGGTTGGAAAAACCACCCCTGTTGATCTCTCCGGATTCAACGACCAGAAGAACGCGCTAAGCGCCATCCTGGTCGAGTACAAGAACCATCAGAAGGAATTAGACGCGGCGCAGAAGGCCGGCTTGATCTCGCAGGAATCGTACGCCGCCCAGCGCGCTGCGATCATCGAGCAGCAGAAGGCCGAGGTCACGAACGCCTACGAGGCCGAGATCAACGCCTTGGAGGAGGCCAAAGGGCGTAGCAGCACCAGCGCGCAGCAGCGAATCCAGCTTGACCAGAAGATCGCCGATGCCCGCGCTGCAATGGTCAAGGCGCAGAAGGATGCCGATTCCGAACTCTCGGTGCTTGCCACAAATGAGCAGGGCCGGCTGGCTAAGCAGGCTAGGGCAGTGCAGACCTACACCGACGCGCTCGGCCAGCAGGTCACAGCGCTGAGGCTGCAGGGGCAGCGCTCCGCAGACGGTCTTGGACTGGGCGATCGTCAGCGCGGCTTGCAGGATCAGCAGTACGGAATCTCTGATCGCATCAACCAACAGCGCCTGGACCTAGCCAACCAGTACGGCGACGGCTCCCGCGGCATGAGCCTTGATGAGTACAACCAGAAGTTGGCGGCCCTGAATAAGACCGAGAAGGATCTGCAGGAAACCACCATCGCCAACTACGACCAGATGACGGCCGCGCAGGGCGACTGGCGTAAGGGGGCATCGTCTGCCTTCCAGAACTACCTGGAGCAGGCCCGAGATGTCGCCGGGCAGACACGATCCTTGTTCACCAATGCATTCAGCTCGATGGAGGATGCGGTTGTGAATTTTGCCATGACTGGCAAGTTCTCGTTCGCGGACTTCACCAAGTCGATCCTGGCTGACATGGTTCGGATCGAGACGCAGCGCGCTGCCTCTGGGCTGCTTGGGAGTCTGGTGAGCTGGGGTGCCACTGCGGCATCCGCCTACTTTGGCGGTGGCGGGGGTAACGGTATGGAAGCCGGCTCGGCGGGCGCGGTTTCCTCGAACCTAGGTGCGTCGCAGGCAGGCTACAGCAGCACCTACTTCCCTCAAGCTCTTGGCGGCGCCTGGTCGAAAGGCGTGCAGCTGTTTGCAAATGGCGGCGCGTTCACCAACTCGATTGTGAGTACACCCACGGCGTTCGGCATGGCTGGCGGCAGGATGGGCGTGATGGGAGAGGCAGGCGACGAGGCCGTCATGCCTTTGACCAGGACCTCAGGTGGTCAGCTCGGGGTAAGAGCGGTAGGCGGTGGAGCTACCTCCATTACTCTATCCGCCCCTGTGAGCCTAGTCATGGAGGACAGGAGCAACGAAGGCATGCAGCTCGATCAAACGCTGCTTCAGCAGAATATGCAGAAGCAGATGCAGATGGCTGCCGAGAAGGCGGTCGCCGACTCATGGCGCCCAGGTGGTGTCAGCCATCGAAACACCAGCGGGAGGCGCTGATGGCCATTGAAAAATTCAGCTGGCCAACCCAGCGCGGTGAAACGCCTGAGATCAGCTATCGCACCCGCGAATCCCGGTTTGGTGGTGGGTATCGGCAGGTGGTGGGCGACGGGCCCAACAACAAGGAAGACAGCTACCCCATCACCGTCACTGGCACGAAGGCCCAGGTACGCAAAGTCATGGAGTTTTTCGACAGGCACGGCGGGGCTAAGGCTTTTCTGTGGACCACGCCGCTCGGGGATCTTGGCTTATTCACCTGCAAAGACCCCAAGCCTACCCCGGTGGGTGGTGGACGTTTCAAAGTGACCGCCACCCTTGAGCGGGCTTATCACCCATAAGGAACCAGCATGTCACTGATCAAGGACATCCAGACCCTGGAGCCTGGCAACGAGGTGCTGCTGTTCGAGCTCGACGGCTCGGACTTCGGCGCCGACACCCTGCGCTTCCATGGCCATGCGATTCCTCATACCCCCGAGGAGCTGCGAGCAGCCGGCGCCAATGCCGACCAGCTGCAGGCCAAGTCCATCTGGTGGCAGGGCAACGAGTACAGCGCCTGGCCAGTGCAGATTGAAGGCATTGAGGCGAACTCCGACGGCACTGCGGTGCGGCCGACGTTCAGCGTAGGCAACGTCAATGGCCGGATCACAGCGCTCTGCTTGGCCTTCGACAATCTGCTCGAATTCAAGCTGACCATGCGGCACACCTTCGCCGAGTACTTGGACGCTGCGAATTTCCCTGGCGGCAACCCCTCCGCAGATCCGGCGGAGGAGGCGATCGAGGTCTGGTATATCGATCAGAAGGTGTCCGAAAGCGGCACTACCGTAGCCTGGGAGCTTGCAAGCCCGGGCGATGTGGGTGGCGAAACGATTGGGCGGCAGATGACTCAGCTATGCCATTGGGCGATGACGGCGGGGTACCGGGGGCCGAACTGCGGCTACACCGGGCCCTACTACGACATGGATGGTAATCCGACCTCGGACCCAGCCAAGGACCAGTGCAACGGCTGTCTGGATACCGGGTGCACCGTCCGGCATGGCCAGGGCAACGAACTTCCCTTCGGCGGCTTCCCTGCCGTTTCGCTGATCGCCCGGAGCTGACCATGCGCAAACACATCCTCGCCGCCGTGCAAGCGCACGCAGCGGCTGAATACCCACGTGAGTGCTGCGGGCTGCTGCTGCAGGTTGGCCGAAGGCAGATCTATCACCCATGCTCCAACGCGTCCAACGACCCGACTGAGGAATTCCGGATTGCACCAGAGCAGTACGCCGAAGCCGAAGACCTGGGCGAGGTGATTGGCATTGTCCACTCACACCCGGACGCCACCAGCAGGCCGTCCCCGCGGGACTTGGCCATGTGCGAAGCTACGGGCCTGCCCTGGTACATCTTGTCTTGGCCGGAGGGGGACCTGCGCACGATCACGCCAACCGGCAGCACGCCGCTGCTCGGTCGCCCGTTCGTCCACGGTGCCTGGGACTGCTGGCAGGCTTGCGCCGATTGGTACAAGCGAGAATGGGGGCTGGAGTTCCCCGCCTACGCCCGTGAAGAAGGCTGGTGGGAGAACGCAGACGGACCGAGCCTGTACGAGCAGGCCTATGAGGCTGCCGGCTTCCACCAAGTGAGCGAGCCGCAACGTGGTGACTTGATAGTCATGGCGGTAGGGCGCACTGCCCACCCCAACCATGCGGGCATTTACCTGGGCGACAATGCCCAAATGCCAGGCGAGGTAGCCCAAGTCTTCGGGCCGGGCCCGTTCATGCTGCACCACCTGCTGGGGCGGCCATCGGAAATCATCGTGTTCGGCGGCCCATGGCTCGACCGGACGCGCCTTGTGTTGCGTCATCGGGACGCGAAATGAAGCGGCACGGCCGCAGGAGAAGCCAATGAGTGTTTTTGACAGTGGCGAAGTTAAGTCGAACGGAGAGGATGTATACCTGGACAGGGTTCCAGTAGCGAAAGGTTCGCTACTGGATCTCCTTGTGAGTGCTTCTAGAATGGCCGCTGGCAATCAACAAGGCGCGTGCATGTGCGAGACTCGTTTAGTTCAGCTCCAAGGCGAGCTCGCTGCGCATCGCGATGCCGTCAGTCGTTACCGATAGCGTTACTTGCCTGGCCGGCAGCCTCCTTCAGGCCAAGCTGATGTAGTTCGCGCAGTGTCAAATCAGCCATCGGGCGCTCTGGAGTGATCCAAACCTGGAACGTGTTTCCTGTGCTTCTGTCGTTGAACTGAAGAAGAATTTTCGTCGGATTGTCCGAGTGTTCGATGGTCGCGGATGCTAATTGGAATGCCACATTGACCTCCTAGGTCATAATGCCCCAGTCCATGGGCTTTCCGGCTACGGACCGGGGCGGGTCGTTGGGAGGCACAACGCTACTACGGCATAGAGAGACGCGATACTGGCATTGTGTACACGCTGTATAAGTGGTCAGCGCTAATTAAAGGGAATCGTGTCCGATGATCCGGAATAAAACTTCTCTGGCGCAGATGAGCGCACACTCGGAGAAGCTCAGAGCTTCTGAGCATTGAGAGGTGCGTATGTCCAGAGACAGATATGGCGTAGACAGTGAAAGGCCGATCAGCGACACAGGCGGCCAGGGAACCTCGCCAGAGCGTTCTGATAAGCCTTCAAACCAATCTCGCCCAGAGGACCGTGACGACTATTTCGACAAACCTCCCTTTCGGAAAGAACAGGGGCAACGGACGCCGGATCCATCGAGGACATCCCCTGCGGAGCGCTATAGCTACCACAAGCGACCATTGGAATAATTGCTAGCTCTTACAGAGCATGATGAGAGCCCAGCCCCGCGCTGGGCTTTTTGCATCTGCACCGGCCCAGGCTGCGCTGTGGTAGATTCCCCCGATCATCAAGGAGGGATCACATGCGAATTTTGATCGGGGCGTTGGGGCTGGCTTTGCTGGCGGGGTGTGCCACCTCACCCGTTCCACTGAGCCAAGCTAAGCAGGCGCCAAGTGATCGGGTTACGGGATATCAGTCCAGCGTGACCGGGGGTGGGCAGATCATTGTCACCCGTGACAGCGGATTTCCGGGGGGTGGCTGCTATGCCACAGTGTTCATCAACGGCGAGCCTGTTGCGCGGCTAAATCCCAAGGAAAAGGCTTACTTCAACGTTCCGGCAGGGGAGTGGATGGTCGGTGCCTCCCTGGAAGGCAAAGCACTTTGCGGTATGAACGCAGAACGTCTTGAAACAGAGGCTTCGATTAAGCCTGGCCAAACCAAAAAGTATCGTATCTACACCTCCGGAGATGGAGGTGTGAGCGTCAAGCCCACTACCTTTTAAACAGCCGCCTCCGGGCGGCTTTTTCATGTCTGGAGGAAAAATGTCGGCACTCGCCCAGCATCGTGTAAACATCAAACTGTCAGGCTCGCTGGCGCAGAAATTTGGCAGATCCCACCCAAAAATTCTGGATTCGGGTAATACATGGGAGGCGTTCAAGGCTTTAAAGGTAACCCTCCCAGGGTTCGAAGATGAGATCAAAAGACTCGACCGGCTAGGCATGAGATTCGCCATCTTCCGCAATAGAAGAAACGTTGGTGAAAAGGAATTTGATCGAAGCGGAGCACAGGAAATCAGGATCGTCCCTGTTGTCGAGGGGCGCAAGCGCGCCGGCGTGCTGCAGACGATTATTGGCATAGTCCTGATCGTTGCAGGTTTCTTCTACGCTCCGCTGATGCCGGTTGGTATTGCCATGGTTGCCGGTGGAGTCGTTCAAATGCTCAGCCCCCAAGCCAAGGGCCTATCCCAAAGCGCAGCGCCAGAAAACCTGCCGTCGTACGCCTTCGGCAGTGCCAAGAACACCACAGCCAGCGGCAACCCCGTTCCGATCTGCATCGGCGAACGACGCTGGGGTGGGGCGATTATCTCTGCCTCGATCGAGGCGCAGGACAAGGCATAGCGCCAAAAGAATGCATAGACCGCCAGTTGGCGGTTTTTTTTCGCCCGGAGGAAAGCATGGGCCCAGTAGATCACCTGGAAATTGTCGGCGCTAAAGGCGGCGAGAGCCAGCCAAAGCAGGCAGTGGAGTCGCCGGACAGCTTGCGCTCGACGAACATCGCCAAGATCCTGCTGGCAGTAGGCGAAGGCGAATTCGATGGGGTGCCCACCGACAGGGACATCTACCTCGACAACACCCCGATCGCTGATGCCAGCGGCAATGTGAACTTCCCGGGTGTGAAATGGGAATGGCGCCCGGGCTCCGTTGAGCAGAGTTACATCCAGGGCATCCCGTCGGTGGAGAATGAAACCTCCGTCAACGTTGAGCTGCGCAGTGACAACCCATTCACGCGCGCCCTGAGCAACACCCAGCTCTCGGCTGTTCGCGTGCGCATGTCATGGCCGCGCCTGGCCAAGCAGGAGAGCAATGGGGACACCATCGGCTATCGCATCGAGTACGCGATCGATATCGCTACAGACGGTGGCGCTTATGTCGAGGCTCATTTTGGCACCGTGGATGGCAAGTCCACCAACGGCTACCAGCGGTCGGTGCGTGTAAACCTGCCCAAGGCAACTTCCGGGTGGATGCTGCGCGTACGCCGACTCACGCCGAACGCGAACAGCGGTACCGTAGCCGATACCATGACCGTGGCTGGCTACACCGAGATCATCGACCAGAAGATCCGGTACCCGAATACCGCCTTGCTGTACATCGAGTTCGATGCCCAGCAGTTCCAGAACATCCCGGCGGTGACGGTGAAGTGCAAAGCCAAGCGCTGGCCGGTGCCGAGCACCTATGACCCGATCACTCGCACCTACAGCGGCGTGTGGGACGGCACGTTCAAGCTGGCCTGGACCAACAACCCTGCCTTCGTGACCTATGGTTTGTGCGTGGAAGACCGCTTCGGTCTGGGCAAGCGCATCAAGCCGTGGATGGTCGACAAGTGGGAGATGTACCGCATCGCCCAGTACTGCGACCAGCTTGTGCCGGACGGTGTGGGCGGTCAGGAGCCGCGCTTCCTCTGCGACATGAACCTGCAGGGCCGTGCCGAGGCATGGACGCTGCTGCGCGACCTGTCGGCGATCTATCGGGGCATGGTGTATTGGGCCCACGGTTCGCTGTTCATGCAGGCGGACATGCCGCGTGCGCAGGACATCGACTACGTCTTCACCAGGTCGAACGTGATCGACGGTGAGTTCGTGTATGGCGGAGCCGAGCGCAGCACGCACTACAGCCGTTCTCTTGTCAGCTACGATAACCCGGCCAACAACTACGACACCGACGTTATTCCGGTGACCGACAACGCGCTGCAGCGCCGGTATCGGGACCGCCCAATCGAGCTCTCGGCCATTGGTTGCACCCGCGCGTCCGAGGCTCAGCGCCGCGGTAAATGGGCGCTGCTGAGCAATAGCCAGGATCGCACTGTTACGTTCAAGACCGGCATGGAAGGCCGTATCCCGCTGCCTGGGTTCGTCATTCCCGTGGCGGACGAGTTGGTAGCAGGCCGCCCAAACGGCGGGCGCATTTCTTCCGCCGCTGGCCGCGTCGTGACGCTGGACCGTGACACCCCGATCAAGGCCGGTGACAGGCTGATCGTGAACCTGCCCAACGGTACCGCCCAGGCGCGGACCGTGCACTCCGTCGCGGGACGGGCTGTGACCGTCACCACCGAGTACAGCCTGCAACCCGAACCAGAATTGCAGTGGGCGATTGACTACGACGACCTGGCCGTACAGCTGTTCCGGGTGCTCAAGACCACCCGCACCCAGGAGGGCAACTACGAAATCACTGCGCTCGAGTTCAACCCGAGCAAGTTCGCTGCGATCGACACCGGTGCGAAGCTGGATGAGCGTCCGATCAGCGTCATCCCGGTGACCACCGTGGCGCCTCCGGCCAGCGTATCGCTGTCGTCCGGCCACATGATCGACCAGGGCATCGCGGTCAGCACCATGACCATCGCCTGGCCGGCAGTGGCGGGCGCCGTTGCCTACGATGTTGAGTGGCGCAAGGACAATGGCAACTGGATCCGCTTGCAGCGCACTGGTGCCGCGTCTGTGGACGTGGTCGGTATCTACGCTGGCGCATACCTGGCCCGCGTCCGTTCGGTCAGTGCGTTCGACATCACCTCGATCTGGAAAAGCTCCAACCTGACCCAGCTGAACGGCAAGGAAGGTTTGCCGCCGGCGGTCACGTTCCTGACTACTGAGAGCTTGCTGTTCAGTATTGGCATCAAGTGGGGGCTGCCTGTCGGCGCCGAGGACACCGAGCGTACTGAACTGTGGTACAGCGAAGGCACCGACCTCGGCGCAGCCACAAAGCTGGCCGACCTGGCCTACCCGCAGAGCGAGCACGTCATGCAGGGCCTGCGCGCCGGGCAGCGGTTCTTCTTCTGGGCACGCCTGGTGGACCGGTCTGGCAACGTGGGCCCGTTCTTCCCGGTGGCGCCAACGGTGGTTACCGGCATCGCCAGTGCCGATGCCAGCCCGATCCTCGAGCAGATCAAGGACCAGATCACCGAAAGCGAGCTAGGCAAGGAGCTCACCAGCAAGATCGAAAAGATCGCGCTTATTGAAGGCAACGGCCCGGGGTCGGTTAACGAGCGGATCGGTACCGCCAAGACCGAGCTGGCCAAGCAGATCAGCGACGTGAACAACGCCCTCAGCACTACCAAGGGCAACTTGCAGCAGCAGATCACCGCCGTGAGTGGTGACGTGGCGGCGGCCAAGGCCGACCTGCAGCAGCAGATCGCCAACGTCTCGGCCCTGGCCGGCTCGCTGCCATACCGCAAGGACAAGGCCTACAGCGTCGGTCAGAGCGCCCTGGGCAGCGATGGCAAGCTGTACCAGGCCCTGAAAGCGGTGCCGCTGAACACGCCACCGCCGAACGCCACCTACTGGACCGATGTTGGCCAGGCGGTGGTGACTGCCAACGGCATGGCCGCGCGGGTGTCGAAGGTCGAGACCGATGTTTCGACGATTGATGGCAAGGTGACCGCCCAGGCATCGCAGATCAGTGGTTTTCAATCGAGCCTGACCACCACCAATGGGAACGTCTCGGCTGCTCAGCAGGCTGCGCAGGATGCGGCCACGCTGGCGGGCGGGAAGGGCAAGGTCATCGTTCAGTCGGCAGCACCTGCCGTCGCGGACCGCCTGGCGCAGAACCTCTGGATCGACACCACCAGCAACGCCAACACTCCGAAGCGCTGGACCGGTTCGGCTTGGGTGGCGGTGACGGACAAGGTGGCCACCGATGCTGCCGCAGCGGCCGCTGGCGCATTGGCTTTGGCGCAGACTAAGGCCGATGCTTCTGTAGTCAGCAGCCTGACCACCCGCGTCAGCGATGCTGAGGGAAAACTGTCGTCGCAAGCCACCCGCATGGACGGCATGCAGACCAGCATCGATGGCAAGGCCAGTTCGCAGGCGCTGCAGCAGGTCACAAGCCGCGTGACGGCGACCGAGGACAAGGACAAGGCCCAAGATCAGCTAATCAGCTCGCAAAGCCAGGCGCTTACGTCGCTGACCGACAGCGTGAGCAAGAAGGCCGACGCCTCGACGGTTCAGGCGTTGGGCAACGCGGTCACCCAGCAAGGCCAGGACCTCACTGCACTAGGTCAGTCGCTCACGAAGATTGACGTCGCGCTTGGCCAGGCCGGTGGGGAGAACTGGATCTACAACCCATCGTTTGAGAAGCCGGGTGCCAACGGCTTGGCAGATGGGTGGGCGACCGCGGGCGCGAGTGGTGTCACGACTACACCCAGCCTCGTGCCTTCGGCGCTGGCAGCCGGAGAGATGGCGCAGCGTATTGATGTGACGGGTGTATCGGCCTCTGCTTGGTCGCGGATCGGCAATCCATCAACACGGCGGGTTGAGGTAAGCCCGGGTACGCCAGTCAGCATGTCGGCGTTTGTGCGCGGTACCCCGGGCATCAATGTCCGGTGTGAGATCCAGTTTCTGAACAGCGCTGGCGGAGGTATTAGCGGGGTTCCTGTAGCCTCAAACACCGCCCTAACTGGTGATTTCAACCGTGTCTCTCACACTGTCCTGGCTCCAGCTGGAGCAGTGAGGTGCAACTACTTCGTAACGGTGTACGGAACTGCGTCCATCGCCTCTGGCTTCCTGGAGGTTGACCGTACTCAGATCGAGTTCAGCTCTGTCGTTACTGGATGGCGCGACAACGGGGCGGTAGACGCGGGCAATGCTGCCGCCACAGCGAGTGCGGTGCAGAGCCTCACGGGGCGGGTCGACCAGGCAGAGTCATCGTTGACGTCCCAATCCGGATCAATCGTATCTCTGCAGAACGGCTTGACCGCTACCAACAGCAACGTCACCGCTGCCCAGCAGGCCGCGCAGGCGGCTGCAACAGCGGCAGGTGCAAAGGGGGAGGTCATCTACGGGTCTTCAGCGCCTGCGGCTGACAAGCGTCTGGTGCAGAACCTGTGGATCGATACCACTGGCAACGCCAACACGCCGAAACGCTGGAATGGTTCAGCTTGGGTGGCTGTGACAGACAAGGTAGCGATCGACGCAGCTGCGGCAGCTGCCACAGCCCTGAGTCAGGTTGCGACCAAAGCTGAAGCCTCAGCTGTACAGGCATTGAACAGCAAGGTCGAGCAGCAGGGATCAACCATCACTGCCAATGGCCAGGCGATCACCAACCTCAGCGCATCCCTGACCGGTCTCGGAGGAGGCAAGGTTAACCTGCTACCTGCGGAATACAGCGTGTTTGGATCGACGCTGCCGGCGCTGAGTGGCAGCTCGTTTAACGCGAGTAGCGTCCCAGACGCAGCCGCTATGCGCGGTTATGCCCTGAAGTTGGATTGGTCCTCAGCCTCGACAGGTTTGGCCGTGCATTTTTCCACGTCGGTGGCAGCAGCCGGCATGAACATGGCACTCAGGGCCAAGCGATACATCGTTTCGTACTACGCAAAGGCAAGCGTTGCAGGCCATCAAGTGGCGAACTACCTGCGGGTATTGCAGGCGGATGGAGTGAGCACAACGACCGGCCCCGCAGCTCTGGCCACCCTGGGTACCGACTGGGCACGGTATGCCGTAGTTATCGACATGACCTCGGCGACATACACCGGCAGTCGGATGCAGCTGTCCTTCCAGATGAACCGCTCCGGCGGTGCGGATCGTTCGGTTTGGCTTGATCGCATCATGGTGGAAGAAGCAGCAGAAGGAGCCACGGCACCTTCCGCTTTTGTGCCTGGCACCAGCTTTGATCAGTCGCAACTGAACGCTGAAGCGACATCTGCATTGTCGAGCAGAGTGAGTCAGACCGAGCAGGGGTTGACGTCGGTATCGAGCAACGTCACGTCGTTGACTAACTCCATTGGCCAGACAGGAGGTGAAAACTGGATTTACAATCCCTCGTTCGAGAAGCAGGGTACTTCATTACTGTCGGACGGATGGGCAATCGCGGGAGGCAGTGGGGCGGTCGTTACGCCGTCGAGAGTCGCTTCTGCACTTGCTCAAGGAGAGATCGCCCAGCGAATAGATGTTACAGGGATCAGCTCATCAGTATGGGCACGGATAGGCAACCCATCCTCCCGCAGGGTAACGGTAAGCCCTGGCACGCCGGTAACCATGTCTGCATTTGTCAGAGGGACTTCAGGCCTCGCTGTACGCTGTGAGGTGCAGTTCCTGAATAGCTCAGGCGGGGGGATAAGCGGTACCCCGGTTGCCACCAATGCTATTGCTACCGCTGAATTCGCCCGTATCACCCACAGCGTTGTGGCTCCAGAGGGAACCGTGGAGTGCAATTTCTTCGTGACGTGCTATGGGACGGCAGCCATCAGCAATGCCTTCATGGAGGTGGACAGAACACAGCTTGAATTCAGCGCAACGGTTAGCGGCTGGAAAGACAATGGAAAGGTCGCTATCGCGGAACAGGGTGCGCTCTCAACCGCGGTCGAATCGCTTTCATCAGCCGTAACGCAACAAGGAGGCACGCTCACAAGCGTCAGTAGCCGTACCACTGCACTCGAGAATTCGGTCAACAGTGGTTCGAATGGACTTGCCACTAAGGCATCTGCCGCTTCTGTGACTACGCTTGGGAATAGGGTCTCGGCCGCTGAGAACAGCCTCACCAGTGCAAGTAGCAGCATTACCGATCTGCAGAACACCCTTGGGTCGGTTGGTGGAGCAGTCAACTTGGTGCCTGCGGAATACAGCGTATTCGGAGCTACGCCGCCAGCAATGAACAAGCAGGCAAGCCTTAACGCAAGTAGCGTGGCAAGTGCGGGTGCTGTAGGTAAATATCTGCTGAAGCTCGACAGTACGGTCTCGCAGGTCAACTACTTCTACCTGGCTGCCAGCGGCACCGACTGGACTATGAAGCTCAAGCCCGGCAAGAAGTACATCCTGTCTTTCTGGGTGCAAGCTGACGCGGCCAGAGCGATGTCGCTCAGGATCCGTTACCCAAACGCTGCCGGCTCCAATGTGGAAGCTGAGCTGGCACAGGTCAACGTCACGACGGCTATGACGAGGGTCAGCGCTGTCCTGACGATGCCGGCAGCTTTAGTGGACAGCAGTTGCCTGGTGTTCTACCAAAGCAGAACTGCCTCTGCATCCAGCCACTTGTACGACGGCTTTATGCTGGAGGAACAAGTTGGAGCGAATGAGACACCCAGCACCTTCAGCGTTGGCTACAGTGCGAGGGAGACGCAGGCTGCATCCCGAGCGCTCAGCGAACTGTCCTCAACTGTATCTACCCAGGGCGGGACAATCACTGCTCAGGCACAAAGAATCGATGGCCTGCAATCGTCAGTAGGGAACGCCGGCGCCGCGATTCAGGACGAAGCAAAAACCCGCACCGATGCTGACTCAGCACTCAGCACGCGCATCACCACCGCGCAGGCAAAGGCTGATGATGCTCTCGCAGCAGCCCAGAGCGAGGTCACGGCGCGAGCCAATGCCGACACTGCCTTGGGCAAGCGCGTTGACACTGTCCAGAGCAACTTGGGCAGCACTAACGCGTCAGTGCAGCAGATCAGCACCGCTCAATCCAACTTGGACGGGAAGATCAACGCCTCGTACTCGGTGCGCCTCCAGGTAACAGCTGGTGGGCAATACGTGGCTGCCGGGTTCGGCTTGGGGGCGGATAACAGCAGTGGAGTGCTGCAGTCGGTCTTCGCTGTGATGGCGGATCGGTTCGCCGTGCTCAATCCGAGCGGTAATGGATTTGTAAGTCCATTTGCCATTCAGAATGGGCAGGTGTTCTTGAACGAAGCCTTTATCTCAACCGCGACGATTCAGCGGGCAATTGTAGGTAACTCCATAAACTCGTCGGAGCTTGCAAATAATGGAGTTCCAATTATGCGCATGGACTTCGCTAGTGGGACGATAATCATGCAGAACAAAGCGGCGTCAGCCTATACGGTGTTCAACCGCAGCGGAATCGACATGGTTATCAACGGTGTTCGACGCATTCGTATGGGTGAGTGGTAAAAGCTATGGCAACTGGTCTTGAAGTTTATGGCGCAGACGGTCGACTACTCGTCAACATGACGATGTCGATCAGTCAGCACCAAGGGGATGTTGTCACCAATGCAACGGGCGGGGCGATAACCCTTCCCGGTATTCCAGCGGGCAAGCGGCGGTTCTATATCGTCGTGCCGCTGGTGGATACACAGCAATGGAAGGGCAAGAAGCCGGGCGTGACAATCTCAGGCAACACGCTGTCCTGGCAATACCAGCATTCAACTTGGTTTGGTCAGTTTAGCGCCAATTGCAGAATCTACTACGGCTATTATTAGGAGGTGAAATGCCTGTTGGATTCCAGGCTTTCAAAGAAGACGGCACGCTCCTTTTTGATATCGACCGAATATCCTACGGCTTGTTAAAGAGTGGATATTTGGACTTGGTGGATAGATGGGGGCGTTACACTTTGCGATCTCTCAACCTGCCGCCAAATGAAGAAGGTAGTTATTCATACACACGCCTGATTGATCCCATATGCGGAATCACCGTCACCGGTGCTGTCTCGCCGATCGTTTTCCTTGTCGGCGATGGCAAGCCCTGTGGTGAATCGGTCAGCGGCAATGTCCGAACGCTGTACTTCAAAGGCTGTAGCCCGAATACCAAGGCCTATATCTTCGACCTGATGCGCGACGTGGGCGAGAGGACGGGCATGGAGTGCTATGACGCTGCAGGTCGTATCAGTTTTACAACCGGAATGCCGCCGCTAAATATCATCGCGGCTGTGGATCCTCCCCCAATCAACGCCCCGGCCTATCCCGGCTCAGACCTGCGATTCACTCCCTATTCTGGTGGCGGCAACGAAGCTTCAGGTAAGGAATGGGCAAGCACTGACTACCCGCAGCCCAAAGGAGCGGTGTTTGTTCCAGTAGCTTCTGGTGAGCTTGCAGCCTATCTGACGTTCTCCAGGATCTGCATGTTGGCTGAAGGTTACACGCTAGGAGAGGGCGCAAGCGTGAGCGCGAATGAAGGATGTGGCGGCGCCTCTGGTGGCGTCAGATTCTTCTTCAGCCCTGCCGTTGCAACTATCTCCCAACACAGCGGTGCACGAGACACAACTTGGTCAGACATTCCAACTGACCGCCAACCGCAAGCGCTTGTAATTCGAGCGAGCGATTACCCATTTCCATTTAGATAACCAAAGAGGAAACACCCATGCCCTATGTAGCTATCAACCTGGCCAATGACTATGACTCGGCCAACAAAACCCGCTATGCCACTCCGGAAGAAGCCGACGCCCGAGCTCGCGAGATCCTGAACCAGTTCCCGACCGCGCAGGTGTGCGTGGCCCAGGTGCTGAAGGACTACAGCGCCAAGGTATCGATCACTGCGAAGGAGCCTGCAGCCGCGCCGGAGCCGGAAGCCCCAGCCGCTTAACCGGCCTCGTTCAACTCCAGCCCGCCCAGTGCGGGCTTTTTTTTCGCCTGGAGAAACCATGGCCAGACTCACCGAATCCCAAGCCGGAGGTGCAAACGTGCTCCGGTTCCTGGACCTGATCGCCTTCTCAGAAGGCACATCAACTGTCAAAGCCAGCGACGACGGCTACAACGTCTTGTACGGCGGCGGTTTGTTCCAAGGCTATGCCGACCATCCCCGACGCAAGCTGACGTTCCCCATCAACGGCAAGAACGTCACCAGCACGGCTGCCGGGCGGTACCAGCTGCTCGAGCGTTACTGGGATGCGTACCGGGCCAGCTTGCGCCTGACCGGGGGCTTCACCCCTGAGAACCAGGATCGCATAGCCCTGCAGCAGATCCGGGAGCGGCGCGCGCTGGATGACATCAAGGCTGGCCGCATACAGCAAGCGATCGCCAAGTGCTCGAACATCTGGGCGAGCTTCCCCGGCAACACCTACGGCCAGAACCCGCACCGCTTGGACAGGCTGCTGGGTCAATGGGTTGAGATGGGTGGGGCCTTGGCATGAGCCCTTGGGTCGGTTTAGCGGCTGCCGTGGTCCTGGTGGCCAGCCACTGGGGCGCTTACGAGCACGGCCGGAGTGTAGAGCACGCGCATGCCGGCCAGGCCTCGGCCAAGCGCGATAGCGGCGACCGGCTTGCCGAGGTGATCGGTGAGCGTGGCGCTCGTCAGCAGGAACATCAACGCGCCCAGGCGCAGGAGGAGGCGAGAGCCCATGGTCATGAGGAAAGATCGATTGCGAGTGCTGGCGCTGCTGGTGCCGATGCTGCTGGCCAGCGGCTGCGCGACGACGGCGCAAACTTCGCTGCCGCCGTCAGTTGCCCCGGCACGGATACCGCCGCTGTCGCCCGAGGCCAGGCAGCCACCCGCGCCGCCATGGTGCTCTCCGACCTGCTCACACGGGCTGATGCTCGAGCGGGAGAGCTGGCGAAGGCTTATGACCAAGCCCGAATAGCGGGAGAGCAGTGCCAGAGTGAATATCAAGCACTTAAAGCGTACTAGCTAGATACCCCTAAACTGATCACTGGTCCGAAGAAAAGAATTGCACATCTTCATAGAAGCATGTGTAGCTAATCTCTAGCTTTAACCTTGTCATGATGTAGTCTCGAAAATCTCCTATTTGCTTATCGTCGAACTCTACCTTGAATAGCTGGACGGAGCCGCTAGTTGGTAATACATAAGGTGGATGGAAAAATTCTGTATAGACTAGCTCGCAATGTGGAATTGATTTGAAGGCTGATTCTATAAGCGCTGTTCCTTGGCCCGCCTGAGGGATGCCGTCTAAATATAAGGTTGACTTAGTGATTTTTGCCGGGCCAAACCCAGTGTTTTTTAAGACTGCAGAGAAGTTACTGCCGTCCTGGCTTACGTCGATAGCTAAGTTTGGTTTGACTGACAGCTTATTGTGACTTCTGGTCATGCTCGTTTGCCAGGTGGCAACTATAAGTGCGCCAATTGACACGGCGAGCGATGTGATTGCGATCCAGGTGGCTGTGCTATCCGAAGCGGAATCTATTAGGAAGTAATTAATTTCTGTTAACATTTATGCGTTCTCTTTTTAAGAATCCTATCCAAACTGTTGGAAAAAGTGAAGGTAGGTTATGCGTCATGGCCTGTACACGGCGGCTCATCCCTGATTGACTTGGGGCTTGGTTAACGTGGGCATGTGCTCCAACGTCTGTTGGTGGCTGCCCTGCAGAAGCGTCACTGGACCTATACTTGCGCATCAACAAGGGATTAGCTGATGGACGAAAATGATTTTGCCAAGGCTGTTGAGGCAGGCGAACCGCTGATCGAGCAGTCGATGAAAGCTCTCAAACGGTACTGGGAAGCCAGGGATTATGGCGCGCCGGCCGAAGAGGTAGAGCGTCTGCGGCTCCACTCCGAGTCATTGGCCCAGGCGGTTTCTGACTACCAGCTTCGCACCGTCTCCAAGCTGATGGGCAACAAACTGCCCCCGCTGCACTAGCGCACCCCGCTTGTCGGCAGTTGCCGGGCCTATTGCAGGCCACTACCATACTGTTCATTCATACAGTATGGAGGCCCCGCCAATGAACACCGCCCTTGACTTCGAAATCGACGACATGCCCCAGCTCAGCCTGGACGACCTGATGCAAATCCGTGCGCCCTGGACCTACCTGGTCAAGATCGAGGGCGAGAGCATGCAGGGTATCGGGATGTACTCCGGCGACCTGCTGGTCGTTGATCGAAGCGTCGAGGCCAAGCACGGCGACATCGTTATCGCGACAGTTAACGGCGAGCCCACCTGCAAGCGCATGTGCCGTGAGCACGGTGTGCTGGTCCTGCGGTCGGAAAACCCCAAGTACCCGTCGCGGTACATCATGGAGGGGGATACGTTCGAAGTGTGGGGTGTGGTCCGGTTCAGCGTACGGGATCATTCGCCTAACTGAGGTAGCACCATGTCAGCCCAGGCCTGCATCATTTCCCTACGCTGCTCGAGATAAGTGGCATGGTTGTACACGTCACGGATTGAGCTGCTGTCCGCGTGGGCCAGCTGGCGCTCAATCCAGTCCTTGTTGTAGCCGCGGCTGTTCATCTCTGTGGAAAATAGGTGGCGGAAACCATGGGGAGACTGCCGGCCGGTGTAGCCACACTTGTCCAGAAGGTTGACCGCATAGTTGATGCCGATCGGTCGAACGGCGTCGGTCCTATTAGGGAAAACGTACTTCATGCTGCCCGAGATAGGCAGCATCGACCGCAGGATCTGCACCGCCTGGCGGGAGAGCGGCACCACATGATCTCGGCGCATCTTCATCTTGCTGGCTGGAATCGACCAGGTTGCCGTCTCCAGGTCGATCTCCGACCACTCCGCCTTGCGTACTTCTGCTGGTCGGCAGGCAGTGAGGATCAACAGCTTGGTGGCGCATTGCAGTTGCAGGCCTGACTGGCTTTCCTCAATTGATTTGATGATGGTCGGCATTTCTGAAAAGGCCAGGAACGGCCGGTTCTTGTGCGGCGCCATCTTCTCGGTGACTGCATGCATCTCAGCCGTGGGATTTATTTCAATCATGCCGATGGCCACGGCATACCTGAACACCTGACCTATCCACTGTCGCGTCTTGACGGCGGTAGTGATGGATCCCCTCCGTTCAATCCGGCGAATAAGCGTGATCACATCGGCACGCTTGATGCTGTCTATCTGGCGCTGACCGAAAACGGGTAGGGCATCCAACTCCATGGCGTTGGATATCACCTTCACCGTTGAATCCGTCAGTCCACCTCTCCTGAACTCCAGCCACTCCTCATAGACGCGGCGGAATGTCCTCTCCTGAGCGCCCAGGCGCTTGACCTTCTTCTCCCTTCTTGATTCGCGCGGGTCAATGCCCTGCGCAACCTCTTCGCGCGCCTCATCCCTCCGCGCACGCGCCTCCTTCAAACCGATCTCTGGATAAGTCCCAAGCGAAATCCTGGCCTGCTTGCCGAGCCAGGTGAACCTGAAGTGCCAGCTTTTCACCCCGGTATCAGCGATGTACAGCGAGAGCCCCAGCGAGTCCGCCAGGGTGTAGCCCTTTTCTCGGGGTTTGGCCTGCCTGGCCGCAGTGTCCGTTAGCGCCACTAGTACATTGCCTCTTGAGGGTATTTTGATGTACTGGATGATGTACTACGTTTTTGGGATTGGGAAGGTATAGCTTGGTACGAGGCGATACGCCTATGGCGCCGTTATTGGGGCGCCATGGCTGGCTGCGGTATCGCTCGGTTTTCGGCGGGAATCCACAGTGGAATCTTTGAAGATTTCCACGCAGTCAAACTCTGTCTGAATCAATAATGCGCGCAGTTTACCAGCATGCCCATCACAAGGCTTGCAGTCGTTCATGCAGCCGCCCGGTGGCGACCAATTCCAGAAACTCA
>Ga0308168_1000397_pt1 | contig 55550 bp, 80 predicted proteins | sample PhyCR2_FD_202133 | JGI IMG/M metagenome (GOLD analysis project Ga0308168, IMG submission 202133) | Phyllosphere microbial communities from UC Gill Tract Community Farm, Albany, California, United States - DLSLRC.R2 | ecosystem: Host-associated > Plants > Phyllosphere > Unclassified | place: USA...
CGCCAGCCATAAACGAAAAAGGCCAGCTCGAAAGCTGGCCCATCTCTGAATTTTTTGGTCGGGGCGAGAGGATTCGAACCTCCGACCACCTGCACCCCATGCAATTTTTGAGTTATTCCAGGGCATCCCAGCGAATTCAGAAACCCCTTTCCGATCAACTACTTAGCGATTGCCATTGTCCCGAGGCGTCCCAAGCTGTACCATGCGAGCCAACGAAACTGTAGGGGTAAATGTAGGGGTAAAAGCGCTTTATCTCCGACCCCTTGCATAAAATGGCTAAGCTGACACAACGAACACTTGAAGCGATCCGACCCGACCAGGCCGGCACAACCGTACGTGAAGAGGGCGGGCTTTTCGGCCGGGTGCGAGCCAAAGCGGACAGCACCGTAACCGTGTCATTCTACTACCGCTACCGGTTCGACGGTAAGCTCAAGGATTACTCTTGCGGCACTTGGCCGAACCACAGTCTGTCGATCATCAGGTCGAACCGGGACGGCGCGCGCGCGAAGGTAGCGGAAGGCGTTGACCCGGGCGCAGAGAAGAAGGTCATCCGGCACGAGAAACAAGAGGCGATCACCGTGAAGCTGGCTGAGATCGAAGCCAGGCGCGTCGAGGATCTGACCGTCACGGATCTGTTCGACGCTTGGATCACGGACGGCGTCCGCAGGAAAGACGGTAATGCTGAACTCAAGCGCCTCTTCGGCGCCGACGTCCTCCCAGGCCTTGGCAAGATCGCTATCAAGGCCGTGAGCGAACACGACATCAGAACAGTCCTGCGCGCGCTGGTCGACCGCGGCGTCAACCGCACTGCCGTCATCGCGCGCAACAGCTTGACGCAGATGTTCGCATGGGGTCAGAAGCGCCAGCCCTGGCGGAAGCTCATGATCGAAGGTAATCCCATGGACCTGATTGAGATCGAGAAGATTGTCGACCCCGACTACGACATGGATAACCAGAGCGATCGCGTGCTGTCGCCTGAGGAAATAGCCGAGCTGCGTGACCTACTCCAGGCCGGCGAGGATGAGTATGCGAATGCGCCCGACAAGCGGCGCGCGCGCCAGCCAGTCGAGAAGACCACGCAACGCGCCATCTGGATCATGCTGTCGACTCTCTGCCGCGTTGGCGAGCTGAGCATGGCTAGATGGGAGCACGTCGACCTGGAAGCCGGCGAGTGGTTCATCCCGAAGGAAAACGTCAAGAACAGCTTGGCTGACATGCAGGTCTACCTGTCTCCCTTCGCGCTCGACCAGTTCCGTCAGCTGCACGCGATAAGCGGCCATACCGACTGGTGCTTCCCGTCTACCAGCGATGAGACGCACATCGGCACCAAATCGATGACAAAACAGATCGGCGACCGCCAAGCCATGTTCAAGAAGGCCTTGGACGGCAAGCCGGCCAAGCCACTAGCAAAGCGCCGCGTCGACAATACGCTAGTGCTTGCCAACGGCAGGAACGGAGCATGGACGCCACACGATCTGCGTAGGACTGGCGCAACCATGATGCAGAGCTTAGGCGTCCCGCTCGATACGATCGACCGCTGCCAGAATCACGTACTCAGCGGCAGCAAGGTGCGCCGCCATTACCTTCGCCACGACTACGCGCACGAGAAGCGAAGTGCATGGTATCTCTTGGGGTCTCGGTTATCTGACATACTCAGGCAAACGAATTAAAAAAGCCGATACTGCTTGCATTGACTCTATAAAGCCTTGATTATGCCAGTTTTTCACGTGTCAAAGATTGTCATTATTGACTCACTTGACGAAGAAGAGTTCCAAACAGGAGTGGAAATTGAAAAGTTCATTCGTTATGAGTTTGCGGAGTATCGCGTTCCAATTGATGTTGAGCGTTATTCAGTAAGCTGGGCAGGAGAGTTCATTGCAATCATCGAACGCCTTGCGCAAAATACTGATTATAATTTCCCCTTGCTGCATATCGAGATGCATGGAGACGAAAATGACGGGCTAATTTTCGCAAATAATAGCCATCTTTCATGGGAAGAAGTTGGACAAGCGCTTGCTCCCCTAAATTGTGCCACACGCTTTAATCTTGTCTGTGTGTTTTCAGCTTGTTACGGAGCATACTTTACAAAGTCGCTTTTAGTGAACTATGCTGCTCCCTGCTTTGCGCTGATTGCGCCAGAGAAAGAGGTCGACCCCGGGGAAGTTCACAGGGCATTCCGGATTCTTTACCACAACCTTGCAAAATTTCAGGATCTAGGTCTTGCTGCGGATATTTTAGCGAAAGAAGTTCCGATAGATGGCGGCTGGTTTGATATCACAATGAGCGAGTGGTTTTATCAGGTACTGTATGCGTTTGCACTAAAAAATTGCTCTGCCACAGCTATCAAGCAGAGGGCTGCCTCCTTAACTAAGAGATTAAATAGTTTGCCTGTATTCGGCCTTACTTCCGCTGACATAGAGGTCAGAGCGCATCTTAAGAACCCGAATACATTTACATGGACGGCTTCGGACATGGAAATTCTTATACTTGTGAAAACTTATCAATATCTGAGCAATTTAACGTTTGAAAGGTTTTTTATGATTGACGCGCTACCTGAGAACGAATATCGTTTTGCAGAAACAAAGCAATCCGTTCTCCGTGACATTGTCCCGTTAATCGGCAAATAGTCAAAAAGCCGATTCAATCCAAAATGAGAAACTGTCCAGAATGTGGTGCGCTATCGCCAGTGCATGACACTCGCGATATGCCCTATACATATAGAGGCCACACGACCCTTATTCCAGCAGTCTCCGGGTACTTTTGTGCTTCCTGCGGCGGAGTGACCTTAGACCGTAACGCTTGTGATCGCTACGGCGAACTCGTTCAAATATTTCAACTAACTGTTTTTCCAGAAGCCTAAAAGCATTCCAATTTAGTTCTTGCTCACCCTAATAAGCAGACTTTGAACGAGAGCAACCTGATAGCTCCCTTTAGTCCATAGGCTACGGCGCACACCAACGCCCCCACCAACCTTTGATCTAGCTCAAGCCCCTAGGGTTAAGCAAGGTCAAACTATTCCGATGGAACGCCGTATCGATCGAAAAACTGCACTTTACATTGATGCTGTACTCAACAGCCTAGCTAGTATTGGGCAGCGAGAGGCGGCGCTTGCGTTACGCGAGTTAGGTGTACCAGTACGTATCGCCTTGAGAGTTGTAACTCGCCCGTTTGACCGGCGCCGCACGTAGCTTTCTTTCGCGTTCATGAGTTATTGAATACACTAAACCCTGCAGTCATTTGCTGAATTGATTTGATTTTTAGGTAAGTGCCTTAGGATGTGCGTGCGTCCCTAGGAAGTACGCTTTCAGAGTGAAAACGAGCCCTATGCTCTAGCCTCGCCCGTCTGCTATTTGCTGATTTGATTGTTTTTCCGAGGCCGTTTTTTTGCGCATGGGAGACAGTGCGGTGTCGGTCGAGCAAAGGCTGTGGACTTTCGATGCCCGGGAGGGGGCGCTGCTAGGGGCGCCTAGCAAAACCTATCTTGTCGCTAGAGCAACAAGTGCGTACACTGAGCCGTTCTGAGCGTCTGCAATAGGCCAGAAGCAGTCATAGGTGCGGTTCGCCGGGCCGAGTTCGCAAAAGCCTAGAAACTGCATGGCGACCGTGTGTATGCATCTCGAGCGCACCGTGCATCGCTACGCCGGGGAGACATTGCAAATCACAAATAGAAGTATGCGCTACGATTTACAAAGCATGGGGAGACAATGGAACAACAAAATTATTATGCGTATCGACTGACGTTTAGGTTTGCACGAACAGGCATCATCGCGCTTGAAGAGGACAACCCCGAGGCGGAAGTTCAAATGGTTTGGGAACCTGGTGGTTCACCTTACTGCTTGATTTCTTGCGGAGCATCTCTACAAGAGGCCGACCAGTTCCAACTTAGTCAGGGGAATTTTCGGTCCGCTGAAGAGGCCTGGGAGATGGCCCGGCGCGATGCCAAAGCCTTATGCGTTCTTGCCGCTGAGCTCGGTATAGGTGTTGATATTTCACCAGCCGATGTTGGCCCTTACTCCGCTGAAAAAGCAAACCCCGGCACTCTTCAGTTTAGCCCGGGTTTATTTGCGCAAGTGGAGCAGCAGCGAAACGCTCAAACCATAGCGCAGAAGCGAGGGATTACAGTAATCCAACAGCGCAAAAAGGATGAGGGTTTCGTTAGCGTCGGCGTGAAAGGCGGTCGTCTTGAAACATCAACATTGTCGCCGCAAGGACTTCAAAGGATGTTGTCTATTGTGGATCAGCAGGAAATCCAGTTAGATGACCTAACCTCACTTGCATTGGAGATTTATAACAGTTCGTTTTTTGAAAGTAGTACCCGCGCTCAGTTTCTTACTTTAATTCAGACGCTTGAGATCCTGTCAAATCGCCAAAAACGGCCTAGTGAGTCGCTTGAGCACGTACTCCAGTTAAAGACGCTTACAAAGGATGCCATAGAGCGAGCTAAAAATGAACAACGTGTTGCAGACGTCGACACTCTCAAAAGGATGATGAGTGCAATAGGCGATCTGGAATATGAGTCTATAACTCAGGCAATACAACGTCTTGTCGCCGAGAGTCTCCTGTCCGAGACAGTGTTGCAAATGACGCCCTCGGACTTCGTCAAACGTTGTTACAAAACGCGAAGCGAGTTAACTCACAATGGCAAAACGGATTTGAAGGAAAATGAGTTCGCCGCATTACTTCATTCCCTTCGGCACGTCTGCTTGCGGGTTTTGCGCAAAACTATCGACTACGACGCAGTTGAAATACCTGCAGAGGCAATGGGACCTGTGCGACTACTAGGCGCTATGGTGTTTACCGAGATTGCTCCCTCCGCAGCGCCTACGTAAAGCACCAGCGCCAGACTTGCCACGCACTGAAACCGCCCCTAAAGAGGCTGCAGCAGCGCGACATTAGCTCTGCCGTCGCGCTTTTTTCGTTCTCGCAACGTGCATCACTCAACGATGATTTCGTCAACGTCCGGTTTGGGTCGATAGCGGACGTGCCCGGCATTAGCGTGAGCGACGAGCAGACATCGATCAGGCGTTTTTTTCGCTTGCCTGCTCGCTCATCTTTTGAAGGTATGTTGAACGATTCTTTTAGGCCCTATAACGTTACCCACCCACTACCGACGAGTTTAGCCGCGGCCCTGTTGTGCCTTCCAGATCAAGCCACCCTGCCGCATCTCCCCAGCCAAGACGGCCTTGATCTTGGCGTTCAACCCTTCGGCCAGCGCTTTACCCGCGACGGACTGGTCACCGCCGGCAGTGCTCGTGGCACCGTTGTTGTTCACGGTGGTACTCAGATTGATTGTGACGCCTCCACCACTGCCAGCGCCGATCAGGTGATTTGGCGTGATTGCCCCGCTACTCGAAGGCGTGAAGATCTCCGGCCCGCGCTCGCCCACCAGGTAAGACAGACCAGAGTTAACCGGACCACCGTTGGCACGCGCCGGCAGCTGCGACAGAATGCGGCTCATCTCGCTAGTGTGAGACGCCTCAATTTGGGAGCTACCAATTTGTCCGAAAGATTGCATCGCGAAGTCCAAGGCGTAAGATCCCAAGTTTGAGATAGCTTTTCGCGCCTCGATGCGCGCCAGGTCCGCGATGATGGACGATGCCAGGCTGCTGAAGCTGAGTTTGCCCGTGGTGATGAAACTAACCAGTGCATCCTCTGCGCTTCGGAACCCGTTTGTCATTGCCTGGCTGATGCCGGCTCCTACGTCCGACGCTTCACGACCGTACTGCGCGAGTGTTCGACGGGCAGCGGTCCAAGGATCGCGCTCGGCTTGGCGGTTCGCATACCATTCGTTGAACTCTTTTTCGATCAGCTTGCGTTCGTCGCTTCCCTCTTTGGCATAGCTAATCAGTTCGCGCCACTTCTTGGCGTCGATCTCAAGGGCCATGTCGGAATACCGGGCTGCATCACTGATGCCCTCAAGTGCAGACCGGCGATTCTCTTCGCGGAGTTGCCCCGCGCCGGCGATTGCGTTGGTTCGGGCGATCTCGTTTGCTATCCGTCCCTTGGCAGCTGTGGCCTCCCGGTTGATATCGGCAATCTCCTGCTCAGTTGGCGCGTGCCCCTTCAGCTTAAGATCGTCCAGGTACTTGCGCGCATCGGCTTCGATGCGCAGCTGGGCAATCAAGATGCTGCGAGCGGCGTCCGTCTGGCCGAACAGCTTCATTTCCTGATCGGCGTACTGCTGCTGTGACGATATCGAACGATCCCACGTTGCGACCTGAGCGCGGAGCGCCTTCGCCGGCCCGTCGGCCTCTTCAGCGATCGAATTGTTGGCGGCCTTGATGATGTTGCTGCGACGAGTGAAATACGCCTGCAAGTCCCCAAGGTCCTTTTGATAGGCGGACTGATCTTCCTTTTTCTTATCCTTGCCCATTGTCGCCTGCAGGATGGGCAGATCCAAGGCGAGAGCCTTGAGATCGATGTCCCGCTTTCTGGCGTAGTATTCGGACGCACTGAGCAACTGCAGCTTGCGGCTATTCTCAAGGTCCTGCATTTCCCCATCAAGCACGGCCCTTTGCTTGGTTCGGTTCGCCTCCAGCTTTGCAAGATCGCTGTTGTCCAGGTCGGCATACGATTGCCGAATCTTGGCCTCCCGATCGCTCATGTCCTTGTCGGAGACGCCGGCAGCCAGGCCTTGCGTACGCATGCGCGCAATTTCGTTATCGCGCTGCTTGGTCCGTGAGAGGAACTTCTCGCCGGCTTGATCCCAAGCCTGCATCGCCTCGCTCATCTGGATTTCGATGCCCTTTTGCTGGGCGTCCCAATCCGCTTTTGCCTTCTTCCACACGAGGTCAGCCCGTTGCCGCCGCAGCGTGTCGACGTCGAGACCCGGCTTCGATTGTTCAACTGCAAGGCGCGCGAAACTTACGATAGGCGTCCGATGGGTCCTTGCCCGTTCAAGCTGCGCATCAATATCCGCAATCTGGTCCTCATTGCTCTTGGGGCGCCCGATGTTGAGCATTTGGTCCCACGCCTTTTGTGCCACGCTGCCAACGCCGCGCCAAGCCCGTTCGATATCGCCGATGTTGTTCTTGAGTTGCTGAGTGCGACCCTCAAACGCGGCAGCATAGGCCTTTTGGGCAGTCTCTCCCGCCTCTTCTGCCTTCCCTTGTTTTTCGAGCGCGTCGATCTGCTCACGAGTCGCTGTGGTCAGGTAATGGTACTGCTCCGACAGTTTTACGCTGGCCTGTAACGGCGACTTTGCCAAAGCCTCAAAGTCCTTTGCGATGTCTTCGACACTCTTGCCCACCTCGCGATTAATCGCGACTGTGACACGGCCAAACTCCTGCAGGTTCTCGCCGCTGACCTTCGTTGTTCCCAGCAATGCGGCAAGTGCCGCTGAAGCCTCCCTTTGCGTTACAAAGCCGGTAGCGATGTGCTTGGCCATATCGCCCATTGCACCAGCAGTTACGCCGGCCGCATTGCCAGTCAAAACGAGCGTGCGAGCGTAGGCATCGAGCTCCTGTGTTCCCTGGCGATATGCAAGGGCTAGCGTCCCCACTACAGCCGCCGTGATCGTGATCGGGTTCACCAACCCAATCAGGTAACCGCCTACGGCCTTTGCCGCAGTGCTGATGCCGCCGAACGACGACACCAGCTCGCCGCCCTGCTGAATGAGGATCTGCATCGGACGTTGGCCGGCAGTGATACTGTCAGCGATCGACTGAAAGCGGTTCGGCAGGAAGCGAAGTTCTTGGTTGATCTGCGCGGCAGACAGGCCGGCATGCCCAGTCGCCTGCGCGTTCGCGTTTGCTGCAGCCGCGCCGCGGTGTTGAGCCTGTTCAACCGCACGAAGCTGCGCGAGGTACGGCTCAAGCACTGCAGGATCAATGCCACGCTGACGGCCCAAGACCTCAAAGTAGGCGCTCCCAGTACGCGAGCCCGTCTCCATTGCCGCGCTCGTGCGCTGAATCGATCCGATCAAGTTGCGCGTCGCGGCTTCGACGTTACGCGCCGATCCCGAGGCACCGGAACCGATGCCATTTGTAGCCCGCTCAGCCTGCTCACTGGAGCGTGCGACGGCGGCCGCCATTGTGCCGGCCTCGCGCTGGATCTCGTTAAAACCGGCGCGGGCGCCGGTAGTGTCTACCTGTGTTTCTAGGGTTACTGCGCGGGCGACGTCGCTCATTGCTTTCGTGTCCTTCCGTTCGTTGCCCATGCGGCCTTAGCGGGCACTTTGGGCGGTCCATCAAAGAAAAAGCCGACGCTGTTAAACAGGGCCGGCTTTAACATCGCTTTAACATCCATTTTTAACGCCGCAAGCGTCTTTCCCCCTATGGCGACAGGGTTTAACACGTTCGCTCTGCCCTTTAACATCTTCACCAAAGGGGGATTTTTTCCGCGAATGAGAGACAGTGCGGTGTCGGTCCGACCAGGTTCCTGCAGTTGAGATACCCGGAGGGGTGCGTCACTGCGGCACGCGCTCCCTGCAGTTTCACGACCAAGTCGTAAAACTCGAGAACCGTCATGCCTCAGTGGCGCCATTGAGAACCGCGGCACGGTAGCCGGCCAGCACGGCGACCACTGCGGCCGGAACTTCGTTGGCCAGCTGCGCGACGGCGGCTTCACTGAATGGCACATCAAGATCCCAGCTGTCGACGCTGCCCATGATGTAACGAACATTGGCCGCATCTTGGCGAGCCAAGGACTCAGACTCTTTCACATCGGGGATGTCCTGCCCGCTGGCTGATAGCTCCTCGATTCGGTCGAGGCTGGCTTTCATCTCGGCCATGATGTCATCGCGGATGGTGTCGATGAACTGGCCAAACTCGTCGCGAGTCCGATATTTGTACTTCACGTTGAACTGGCCGGGCTGCCCGTTCACCTGCAGGAACTTCACGGTACGATCGAACGATTTTGGGGGCTGACCTAATACGATTTTCGGCATGTGGTTTCTCTATCTGGTTAGTGTCTGGATGATCCCTGTAAGGCGGCAAGGGTCTGCGTTCAATGCAGATCCTTACCGCTCAATTCCCAAGCATTGATTTGAGGCGGGCCTCGCGCACTTCGTTGGCGGCCTCTGCAGCCGTTTGGGAATACCGCTCGGCTTCGCGATACCAGTAGTAGGTAGTGTTGCCGCAGACTTCGGTAGGATCTTCTACGCTCCTGAGGTTCATGGCCGGCAGCGTCTCACCGGTGTAGCCAAGACGGTCTAGGTCCCAGCGCAATGCCATCTCAGATCGGTTAGCTGCATTCAGTTCATTCACTGCAGCCATAAGCCGCTTTACCCGCTGGCGGTGCTCGTCTTGGTAGCGACTTCCGGCCGCTCTGGACAGATGGCTGACCACCTGGCGTAGCACTTGATGTTGTGCCTCAACGGCTTTGCGGAGAGCATCGATAAGTTTGTTTGCTGCTTGGATCTCGGCGTGTAGGTCGACGTCGTGCTCTTCGCCGGCCAGCAATGCCTCTGCCTTGGTGATCGCATCTTCAGCATTAGGCTCGACACGCTTCGCCTTTGCCGCGAGATGCTGATGCAAGTCCGCTAGCTTTGCCTCTGCCTCCTCTTTTTGCTTAGCAAAGTGATTCAGCTTATCGGCTGCAACCTTGTATTCCGGTTGCGTGGAAATATGCGGATAGTCGATCTCGATAGCCGGCGACGGCGGGTGGGGAGGCGGTGCGTCAACTGGCTGCAGGCCACCCTTGGGTCCGAGATAGGCACGCAAAAGTGCATCAGTAAGGCTAATGTTTGGCATGTATGCTATTTCCGCTAATTGGCGAGATGTCGGGTTAGTCGTCCGCGAGGATGTTGGCGAGGCGCGCCTTGTTCGCGGCCGCGCTCAATGGAATCGGCTTTGGGCTGCTTGCCCGCGGCGCTTGGCCCGCCGGAATGTTGGCCAGCGCTTTTGCGAGCGTTTCTTTGTTCTGCTGGGTGCTCGAAGTGTGGCCTGCGCGTGTCGCGCGCCGCGCCCCTTCCTGTCGCACCTTCGCGCCGATCGCAGCTTGCATCATCATTGACCAATGTCCTTTCGTCGCCATGCTGCTTGCTTCCTCTAGTCGGGTAAAAGCCATATCGAAATTCCTTTCGTGATGTGCCATTAAACCGCTGGGGCGTCTCATCGGCGGCTCATTCGTGAGACAGTTCGAGTGCATGACTGATGATCCGGTAGGCCTGCGATCGCGAGACGCCGTAAAGTCCAATCAACCGCTCTCGTATCTCTGCCCGACCGACATGCATTCGTAGGAGCCGGCTCGCAAACGAGATCCGGCCGGCACGCTCGACCCAGGCGTAACCGTGCGTGTTGGCCACGGCGCCCACCAGCTGACGAAACTTCTCTTTCGCTGAGGCGTCGACGTCGATCGCTTCCAGGCCCTCCAGGATCTCAACGAGTGCAGCTCGCGCGGTGCTCATGCGGACACGCTCATAGGTGATCCGCAAGGCCGCGGCTACGACGCCGCTCGGGAGGCGGCGCTGGCTTCCAGCCTTGCGCTAGTGTCTCGAATCGGGTTTGCTCGCCGATGTACGCCAGCGCCACACGTCCCGGTGCACCTTGGCGGCACAGCGCGACATCGACCTCGCAGATACCCTTGTCGGGGCTGTCCGGGTTGTAGACGTCGTCGCGGTACAGGAACAGCACTGCATCGGCATCCTGCTCGATAGCACCGGAGTCGCGCAGGTCAGCCGGGATCGGTCGCTTGTTCGGCCTCTCCTCCAACTTCCGGTTCAACTGCGACAGCAATATGATTCCAATATCGAGCTCCTTCGCCAATGCCTTCAGGCCGCGAGTGATGCCTTCAATCTGCGAGTTGCGATTGTCGCCGTCGCCCTCCATGAGCTGCAGGTAGTCGATCACCAGCAGATCCAACCCGCACTTGCGCTTTACGCCCTTGGCTTTCATGCGGACGTCGATGAGACGCAGACCGCCTTGGTCGTCCAAGTACAGGTGGAGGTCGCGCAGCTTCATCGTGGCGTCCGTGAGGCGGGGCCAATCCTCGTCCGTCATCTGGTTCGGCTGCAGTAGGTGCGGCAATGGGATGTGCCCCTGGCTGGCGATGTTCCGATCATGCAGCTGCGCCTTCGGCATTTCCATCGACAGCACGAGCACGGAATGCTCGGCAGCTGCATTGCACGCGACGTTCAGCGCAAAGCCGGTCTTGCCCATCTTCGGGCGTGCGGCCAGCACGATCAACTCACCGCGGCGAACGCCACCGCTAAGCTTTGCGTCGACGTCAGGGAAACCGGTCGAGATCGCGCGGACAGCGCCACTCATGCGCCGCTCGATCTCTTCGACGTGGCTTCGCAGTTCGTCGCCGGCGCGAACTGGCTCGATCTTGATTTGAGCCTGCGCCAGCTTCTCGAGGTCGGACGACACGCGATCGACAAGGACCGTCGACTCCTCCGGCGAGCCGGCGGCCATCTCGGCAACCTCTCGCCCAAACTTGATCAGTCCACGCTTCATGGCCTTGTCGCGCACGATCGCAGCATAGCGGGCGATATTGGCCGCCGACGGCGTGCTCTGCGCCATCGAGTTCAGGTAACGCTGGCAGTCGCCTACCTTGCCGTGCAGCGCGTCCCCCAGCGAGATCACATCGCAGCTGTTACCGGCGGCCAGGTGACGCATCAACTCGCGAAAGATCGTGGCGTGATCGCTCAGGAAGAAGTGCTCGGCTCGCAGGTCGCCAATGCGGTCGACTGCGTCGTTGTCGCGCAGTAGCGCCCCGATGACGCTCTGCTCTGCCTCCAGGCTGTGCGGTGGTGGTTTGATCTCGTTGCTCATGCTCCTCGCTCCTCGTAACGTCGTTCCCGAACCTTTGCAAAGTTCTCTGCTTTCGTAAGCCATTCAAGGCTGGCAAAAAATGGCCGCCCTCCCCTCCCCGCATGCTTGCCAACCAAGAAGCCACATGTGCCGACATATTCGAAATACCGGCGCCAGTAGTCGAGGTCTTGATGCCTGGGGTTTTCGTTCCAACGGGCTCGGAGTTGCTGGGCCCGGGCTGGCGTCCAGTCCCGAACCTCCGGACACGCAGGCAAGATCTCGTGATACAGCGCGATGATTTGCTGATGCGGGCAATCTGGCTTTGCAGACTTGGCCGGCTTCTCGCCGTCAGCGCCGCTGTCGGCAACCACCACGCTAGTGGTGGGATGACTTTTCTTTTGTTGGTTTTCTTTTGGAAGGTTTTCTTTTGTGTGTACCGAATCGGTCCTATCGACCTGTACCGATTCAGTACTACCTGCGTACTGAATCGGTACATGTACTGAATCGGTACTACCCTGTACCGAATCGGTACTAGCTGAGGTAGGTATCGTTTGTTCGGACGATACCCATGCCCGTGGATCCTTCTGGATGCTAACGATCGAACCGAAGCGTCCTGCTCGCTTGTTGATGGCCTTGCGTTGCGCCAGCTGGTTGAGCGTCGCGGTCACGTGCGGGCGCGCGAGCTTGCACATGTCACCAATCTGCGAAGCTGACATGTCATCCTCCGTTTTCTGGAAGCCGTCCGTCTTTCGCAGTATGGTGAACAGAACAAGCAATTCACGCTGCGAGAAGCCACCGCCCAAAATCGCCTCGAAAAGTCCGTTCGCGATCATGGTGAAGCCGTCCTCGAGCTGGGGCGTACTCATGCGCTAACGGCCCCTTTCCTGGCCGCCTTCGCACACGCATTACGCAGCCTGCGGCGTGCGGCGTACACCCTGCGCCTGGCCGCGGTCAGCGCCAACCTCGCGTCCATCGTGTACGAGACGATCGCGATGTGCTCGTGATTGCATGGGTTAATCCGGCCATCGACGACGCCGTAGAGGCCTTCGTACTCTTGGATCTTGCGGATATAGATGCCGTGCAGTTCGGCGACGGCCTGCTCGGCGCGCCACAGCTCCAACGCTAGAGCCCCGACGTCTACCAGCGCCATCAGTTGCGGAATTTGGGCGTGCAAGGTCCCTGCGCCTGCCGGTTTAGTGGAGGCGTTCTGTCTTGTATTCATGTGTGGACTCGTTAGGTTTCGGTCGGCTTCGGTTGCTCGCCCAGCAGGCCAAAGAGCTCAGGAGAGAGTCTTTCAGCCGGAACTCCTAACAAGCGCGACGCGGCACACACTCGCCGCGGCGGCAATACACCTCGCTTTGCCCACATCGATACTGCTTGAGGCGAGACGCCTAGGTCAGCGGCGAGCCGATTGTTCCCATAAGCCGCGATCATTTCAGTTAGGAAAGTGTTCATGTGCTCAATTATCAATCGTCGGTTGATGACAGTCAAGCGAATTAAACCACAGTTGACGAAAACAGGTTGAGCTATTTACGTTGCGCGCAACTCAAAATCATGTAAAATTCAACGAATGGTTGACAAACTCGACACGTTTGCAGAACGTCTAAAATATCTGCGCAAGAAGAACGGGCTCAGCTTAGCCGCCGTAGCTCGTCAAATTGGCGTCAGTCCCCAAGCAGTCCACAAATGGGAGAACGGTGGTAAGGTTGATAACGACAGGGAGTGGGCTCTGGCGGATCTGTTCAAGGTAGATGCCTATTGGCTCATTCGTGGCGAATCGTCTGAGCAGAATTTGCCCGAGTTGAAGCGTCCTCGGCACCATTTTGTGTTTGGCGCACCGACCCTACCCCAATCATCCGAGTCTGGTGTCTACGTCCCTCTCTTAGATAGCTCCGAGGTAGTCGGCTGGCTTGACGACGCTGAGAGTGTCAACTGGGATTATCACAAGGGCCAGTGGATCGCCTGCCCTGTCGAGCACGGAGATCGCACGTTTGCGATGATGGTCAAGGGCGTTACGATGGAGAACCTTGGCGCCAAGGTTTCGTATTCTGAAGGTGATATCATTTTTGCCGACCCAGACGCTGCCTATCGCTCAGGTTCAAGAGTCATATTCAGTGCCGCCGGCATGGCCCGCAGCTTGGATGTGCTGTTCCGACAGCTAATCATCGAAGGCGGCGTCAATTATTGGCGGACGCTCAATCCGCAGTGGCCACAAGCGATCACTCCGGTTAGCGAATCACACATCCTCCTGGCGACCGTAATAGGAAAGTGGGTAAGTGAAGAGTGATCTCACATCACACCAAATAACCGGCTAAGTGCCGGTTTTTTTTTGCTCAACAATCTGGAGGGCAAAAAAACATCAACTATAGATTGACGACGTCAAACAGGTTGATGTACAGTCTTATCAACCCACATTTGATACTACGAGCATACCGAGGTTGAGATGACTGCACTACAGCGAACAGAACCTGCCTTGTTCCAGTTTGAAACGCATCAGGTGCGCGCCATCGTCGGTGAGAACGGCGAGCCCCTATTCATCGGTAACGACGTCTGCAAGGCGCTCGGATACGTTGACCCGACCTCTGCAATGCGTCACTGCCGTGGGGCGCAAAAGCTGCACCCCATCCAAACGGCCGGCGGCATACAAGCCATCCGCGTGCTGAGCGAGGCCGACGTGATGCGGCTCATCGTCAAAGCGAAGCTGCCGGCCGCGCAGGCGTTTGAGCGCTTCGTGTTTGATGAGGTTCTGCCGGCGATGCGTAAAAACATACATCAGGGGGATCCACAATCCGTGGAGACCCAGCGAACGGCAAGCAACTTCGCATCTCACCCTGTTCCACCGATGGTGGCACACCGAAGCGCGCCACCATCGGTGGCCGGACTTCCAGACTTTACCGATCGCGTCGCCGCGGCGCGCGCTTGGGCTGATGCGGAGGAAGGCCGTCTCGATTTGGTTGCGAAGGTCGCGCGGCTCGAACGACAGGTTGCCGATCAGGCGCCAGCGGTCGCCGCCTTGAACCTGATAGCGAGCTCTGACGGCGCCATGTGCATGCGCGATGCAGCGAAGGTACTGCAGATCCAATATCGCGAGCTGGAAGGCCTGATGGTTGAGAACGGATGGATCTATCGCCGACCTGGCCAAACACGCTACCTGGCGCGGCAAGACAAGCTGCAGAGCGGCTACTTAGCCCACAAAATCGGCACGTACGAGGATCCGAAAAGCAAGGAGCACAAGACCAAGGAACAGGTCCAGGTTACGCAGAGAGGTATCACTAGGCTGGCATGCATGCTCTCGATGAAGAAGGCTACGGCACCGCCGCAGACGATGTCGCCGAATCAGATTTAACCCAACCCTAGAAACGACAAAGCCACCCGGTGTTGCCGCACCGGATGGCCCTTACGCCCTAAATTCTTTGGAGGAAACTATGGCGAATCCTAATAATAGCACTAATGCAACGTCCAGCGCAACGCCCCTGCCCCAGTCGCTGCCGATCTGGCTGGTGGCTCAAGAGCGCCGGCTGCTGGCGAACTTCCGCGCTATGAGGGCCAGTGCCAAGGATATGTTGCTCGACGTATCCGAAGAGATCGCAGACGCCCTGCCCGATAACGTTGAAGGTGCGGTTACAGCATGAGCACGAACCACCAGAGATCTGATGATGCAGACCACGAGGTCACGAGCCAAGAGCGCCAGTTGATCGCCGACTTCCGTTTGGCGAAGGGAACCGCCCAACAGATGCTTCTCGCCCTTGCTGCGCAATACAGCTGTACCTTACCGGCTGACTCTGTGGGCCATGAACTTGGCGGCGCGCTAGACCGCTCATCAATCGATATCGACCAGAAAAATCATGAATAACCAAATCTTACACATCGCAGGTCTTCCCCCTAACGTCGACCTCATGACGCCAGATGAGGTCGCGCTGCTAAGCGCATTCAGGGCAATAGGAAGCGATGCCCGTAGCGATGCACTGCACATCATGAATGCTTTGGCAGAAGCTCACCCTTGTGGACGCCCGGCCCTAAGGCTTTTGCGCGCCCACCCAAACGCACCTGAAACCCGCATGAATGCTGCATTCGACCGCAGCGGAGACCAAGTCCACGCCCGTCAAAAAATTGAGCCGCGGAGCCCAAAATGAATGCACCTAAAGTATTCTTGCGCCTGTCCGACGTCAAGGCGCGAGTCGGGAAGTCACGCACCGCAATCTACCGCGATATGCAGGCCGGCTTGTTCCCAAAGCAGATCTCGATCGGGGCTAACGCTGTGGCCTGGGACTCGGACGAGATCGAGGAATGGCAACGGACCAAGATCGAGGCATCACGTACCAGCATGACGCCGGCGCCGGGCCGCCTGTAAGGGCAATTCGTAGGGCTAAAAACTGTAGGGGTAAATGTAGGGGTAATTCTGCCAGAAAAGAAAAAGGCCAGCTGAGAAGCTGGCCTAACTCTTTGATTCTATTGGTCGGGGCGAGAGGATTCGAACCTCCGACCACCTGCACCCCATGCGGGGCCGTCAACGCCTGAAACCCGCATGAATACTGGCTTTGCGCCCGAGTCATCTAATATACAGTGGTGCGCGAACGCCCTACTTTGCCCGGGAAAAGCCGAGCTCACCCAGCGGTATTAGATGCGTTCCAGGGCAATTTCATGTCGATCGTGGACACGTCCGGGATCGCTTCCTTAATGTAGATTTCGCTCGTCTTCGGCGTTGTGTGCACGAGACGGGTCTGGATATCCTTCATCTTCTGGCCGGCGCGCGCTGCATCAGTGGCGCCCAGCGAGCGCAGGTCCTTGAACGTGACATCGTCCTTGATCCCGGCGCGCTCCTTCGCGCGGTCCCACATCGAGATCAGGCCCGTCTTCGCGTACGGCGTGCCCTTCTGGGTCGGGAACAGATACGGGTTCGACGCCGGCAGCTCGTACGTCTTCTTGATGGCGCGCGCGCGGTTGATGACGCTCTGGATCGCCGGCGTGATCGCGATGTCGACGACCTTGCCGCTGCTCTTCTTCGTCTTGCTGGGCTGGATCCGGATGTGGCCGTCCTCGATCTGGTCTTCCTTCATCGTCCGGATGTCCAGCGCGCGCGCCCACAGCAGATAGGCCATGTCGATGATGCAGGCGAACATCGGGCCGCTCGCGGTCGGGATCTGCTGCCCGGTGTCCTTGCGCGCCTTGCTGTACATGCCGGCGGCGCGGATCTTCTGCACCTGCTCGTGCGTGAGCAGCACCGTGCGGCGCTCGGTTTCGAAGTCGCCCAGGTCGAGCTGGTCGATCGGATTGTCCTGGCGCAGGCCCAGCCCGGACACTGCGTACTTGAACAGCTTGGCGGCCAGGGCGCCGTACTTGCGCGCCGTGTTCGGCTTTCCGGCGAACTTCTCATTCAGGAAGTCCGCGAACTCCTTCGTCGTCACCTCGCTGACGTGGAACGCTTCGAACTCGTCCGCCATCACGTCCAGGTACCGGCCGTAATCGTCCTGTGTCTGCTTCGTGTACTTGCTCAGCTTTTTCGCCTTGAACTCGGCGCACAGGTGCGGCATCGTACCCTCGACGTGGGTCTTGCTGCCCAGGAGCGTGGCAAGCGCATTCAGCATGGCGACCTCGCCGTCGTCGACAGAGCACAGGCGGATCCACGTCTTCATTTCCTTGGTCTTCGGGTCGCGGATCTTCACCGGCGCCACGTAGTAGTACGCGCCGAATTTGATGTACACCCGGCGCGGAAGCCCGCGGTTCGTTTTGCGCTGCCTGTTCATTGCCTTGCTGATTTCCTCTTCGGTCCGGCGGGCGCGGTGGGCGCCGGCGCGCCGCCCGGGTTCTTCACGTGCGCACGAAGCACGCACACGGTGTTGTCGATCCGGCGCAGCTGCGCCGGGATGCCCAGCTCGCGCAGGGCCGCCAGTTGCTTCTTCGGCAGCTTGTAGTGTGTGATCGCGTAAATCTCCTGCGTCGACAGTGTCAGCTCTTCCATGGGCTCTCCCCTACCGTTCTTTCGGATACTGCCGGCGCTCGCCGTACAGCTGCTGCTCGCGCGTCGGCGGCGCCACCTGTGGCAGCGTGCCGCGCCGTTCGAATTGCGGCCGGCGCCGGTCGTTCACCGGGCTGGTGAAGTACGACGACACGCCGCGGCGGCGATCGGTCTTGCGTTCAAACTGCATCGGGTTCCCCTTTCTGGTCACCTTGCTGTGGCGCGCTGCTCGCGGCGATCACGGTTCGATGACCATTTTCATCATGCGGCGACACGACGCCAGCCCGTTCCATCGCTTCAAAGAGGCGAGCCGTCCGGTTGTAACCTATGAGCAGCGTGCGCTGAACCAGTGATAGCGAAGCACGATTGTGCGCCCGTACCACCTTCACCGCAGTGTCGTATAGCGGGTCTTGCTCCAATTCGACGTTGAGTTCAGCCATGCGCATTGTCTCCTTTTGCCGGAAGTGGCTCGCCGGCCTTATCCGTGATGTACGAGCTCAGGAAGTTCATCAGGTGCATGCCATCTTCCAGCGTGAAGATGCGCGGGAGGCGAACTACGACCTTTGTTCCTGACGGCAGGCGCACTGGGACGTCGTCGAAATCGTCAACCATGTTCCTTCTCTCCTTTCAGCGTGTCGTGAGATGCAGCCCGGCGGACGATTTCGGCCCACATCGTGCCGTTGGTCCGCTGGCACGTCGGGCAGCAGTGTTCGGTCGTCGGCAAGTTGCCGGTCACCCAGTCCCACGCCTGGGCTTCGGGCGACTTCTTGTCGTTTAGGGCCGCTGGGCAAAAGCGGCAACGGTACGGGCCGGCAGGAACCCGCTCGTTGATGCCTTTCGGAATGCTCACTTCGCCTCCTCAGTCTTTCCTTGAGATGCGGACATGGCGGCGCGGATTGCCGTGCGCACGTCGTTGCCTTTCACGTCGATAATGCTGAAATCGTCAAGTTCGATGAAGTGCACGGGCTGTTCGTTGAGCCAGTCGAGCAGTTCACTATCCCGCACCTCTTCCGCAGCAGGGGCAGGAGCGGCGCGCTGACCGCTGGCGATATCGCATTCGCCGTCAGCGCAGATCACGCCGTCCCTCTGACCAGCCCTGCACTCGTACGTGCCGCAATCGACAGCCGCTCCTGCCTGATGGGTGGCCGTCAAATGCGCCCGCACCCGTTCGCGCATTATTGCCGCATGGTCGTCCTCTTGCGCTTGCAGTTCCGCTAGTAGTTGCGCCCGCTCGTCGGTCGGTGCTTCGGGCGCGTCCTGCTGGGCAATGGCGGTGCGGGCGTAGGCGCGCATCTGGTCGGCGGTGTAGCCCGGTTTGTGCGACAGTCTGCCGAACTCGTCCACGAAGTCGATCATGCCAGCATGTTGCGGCAGATCGCCCGCCAGTTCGCTCCCGCTGGTGGCGGCCGCGCGTTTCAAGTCGCCCATCAAGTCGTACGCCCGATGTTTCGACAAGAAGTCGTGTAGCGGCTCGTAGAACGGCGCCTGCCGTACAAACAGCATCTCGCGCTCGGCTTCCTCTTTATGGCCCAGTGCGTCCCAGTACGCAGCCTCAGCACGGTCATAGGCGTCATGCTTCCGGTCGCCGATATGAAGCAGTTCGCGTAGCGCCGCTTCGTCCCATTCGGTGCTGTAGTCTTCACCGCCGAAGACACTGTTGGTCTGGTCGGCAAACGGGTTTTCCGGGTCTTCGGCCAAGATGATCGCCAGCGCTTCCTCGCGGCCTTGAGCGCGGTAGTCCAGTGGCGTCAACCCTCCCGCCCCGGCAGCGGCTGTGCCGTCGCTCCCGCTGGTAGAGCGGCGGGCAAGCTCGATGCAGAGGAAGGCGAAGGCAGCTTGTGCGTCAGCCCTACACCCTTCGAGCGCCTGCGCCACGCAGTCGATACGCTGCTCAATCTGGTCCAACTCGTTGTTCGTTACCATTGATGATCCTCGATCTCTTTATCTGTTTGCGGAGTGGTGCGGCGCATGTAATCCGCAAACCATGTGTTCAGGGCTTGGAGCCAGGTGAGCAGGCGCGTCACGCCGCGCACTGCAGTACAAGCTCCTGCTGCGCCGCTTGACGGCGTTCTTCCCTAACCAATGGCCCGAGTCGTCCCCACTGGTTAGCCATCGCCTGTGCGATTCCGTCGTACGTGCGGCTGCGGTCCTTCCAGCGGTCAGGCCCGGGCGACGCAAGGTGCACCTTCGACCATGCCTTATGCTCCTGCGTGCCAGCCTTTGGCGGCATCAGGCGGTTGGTTGCTTCCAGCGGCGGCAGGCCGATCAGCTCAAGCCCAGTTGCCTTGAATGCCTCCTCGCCAAACCACCACGGCTGCACAACCTGGCGGAAGCCGATCTCGATGCGCTCTCGTGCGTAGCAGTGCATGATTGGGTTCTCGATGGCCTTGCGCGGAATCGGCGCGTCGCGCAGCAACTTGTAGAACGAGGCCGCCGATTCCAGTTGCCGCCACATGAAATCGAGGCGCTGTGCGGGCGTCATCTTCGAGTAGGCCTCGACCTCCTCCGCCGAGTACTGCCACGGCTGCAGCTTTACGGGCGCCTCCTTCAGCCAGCGCACGCCGCTGTTCGTCAGGCGTGTGCACGGTGGGTGAGCGATCATCAAGTCCCAGCCGTCGTACAGCACGTCACGGATGTCGCCTTTGTAGTGCGCGCCTGGCGCCTCGGTGTCGAGCATGTCGCAGCTCATGGCCAGATGCCCGGCGCGGGTGAACGCATCACGGACGCGGCCCGAGTATTCGCAGGCCACGAGCACGCGCATTGGCTTACGCATCGCGCGCCTCGCCTTCGGTGCTGGCCGCGCGCTTCATGTGGACTTGGATCTCGTCGTCAGCCGCAATCTGGTCACGTGCAGTCGACTCGGTGTCGAACGCGAAAACGAAGTTGTAGTGGCCGCCTTCGCGGTTCTGCTTCACCCACGCATCGAGCGCATCTAGCAACGCGGTGTCGCGCACTTCTTCCGCAGCGGGTGCTGCTGCGCCCGGTTTTGTGGCATACAGTTCGGCCCCGTCGAGCAACTGAAGTGCCTTGTGTCCGGCCATGTTCGTGCTGATGTCGTACGCGTGGCCGAACGTCGCATCCTTGTCTTCGTAGACCGACAGCGTGCCAACATGAACGAGGCCGGCCGGCATCTGCTCGGGCGCAGCGGGTGCTGCTGCGATGGGAGCGGCGAGGTAGAGCGGCCGATAGATGCACTCGGGGTCCATCTTGCCGTAGCCGTGCTCGAACCATGCCGCGTAGACCAGCTCGGTGTCGGCGCCGTTGTCTTGCTCGTATGCGTACGGAGCCGCCTGCACCTGTTCCGGCGCTGCTGGAGCGGCCGCGTTGTAGCCCATCTGCCAGATGAACCGCTCGCGCTCATCGAGGCCGGCGGGCGCGGCTGCACTCGGGACGATGCACAGTTCGCGCTCGATGGCACGGGCGAAGCTGATGACCGAGAAACCGCTGCCCTTGTTGAAGATGAAGCCATGACTCGTCTCGTCACCCTCAAGCCGGGCCAGATCGATGATCCGTTCATCGCTCAGGGGCTCTGCCTGTTCGCCCGCAGTAGTGGCGATGTCCGGCCTGATCACTTCCGCAGCCGGCAGCAGCTTAACGATGTCCGCCAGAGCGCCAGCGACGACGTACCGCGGCGGCTCGGTGTCGGGGATTGCAGCCAGCGCGGCGGCGGAGCCCATGTAGGCCAGCAGATCGGCGCCGGCGGCTGCGAAGTTGTTCGCCAAGCCGGTGCGGGTTTCGTTGAATTCTTGGGTCATGTCGTCCTCGTTGTTGTGGCCGGCTCACGCGCCGGCGATCAGGTCCATCTGCCGCGGATCGGTGTCCGTGGCCACGTAAATCACGACGTCGCCGAACTGGTCCACCGCGTCGCAGTCGCGTAGTCCGCGCTTCGCGGCTTCGGCCTCCACGGCGCGGCAAACGCGCGCCGGCTGGCGGTAGAACAGGCAGCCCCGGCAGTTCAGGCCGCGCTGCTCCTCGTCGTCGATGAGCCGGCGTACCTGCTCGCGGAACTGGATGCGCGCCGGGTCCATGTCAGCCCTCCAGGTGCACGCCGTTCTCGGCGGCCCACGCGTGCACGTACTCGATCAGGCTGGTCATGCGCGCGACGGTCATGCTGGCCGAGCTCTCGCGGATGTTGATCCACTCGCCCTCGATTCCCGGCACGATCTCTGGCGCCAGGCCGACCGCGATACTGTGACCGCTGATGAGAAGATGCTTCCACTGGTACGCCGTCAGCGTGCGGCCCATGTACTTCGCCTTCTTCGCCAGCTCGCTGAACATCGCGTGCAGCATCGCGTTCTGCTCCAGGCTGCGCGTCGGCGGGCCGGCCTTGATCACGTACCCTTCCGGCAGGTTCGCCACCTGCTCGGCGACGTGGCGGCGGTTCGTTGGGGTGATGCGGAAGACGCGCTTGTCGGTCACGCTGCCTCCCGCAGGACGCGCTCGTACGCCTGCACCAGGCCGTCGAACTTCGCCAGCTTCGCGACCATGGCGTCGATGAACGCCTCGTCGCGGAACACGCGCTTGACGAACAGGTCCTTGCCGACGGCGCCCAGGTCGGGCACGAACATGATGAAGTCGCACCACTTCCGGCCGGTGATCCACATGCCGCCCTGCATCTGGTGGTCGTATTCCGACGTGTTCCCGGTCTGCCACATGGCCAGGATCTTCGTGCTGTCGATCGGGGCCTTGACCTCGATGAGGCCGTCGTCGTCGACCAGGCCGTCGGTGCTGTAGCCGAAGACGCCGTCGTCCGTCAGGCAGATGCCGGCCTCGGTGACGAACGAGCCCGTGCGCGCCTCGTAGTGCATGCGCGCTGCGGCTTCCATCTCGTGGCCGCGCTCCAGCACCCAGGCCTTCGGCGGCTCGCCGTGCGGCTGGCCGCTGATGCGCTCGATCGCTAGGTCGGCGGCGTAGCGGCGCGCGGTGTCCGACGGCTGCGTCGTGTCTTCGCCGGCCAGCGCGCGGCGCACGCTTTCCGCCGTCGGCGCGGCCTTATATCCCGACTCGATAAGCGCGAACTTGGGATCGAGGCCGGCGCGGATCGCAGCCACGTACTTGGCCTGCTGGTCGGACAGACCGCCGACGGTGCCTATCGCGTCCCCGAAGCACGACGCAGTGATAAGCCCAGCGCGCGCCGCGTGCCACTCCGGTGTTCCTTGGGCGCATTCGATGAACTTCATGGCTCTGCTCCTACAGTGCGTTGGTAATCGGCGTCCTCGGCGCTCATGGGCGGCGCCGCAGGCTCCATTTCGACAGTGCGGGTCGCTTCTGCCAGCTCGGCCTGGAGGCGCGCGCGGTGGCCGGCAATCGCTTCCTTGAGCTTCCTGTGGTCGGCCGGCTGCTTGGCGAACGTCCCGTTGTTCTCCCGCCAGAAGTTCAGGGCATCGGCGTCGGTCGTCGTGCGCAGCGCGGCGGCGATCACCGGGTTGACATCGATCTGCCCCTCGGGCCGCGCGTTGATGTCGACTAAGCCTTCCCCGCCGTCGGTGTTCAGGTGGTGAATCGCCGTCTCCAGGCGCTCGGTCTTCGGCCAATACTTGTAGGCCTGCTTGACGCACGTCTTCTTGATCATCTCGCCGGCATCAGTCACCCACGGGCACGACTTGATCTTCTTGGCGACGTACGACTTCCAAGCTTCGGACCGGTCGCGGATGTCGTAGACCTCACCGATTTCCATCGTGTGCGTCAGGTAGTCGCCATCGGCGGTCTTCACAACCACGTAGACGCCGATGATCTCGCCGCGGTCCTTCGAAAACGGGTTGAACGTGTGCGTCGGCGGCTCGTCGAACCGGCCGCGCGAGAAGCCATCGTTGGCGCGCACCAGCTCAGCCTGCGCCCACTTGATCGAGCCGGTCGCCATCGCGAGGTCCATCAAGCCCATGTAGCTGATGTCCAGACAGATTGCCTGTTGTTGACCGACGCGGCGCGGCACCAGATACGCCTGCTTCTTCGCTGGGTTCAAGCTGATGCCGATCGCGGCGATGTTCTTCACCGCGTTGATCACGGAGGCGCGGTTCTGTGTGGCGATGCTCAGGGCGAAGTCGTTCGCGCCCAGGATCTGGACGGCAAACCCCGCCTCCTGCTCGAACTTGATCGAACGATCCGACAGCAAGGTCATGAAGTCGTCCTTGATGGCGTTGATCTCGCCGGTTATCAGGGTCAGTGCGTTGCTCAATTCGTCATCTCCGTTTGAAAATCTGCTGCTTGCTCGGGCATGTGGTGCGCCCGGGCCCACTCGTCGTGCCAGTCGCGCGCCTCGATCGCCTCGTCGTCATCGTCGGGCTGGCGATCCCGCTCGCGGGCCGCGGCGCGCATGGCTTCGCGGTACTTGCGTTTCATTTCGGGCTCCACATCGGTGTCGGTTCGTTCATCTCGTCCAGCTGCTGCACCTCGGCCACGATGAACAGGAAGGCCAGCAGGAACAGAAAGGCGCGGGCGGCGTCGCGGATCACGGCATCACCTGTTCCAGCATGCCGGCCAGCACGATCAGGGCGCCCAGCGCGGCAAACATCAGGCCGGGCCGCTGCTCGCACCAGTCCATGCGCCAGAACAGCAGCGTGCCGATCAGGTCGCGGCGCGGTGCGGGCTCGGCATCCTGGCAGTGCGCGATGCGGGCGGCGATCACTTCGCACGCTCCGCGACGATGGCATTCACCGCGTGGCGGTCGTTACCGGTAGCTTTGTCAATAGCCGCATAGGCTGCGCGCATCTCGTCCGAGTCGAAAAACAGAGTCGCACCCGTCTTCCTGGCGCGCGCCATCATCGCGATAATCACCTCCAGCAGCTCCGGTGCCGCCGCGATCAGACGAGCGTTGCCTTCCTCGTGCACCACCTCGGCGACGCATTCGGTTTCGGTGCCATAGTGGACTTCCCATTCCGCGTAGCCGACCGGCTCCGGGCGCTTGTAGGCCGTCCACGGGCCGGGCGTGTGCTTCGTTTCCATCCTGCTGCTCCTCGTTCTGGCCGGCGCCGCCGGCGGTTGGTTATTGGTGTGGTGGCCGGTGCTGATCTCCGGCTTGGTCCAGTTCGAGATACGTCCGCTCGATCGCGTGCCCGGGCTCACTATCACGCGCGCATCAGCCTGCGCATTCACCACAGAGCAAGGGGCTGGGCGCTACTCCAGCTCGGCAAGATTCCCGACGCGTCTCTCGGCCGGTGGTCTGGAACGAGCCTCCGACACCACCTATGATCGATCCCGTTTCAGGCCTGAGACTTCACGTACTTGCCACTTCGTTTGCTGATGCACGTCTGCTTTCCGTGCCGCCCTTGCTCTGTAGTCACCCCTTACGAGGGTGAGGCGTCCTGCTCAATCCGGCTGCGCCGCCAGCGCTGCCGCCGCCTGCCCGGCCGCGATCGTCTCCAGCTCGCGGTCGATCGCGTCGATGGCGATCTGCAGGCCGATGTTCATGCCGTCGATCAGCGGCATCGGGATCGGGTGCTTCGTGTCGCGGGCGCCTTCCAGGCTGTGCTTGAGCGCGCTCAGGCGCTTGATCGTGTCGTTCATGCGAACACCCGGTTCCAGCTGGCGCGCTCGATGCGGTCGTCGTCGCGGGACTCGGCGCGGGCTTGCTCCATGCGCTCGACCTGCGAGATCGCCTCGACCTCGGCCTCGTCCGCCATAACCTTGTCGCGGATCTGCTCGAACGTCTTCTTGCCGAGCACCAGATCGTGCAGGTCGTCGTAGGCGGTGGCCAGGTAGTCGGTCACGGTGTCGCCGACGTCCTTCGCGGTCTGCATGTCGCCGGACGCCAGCAGGGCCTTGCGGAAAGCCAGCTCCTTGCCGGCCAGGTCCGCGATCAGGGCGTCGCGGTCTTCGTCGTGGTTGCGGTAGCGGTCCATCGTGTTCTCCATCGCCCTGCTGGGCTCGGTGCCCTGAGGCTCTTGCCTGCGGGCTCGGTTGCGATGGAGTTACTTTATCAAACGATACAGCTACGCGTCAAGCATTTGATAAAGTTTTCGAAAAATATTTCTGCGTGGATGGTACAGACGAAAAAAAGCCCGCTTGAAGCGGGCCTTTAATTATGGGGCGTTGAATTACTTGGCGTTGTCTTTCACTCGTTTTACCTCGGTCTCCAACTCGACTATTCGAAGTGCGGATCTCTGCTGCATTTCTAACATCTCAGCCAGCCTCCGCTCCATCCGGCGCAATGCCTGCGCGAGAACAACCGCAAATATTCCGATGGTGAGGAGAAGGGCCCATACCTCAGCTTGCATTGCGCCTCCTTACTGGACCTGAATGCTGGACGGGCAGCTACCGACAAACGTCCGCCAGAACGTCTGCCCGGCGTAACGATATTCGCAACTCCAGCCTGTCTGGTACGTGACCGTCTGAACTTGTCGCTGCTGGCCTGTGAAATACGCGGTCGCGCTCACTGTGATGGGGGCTGCCGCTGATGGAAGCGGAGCCACCGAAGTAATCGGCCTCGGCTGCTGAATCTGATAGGCTGGCGCGGTATTGAACGATGCAGCCGCCGTTTGGAGCGCCGCGCGATAGCGTTCGTTCTGCGCGCTTTGCTCCTGGACCTGTGCCGCCGCCAGCTCCATATCGCAAACTCTTCCACGAGAGTCCAGCTCCTCCTGCACGACATCAGCATACTGAGGAAATTGGATCAACGCCATACAGAGCTCGGTGTTCGTCTTGTTGTGAGCCCGCTCGACGACTTGCTCATGCGTGAGCGCGCAGCCACTTAACAGGCCTGCTACAGCAAAGACCGCCAAAATACTCTTCATCACACTCTCCGTTAAATATGGGTGCTCTCTTTGCGGATCACCTTGCCAATAATGATGCACTCGGCTCCCTTGCAAAGCTGTCGGTGATACCGGCGCTGATCGGGGTTGTCTGACGCAAGCCACCATTGGCCGGCGTCGCGCAACAGACGCTTGACTACCGCCTCTCCCTCGTAATTGATCACGTACACCATTCCCGAGATGAGTGCCTTATCTGCAGTGTTCACAACGACCGTGTCGCCGTCATATAGCGCCGGCTCCATACTCTCGCCACGCACAACGATGGAGAGGAGCGCGTCCCTGCGCAGCCCATTTTGAAGAATCCAGCTTGTCGGAACACCCTGAGTTTCACCTTCGTAGTGTTCGGGCTCAGTTTGGAAGCCAGTGATGCCTGCTTGCACCTTGAGCTTCACCTTTCTGATTTGCGTCATGGTTGGATCATCTGCATCCGATGCGTGCACACGACGCGCCCCCGGAATCAAGTCCACGACGTTTTGCGACTGCTCAGCCGGCGGTAGCGCGCCCTGGTCGAAATAGAGCGGCGGCAGGCCAATCTTGTCCTCCAGTTTGCGCGCTGTCTTTTCTGAGAACGCATGCCCTTTCCGGAATGTAGGCGAGAGCAACTGGGCTAAACGAGCCTCATCCATAGTGGCTTTTTCGCAAAACGTGCGGCGTCGGCCACCGTACTCGGCGTCGATCAATGCTTGTAGGCGATCCCTACGATGCTGGTACATATCCATCCGGATATTGTCGCGTACCTTTAGCATTTGATAAATTATCATTTGCTTGAGTTTTACTTTATCAAGTGATACAGTAGTCGACATGAAGCTTATCGACTACCTAAACGCGATCCCGGTGGAAGCCCGGGCCTCCTTCGCGGCTCGCTGCGGAACGTCGTTCGACTACCTGCGCCAGGTCGGATACGGAAACCGGGCATGCACCGAGAAGCTCGCCATCAACCTGGAGCGCGAGAGCGGCCGCATTTTGGTCTGCGAAGAGCTTTGCCCGGAAGCCGACTGGGCCTACATCCGTTCTACCACCCCGCCGTCCCGACGACGTGCGGCACCTCAAACGCAGTAACCCCGGCCGCTTTCTGCCGCCCGAAAAGTTGCCAGCAGGAAGAAGCCATTTTGCAACAGAAGCACCCAGCCGCAAGGCTGTCCTACCTACCGAAGCACCAAGGAGAACCCGATGAAGTATCACCCCGAAGTAATCGCAGCAGCACTTGCCCACCTCGACGAAGGCCCGCGCACCGAAATCACCCGGGTTCGAACGACGCCAAGCCTCAAGGAGCAGTTCGCGAAGTGCTCGGCCGCGAAGGGTCTGGCGAGCGCGACACACGCGTACTTGCTGATGAAGGAGGCAGTGCAGGCGCATGTTAAGCACCAGGCCCCGAAGCGTACAGGGGCCTCTCGTGGGCCAGTTGGATTTGCCAGCCGTGCCGGTGGCGCGAAGGGCGCACGGAACATGCGGAGGTCGCAATGAGGGGTTCCGACTGCGTCACGAGACGGCAAAAAAATAGCCCGGATGGAGAGCCGGGCTGGAGAAAAGGATATGCCATGAACACATTAACACAGAAGCAAGAGTTGGAAAAACTGCTGTCGAGCGCGGACAACGTCGTGATCCGTCGCGACCGTTACCAGCGCTCGCGCAATTCGGATGCGGCGCCTCGCGAGTTCGGCCGGCTGAACGCGAGCATCGACGAGCTGGCGAAGACGGCCGAGAAGTGCCGCAAGCAGGCGGGGGAATGATGGACACGTCGATCACCCTCGTATCGCCTGAGATGCACTTCGACCGTGGCTACGCTGCATTCCGCCGCGGCGAAAGCATCAACGGACACAACATGAATCCGGGCGCGCCAGCCATCACCGACTGGCAGCGCGGTTATCGCGCATCACAGATGGACTCTCATGCTGAGCTTGCTTGCCTGCACGCCATGGAAGGTACGCCGCCATGACGAAGCCGAAAAAGCCCCGTAACAAGAAGTACGTCCCGCGCCGTGTCACCACGCACGGCGGCCTGGCCGCGATTGCCATGTGCTACGCACGCGGCGAGAACGCATCCACCCTCACCTCTGACCAGACGACCGACCTCGGCGTCGCCTACTGGCTCTCCTTCGAGAACCTGCGTGCCGGCGACGCCAACGAGGAATCATGGTCCTGCGTCGCCTGCGCGCTGAACGTCGCCCTCATCCTGTGCGAGAAGGGCATCGGCGCCGAGCACGAGCGCCAGCTCGTCGCGGCCCTCGACGGCACCTTCCGCGCCAAGATCCGTAGCGCCAAGACCGGCAATTTCCGCCTGGACGGCGACGCCCTGCGCGACATCGAAACCGCCCTGCAAATCCACGACCAGCAGATGGCCATGGCCAAACGCTGGGAAGTCACGGCCGCCATGAACACGATCTACGCGCGCCTGGCAGCCGGCAACGTGTACAGGGAGGCAGCATGATCGCCTACGAAGCCATCGGCCCCAACGCCAACGGCGACTTCATCGTCGCCTACCCGACGCCGGGCGCCCCGCACATCATGACCGCCGCCGGCATCTGCTCCGACCTGCGTCTGGCGCAGGACGAGTGCGCGCGTCTGAACGAAGCACAAGTTGTCGCCCGCCGAACCGCCATGGTCCGCGCGCGCAACCTGATCGTCCGCGACAAGGAGAACTGACGTGGCCGGCGAATGGATCAAAGTACGCACCAACCTGTGGGACGACCCACGCATCGGTCAGCTGTGCGAACTGACCGACCAGGGCGAAGCAGCCATCATCGGCGGCCTGTACTGGCTGTGGGCGACCGCCGACGAGCATTCGTCCGACGGCCTGCTGCACGGCATGACCACGCGCACCATCGATCGCAAGACCGGCGTGCCGGGCCTGGGCAAGGCTCTGGTAACGATCGGCTGGCTTACCGAGACCGAGCAGGGCGTTACCGTTTCGCGCTTCGAAGAGCACAACGGTGCGTCTGCGAAGCAGCGCGCACTAACTGCAAAGCGTGTTTCGAACCATAAGGCTAACGCAAAGGTAACGCAGGAAGCGTTACCGGAAACGGAGCAGACCGTTACCACCGCGTTACCTAGAGAAGATAAGAATAAAGAACAACATCCCCCCATACCCCCCAAGGGGGGCGACGAGGGCGAGCACCACGAAGTCCCGAAACGCAAGACATCCGTGTCCCTGCAGACCTTCCTCGCCGAGTGCAAGCGAGCAGGCGAGACGCCGATCCCCGATGACGACCCGGTGTTTGCCTACGCCGACAAGGTCGGGCTGCCGCACGAGTTCCTGGCCCTGCAGTGGCGCGAGTTCAAGGACCGCTACTCGGCGCCGGATTCCAAGCGCTACAAGGCCTGGCGGACGGTGTTCCTCAAGTCGGTCAAGTGCAACTGGCTCAAGCTCTGGTGGCTCAACGGTGACGGGCAGTACGTCCTGACGACCGCCGGCCAGCAGGCCCAGCGCGCGCATCGGGAGGCAGCATGAGCGACCAGTTCAACATCGAGGCCGAAATGGCCGTGCTGGGCGCGATCTTGCGCGACAACGACGCGTTCGACCGCGTCCCGGAGCTGGCCGCCGAGCACTTCTACCGCGGCGACCACCGGACGATCTTCGGCGAGATCCGCGCGCAGCTCGCCGCCGGCAAGCGCGTCGACGCGATCACCCTGGCCGAGCGCCTGGACGCCGAGCTGTTCCCGTACCTGGGCAAGCTGCACGCCTCCGCGCCCAGCAGCGCGAAGATCGCGTACCACGCCGGGATCGTCATCGAGAAGGCCGCCAAGCGCGCGCTGTCGGCGCTGTCGATCGACCTGGCCGCCGATGCCGAGTCGGGGAAGGACAGCACCGAGTGCATCGCCGACGCCGCGGCCAAGCTGGACGCCCTGGCCCAGCGCAAGACCGCTAAGGACCCGCGCCGGCTCGACTCGACGCTCGACGAGTACATCACGCTCCTGCAGCAGCGCCTGGACGGCAAGGTGCGTCCGATTCCGACCGGGTTCCAGCACCTCGACGACATGCTCGACGGCGGCCTGGAGCGCGGCACGCTGACGGTCATCGCCGGCCGCCCGGGAACGGGCAAGACGGCCGCCGGCCTGGGCATCTGCCGCAACGCCGCGCGCGACTACTCGGCCCTGTTCCTGTCGATGGAGATGTCGACGAATCAGGTCAACGACCGGAACATCTCGGCGCTGGCCCAGGTCGACATGTCGTGGCTGCGCAAGCCCGGCGAAGGCCGCGACGATACCGCGCGCTGGGAGGCGATCACGAACGCGACGATCAACTCGCGCCGCCTGAACCTGTTCATCGACGACCAGACCGGCCTGTCGATCCCGGAGATTCGCGCCAAGGCGCGCAAGGTCAAGCGCACGCACGGCTGCGACGTCATCTGCATCGACCAGCTGTCGTTCATCACCGGCGCCAAGTCGGACAAGCTGCACGAGGCGATGGGCGAGTACACCCGCGGCCTCATCGCCCTGGCGAAGGAACTAGACGCCGTCGTGATCCTGCTGGCCCAGCTGAACCGCGAGTGCGAGAAGCGCGGCGACAAGCGCCCGATCATGTCCGACCTGGGCGTGTCCGGATACATCGAGCAGGACGCCGCCAACATCATCTTCCTGTACCGCGACGTGCTGTGGAACCCGGAGACCGAGGACAAGGACGTCTGCGAGTGGATCAGTGCGAAACAGCGGCAGGGCCAGCCCGGCGTCGTCGGCCTGCGCTACGTCGGCGCGCAAACCCGGTTCGAAGACCTGCCGTATCGCTGGCACCGTCGTGCGCAGCAGCCCGGCCCGCGCCTGGCATCGAGCCGCGGAGGCTTCAATTGACAGCTCGACAACCCGCCCCCTGCTCCGCGTGCGCACGCTTCCGCCCCGGCGAGACCGACGGCACGTGCACCGGCTACGAGAAGCCCAGGCGGGCCGACGACACCAACGAGGCGTGCCCGCTGTGGAGCGAGCGCAAGGCCGAGACGAGACCATTTCGCGCGCGAGCGCATGACTAACTAGAACGAAAGAGAACTGAAAGATGAAGAAGAGCGCATGGTTTGGCCCAGGACGGAAGCCGGATTTGGCCGGAGTCTATGAGACCAAGGATTCCTTAGGAATTACTGGGTTTCAACACTGGGACGGAAACGTATGGGGGTATTACGCCGGTTTCTGCATTGATGAGGCCAATGAACAGGCAGGTAAGAAATCTTGCTGGCAAGAGGTCAAATGGCGCGGCCTGGCTCAAGATCCTAGCAAGGGGCGCTGACCATGCTGAGAACTCCCCTCACCCGCAAGATGCCGATCAAAGGCCCGCGCCTTCGCAAGTGCGCCGTCAAAGGCTGCGCCAACCGCTTCCAGCCGCGGAACATCAGCCACAAGGTCTGCGGTCCGGAATGCGCCGCCGTCCATGCCGTCGCTGAGCGTAAGCGCCTGGACGCCAAGCAGACCCGCGAGCGTAAAGCCAAGCTCAAGACCCGCAGCGAGCACATCGCAGAGACGCAGGACGCGTTTAACGCCTTCGTCCGCTACCGCGACCGCAACGAGACGTGCATTAGCTGCCCGACCGTGCTGTCGACGCTCGCCGACCAGCCCGGCGGCGGCTACGACTGCGGCCACTACCGGTCCCGCGGCAGCGCGCCGCACCTGCGCTTCGACTTCCGCAACGCGCACGGCCAGTGCAAGAAGTGCAACCGGTACCGCGCCGGGAACGCAGCCGACTACCGCATCGGCCTCATCGCGCGCATCGGCCTGGCCGCCGTCGAAGCTCTGGAATGCGACCAGACCGGCGGCGCCTGGACCATCGACGGCCTGCAGGCCATGAAGGCAGACTTCCGCGCCCAGCTGCGCGCCATGAAGGAGAAAGCATGATCCCGTTCGACGACAAAACCGACGTGGAACTCGTAGCCGACGTGCGCATGCTGGTGGGCGAACTGTCGGATATCCGCGCCGAGCTGAAGCGCCGCGACATCGAGTTCGATGTCTTCAGCTACGGCGGCGGCGAGCGGATGGAAGCCAAGAACTTCGAACGCGTGACCCGGGAGACCTTATGACGCCGAACGAGATCGCCGTCATCTGCGCCGCCTGCTTCGCCATCGGCTTCATCGGCGGGTTCGCCTGCGGCTTCCGCATCGCCGCCATGATCTTCACCGGCGTGCAGCGCGTGCGCGGCGCCAGGCTGCGCGTCGTGGCCGAGAACGGCAAGCTGCGGGAGGATGCAGCGTGATCCTCATCGAACTGCCCGACGTGAAGAAATTTCACCCGATCCTGACGCTCGGCAAGGACTACGAGGTCCTGCGCGTCATCGGCAACGGCGTGGTGATCCAGCCCGACAGCGGAGACGACCGGCTGCTCCTGCTGACTTCTCGCTTCATGGAGGTGGAACCTTGACCGATCGCCGCGACATCGGCTCGCGCCTGGAGAACTGGGCCCGGCTCTTCCACCGCCAGCGCAGCGCCGAGCAGCAGGACCGCCGCGCGTTCGATGAGCTCGACGCCCGGCTGCTCGAACACGCCATGCAAGCGCTGCCCACGCTGCAGCGCTCGCTGTTGTGGTGGAGCTACGTGCGCATGGAGACGCCCGAGCAGGTGGCGCGGCGCCTCGGGCTGCAGGTCAAGCCGGCCGTGCTGTTCGTCGAGGCGTTTCAGCACGCGCAGGCGGCCGCAAAGCATCTGGTTGGGCTGGCAAGCCTTTCGCAAAAGCATTGATCGGTGGCATCATTACGACATTTCCACCGGGAATGAGCTATGGGACGCCAATCCAAGTTGACTGACGCGCAATGGGAGAGCATCGGCAAGCGGCTGCTGGCCGGCGAGTCTCCGTCCGCGCTTGCCCGGGAGTTCGGCGTCAGCAAGTCGACGATCTCCGGGCGCTTTTCCGAACGGGTTCAGAACGTAAAAGATGCGGCAAATCAAATAGTTGCAGCAGAGAATGCACTTTCGAAGCTGAACATTTCCGAACAGATTGCTGCACGATCCCTTGCCGATGACCTGAAGGCGATCAGCCAGCACTTGGCCGGCGCCGCGCGCTTCGGCGCAGCCACCGCGCACCGTTTGTCGGGCATCGCGCACAACAAGGCGGCCGAGATCGATGACGGCGCACCAATGAGCGAGGAAAGCCGCAACGTGCTGGGGAATATCGCCGTGCTCACGAAGATGGCGAACGAGGCAAGCGAAATCGGCATGAACCTGCTGAAGGCCAACAAGGACACGATCGACGACCTGAACAAGCGCAATGCTGACCAAGCCAGCCCGACGAACCCCGCGCGCGGCACCGTCTTCAAGATCGTGAGGCCCGCATGAGCGCCGTGCTGGAACAACCGCTGGAGATCGAGCTGTTCGAGGCGTTCGAATTCCTGCTGTACCCGAAGCGGATCAAGGTCCCGTTCGGCGGCCGCGGTGGCGCCAAGACCGAGGAGATCGCGGAGATCCTGGTGTGGATGATGTGGCAAAACGGCACGAAGGTGCTGTGCGCGCGCGAATTTCAGAACTCGATCGATGAATCGAGCAAGGCCGTGCTGGAAGCGAAGATCGAGAAGCTGGGCCTGAGCGACTTTTTCGACGTGCAGAACGACGGCATCTACGGCCAGAATGGCTCGTGCGCCAAGTTCGTGGGCTTGGCGCGCAACATCACGTCCATCAAGTCGAAGTTCGGGTTCAATGTGGTGTGGGTCGAGGAGGCCGAGAACGTCAGCGAGAACAGCTGGAAGGTGCTGATCCCGACCGTCCGCGAAGCCGATTCCGAGATATGGGTGAGCTTCAACCCGGGCGAGCCCGACGCGCCGACGTACACACGCTTCGTCTTGCCGTATATCGAGCACATCAACGCCGAGATTGCCGCCGGCCGTCCTGGATTTTATGAGGACGACTACACGTACGTACGCAAGGTGTCGTATCGCGACAACCCGAAGTTCCCCGAGGTGCTGCGCATTGAGATGGAGCGCGACAAGGCCGCCAACTTCAAGAAGTACCTGCACGTGTGGGAAGGCGAATGCAACGCCGACTACGAGGATTCGATCATTGAGCCGGAATGGGTCGACGCGGCCATCGACGCGCACCTCAAGCTGAATTACACGCCGCGCGGCGATCGCGTGCTCGGGTTTGACCCTGCCGACAGTGGCACCGACGCCAAGGGCCTCACGCGGCGCTACGGCGTGCTCGTTGAGGACGTGAAGCGCTGGACCGAGGGCGACATCGATGACGCCGTCACGCGCACCTTCGACGACGCATTCGAGCATCGATCCGACATTGTGGTGTACGACAGCATCGGCATCGGCGCCGGTGTGAAGGTCGGATTGAAGGAGCGTATAGCCGGCCGCAACATCGACGTCCAGGGCTTCGGCGCTGGCGATGCACCGTGGCCGGGCAAGTACAAGGATGACCGCCTAAATGAGGACGTCTTCCGCAACCTGCGCGCCATGGGCTGGTGGCTGTTGCGCGATCGCTTCGAAAACACGTACAAGGCCGTGGTCAAGGGCGAGTATGCCGACCCGGCCACGATGATCTTCCTGTCCAGCGACATCAAGGACCTGCAGCAGCTCAAGACTGAGCTGGTCCGCCAGCAGCGCAAACGCACTGCCGGCTCGAAGATGATCCAACTGGTCAGCAAGGACGAGATGCGCGCAAAGAAAATACCGTCGCCGAACATGGCCGACTCGCTGATGATGTCGTTCATGGTGCGTGACAAGCCAAAGAAGCCTCAGGCCGTCGCGCCGATCCCGACAGCGTCGGCGTTCAGGCGCCGGTAGAGCTTTCCTTCTGGCGGAGATCGCGAACAACAGATGCTGCCCATGTGATCGACTTATACGCCTCCACGAACCAGTGTTCGAAAGGATGCTGAGCCTCCCATTCGGCAAGCCGTTGTCCAAGAGTTCCCTCTTGTGGATGGTTCTCAATGATTTCTTTACGTCTCATGCGATACATGTCGACCGCAGCCTTCCGTACCTCGGCAGCAAAGAGCAGTTCTTGGTAGTCCATCTACATCCCCTAGTGTTTGTGGAATGGCAAGGCTACCGTAAACAAGACAACGATTCCGCGACGGAAAGACATTCTATTTCCATCCCGTAACCCATAGCTGTAGACTATCGGAAATTTAATTCCGAGAGGCATCAGCCATGAGCCGACCCAGCAAGAGCGACCGCGAGGCCGCGAAGCACGACTTCTTCCTCCGCGACTTCGACGCCATCCAGACCGCGACGCGCGACACGCGCATCCAGTGCCTGAGCGATCGCCGCTTCTACTCGATCCCCGGCGCGCAGTGGGAAGGCCCGGTCGGTGAGCAGTTTGCCAACAAGCCGCGTTTCGAATTCAACAAGACTCACCTCGCGGTGTTGCGGATCATCAACGAGTACCGCAACAACCGGATCACGGTCGACTTCGTGCCGAAGGACGGCAGCCAGGCCGACGAGCTGGCCGACACATGCGTCGGCCTGTTCCGCGCCGACGAGCAGGACAGCGGCGCCCAGGAGGCTTACGACAACTGCTTCGAGGAAGGCACGAGCGGCGGCATGGGCGCGATCCGCCTGCGCGCGCGGTACGAGGACGAGCTGGATGACGAGGACACGCGCCAGCGCATCGCCATCGAGCCGATCTACGAGGCCGACACGTGCGTGTTCTTCAGCCTGGACGGCAAACGGTACGACAAGGCCGACGCGCGCCGCTGCTACGTGCTGTCGTCGATGACGCGGGACGACTACGCCAACGAGTACGGCGAGGATCCGGACAGCATGCCGAAGTTCATCACGCGCAACGAGTTCGACTGGTGCACGCCGGACGTCGTGTGGATCGCCGAGGTGTACGAGGTCGAGGAAAAGACCGAGCTCGTGCACTTCTTCCGCGGCCTCGCCCTGGGCGACGACGAGCCGGACGAAATGGAAGTGCCGCAGAAGGAACTGGACGACGAGCCGGGCAAGCTGGCCGAGTTGGAAGCGCGCGGCTTCCGCAAGGTGCGCGAGAAGCGCCGCAAGGTCCGCAAGGTGCACAAGTGGATCATGAACGGCGCGCGCATCCTGTCCGACGAGGGCTACATCGCCGGCACGTGCATCCCGATCGTGCCGTTCTACGGCAAGCGCTGGTTCGTCGATGGTATCGAACGCATGCAGGGCCACGTGCGCCTGGCGCGCGACGCCCAAGTGCTGGACAACATGGTCAAGAGCTGGCTGGCCGAGATGGCGGCGCGCTTCGACATCGAGAAGCCCATCCTGACGCCCGAGCAGATCGCCGGCCATGCCGAGATGTGGGCACAGGACGCGATCGAGAAGTATCCGTACCTGCTGGTGAACCCGATCCTCGATCAGGCGACCGGCCAACAGATCATCGCGCCAGTGGCCTACACGAAGGCGCCGAACATGCCGCCGGCGATGGCCGCGCTCGCGCAGCTGGCCGGCCAGGCTCTCGAGGACATGCTGGGCAACCAGCAGGCCGGCGAGCAGCTGCAGCCGAACCAGTCGGGCAAGGCCGTCGAGCTGATCCAGCAGCGCCTGGACATGCAGGTCTTCATCTACATCGACAACTTCAAGAAGATGATCAAGCAGGTCGGCCACGTGTGGCAGTCCATGGCGTCTGAGCTGCTGCACGAGCCCGGCCGCCGCATGAAGACCATCGACCACGCGGACCAGACCGGCACCGTCGAGCTGATGAAGCCGATGATCGACAAGGAAACGGGCGAGCGCTACCTGGCGAACGACCTGAGAAAAGCGCGCTTCGATGTCGTGCCGGACGTGGGCCCGTCGTCGGTCAGCCGCAAGGCCGCGCTCGTGCGCGAGCTGACGGGCGTGCTGCAGATGACGCAGGACCCGGAAACCGTGGCGGTGCTGACGGCGATGATCCTGATGAACCTCGAAGGCGAAGGCATGGCCGACATCCGCGCGTTCTACCGCCGCAAGCTGGTGCGCATGGGCGTGATCCAGCCGACCGACGACGAGAAGCAGGAACTGCTGGCCGAGCAGCAGCAAGCCGCGAACGCTCCGCCAGACCCGAACGCGCAGTTCCTGCAGGCCTCCGCGGCGAAGGCAATGGCGGACGCGCAGGCGTCGCAGGCGAAGACTGCGCTCACCGCCGCCCAGGTCGACAAGACGCGCGCGGACACGGTTGTCGCCCTCGCCGGCGTCGAGCAGGGCCGCGCCGACCACGCGCTGGCCGTGGCGCAGCACCTGGGCGACCACCAGCTGGCGCGCGAGCAGATGGTCCAGCAGGCGGCGCAGGCCGCTCAGCAACCCGCCGCGGCACCGACCGAACCCCAAAACGGAGGCAATCAGTAAAGTTTCCTGCGTCCAGCGCGCAACGCAGCAATAAATTCCGCTGATCATTGTTGCGTTAGGAATAGTTTCCGCCTATCATTTTGCCCATTGGCATCCACCGGGCCTATCGGTGAGCAACGAGGGGAATTCGATGCACAAAAGCTGGATGTGGAAGCAGCGTTCGTACCGCGAGCAGTTCCAGGGCGACGAAGGTAACGGCGCGGCAGGCGGCGCGGCCGAAGCACAGCAACAGGACGATGACCAGACGCAGGCCGACGAGCAGCTGGAGGGTGAGACGCCCGACGGTGAGCCGCAGGCAGGCGCCGAGGGCGACGACCAGGGCGCCGACGATGGCGTGATCGTGACGATCGGCGACGAGACGCCGCCGGCCGTTAGCGATGACGAGATCGAAGGCAAGCCCGCGCCCGCGTGGGTGAAGGAGCTGCGGAAGTCCGATCGCGAGAAGGCGAAGCGGATTCGCGAGCTGGAGCAGCAGGTAGCCGCGAGCAAGCAGGCCGTGCAGCCGCCGCAGATCACGGTGGGCGAGCGCCCAACCCTGGAGGGCTGCGACTACGACGCCGAGAAGTACGGCGAAGAACTGCTGGCCTGGACCGCGCGCAAGCAGCAAGCCGACGCGCAGGCTGCGAAGCAGCGCGAGGAGCAGGAAGCCGCGCAAGCTGCATGGAACGCCAAGCTGACGTCCTACCAGACTGCGAAGGCGGCGCTCAAGGTGCCCGACTTCGACGACGCCGAGCATCTGGTGACGTCGACGATGGACACGACACAGCAGGCCATCATCCTGCGTCTGCCGAAGCCCGAGCTGATGGTCTACGCTGTCGGCAAGAACCCGGCGAAGGCCAAGGAGCTGGCGGCCATCAAGGACCCGATCGACTTCGCCTTCGCTGTGGCGAAACTGGAGACGCAGTTGAAAGTTCAGTCCCGCAGGGCGCCGCCGGCGCCGGAGCGCCAAGTGCGCGGCACGACCGGCGGCACGACCGGCATCGACAACACGCTGGCTCGCCTGGAAGCCGAAGCGGATCGCACTGGCGACCGCACCAAAGTGGCGGCATACCACCGCCAGAGGAAGCAAGCTGCGGCGTAAGCCGTCGTGAGGCCCCCACGTCAGACGGGGCCACCAAGGATTCGCCCACCCCACGGGCAGTGCGGTACCAGAAAGGCCCCCGTCCGGCCGGAAACGGATGAGCGAAGCAGCAAGCGGCACAGGCCGCAATTCACTCAACCGTTTTCATGGAGGGCTTCATGCCTACCGCATTTAACAAGCAAGAAACCGTCAAATTTGACGAACTGCTGGCCGGTTTCGACGACCTGCTGGCCATCGGCAAGAACGTCTCGAAAGTCGAGATGGATGCCACCGTCCTCGAACGCTCGCAGGGCACCGCCTTCTGGCGCCCGGTCCCGTACGTCTCCGTGTCGATCGACGGCGCTGCCGGCACCGACATTTCGTCGTCGTTCCAAGACGTCACCCAACTGTCCGTCCCGATCGGCCTCGGCTTCGACAAGACCGTGCCGTGGCGCATGACCAGCAACGACCTGAACGACCCGCAGCAGCGCGACCGCAAGATGGCGAGCGCGATGCAGCGCCTGGCCACCGACATCAACCTGGCATGCGCGAACGTCGCGTGCACGCAGGGCACGCTGGTTGTGAAGCGCACCGTGGCCGCCTCGGGTTTCGATGACCTGGCCGCTGCCGACTCGCTGATGATTGAGCAGGGCCTGGTAGGCGACGTCGGCCGCCGTATCTCGGTTCTGCACGCCCGCGACTACAACAGCATGGCGAGCGCCCTGGCGAAGCCGTCCACGTCGGCGAACTCGAAGGTGAACACCGCCTACGAGCGCGCGTACGTCGGCAACGTGTCGGGCTTCGAGACGTTCAAGTCGGACTACACGTACCGCCTGACGGCCGCCGCCGGCGTGACCTGCACGGTCAACGGTGCAAACCAGTTCTACACCCCGAAGGCGACCAGCACGGCCACCAGTGGCGAAATCCAGAACGTCGACAATCGCTATCAGACCCTCAACATCTCGGTCACGAGCGGTACCGTCAAGGCTGGCGATGCATTCACCATCGCTGGCGTCAACGCGACCCACCACATCAGCAAGGCCGACACCGGCCAGCCGAAAACCTTCCGCATCGTGAGCCAGGTTTCGGGTTCCGCAGGCGGCTCGGGCAACTACCTGATCTCGCCGCCGATCATCTCGGCTGGTGGAGGCACCCAGGCCGAGAAGGAATACCAGAACGTGACCGCGGCCCCGGCCAACGGCGCCGCCATCACCTGGCTGAACACCGCAGCGTGCAACGTGTCGCCGTTCTGGGACGACCGCGCGATCGAACTGCTGCCGGGCCGCAACGGCGTCGACGAAGGCCTGACGGGCGCGGGCGCCGGCTACATGCGCGGTACGACCGAGTTGGGCATCGAGGTCATCATGTACAAGTTCTTCGACATCAACTCGAAGATCTACAAGTACCGCTGCGACACCCGCTTCGGCGTCGGCATGACCAACCCGGAAATGTGCGGCGTCGTCCTGTTCAACCAGGTCTGATTTTTCGTTGTCTCCTGCGTCCGGTATCCCCGGGCTTTACCGGCCCGCCTCGTGCGGGTCGTTTTTTTAGGATCACCATGGGAATCCGAAGCACCCTCAAGAACATGCAGAACATGTTCGCCGGCTCGCCGGTAACGCTGGCCGAAGACACGCCTGCGCTGACGCAGGTCGACGCGACTCTCGCGCCCGGCAGCCGCGTGCATCACGAATACTTCGTCGCCGACGCTCCGAATGCTGACGGCAAGTGGCCGTGGCGCGCGCGCGTGTACGCCGACAACGGCGCCGTGAACGAAGAGCACGACGTGGCTGACACGCCGGACCTCGCTCGCAATGCTGCGCTGACGTGGTGCGCGCGCGTCAAAGCACAGCTGGGAGGTGAGTGATGGCGCTCGGCCTCAACACCACCGTCCGGAACAACCGGCTGAACCAGATCAAAACGGCGATCGACGCCGGCGGCGCGGCGGGCTTCCTGCGCATCTACGACGGCACGCGGCCGGCGACCGGCGGCACGGCTACCAACCTGCTGGCGCAGCTCACGCTGTCGTACCCTTCGGCGCCCGCTGCATCTGCCGGCGCCCTGACCTTCTCCGCAATCACATCGGCCAACGCGAGCGCAACCGGCACCGCGACCTGGGGCCGCATCGTCGACTCGACCGGCGCATTCGTCGCGGACTGCAGCATCGGCACGTCCGCGGCCGACTACATCCTCAACACGACCAGCATCACGTCGGGCGTGCAGGTGTCGTGCACGAGCGCCGTCCTGACCGAAGGGAATCCGTAACATGGCCTACTCCGACATCTACGCGGCCGTGAGCGATCCGACGTTTCAGGGCCGTTGCCTCGTCGCGATGTGGAAGGCGGCGCAGGACATCGCATCCGAAGACCCGGGCGCCGCGAACCACCAGGCGCGCATGGACTGGGCGACGCGCGCCCTGACGGATCGAACCAACATCACGCCGCGCCAACTGGCGATGCAGGTGCTACGCAATACGACCATCGCCGCCAATCCGGCGTCGTCGACGGATGGCGATCTGCAGTTCCAGGTGAACAGCGTCATCAACGACATCATTCGGATCGGATAACCATGGCGAATGTAAAACAGCCGGTAGCGACCAAGGCCGCGGTATCGATCGCGCTCGCATCGGCAGCATCGGCGAGCTACACGACGTCGTCTGGCACGAAGGACAACACGACGAACCAGCCGCTCGACCTGCTCGTCGAGCTGACCATTACCCCCGGCACCGTGGCCGGCAACAAACAGGCGATCCTGTACGCGCTGTCGTCCCTGGACGGCACGACGTTCGAGACCGGCGCCAACTCCACCGACAACGGCGTGATGGCACTGATCGGCGTCTTGCCTCTGCCGTCGAACGCCGTGGCGCAGACGAAGCTATTCAGCGTGGCTAGCCGGTATGGCGGCGTCCTGCCGCCGTATCAGAAGTTCGTCGTCTACAACGATAGCGGGGCAGCCTTCTCCTCGGGCTCCATCAACGTCTCCGAAGTGTCTTCGACGGTGACCTGATGGGCTCAATGATCCTGCCATCGGTGCTGACGCAGCAGCCCGGACAAGCGCCGGTCATCGATTGGGGCAACCCGATCGCGCGCGGCCTTGTCTGCGCCTACGTCTGTGGCTACGACGCCATGGGCTACGGCGAAGACGGCAGGATGACGATCCCTTACATCGCCGGCAACGGGTCGGTGCTCGGGACGCAAGCCGTAACACCGGTTGGCCTGGCAGTGAAGACGGCATCCGGATCGGCCGGCGCTTTCAGCATCGGCCAGTCCAGCATTACGACCAGCGCCTATAGCCTGTTCGCGGTCGGCACGGCAAATGCCAGCGCGATGCAGAGCGCCCTGGACGACGACAACGGGAGCACGCGCCGCTTCCAGTTCCGTCTTGCGAGCGGGAAGGTTGAGTTCATCCCGTTCAACAGCAGCAACTCGGTGGCGGCAGACGTAATTGCGCCTACCGCCCTAACTGCAAGTCAGCTTGCTTCCGGTTTCACTATGGGAGCCACGGCGAGCAGCACGACGGCCGCGATTTACCAGAACCGCACCAAGGTTTCCGCCGCAGCATCCGGCATCGCGGCGCCGAACACGTCGATTTCAGTCGGTGCGCGCAAGACCAGCGTGCAGCAGTGGCTGAATGGCGGCCTGTCGCTCGTCGTCATCTGGAACCGTACGCTGACCGATGCCGAGATGTTCAGCCTCTCGGACAATCCGTGGCAACTGTTCCGCGCCGCGCCGCGCCGTATGTGGCTCGCCTACAGCGCGCCCAGCGGCATCCCCGGATCGCTGTCGTCGCTGCTGGCTGGCGCCGCACTGGCTGCGTCCGGACAGGCGACGGACACTGGCGCGCTCGCCTCGACATTGAGCGGCTCAACACTGGCCGCCTCCGGCACGGTCGGCAATGCGCCGTCCGGATCGATCGCCAGCACGCTCACCGGCGCCGCGATGTCGGCCGCCGGCAACGTCACGGCCGCCGGTGCGCTCGCGAGCAGCCTGGCCGGCGCCTCCATGGCCGCCAGCGGCATCGTCACGAACCGCGGCGCGATCGCCTCGATGCTCGATGGCGTGACGTTCGCCGCCGCCGGCACCGTGAGCACGAATGCCTCCGGCGCGCTGGCAACCACGCTCGATGGCGCCGCGCTCGCCGCCGGCGGCTACGTCGGCACGCCACCGGCTGGCCCCGACTTTTTCATCCGCCTCCCGAAAAACCCGAGGCACGTCATTCACCACTGATACAGGAGATACCATGTCCAATTCCACCACCATGCTGTACAAGGCTCCGGGCCCGCACGAGATCCACGGCGGCCACTTCGACTACACCATCGTCGAGGACGACCAGGTCGAGGCTACGCTGGCTGCCGGCTGGTACCTGACGACGACCGAGGCCAAGGATGCGCACCAGGCCGCGCTGCAGGACGCCGCCGACAACGCGCCGCCGACGCGCGACGAGCTCAAGCGCAAGGCGGACGAGCTGAACCTGCAGTACCCCGGCAACATCTCGACCGAGCGTCTGGCCGCGATGGTCGACGCCGCACTGAAAGCCTGATTCCATGGGCTGGACGAAACAGCAACTGATTGAGCAGGCCTTCGGCGAGCTCGCGCTGGCCGGGTACGTGCTCGACCTCGATGCCGACACGCTCGAGAGCGCGCTGCGCAACCTGGACACGATGATGGCCGAGTGGAGCGGGCTGGGCATCTCGATCGGCTACGTGCTGCCGACCACGCCCGACGATTCGAACATCGGCGATGAAGCCGGCATCCCGAACGAAAGCGTGCGCGCGGTCTACTCCAATCTGGCCATGCAGCTCGCGGCGGGCCGAGGCAAGACGCTCACGCCGCAGACCCTGGCGACGGCACAGCGCGGCTACAACACGCTGCTCGGCGCCGCCGTCTCCCCCACCAGCGGCCAGTGCTCCGGCCTGCCGCGCATTGGCGCCGGCAACAAGCCGTGGCGCTGCTTCTGACCACAAGGACCCAACATGACCATCAAAGCACCCGTCCAGCCCGGCTACGGTACCGGCCAGACCGTGAGCCCCGGCGCGGCCGCCGCAGCCGCAACGCTGACGCCCGGCAGCAAGCAGCTCATCCTGACGAATCTCGGCGCGAACGTCTGCTACGTGCGCGTGGGTCAGGTCGGCCAGGCCGCGGCGAGCACCGCCGATTACCCGGTGCCAGCCGGCGCGCAGGTCGTCGTGTCGAAAGGGCATGGCGACAATCAGCTGTCGCACATCTCGCCAACTGGCACGACGCTGCACGTGATGAACGGCGAGGGCTTCTAACCCATGCAAATCCCGATCCTCAGCGGCATCTACACGGACGAGGGGCCGGACTTCCGGACGGCATATCCGCGCAACATGCTCCCGGTGCCGCGTGCTCAGGGTATCAGCGCGGGCTACCTGCGCCCGGCCGAGGGCATCGCACAGATCGGTGCCGGCCCGGGCGTCGACCGCGGCGCCATCAACTGGAACGGCGTGTGCTATCGCGTGATGGGATCGAAACTCGTACGAGTCGAGGTCGATGGCACTGCAACCGTGCTCGGAGACGTCAGCGGGTCCGGCCAGGTGAGCATGGATTATTCGTTCGACAGGCTGGCGATCGCATCCGGCAACGCACTGTTCTACTGCGACGGCACGACGCTAACGCAGGTGACCGACGCAGACCTGGGCATCGTCATTGACGTGCTGTGGATCGACGGTTACTTCATGACTACGGACGGCACGTCGTTGGTCGTGACCGATCTGACCAACCCAACGTCCGTAAATCCGTTGAAGTACGGCGGCAGCGAGGGCGACCCTGATCCGATCAAGGGCGTGTTCAAGTCGCGCGCGGGCGAGGTCTACGCGGTTAACCGCTACACCATCGAGGTCTTTCAGAACGTCGGGCAGTCGTCGACAACCTCCCTGTTCCCGTTCGCCCGCGTCGAAGGCGGCCAGATCAACCGCGGTGCCATCGGGACTCACTGCATCGCGCTGTACGGCGGCCAAATTGCCTTCCTCGGAGGCGGCCGCGGCGAGTCGCCGGCGGTATGGACCGGCCTGAACGCGGCGACGCAGAAGATTTCTACGGGCGAGATCGACGCGCTGCTGCTCGAATACACCGAGGCCCAGCTCGCGGAGTCCGTGCTGGAAGTACGTGTGACGAAGAACCACCAGTTGCTCTACCTGCACCTGCCGGACCGCACGCTGGTCTACGATGGCGCCGCGTCGGCGGTGCTCGAAGAACCCGTGTGGTTCACGCTCGATTCCGGGCTGACTGACCCAGCGCAGTACCGCGCGCGCAATTTCGTGTGGTGCTACGACCGCTGGCTGTGCGGCGATCCGACGTCGACCGCCTTGGGCGCGCTGGACGAAACGATCTCGACGCACTACGGCCAGGTGATCGGCTGGGAGTTCGGCACGGGCATCCTGTACAACAGCGGCGCCGGCGCGATCTTTCACCAACTCGAGCTCGTCGCCCTGCCCGGCCGCGTACCGCTCGGCGCCGATCCCGTTATCTGGACGTCGTATTCGTTCGACGGCGAGAACTGGAGCCAGGAGCGGGCCGTCAAGGCTGGGCGCCAGGGCCAGCGCACGAAGCGTCTCGTGTGGCTCGGGCAGGGCAGCATGCGCAACTGGCGCGTGCAGAAGTTCCGCGGCACGAGCGACGCGCACCTGTCCGTGGCGCGCCTGGAGGCGCAGACGGAGCCGCTGAATGCCTAAACTCGACCGGAGCATCCTGGCGCAGTTCCTGCCGAACCAGCGCGCCATCGCCGCCTACGAACAGATGACACAGGCCGTGGATGTCGACCTGCCCGAGGCTACCGCTGCAGCGCAGGCCACCGCCGACGAGGCCCGGCTCATCGCTGCCATCGGCAGAGCAAATTCGGACGTGCTCCGCCCGCTCCTGGATGCGCTGGCGACCCGCGTGCTGACGGAGCGCTCCAGCGCTGCGCAGATTGCGGCCCTGGAGCGGCGTGTGGCCGATCTGGAAACCCAGCTTCTCGCGCTGCAGCGCCGCCCCGACATCGACCAGATGCGCCGCCAAATCGCCGACCTTCAATCCTTCCAACTCAAGAGGTAGCCATGGCCCTGACCATCACCCAGCTTTTTACCCCGGTCCAACTGCCGGCCGCCGCCGCCGTGCTGTTCTCGATGCCGACTACTGCCCAGCAGCCAACCGCCGTGCTCAAGAACGGCCGTGTTCGGCTCACGAACACATCAGCTGCCGCAGTCCCGGTGACGCTGTACGCCGCCGCCGCCGCGACCATTTCCGCCGCGGCGAACTGCTGCATGAGCACGCAGAGTATCCCGGCCAACAGCTACATCGACGTGGACATTCCAACCATGACAGCCGGCGACACCCTGCGCGGTTTTGCCGGCACTGCGAACGTCGTCACGATGCACGAAATGGGCGGCCTGTTGTACTCGTGATTGAAGCAAACTATCTTGCTTGCAATTTCCCATAGGATATTTCTATAATGCAGCACTGCCTGTTTTTCCGGCATAGCTGAGATACGGCGCCCAGCGGCCATGAACCCCACGAACGGGACCACTCATGCCGCTGCTGGAGCTGCAACCACTTTCCGACCCGGGCGCAATCGCGCCGCTGTTCCTCGACCCGTATATCGCCCGCGTGGGCCATGACGACCGGCCGGCCGCGCTGATCGAGCATCCGCACGTCCACTACCTGGGCGCGCGCGTCGACGGCGAGCTCGTCGGCGCGTTCATGATCATCGAATCCGGCTTCATCGAGGTCGACGTGCACGCGCTGCTCACGCGCCGCGCACTGCAGCATTCCCGCGCGCTCGGGCGCCTCTGCCTGGCGCAAGCCTTCGCCAACCCGACCATCCAGCGCGTAACCGCGTACGTGATCGAGGGCCTGACCTCCGCGCGCAATTACTGCCTGAAGCTGGGCTTCCAGCGGGAAGGCTATCGCCGCGACGCCTGCCGCCAGAACGGGCACCTGCTCGGCGTTCACATCCTGGGCATGACCCGTAACGACTGGGAGAAAAACACGTGAGTTTTATCGGCAGAACCATTGGCAAATTGACCGGTGCGCAGGACCAGGCTGACGCTGCGAAAGACGCTGCGGCTACGCAAGCCGCAAGTGCACAGGCCGGCATCGACGAGCAGCATCGTCAGTTCGACGCGCTGCAGAAACTGATGTCGCCCTTCGTTAATGCGGGTATGGGCTCGCTGGGAGCGCAGCAAAATCTGCTTGGCCTGAACGGCAACGATGCGCAGCAGACGGCCATCAATGGCATCAAGAATTCGTCGCAGTTCCAGGCGCTGCAGCAGCAGGGAAATGACGCGATCCTCGCGAACGCATCCGCCACTGGCGGCCTGCGTGGCGGGAACGTGCAAGCCGCCCTTTCGCAGTTCTCGCCTGCCCTGCTCGCTTCGCTGATTCAGCAGCAATACAGCAACCTCGGCGGTCTGACGTCACTCGGCCAGAACGCCGCGGCGGGCGTCGGCAATGCCGGGATGCAGACGGGATCGAACGTCGCCAACCTGCTGCAGCAACAGGGCGCAGCGACGGCCGGCGGCCAGATCGCGCAAGGCGGCGTTGCTCGCCAAGGATTCTCGGATGGACTGAACATCGCCGGCACAATCATGGGGATGAGTGGCGGCTTCGGTGGCTTTGGTGGTGGCGGCAGCGGGACGAGTTCGCTTTTCAGTTCCAGCACCCCGGCTTCGATTGCCAACTACGCGCCGGCGACGTCGATGGAAGTTCCCTCGCTGCCCTTCCTGTCCAAATTCTGAGGATTACATGACAATGGGACCGATCGACTATCTCGGCAATATGCCCCCGCAAGAACTCGCGCGCAACTTCCAGAGCGGCCTGCAGGTCGGCGCGACCATACAGGCCCTGCAACAACAGCAGGCCGCACAGCAAATCGCCCAGCAGCGTGCCGCGCAGTATCAGGCAGACGTGACGGCGTTTCAGCAGAGTCCTACGGCACAAGGTGCGCTTGCGCTCTCTCTGAAATACCCTGATCAGGCAAAGCCGATCACGGATGCTTACGGCGCATTTACGGGCGATCAGCAGAAGGTCGCACTGAAGGATGCGGCCACGCTCACGAACCTCCTACATGCAGGGCGCGACGATCTCGCAAGCACGGAGATCGCGCAGCGCATCGAAGCCGCCAAGAATAGCGGCCTGCCGACTAACGAGCTGGAAGCACTTCAATCGCTGGTCAAGACCGACCCGAAATCGGCCTACGCCCACTCGTTGACGATCATGGCCGCTCTTCCTGGCGGCAAGGACGTGCTGTCGAACCTGCAAAGCGTGAACAAGGATGCTCGCGATCAGGTGGAATCGGACACGAAGGTGGCGGGCGAGCAGGCCGACAACACGGTGAAGAACTTCGGCATCGTCGGCCAGTCTGCCGGCGCGCTCGCGAAGCCCGGCGTCAAGCCTGCGCAGGTCGTGACCATGTTCAAGTCGCTGGAAGCGCGCGGCATCATCCCGAAGGGTGGCGCGCAGGACTATATCGACAACATGCCCGCCGATGCGGCCGCACTTCCGGACTACCTCAAATCGGTGCAGGCAGCAGGCATGAAGCCGGACGAGCAGATGAAGTACACGACGCCGGACGCGAACGCACAGCTGTCGGCGGATACGCAGCGCCGTGGGCAGAACATCGCCGCGAGCACGGCCGCTGCGCGCCTCGCGTTCGACAAGGACCAGGCCAATGCTGCAGATGGCCCCGACAACACGCCGGAGGCCGAGAAGAAGCTATGGGTGCACCAGTACGTCGCCGGCAACGGCTCGGTCCCGCGTAGCGCACCCGCCAACGTGCGCAGCCACATTGGCACCTGGGCCGCAGAAATGGGCATCACGCCCGACGATCTCTCTTCGGGCTCGGCGAAGGCGAAGTTCGACCAGGCGTCGGCTGTCACGTCCGGCCACCGCGCCGGCAGCATGGCAAGCGTCGAGGCGACCATGCCGGCGCTGACCGACAACGCAAGGCAGCTTGCTGGTGAGCTCGGCCAAGGTCGATTTGTTCCGGTCAACAAGCTGCTCCAGATGGCTGACGAAAATATCAGCGATCCGAAGCTGGCCGCGTTTAAGGTCGGTCATCAGGCCGTGGTCTCGGAATACCAGCAGGTCATCAGCCGCGGCGGCACCAACGTGACGGCCCTGCGGGAAGCGATGCATGCGCTGAACAGCGCCCGAGGGATCGATGCATACAACGCGGCGCTCAAGCAGGTCGACAAGGAAGTGGCTATCAACGTAGCCGGCACCAAGGCTGTGCGCGCTGGACTGGGCGGTAATCACGGCGCTGCACCGGCTCCATCTGCTGCCACGAATCACCCGGCCGACATCACCGCGCTGCTCAAGAAGTACGGGGGTCGCTGATGGCTGACGATCGCGAACAGCTCTACCAGGCCCTGCGAAATGCGGACGCCGCCGGCGACACGAAGGCCGCCGAGCAGCTGGCCGCCTACATCCAGACTTTGCCGTCTGGTGTGCCGAACACCGAGATCGACCCGAGCATCCCGCGCGTCGACGTCTCCGGCCACGTCATCCGTGATCCGCAGCCGGCGGCGCCGGCAGATCCGTCGCTGGTCGACCGCATCATCGGCGGCGGCGAGACGGCGCTCGCGCTGGCTACCGGCGCGACAGGCGGCCTGATCGGCACGCTCGGCGGCGCCGCGAAGGGGCTATACGACGCCGTCCACGATGGCACGTTTGGTACCCAGCAGGGCGTCCAGCAGATCGAACAGGCCGCCGGCCAGGGCGCCGACATGCTCACGTACCATCCGCGCACGCAGGCCGGCCAGGATTACACGGCTGCCGTAGGCGAAGCGATGAACGCCGCGCTGCCGGTGACACTGATGCCCGAGCTGGCCGCCGCGGGCGCTGGTGCTCGCGCAGGTGCCAGGACCGTACGCGAGACCGCGCGCAACACGGCGCCTGCGCTGGATGCGGCCGACGTTGCGACCGCCGGCGGCAAGATCGGCACGCTGCGCGAGGCGGTCAAGTCGTTGCCTGACGCGGTGACGCCGCCGAAGGGCGCACCGGCCGCGCCGATCGTCGAGCAGATCCGTAAGGTGTCGCCCTCGATCGCTGACCGCGTCGAGCGCACGCTGGCGCGCAATCCTGAACCTGCCGCACCTACCCCGGGCACGAAGGCCAGCGTCGGCGGCGCCGGCACCGACATGGCGACACAGCGCGAGCAAATCGCGGACAAGGTCGGCGTTACGCTGACCGAAGGCCAGGCCATGCGCGACCAGAGCCAACTCCGATTCGAACAGGAGACCGCGAAGGGCGAGAACGGCGCCGCGCTGCGCGACCGCTACTCCGACCAGAACGAGCAGATCCTGAAGCACTTCGACAACCTCGTGGACCAAACTGGGAAGGAAACTGCCGACAAGGCCGGGACCGGCCGCTCGGTGGACGGCGGCATGCGCGCCGGTCTCGAGTACGACAAGGGCCGCGTGCGCACCGCTTTCAAGCAGGCCGAAAAATCGACCGAGGGCGCTGCGCCGGTAACGCTCTCCGCCGCCATCGATTTCTTGAATGAAAACGCACCGGACGCCGCTGTATCGCCGCTGCTGGACGTCGCGCGCAAGCGTGCCATCCGCCTGGGAGCCGCAGTCGAAGACGTCGACGGCAACCTTGTGGCGCAACCGACCACGGTAAAAAACGCCGTCCTATTACGGCGCGCTATTGGCAACGCAACTGACTATGAGCCGACGAACATCCGTAATTCGGCGATCCTCAAAGGCTCAATCGACAGCGCAACCGAGGGCGTCATCGGTCCGCTCTATCGGCAGGCGTACCGCTTGCGTGAGAACTTGGCCAAGAAGTACGAGGACCGCGGCGTCGTCGCGTCCCTGCTGAACAACAAACGCGGCATGGCTGACCGCAAGGTTGCGATTGCCGACGTGTTCGAGCACTCGATCCTGAATGCCAGCCGCGAAGACGTATCCGCTGTGCGGCGCGCACTCACACACGCCAACGATGCCCCTGCAGAGGTGCGCGCCGCCGGCGCGCAGGCTTGGCGAGATCTGCAGGGCGAGACGATGAACTGGATCAAAGAGCAGGCCTTCACCAACAGTGCGACGGATGGGCGTGGCAACGTCATCCTGTCCGTGCCGAAGCTGCACAACGCTATCACGCGGCTCGATGCTGACGGCCGACTGCAGGCGATCTTCGGCAAGCAGGGCGCGCAGCACATGCGAGACGTGAACGACCTCGCCAAGGTCGTCTACACCGTACCGCCTGGCGCGGTGAACACGTCGAACACGGCGAGCGTCATCGCCTGGATGCTGGCCGATGCGGGACTTACGGGCGCCGCTACGGGCCTTCCGGTTCCAGTTGCCACGTCGCTCAAGCTGCTGGTCAAGCACGTGAAGAATCGCCAGCTCCGCCAGCGCATCGAGCACGCGCTCACACGCGGCCAAGCCAAGAACAAAAACACGCCGCCGGCGCGCCCGGCCGGCGCCACTCTGCACTGATCGAGGACACGCATGCTCCCAGTCGAACAACCCTTCAAAGCATACACCGGCCTGGACGGCAAGCCGCTGAACAACGGCGCCGTGTACTTCGGCCAGCCGGGCCAAGACCCGATCACGCATCCGGTCACGGTGTTTTGGGACGCAGCCGGCACGCAGCCGGCCGCGCAGCCGCTGGCGACCGTGAACGGCTACATCGTTAATGGCTCGGGTTCGGCCGCCAATATCTTCTTCAACGGCAGCTATTCCACGTCCGTGTTCGATTCAAAGGGGCGCCAGGTCTTCTACGCACAGACGTCGGACGCGTTCAGCGTGGCCGGTGCCGTGCAGGCGCTTTCGAACCCCGGCGGATCAAATAGCGTCGGCTTTCTCCAATCCGGCACGAACGCGGTTCCGCGCTCCGTGCAGGACAAGCTGCAAGACAGCTGGAGCGCGAAAGACTTCGGCGCGAAAGGCGACGGTGTCACGTTCGACGATGTCGCAATTCAGTGGGGGCTGACCGCCTTGGGCGCTGCCGGCGGCGGCGAGCTGTACCTCCCGCCTGGAACGTACCTGCTGAAGAAGGCCATCGCAATGGACACCGGCGCTTATGTCCGGTCCGTATCTCTGCGCGGCGCCGGCCGCAACACGATCTTGAAGCAGACCGGGGCAGGCGAAGACGGTGTCAAGTTCTCGACGACGCAATTCCTCCAGAACTCGTACCTCCGTGATCTGCAGATCGTGTGCGCGTCGAACGCGGGCCACTGCGTGAACATCGTGTACGGCTGCACGACCTGCTTCTTCGACAACCTGGAACTCGTGCAGAACAACCCGGCGAAGTCGTGCGTGTTCGGCGACTACACGTCGTTCGGCGGCGGCATCTACGATTCGAAATTCCGGGGCGGGAACTGGTACTGCGCGTCGACGTCGACCGCGCCTGGCTTCAAGGTCGTTGCGAACGGCACGATCTTCAACGAGAACGTCTTCGAGAACATCCGGTGCTACAACTCGGCCGCGTTGCAGTTCTTCCACGTCACGACGGCGGGCGCCGCGAACATCTGGCTGATCAACAACAGCTGGAAGAACATCAATTTCGAGGTGTGCAAGGGCGGAGGCTTCCACTTCGACTCGGCGAAAAACTGGAAGATCGAGAACGTTTCGTTCTGGGACGTCGGCGGGCCGTACGTGAACCACCTGATCGACATGGTCGCCGGCGTCGGCTACGAGACGGTGTCGACGACGTTCGTCAACGTGACGCGCAACGGCGATTCGCTGACGTCCGGCGTGCGCGATCTCCGGATCGTGAGCGGCCAGGACACGGTGCTCATCAACTGCTACACGCAGTCAGGCGACAACCCGTCGAACGACATGGGCGGCAAGCGGTACACGTCGATCGGCCGCATGTACGGCGTGGTCAACGGCGGCAACGGCATGATCGTGATCCCGGACCTGACCAGCGTGCCGGTCATCACTGGCAGCGACGTCTACGGCGACACGCTGCACGTTGGCGGCCGTGCTCTCACCGAGGCGGCGCAGATCTCGTATTCAGGCGGCTACACGTCGGTGAACAACCTGCTCGCGGTCTCCGGCATCCTGCTGCAGGCAAAGGACGGCGCCGGCAACCCGCGCAAGCTTGGGTGGACCGCCACCGAACTGTTCCCGCTGACGGACGGCGGCCACGCGCTGGGACTGGCGTCCAACCGCTGGACGCAGGTCTACGCGACGACGGCGACGATCAGCACGTCGGATGAGGACGCCAAGGACGACATCCAGCCGATCGACCCGGCCGTGCTGCGCGCCTGGGCGAAGGTGCAATTCTGCCAGTACAAATTCAAGGACGCCGTGACGGAGAAGGCCGACGGCGCGCGCTGGCACTTCGGTGTCATCGCGCAGCGCGTGAAGGCCGCGTTCGAATCCGAAGGCCTGGACGCGTTCGCATACGGCCTGCTCTGCTTCGACCAGTGGGACGCCACGCCCGCGGTGCTGGGCAAGCCCCTGCTGAACGACGACGGCGAGCCGCTGCTGGATGAGCACGGCGACCCAGTGCACGAGGTCGTCGTCCCTGCGCGCGAGGCCGGGCAGCGGTACGGCGTCCGCTACGAGGAAGCGCTGGCCCTGGAGTGCGCGTACCTGCGCTCGAAGCTGTCGATCTGATTTCCAACACCACCATCACCACAATGAAAGTTCAAAACATGAGCGAACCCATCAGCAGCGCGGCCGCAGGCGTCGCAGGCTGGAAAATCCTCGGCGGCCTGGCCGGTACCGGCATCGGCGCCGGCATGGCCGCCTACATCGTCATGAGCATGACGAAACCCAAGACCGAGCAGGAATGGCGCGTCGCGCTGGCCTGCACCCTCGCCGGCTCCCTCGGCGGCGGCGCGTCGCTGATCAGCTGGCTCGGCCTGCAGCGCTGGGCGAACGACGTGTTCGGCCTGGTCGGCATGTTCGGCATCGCGTTCGCATGCGGCCTTCCCGCCTGGCTGATCATCCGCGCGCTGTTCCTGTACATCGACAAACGGCGCGACGCGGACATCACCGTGCTGATCGCCGACGGCGCGCAGGCCGTGAAAGCCGTGAAGGATGCCATCTGATGACGCCCGCCGAATTCATCGACCAGATGCTGCCGGGCGCGCGCCTGTGCCAGCGAACGAGCGGGATCCCTGCGTCGTTCACGATCGCGCAGGCCGCGCTGGAAACCGGCTGGGGCGCGCGCGTGCGCGGGAATAACCTATTCGGCATCAAGGCGGATCCGGCATGGAAGGGTCCGACGGTTGACGTGCCCACGCACGAAGTCGTGAAGGGCGTGCGCATCGCCATCACGGACAAGTTCCGCGCGTATCCGACGTGGTCGGCCAGCATCCAGGACCGCGCGAGCTTCTTCCTGCGGAACCCGCGTTACGCCCGCTGCTTCAACGAGAAGACCGGCGCCGGCTGGGCGCGCGCGGTGGCCGCTGCCGGCTACGCCACGGACCCGAACTACGCGGCGACGCTGATCGCCGTGATGAACGGCCGGAACCTTCAGCAGTACGACGCCCTGCCGGCCGAGGTGGCGCCGTGAGCCGCGCCGGTGGGCTGATCGTCGACGTGCTCCTGTTCGCGTTGGTCGTCGTGGGCGTGACGCTCGGCGTGCGCTACTACCTGCACGTGCGGTACGACGCTGGCTACGCGGCCGGCCACGCCGCGGCGATCGTCGAGCGTGCGCGGGCCGACGACGCGGCCGTGCGGCGCCGGCAGCAGGACAACACAGCGCTGGCGGCCCAACAGGCGGCCAGCAACGCAACCATCACGGAGAAAAAGCATGATGAAGTTCAGCCTGTTCGCGAGCGCATTGTTACTCAGCGCGTGTACGTCGGCGCCGCGGTATGTGGTGACGGACCTGCCGCCCCCACCGAAGCGCAAGGCGCCGCCGGCGGCGACGGTGCCGATCCACCCGGCCGGCTGGTTCGACCAGACGTTGAGCGAGATCTTATCGCGCTGAAGCTGGCCGTCGAGGAAGACCTCGCGACCGGGCGCGCGTGCCAGGCTGTGCTGCAGGCCGAAGGCATGGTGCCATGATGGATCTGCACGTCATCATCCCCGGCCGCGCGCCGGACCTCGTGGTGCGCGTAGTCGACGGCCGGCCGGTCATCGTGCCGCCGGCGCGGCCCGTGCCGGCACCGCCGATCCCCGTCGCTCCGCTGGCCGGGTGAGCACGCGGCACGTGAGCGCGAAGCCGGCGCCGCGGCCGGCCAGGAAGGCGGCGGCAGCGCGGACGCCGACTATCTCGGCCAGGATCAGCGCCAGGTCGATGTCGGCGGAAAGTACTTGGTTTGGACGGTCTGGGGTCATGCCGACATCGTGCCGCGGGCGCGCGGCCAAGCCGTGATGCGAATCAAACCGGCAACAAAAAAGCCGCTCGATGGCGGCTTTCTCGTCGACCGATATTAGATGAACATCTAATATACAGTGCTGGTTATCTGTACAGCTTTCGCCGTAAACCCTTGATTCTATTGGTCGGGGCGAGAGGATTCGAACCTCCGACCACCTGCACCCCATGCAGGTACGCTACCAGGCTGCGCTACGCCCCGACTCGGCCCGCAATTATAACAGAGGCACGCAGGATGACTAGCATTTTGTCACGAAGCATCTTGGCAACATGAAACTTTGGGTCACTTCCAGTCCCCGCGCAATTCCAGCACGTCCTCGTACAGCCCTTCCGGCGTGACGTCTTCCGGCGGCACCGGCCGGCCGACCGCGAGCGATAGGCGCGAGCGCAAGCCGCGCGTCAGCGAGCGCTCGAACACGTTGGACGCATCGCGCGAGAACACGCTGCCCCACAGGCCGCGCAGCGCCATCGGGATCACGGGCACCTTGCTACGCGCGACGATCTTGGCGATGCCGCCGCGGAATTCGCTCATCTCGCCCGTGCGCGTCAGTTTGCCCTCGGGGAAGATGCAGACGAGTTCGCCGTCGTGCAGCGCATGCGCCACGTCGACGAACGCCT
>Ga0308168_1000398_pt1 | contig 55488 bp, 55 predicted proteins | sample PhyCR2_FD_202133 | JGI IMG/M metagenome (GOLD analysis project Ga0308168, IMG submission 202133) | Phyllosphere microbial communities from UC Gill Tract Community Farm, Albany, California, United States - DLSLRC.R2 | ecosystem: Host-associated > Plants > Phyllosphere > Unclassified | place: USA...
CTGAACCGCGTCACCTCGAAATCCACGGGCAGCGTCACGTTCACGAATACCACCAACGTGACCCTGAATGGCCCGCTGCAGTTCCGCCTCGACGGCTTGACCGCCGGCGTGAGCCTCGACAACGTCAGCGGCACCCAGAACGGCGCACCGTACATGACGCTACCGGCCATCTCGCTGGCGCCGGGCGCCAGTGCCACGGTAACGACCACGTTCTCGAACCCGGGCAAGGTCGGCGTCGGCTACACCGCCACGCTGATCAGCGGCTCGTTCTAAGTCATCGATAAAGGAATCGCTATGTTGAACCTCAAGAAATTCCTGTCGCGCTCCCTGCTGGCCGTGGCGCTGGGTGCCTGCGGCAGTGTGTTCGCCGCCCCGGTCTACCACGTGACCATCGACACCAGCACGCTGGGCAACAGCAACGCGGTACTCGACCTCGAGCTGGGCGCCCTGGCGGGGAGCGCCGCCCCGGTGACGGCAACGCTGAACCACTTCATGGGCGCGTATGGCGCGTCGGACTTCAGCGGCAGCGCGAGCGGCGCGATCGGCAGCAGCGTGCGTTTGGTGAACGACGCCGGCTATAGCGGCCTGCTCCAGAGCATCATGCTGGGCGGGCTGTTCAGCTTCGACCTCAGCTTCGACGTCGGTACCGGCGGCCTCGACGGCTCCAGCTTCACCGCGATGCTGTACAACCCGGACCTCACCGCCACGCTGGGCATGGACACGCCCCTGGTCCAGATCGACCTGATGCCGGGCCAGGCCGACGTCGTCTCTCCGGGCAACGCCTTCGCCAGCGCCACCGCCGTCCCGGAACCTTCGACGCTGCTGAGCATGGTGACCGGCCTGGGCCTGCTGGGCTTCGGCCTGCGCCGCCGCGCACGCTGATCCGGCATCCCCGCGCGAAAAAAGCCGCCTGTCCCAACCGGGGCAGGCGGCTTTTTTTTTAAGGTATGGGAGCCTGAAACGAATCGAGGCCCCGCGCCTGCGGAGCCCCAAGGTGGGAGTGCGTCAGGAAGCTTATTTGCCCAGCATCGACACCACGTTGTCCGCCCCCGGCGCCCCGAAGGCTTGCTGCTTGAGCACATGCAGCTGGTCGCGCACCTGCGCCGCCTTTTCGAACTCGAGGTTCTTGGCGTGGTCGACCATGAGCTTCTCGAGGCGCTTGATCTCTTTCGAGATCTGCTTCTCGCTCATGCCCTCGACCTTGGCCGCATCTTCCGCCATGCCGAAGTCGTTCAGCATGGCTTTCTGCGCAGCCGCGCTGTAGACGCCGTCGATCATGTCCTTGATCTTCTTGTTCACGCCTTTCGGCACAATGCCGTTCGCGGTGTTGAAGGCCACCTGCTTGGCGCGGCGGCGTTCGGTCTCGTCGATCGCCTTCTTCATCGAGTCGGTCATCTGGTCGCCATACAGGATGGCGACGCCGTTCAGGTTACGCGCCGCGCGGCCGATGGTCTGGATCAGCGAGCGTTCCGAACGCAGGAAGCCTTCCTTGTCGGCGTCGAGCACGGCCACCAGCGATACTTCCGGCAAGTCCAGGCCCTCGCGCAGCAGGTTGATGCCGACCAGCACGTCGAAAGTGCCCAGGCGCAGGTCGCGCAGGATTTCCACGCGCTCGACGGTGTCGATGTCGCTGTGCAGGTAGCGCACCTTGATGCCGTGGTCGCTCAGGTATTCGGTCAACTGCTCGGCCATGCGCTTGGTCAGCGTGGTCACCAGCACGCGCTCGTCCTTGGCGATGCGCAGGTTGATCTCGCCCATCAGGTCGTCCACCTGCGAACGGGCAGGGCGCACGATGATCTGCGGGTCGACCAGGCCGGTCGGACGCACCACCTGCTCGACCACGTTGTCGGCATGCTGCTTCTCGTACTCGGCCGGGGTCGCCGAGACGAAGATGCACTGGCGCATCTTGTTCTCGAATTCCGTGAACTTCAGCGGCCGGTTGTCCAGCGCCGACGGCAAACGGAAGCCGTAGTCGACCAGGTTGACCTTGCGCGAGCGGTCGCCGTTGTACATGGCGTTCAGCTGGCCGATCATCACGTGCGACTCGTCCATGAACATCAGCGCGTCCTTCGGCAGGTAGTCGATCAGGGTCGGCGGCGGTTCGCCCGGCATCGAGCCGGACAGGTGGCGCGAGTAGTTCTCGATGCCCTTGGTGAAGCCGACTTCGGCCAGCATCTCGAGGTCGAAGCGGGTGCGCTGTTCGAGGCGCTGTTCTTCCAGCAGCTTGCCTTGCTGGCGGAATTCCTCGAGGCGGTCGCGCAGCTCGGCCTTGATGGAGTCCACCGCCTTCAGCACGGTCGCGCGGCCGGTCACGTAGTGCGAGCCCGGGTAGACCGTAAAGCGCGGGATCTTCTGGCGCACCTTGCCGGTCAAGGGGTCGAACAATTGCAGCGATTCGATTTCGTCGTCGAACATCTCGACGCGGATCGCCAGCTCGGCGTGCTCGGCCGGGAAGATGTCGATGGTATCGCCGCGCACGCGGAAGGTGCCGCGCGCGAAGTCCATCTCGTTGCGCGTGTACTGCATCTGGATCAGGCGCGCGATCACATCGCGCTGCGCCACCTTGTCGCCGGTGCGCAGCGTCAGGATCATCTTGTGGTATTCGTTCGGATTACCGATACCGTAGATGGCCGACACGGTCGCCACGATGATGACGTCGCGCCGCTCCATCAGCGACTTGGTGCACGACAGGCGCATCTGCTCGATGTGCTCGTTGATCGACGAGTCCTTTTCGATGAACAGGTCGCGCTGCGGCACGTAGGCTTCCGGCTGGTAGTAATCGTAGTACGAGACGAAGTACTCGACCGCGTTCTGCGGGAAGAATTCGCGGAACTCCGCGTACAGCTGGGCCGCCAGGGTTTTATTCGGGGCGAACACGATCGCCGGGCGGCCGGCCCGGGCGATGGTGTTGGCCATCGTGTAGGTCTTGCCGGAGCCGGTCACGCCGAGCAGCGTCTGGTACATCAGGCCGTCGTCGATGCCCTGGATCAGGCCTTCGATCGCGGTCGGCTGGTCGCCGGCGGGCGGGAAGGGCTGGTGCAGCTTGAACGGGGAATTCGGGAAGGTGATGACTTCGGGTGCCGGGGTATCTACGACCGATAAATCTGCCATGTGTTCAGACCTTTGCTAGAATGAGAATCCGCCTGCGGCCAAACATTGTTTTAAGCCGCTGTCTATACAACTGCTGCGAACCCAGCGACAAACCCAGTTTATCACGATGAATTCCACAGCTCCTGCCAGCATCTTCGGCGCCATCGCCATGGCCCCGCGCGACCCCATCCTCGGTATTACCGAAGCCTTCAATGCAGATACCAACCCGTCCAAGATCAACCTGGGCGTCGGTGTCTATTATGATGACAATGGTAAAGTGCCGCTGCTGGAATGCGTGCGCAAAGCGGAGTCGCTGTTGATGGAACAGCCTGCACCGCGTACCTACCTGCCGATCGAAGGGCTGGGTGCGTATGACAAGGCTGTGCAAGAATTGGTATTTGGTGCCGACAGCCCGGTAATTCAAGAGAAACGTGCGATCACCGTGCAAGCCATTGGCGGCACCGGCGCACTCAAGATCGGCGCCGATTTCCTGAAGCGCTTTGCGCCGGGCTCGAGCGTCTACATCAGCGATCCGAGCTGGGAAAACCACCGCGCGCTGTTCGAAAGCGCTGGCTTCACCGTCAACAATTACAAGTACTACGACCCGGCCACGCACGGCGTCGACTTCGCCGGCATGCTGGCCGACCTGAAGGCGATGCCGGAAGGCGCCATCGTCGTCCTGCACGCCTGCTGTCACAACCCGACCGGCGCCGACCTGACGCTTGATCAGTGGGGCCAGGTGATCGAGGCGGTGCAGGCCGGCGGCCTGATCCCGTTCCTGGACATGGCCTACCAGGGCTTCGGTTCGGGCATCGCGGAAGACGGCGCCGTGGTGCGCCGCTTCGTCGAGGCCGGCGGTCCGCTGCTGGTCTCGAACTCGTTCTCGAAGTCGTTCTCGCTGTACGGCGAGCGCGTCGGCGCGCTGTCGGTGGTCGCATCCTCGGGCGAAGAAGCAGCGCGCCTGCTGTCGCAACTGAAGCGCATCGTGCGTACCAACTACTCGAACCCGCCGACCCACGGCGGCAAGGTGGTCGCCACCGTCCTGTCCACGCCGGCACTGCGTCAGCTATGGGAAGAGGAACTGGCCGGCATGCGCGTGCGCATCAAGGAAATGCGTGAAGAGCTGGTCAAGAAGCTGGCCGAGAAAGCGCCGGGCAAGGATTTCGCCTTCGTGCGCGAGCAGGTCGGCATGTTCTCGTATTCGGGCCTGACCAAGCAGCAGGTCGAGCAGCTGCGCGCCGAGTCGATCTACGCCGTGGACACTGGCCGCATCTGCGTTGCCGCGATGAATTCGAAGAACATCGATCGGATCGTTGACGCCATCGCAAAAGTTCTCTAAACTCTTGGCTCTTCCGATTCGGCACTGTCTGTACCGGAAGAATGATCCCTGATAGCTCAGTTGGTAGAGCGACGGACTGTTAATCCGCAGGTCCCTGGTTCGAGTCCAGGTCGGGGAGCCAGAATCACCACCTCTGGCAAGGCAATGCACGGTTGGCAGCTTGTCCTGTGCAATGTCCTGGCGAGAGGTTATAATAGCAACATCTTTTCCCTGATAGCTCAGTTGGTAGAGCGACGGACTGTTAATCCGCAGGTCCCTGGTTCGAGTCCAGGTCGGGGAGCCAGAATTCAGTAGTCAGCATTGCGTAGTAATATCAAAAAGCCCGCTTCTCCGAAGTGGGCTTTTTTGTTTTTCCTTCCTTTGTTCCTGGCGCGTCTTGGCGGCGCTTGCTTGCATTCCCTGCTCATTTGATCTACGCTGACTACTCAAAGGAGCAAATCATGACGACAACTGCAAAGCGAGCACAGGCGGCGAGGGCGCACCATGAGGAACTGCCCGCACCGGCGTCATATAAAGTTTCTGAAAAAATAGAGCCATATGGGCAAACGGCGGGGGGTGATGCCAGCATGAACCAGTGGCTCAATTTCCGTGAAGTGTTCCAGTCCACGCCGGTCAAGCGGATCGACCTGATCCGCAAGGGCGTGAATGCCGCGGACTTCAAGCTCTTCGTCAGCCGTCTCGACATCCAGCAGGAAAAAATCTTCCTGATGCTGGACATCGCCACCGCCACCGTCAACCGCAAGGCCAGCCGCAACGAAGCGCTGTCGCAGGAAGACAGCGAAAAAGTGGTTGGCATGGCAAAACTGATCGGCCAGGTCGAAACCCTGCTCGAGGAATCCGGCGACCCCGAGGCCATGCACGGCTTCGATGCCGCCAAATGGCTCGCCCACTGGATGGAAGAGCCGATCCCGGCGCTGGGCGGCGCCGCCCCCGCCGACTACATGGACACCATCGAAGGCCAGGAAATGATCTCGCGGGTGCTCGCCACCATGCAGACCGGGGCCTACGCGTGATCCGCGCCTGGCGGATCGCGACCGATACGCCCGGCTACACCGCCGACGACCTGACCGGGGCCGGCGCCAAGATCTCCGGCGGCCGCTGGAACCGTCCCGGCAGTCCGCTGCTCTACTGCGCCAGCAACATCTCGCTGGCCGTACTCGAAACCTTCATCCACCTCGGCGCGGGCGGCCTGCCGCTCAACCGCTACCTGGTCGAGCTGGCCATCCCCGACGACGTGTGGGGACGCGCCATTACCCTGCACGCGCCGCCGGTCGGCTGGGATGCGATCCCGACCGGCAAGGTCAGCCTCGACGAAGGCGACCGCTGGCTCAAGGCGAATCGCAGCGCGCTGCTGGTCGTCCCGTCGGTCATCGTGCAGGAAGAGCGGAACGTGCTGGTCAATCCGATGCACCCGGACGCCGCCGCGATCGCGGCGCGCAAGGTCCGTAAATGGACCTACGATCCGCGCCTGACGCGCAGCTAGCCGCGGGCGGCTGGGATGCCCGCAGCCAGGCATGCCGGCCAGCTGGCATCCGTCGCGGCAAGCGTGCACGGCTCGTCGTCGATGTGGCTCATGGCAGCCTCCTCGACGCTGGGTGTCAACGTTTGACCTCAGCAGCTTCGAGGCGGGAGTGCAAACGGTCGGCGTGCGCGGCGCCGGCCCGGTTTTCGTCCTGCGTTCAGCGCCGTGTTCAGCTGCGGCGCGAGACCGGTTTTACGCGCGAGGCCGCTTCCAGCGCACGCTGGCGCGCGGTATCGACGTCGACCGCGGTGGCCAGCGCCACACCCATGCGGCGGCGCGCGAAGGATTCCGGCTTGCCGAACAGGCGGATGTCCGATTCCGGCACCTGCAGGGCCTCTGCCACGCCCTCGAAGGCGATGCCGGCTTGTTCCAGCTGGCCGTAGATCACGGCCGAAGCCCCCGAGGCGCGCAGCAACGGATTCACCGGCAGGCCGAGGATGGCCTTGGCGTGCAGCTCGAATTCGCTCTGCACCTGGGTGGCCATGGTGACCATGCCGGTGTCGTGCGGGCGCGGGCTGACTTCCGAGAACCACACCATGTCGCCCTTCACGAACAGCTCGACCCCGAATACGCCGCGCCCGCCCAGGTTGGCGGTGACCTTGGCGGCGATGTCGCGCGCATTGTCCAGCGCACGCGGGCTCATCGGCTGCGGCTGCCACGATTCGACGTAGTCGCCCTGCACCTGCTTGTGGCCGATCGGTTCGCAGAACACGGTCTCGATTTCGCCCGCGCTGTTGCTGCCTGCGCCGTTGGCGCGCACGGTCAGCAGCGTGATCTCGTAGTCGAAGTCGATGAAACCCTCGACGATCACGCGGCCGGCATCGACGCGGCCGCCGGCGGCCGCATGGTTCCAGGCGTTCTCGACGTCACCTGCGCTGTCCAGCCTGGACTGGCCCTTGCCCGAGGACGACATCACCGGCTTCACCACGCACGGAAAACCGATCTCGGCGCAGGCCGCCTGCAGCTCGTCCAGGCTGGACGCGAAGCGGTAGGGCGAGGTCGCCAGGCCCAGCTCTTCGGCGGCCAGGCGGCGGATGCCTTCGCGGTTCATGGTCAGCAGCGCCGCGCGCGCGGTCGGGATGCAGGTGATGGTGCCTGCCGCTTCCAGTTCCGCCAGCTTGGCGGTGGCGATTGCCTCGATCTCGGGCACGACCAGGTCGGGCTGCTCCCGGGCGATCAGCGCGGCCAGCGCCTCGCCATCAGTCATGTCGATCACATGGGCGCGGTGCGCGACCTGGTGGCCGGGCGCATTCGGATAGCGGTCGACCGCGATGGTCTCCACGCCGAGGCGCTGCAAGGCGATGATGACTTCCTTGCCGAGCTCGCCGGAACCGAGCAGCATGACCTTGGTGGCGGACGGGGAGAGCGGGGTGCCGAGGGTGCGGGGTGTGTTCATGAATTGAGGGCTGTGCTGAGAGAGAATGGGCGACTATAGCAAACCGCCGGCTGGCGTGCTGATAGGCGCATTATCAGACCATGAACGATGCTGCGCACACGTTTCCATAAAAAACTATTGCCAGAACGTCTCGGGCGGTTATAATGCGGCCTCAATTCCCTGATAGCTCAGTTGGTAGAGCGACGGACTGTTAATCCGCAGGTCCCTGGTTCGAGTCCAGGTCGGGGAGCCAGAATATCGAAAGCCCGCTTCGTTGAAGCGGGCTTTTTCGTTTCGGGAGCATAACAATGCCAGTACATTTAGGCCAGTTGCTAGACCGCGACGCCCGCCGCATCGCCCGCTACGCCGCCGACGCCGACACGGCCGGCTGGCTGCATCCGGTCCAGCAGGCGCTGCTGCACCGGCGCGGCTGGCTGCGCATGCTGGCGCCGCGCGCCCTCGGCGGCGCCGAGCTGGCGCTGCCTGCGGTGGTGCGGCTGGAGGAAAGCATCGCCGCCATCGACGGCAGCATGGGCTGGACGCTTACCCTGTGCGCCGGCGCCGGCTGGTTCGCAGGCTTCCTGCCGCCGGCCCTGGCGCGCGACGTCCTGGCGACGAAACGCGTCTGCCTGGCCGGCAGTGGCGCCCCGACCGGCCATGCCGACGTCGACGGCGACGGCTACCGCATCGACGGCCATTGGGACTACGCCAGCGGCGCGCCGATGGCCACCCACTTTACCTTCAACGCCATCCTGCGCGAACACGGCCAGCCGCTGCTCGACGCTGCCGGCCACCCGCGCATAAAAGCCTTCGTGGTGCCGGCCGCGCTGGTGGAGGTGGTGCCGAACTGGCGCAGCATCGGCCTGCGTGCCACCGCCTCGCACGGGTATCGGGTGCGCGGCCAGTGGATCGGTCGCGACCACGGCTTCGACATCGATCCCGGCATGGCCAGGGAGCAGGGGCCGCTGTACCGCTTTCCCTTCCTCGCCTTTGCCTTCGTGACCCTGAGCGCGAACGTGGCCGGCATGGCGGGCCATTTCATCGAACTGGCGGAGGCATGCCTGCGCCATCGCCGCAATCGCTTCGGTGAGGGCGAGTCGCTGATCGCCGTGCCGGCGGTACAGGCGGTGCTGGCCGAATGCCGTGCCCGCTTCGACGCGGCGCGCAGCCATTTCTACGAACGCCTCGACGCCAGCTGGGACGGCGTGCTGGCCGAGGGCAGGGTGGCGCCAGCCGATGCCACCGAACTGCAGGCCTTGTCGATGGCCTGGGTGGCCGCTTCCCGCCACGCGGTCGATACCCTCTATCCGTATTGCGGGCTGTATGCGGCGCGCGCGGACAGCCCGGTGAACCGGGTCTGGCGCGACTTCCATACGGCGTCCCAGCACGCCTTGTTGATGCCGCACGCTTGATTTCATGCAAGACTGGTCAAATCGCAACTCAGCCGTTATAATTCGAGCCTCAATTCCCTGATAGCTCAGTTGGTAGAGCGACGGACTGTTAATCCGCAGGTCCCTGGTTCGAGTCCAGGTCGGGGAGCCAGAATTTAGCAGTAAATAGCAAAAAGCCCGCTTCGAAAGAAACGGGCTTTTTGTTTTTCCTTTGCTCTTTTTTGCGGCCGGCCTAGCGCCGCGATTGTTGCGCTTTTGTTTCCACGTCCGCAGAGGTAGTCCCGGCTTTTTATAATGGACCCTTTCGCATCAGGGCCGACCCATGCAGCAACCAGCCAATACCGCCGGCGCCGGGCAGGACGCCACGCAAGCCATCCAGGCCCGGGACGGGCTTCCGCCGAACGAACGCATCTGGGCCATCGTCGCCCTGTCCCTGGGCGTCGGCATGTCCTCGCTCGACACCGCGATCGCCAATACCGCACTGCCGGCAATGGCCGCGCAACTGCACGCCACGCCGGCCGATTCGGTCTGGATCGTGAATGCCTACCAGCTGGCGATGGTGGCGACGCTGTTGCCGATCGCGGCGCTCGGCGAGACCATCGGCTACCGCCGCGTGTACGTTGCCGGCATGGCGCTGTTCACGCTGGCCTCGCTCGGCTGCGCGCTGGCCTGGTCGCTGCCGGCGCTGATCGTGGCGCGCCTGTTCCAGGGCCTGGGCGCGGCCGCGCTGATGGGTGTGAACACGGCGCTGCTGCGTACCGTCTATCCGGCCAAGCTGCACGGGCGCGGTTTCGGCAACAATGCGCTGGTGGTGGCGATCGGCTTCGCCCTCGGCCCGAGCCTGGCGTCGCTGATCCTGGCGGTGTCCTCGTGGGAGTGGCTGTTCGGGATCAACGTCATTCCCGGCATCGCCGCTTTCTTCATCGCGCGCCGGGCGCTGCCGGAGTCGCCGCGCTCGAGCCACCGCGTCGACGCCGTCGCCGGCATCTTCAACGTGATCGCCTTCAGCATGGCGGTGCTGGCGCTGGGCGATGCGGCGCACCGCGTCGGCTTGCGCACGCTGCTGCCGGAAGCCTTCATCGCGCTGCTGTTCTTCGTGCTGCTGGTGCGGCGCCAGAAGGGGCATCCGGCGCCGCTGCTGCCGGTCGACCTGTTCCGGCGCCCGCTGTTCTCGCTGTCGGTCATGACCTCGATCTGCACCTTCGCGGCGCAGGCGCTGGCCTTCGTCTCGCTGCCGTTCTATTTCGAAAGCGCGCTGGGCCGCTCGCCGATCGAGACCGGCTTCCTGATGACGCCGTGGCCGGTAATGGTCGGTGTGATGGCCCCGGTGGCGGGGCGCCTGAGCGACCGCTATTCGCCGGGCCTGCTCGGCGGGCTGGGCCTGCTGATCCTCGGCAGCGGCCTGGTGGCGCTGCTGGGCATGCCGCACGATCCGTCGGCACTCGACATCGGCTGGCGCATGGCGGTGTGCGGCGTCGGTTTCGGCTTTTTCCAGGCGCCCAACCTGAAGGCGATCATGGGCAGCGCACCGCCGCAGCGCGCCGGCAGCGCCAGCGGCATGGTGGCCACCGCGCGCCTGATTGGGCAGTCGACGGGCGCCGCGCTGGTCGCGTTCTGCCTGACGATTTCCATCGCGCGCGGCAGCTGGTATGCGCTCGGCCTGGCCGCCGCCTTTGCCTTCGCCGCCAGCGTGGCCAGTTTTTCGCGCCTGGTGGTCGCGGCGCCGGCGCGCTGAGGAACGGCCGGGACCAGGCTCCCAGCGGCCCGGTCTTTAAATGGCGGCGCGCGTCTCGATATACGGAGGATGGCGCGCCACCTGTACATCCCCGAACTGCACGACGCTCCCGCCGTCGAAGCCCTGTGCCCACTCTGTGGACGCCCCCTGGGCAGCGAGAACATCGACCGCCACCACCTGATCCCGAAATCGTTGAAGGGCAGGGAACAATTCCCGATCCATAAGATCTGCCACCGCAAGATCCACGCGACGTTTTCGGAGCGCGAGTTGCTGCGCGCCTACCACACCTGGGATGCGCTGAAGGACCATGCCGACATCGCCGCCTTCATCGAGTGGGTGGTGACTAAACCGTCTGGTTTCTATACGCGTACCTTTACGTCCAACAATAAAAAATACCGTTAATAATCCATGGCAAATAACCGATATCGGCATTTTTTGATGCTATAACGGTATTAAAACTACGTATTTACATACTTTTTTACCAAGATTTCCGTAATTTTTTTGATTTCTCGGCAAGCAATAGAACTGCATCGCAGTCAAGCTTGATGTTAAAATTAGTCCTTACCATTTTGCAATTTCCGGGCATTTCCATGCTGATCTTGTTACAGGTGCAATGAATCAACACGAAATCGGATCCTGTTCGATCCTGCTGATCGACGACGAGTCTTTTGCGGAAGATATCATTTCGCATGGCTTGAAGGGCTGCGTCGCGCACACCCTGCGCTACGCCAGCCAGCCGTCGATGGCAGTCGAACTGGCCAGGGAAATCGATGCCACCGTGGTACTGGTCGACCTGCGCATGCCGGAAATCGACGGCTTCGAGGTCACGCGCCGCCTGCGTGCCGACAAGTACACCGAAAGCGTCCCTGTCATCATGCTGTCGTCGGAAGATGACGCGGACATCAAGGCCAAGGCCTTTGCCGCCGGTGCCAACGACTACCTCGTCAAATGGCCCGATCCGCGCGAGCTGGTGGCGCGCGTGCGCTACCACAGCGCCGCCTACATCGCGCGGCGCCAGCGCGACGCTGCCTTCGTGTCGCTGCGGCGCAGCCAGGAACAGCTGGAGGCCAGCCAGTCGGCACTGCAGCAGGCGCAGAAGATGGAAGCGATCGGCCAGCTCACCGGCGGCGTCGCGCACGACTTCAACAACGTGTTGCAGATCGTCGGCGGCAACCTGCAGCTATTGAAACTCATCGGCGACCTCAACGATGCCGGGCGCGCCCGCGTCGACATGGCGCTGGCCGGCGTCGAGCGCGGCGCCAAGCTGTCGTCGCACCTGCTGGCTTTCGCACGGCGCCAGCCGCTGCAGGAAGTGATCGTCAATCCCGGCCACCTGCTGCGCGAGATGGACGAGATGATGCGCCGCGTTCTTGGTCCGCGCGCGCGCGTGGTCACCGAGATCGACCACAGCCTGGGCAGTACGCTGGTCGACCCGCACCAGCTGCACAACGTGCTGCTGAACCTGGCCATCAATGCGCGCGACGCCATGGCCGGCAGTGGTACCCTGACCATCCGCGCCACCAACGTCGAGCCGGACTCGCTGAGTGCGAGCGAGGTGCTGTCCGGCCGCTACGTCCTGATCGAAGTGGCCGACACCGGCGGCGGCATGCCGCCCGAGGTCCTGGCGCGCGCCTTCGAACCCTTCTTCACCACCAAGCCGACCGGGCAGGGTACCGGGCTGGGGCTGTCGATGGCCTATGGCTTCGTCAAGCAGTCGGGCGGCGAGATCGTGCTCAAGAGCGCGCCGGGCAAGGGCACCAGCGTGCGCATCTACCTGCCGCGCAGCGACGCCGATGCGGTGCAGCCGGAAGCGGTCGCCGACGGGCCGCTGCTGGGCGGCCTGGAAACCATCCTGGTGGTGGAAGACGAGGAAGACGTGCGCAGCACGACCTGCGCCATCCTGTCCGCGCTCGGCTACCGTGTGCTGGAAGCGCCCGACGCGGCCGCCGCGATGGCGATCGTGGAGAGTGGCCAGACCGTCGACCTGGTGTTTACCGACGTGATCATGCCGGGGCCGGTCAGCAGCCTGCAGCTGGCCGAAGCGGTGCGCGACCGGCTGCCGCTGGCGGAAATCCTGTACACATCGGGGTATGCGGAAGGCGTGCTCGCGCACGAAGGCAAGCTGGAAGCGACGGTGAACCTGTTGCAGAAACCTTATCACCCGGACGCGCTCAGCGCCCGGATCCGTCACCTGTTGCGGCGCCGGCATCAGAAGCCGGCGTTGATCGGGACTGCCTGACCGGCGCAGCCGGTCTGCGGGCGTTACGCGTGGGCGGCATTGACGCTGCCTCCTTTCACACGCGACAGTTTAGCCGACTGGCCGTCCGCGCGCCCCCCTACTTGCTGGGCTTGATGTAGCGCTGCGAGCCCGGCGGCGGTTCGTTCAGCACGGCCCAGAAGATGCCGAGATCCGAGATCGCGCGCACGAATTCCGTGAAATCCACCGGCTTGACCACATAGGCGTTCACGCCCAGCTCGTAGCTGCGGACCAGGTCCTGTTCTTCCTTCGACGACGTCAGCATCACCACCGGCAGCGGCTTCAGGCCGTCGGTATCGCGGATGTCTTTCAGGACTTCGAGGCCGTCGACCTTGGGCAGCTTGAGGTCGAGCAGCACCACCGCCGGGTTGCCGGCGGCACGTTCGGCGTGGTCGCCGCGGCGGTGCAGGTAGTCGAGCGCTTCGGCACCGTCGCGCACGACGATGACCTGGTTGGCGAGCTGGCTCTTCGACAGTGCGATCAGCGTCAGCTCGAGGTCGTTGGGATTGTCTTCGACCAGAAGGATGGGCTTGAGCATGCGTTCTTTCTAATCCTGGATAATTAGGTATTGGTATTGGTATTCGTGTTCGGTTTCGGAAGCGCGAACGAGAAGGTCGCGCTTTCCCCGAGCGTGGAGTTGGCCCATACGCGGCCATTGTGGCGCTCGACGATGCGGCGCACGTTGGCCAGGCCGATGCCGGTGCCCTGGAAATCTTCCATGCGGTGCAGGCGCTGGAATACGCCGAACAGCTTGTGCACGTAATCCATGTTGAAGCCGGCGCCATTGTCGGCGACGTGGAACACCGTCTCCTGCGGATGGTCCTCGGCCGTGACCCGGATCGTGGCCGGGTCGCGCTGGCCGGTGAATTTCACGGCATTCGACAGCAGGTTGAACATGGCCAGGTGCAGGAAGGTCGGGTCGGCCTGGACCTTGGGCAGGTCGGCCACTTTCCATTCGATGTTGCGGCCGCGCGTTTCCGTGGACAGCTTGTCGAGGCAGGCGGCGACCAGGTCGTTCATGTCGACCGTGGTCGGGCGCAGCGCCGCGCGGCCCATTTGCGAGAACGACAGCAGGTCGTCGACCAGCTTGCCGGCCAGGCGCGCCGCTTCCTTGATGTTCTTCAGGAAGCGCTGGCGCATCTGGGCGTCTTCGCTGCCGCTCGATTCGATCAGGAGGTCGGCGAAGCCGACGATGTGGCGCAGCGGCGCGCGCAGGTCGTGCGACACCGAATACGAGAAGGCTTCCAGTTCCTTGTTGGAACGCGTCAGTTCCCCGGCCAGCGCAGCCATCTGTTCGGCGCGCTCGAGCGCGAGACCGAGCAGGGCGGTGCGGAATTCCAGCGTCAGCTCGATCTCGCCGGCGTGCCACGGCAGGCTGGTGCCGTGGATGGTTTCGCGCCAGGCGGCGAAGCTGGTACGCGGCGACAGGTTCACGGTGACGCCGGCGGCGGCGGCCTGCACGATCTTGTCGTGCGGGTTGCCGGCCCATTCGATGGTGCGCACGTATTCCGGGCGGAACCACAGCAGGTAATGCTTGTGGATGCGCGAGATCGGCACCGCCAGCAGGCCGCTGGCATTGCGGATGATGCGCCCGCCGAGCGGATACACCGATGACAGGTTGTCGGTGTGGAACACGTCGCCATGGTCGTGCTGGGTGAGCCAGTCGACCAGGTCCTGGATGTCGTCCTGCTCCGGGGTATCGCCGAAGGTCAGGATGCGTTCGTCGACCACCACCGCGACCCCGGTAGCGCGCGCGAAGCGCAACAGCTCGGGGAACACGTTCGACAGGTTCTCGATGAAGTCGCTGCCCTGGGTCAGGCCGGCGAGGGTCGACACCATCGTGCGCCGTACGTCGAGGCGGAACTGGAGGTCGGCGGCGTCCTCGCGTGACTCGATGCACAGCGCCAGGATCTCGCTCAGCTGCTCGCAGGCGGTGCGCTTTTCGAAGCCGACCGCCTTGGCATCCTCGTTGTGGCAGGAGATCAGTCCCCACAACTCGCCCTTTACCATCAGCGACACCGACATCGACGCCATCGTGTGCATGTTGCGCATGTATTGCAGGTGCACCGGCGACACGCTGCGCAGCGTGGCGAAGGACAGGTCGTTCGGCTTGCCGGTGGCCGGGTTCAGCGCCGGCACCAGCGGCGCCGGTTGGTAGTTGGCGTCCTGGATCAGGCGGATGCGCGACTGCTTGTACATCCGGCGCGCCTGGGCCGGGATGTCCGATGCCGGGAAGTGCTGGCCCATGTACGAGGCGTAGTCGTCCTGCTTGGCTTCCGCCATCACGTGGCCATGGCCGTCGCCGTCGAACTTGTACACGATCACGCGGCCGAAACCGGTGACCGAGCGTACGTGATGGCAGGCCCGTTCGGCCAGCGCCTCGATACTGGCGGCTTCGTTCACCTTCAGCAGGAAATCGCCGATCAGCGAGTACAGCTGGCGGAAGTCGGCCGCGCCGGGGCGGTCGACCGGTTCGAACTCGAGCAGGGTCACGCCGTCCCACTTGTGGGCCAGCGCGTCGAAGTGGCGGCCGTTGCCGGTGGTGATCGTGCCCACGTAATACGGACGCGGGCCGAGCGGGGCCGCCAGTTCCGGCGCCAGCACCAGCGCGGCCGCTTCGCCGACGACTTCGGCCAGCGGACGGCCGATCGCCTCGCGCAGGCCGCAACCGGTCCAGTCGCCCAGGTTGGCGCTGGCTTGCAGCACCTCGAAGTTGTCGGATAGGGTCAGCAGGAAGCCATGCGGCTGGATGCTGCCGGGCATGTGAATCGGCTCCCTGTCACACGTCGACAGGTCGATGGCAGGGGCGGCGGAAACCGGAGTCATGTAGTCTGTGCAGGATGCTGGCAGTGGATTGCAAGGTCGCTATTTTACAATGAAACACTGCTTCACCGGCCAGGAAGGCGCCCGCAGGTCAGGTTGAAGACGCGGCAATATTGCAACATTTTAAAATAATATCGCGATGATTTCGATAAATTTTATTGGGAGAAGGCCGCTATTCCCCTATAAAACGACAGAACTGAGCATGGCAAGCCGAACGGGCCTGATCTTGTTTTTATGCTAATCTCGCTCGCACGAACTGAAGTCGCAGCCTCGGCCGTAACTGTTTATGATCATCGCGAATGGGTTTGACAAGCCACAGCGGGATGCCTGGCACCGATGGTGCAGGTGTATCATGCGCTGAATTTGTATAAATAGATTGTCACTGCAACAAGAGCCACAGTAGGCCATGAACGACCAGACCCAGTCCAAGAATGCCTTTCCGGAAGAGCGGCGCTACCAGTACCTGATTTCAGGAATCAGGGATTACGCCATCTACATGCTCGATCCGAACGGGCATGTCAGCAGCTGGAACGCCGGCGCCAACCGCTTCAAGGGGTATCTGGCAGAGGAAATCCTCGGCCAGCACTTCTCGCGTTTCTATACCCCCGAAGACCGGGCAGCCGACCTGCCCAAGCGCGCCCTCGAGACCGCGCTCGCGCAGGGCAAGTACGAAGCCGAAGGCTGGCGCGTGCGCAAGGACGGTTCGCGCTTCTGGGCCCACGTCGTGATCGACCCGATCTACAACGAGGAAGACACGCTGCTGGGCTTCGCCAAGGTGACGCGCGACGTCACCGAGCGCAAGCAGGCGGAAGAGGCCCTGCGCGAGAGCGAACAGCGCTTCCGCCTGCTGGTACAGGGCGTGACCGACTACGCGCTGTACATGCTGTCGCCGGAAGGCGTGGTCACCAACTGGAATTCGGGTGCGGAGCGGATCAAGGGCTATAGCGAGAGCGAGATCGTCGGCAACCATTTCTCGCATTTCTATACCGAGGAAGACCGGGTCGCCGGCGTGCCGGTGCGGGCGTTGTCGACGGCAGCCGGGACCGGCCGCTTCGAGGCCGAGGGCTGGCGCGTGCGCAAGGACGGCTCGCGCTTCTGGGCCCACGTGATCATCGACGCGATCCACGACGACACAGGCCGGCTGGTCGGCTTTGCCAAGATCACGCGCGACCTCACCGAAAAGAAAAAGGCGGCCGAGGCGCTGGAAGCCGCCAACGTGGCGCTGTTCCAGTCCCAGAAGATGGAATCGATCGGCCAGCTCACCGGCGGCGTGGCGCATGACTTCAACAACCTGCTGTCGGTGCTGTCGAGCGGCCTGGAAGTGCTGTCGATGCAGCGCAAGGACGGCAAGGACGGCAGCCCGAGCGGCGCCGACGTGCGCACCCTGGAAAGCATGCGCCGCGCGATCGACCGCGGCGCCCGCCTGACCCAGCAGCTGCTGGCCTTCGCGCGCCAGCAGCCGCTGCAGGCCGAAACGCGCAACCTGAACCGCATCATCAACGGCTTCGAGACCGTGTTGCGGCGCGCCGTCAATCCGAACATCGAGTTCGTCGTCGAGCTCGACCCCAGGGCGCACAGCGCCGTGATCGACAGTGCACGCTTCGAATCGGCGCTGCTGAACCTGGTCGTGAATGCGCGCGACGCCATGCCCGAGGGCGGACGCCTCGCCATTAGCAGCGCCAATGTGACCTTCGCCGCGGACGGCGCCACGCCGAACACGACTGTGCTGGCGCCGGGCGAGTACGTGAAAGTGACGGTGCGCGATACCGGCACCGGCATGCCGCCCGAGGTGTTGGCGCGCGCCTTCGAACCCTTCTTCACCACCAAGGAAGTCGGCAAGGGCACCGGCCTGGGGCTGTCGCAGGTGTATGGCTTCATCAAGCAGTCCGGCGGCGATGTCGTCATCGACAGCAAACCAGGCGAAGGCAGCGCGATTTCGATCTACCTGCCGGCCGTCGTCGAGGCCGCGCCGGAGGGAGAGGACGCCCACACGGAGCGCGTGCTGATCGTCGAGGACGAGCCCGACCTGATGGACGTCGCCGCCTCGCTGTTCACCAGCATGGGCTACGACGTGGTGACGGCCGCCAGCGGCCGCGAGGCGATCGACGTGCTGGAGCGCCAGGATGTCGACATCCTGTTCACCGACGTCGTCATGCCGAACGGGATGAACGGCATCGAGCTGGCCGGCTATACACGCGAGCACTATCCGAAAACCAAGATCATGCTGGCGTCGGGCTATCCGCTGCCGGCGCTGAAGCAGCGGCACGGCAAGGACTTGAGCGAGTTTGCGTTCGTCAACAAGCCGTATCGCTTGTCGGATCTGGCGCGTACCTTGCGCTCGGCGATGTAGGGTGGTCTGCTATTCCAACGAAAAAATGATGTCGCTGATGCGCTCGTAGACCGGGTCCGCCGACGGCCCGCCGTTCGGCCAGTTCAGGATATCGAAATGGTCGAAGCCGCGCTGGTTGCCGAGGAAGTTCCAGCTGCCGCGCACCGCCGTGCCGTCGTAGTCGCGCACCGGCTGCCCGCTCGGCGCACGCATGCTGATCGTGTTGACCACGCCGTCGTTGGCGAACCATTCGCTGTCGATGCGCACCCGGTCCCTGGCCGACTGGGTGTACGAGCCGATGCCGCGCTGGGCCAGCGAGGGCACGATCCATTCCCCTGCAAAGTATTTGTAGTACTGGAACATGTCGACGCGCGGGTACTGAAAATTGCTGCTCTGGATCGGTGTCACGGTGCGGTCGGTGCCGTTGCAGCACCAGGCGCCGCGCTCGGTGGCCACCGTGCCCACCGAAAAATAATAGACGCCGGGCGAGGTCAGGGCCCAGCGGTTGAATTCGCGCGCACCGTCCGGCGACAGTTCCCAGGAGGTCAGCTTGCTGTCGAGGTAGTCGCGCAGCGGGCTGCGCAGTTGCGGCAGGATATCGAGCACGGCGTCGCGCAGCGTGGTGCCGTTGTGCGGCGTCGACAACGTGACCACGCTGCGCACCCAGCCGAGCTTGCCGCCCTGGTACAGCGCGCTGCCGCCTTCGTCGCCGTAGGGCGAGCCGTGCTCGAGCAGCTGGATCAGGGCGCGGATCGTGGTCCCGCCCTGGCTGTGGCCGATCAGGTGGAGCGGGTGTGCAGCGTCCCATTGCGGGTAGAGCGCGAGCGGGTAGTCGTTCGGATTGTTCTTCGGATCGGCGGCCCAGCACTTGCCCGGTGGCTTTTGCGGTTGGCCCGGGTAGCCGTAGCGGGCCACGTGGATGGCGCCATAATCGGTGCAGCCGCCCTTGATCTGCGCGTACAGCTCGGCCGCGTCATCCCAGTTGGAACCGATGGCGGCGACGCCGGCCGCGTACACCGTGTGCGGGCCGTGGTACAGCTGCATGTGGGCGGCGATGTTGTTGTAGCCGCCCCAGTAGAGGAAACCGCTGCCGGGATAGCTGTCCGGGCCGAAGCCGAGGAAGCCGTGGACCAGCACCACAGGGTAATTGTTGGCGGCGAGGGCGGGTACGGCCAGCAGCAGGGCGCCGAGGGCCAGCACGCACGAGACCAGCGAACAGGACAACAAGCGCGGCAATGCACGCAGTACCGGGCGCAGCATGTGAGTCTCCAGCGATGGAAAGGACATCACATTGTCGGTTTGGTATCTGGGGGCGGGTTTGTGCTAGCTCTTGAAGCCGGCAGGTGGCGGGCTAAAAAATGTTGCTGTGCACCATTTATGCGACGCTTGCTGACGTCGTCCCTGCGCAGGCGGGGACCTGTGTTGAACAACAGGATCCGGCATGCCGGAACTGACGTGGAAGCCTGAGGTGTACGGACTTTGGCAGGTCAGTATGGATCCCCGCCTTCGCGGGGACGACGAGTTGGCATGCGCCATAGCGAACGGCGCCGATTAATTCGTCAGCGCCACCGTCCCGCCCAGCGACGGGCTGCCGCCGCCGCCGCCGGTCACTGCGGGCGCCGGCGCCGGGGTATTCGAGGCGGTCACGGCCGCCTTCTCGGCCAGGTCCGGATTCCACACGACGTGCTCGTCCACCGAATACAGGCGGCACGGCTGGTCGCTCTTGGCCGAGCAGGCCGCCAGCGCACGCGCGTCCGGATCCTCGCCTTCCTCGGCCCAGCACCAGCCGCCGGTGGGCGAGATGGCAAAGGCGCGCGGCGTCATCTTGGTCAAGTATTCCTGGTAGGCACGCTTGCCGTTTTCGCTCAGGAAAGGAACCGCTTCGACATTCTCGATGGGGGCAAAATTGGTCGGCTGCGGCACCGGCGGTTCCGGCACCTTGTACAGGACCTGGGTCGGCATGCCGACCTTGTCGAGGAAGGCCATGGTGTCCTTCAGCCAGACTTTTTCGCCGTCGCGGCTGGCCAGCATGCCGTGCGCATCGCGCTTGAAGGGCGCGTATTCGACCAGCTGGGCGCGGCCGCCGTTCTGCTCGAAGGCGTCGTGCATGCGCGCCACCAGGTCCGGGCCGAACAGCGAATCGTTCTGGCCGTACATCCACAGGCTCGGCACCTTGTTCTGGGAGCCGTACTCGGCAAACGCCGCCACCAGCGACGAGCGCCAGCCGCAGCCGTTGCTGTCGTCGCGCAGGCCGCCGGCGAAATTGATCAGGCCGCGTACGCCCTGCAGGTCCTGGGTACCGAGCGCCATCGTGGCCAGGCCGCCGTAGGACTGGCCCGCCACCACCATGCGGTCGGCGTCGATCCACTTCTGGCCGCGGGCAAAGTCGAGCGTGTCCTGGATGTCCTCGGCCTGGGCGTAGCCGTTGGCCGTCATGTCGCAGCCGTGGTCCCGGTAGCGGCCGGTCGAGTTGGCGAAGCCCTGGCGCATCGGCACCATCACGGCGTAGCCGCGCTCCACGAAGGCGTGCGCCATGTGATAGAAGCGGTCGCGCGGCTGCATGTTCGGGTGGCCCGGGTCCTTGCCGTGGTTGATGATGATCAGCGGGAAGGGGCCCTGTCCGTTGGGCTGGAACACGGTCGTTTCCAGGCGTGCCTGATGATTCTTGCCGGCCGGGATCAGTACGATGTGCTCGTTGATCCGGTAGTCGAGTTGCAGCTCCTGCTCGATGGCCAGGCCCGGCAGCATCGCCAGGCAGACAATCAAGGCGGACGTAAGTTTGCGAACAGAAGGGCGTACTCTAAACATGGAAACTCTGGAACCTCAGTGTCGACAGGCCTTTCCGAAAATATCCCGGAAGGAACTGATTGCTTAGCGGAATAAATTGATTCTAAGCACTGTGATTTTTCAGAGCAATATCCGATTAACCAATTCTGGAATTAAATCTACGCGTGTGGCCACATTTGCCAGAACAGGCAGATAATCTGTACAGCCAATGATTGGGTGATCCATGGTTCCTGTCGACGAACGTTTCACGCAGGCCCTGCAAGGCGGCGCACGCGCCTGGCGCGCCGCCCTCGAGCGCTACCTGAAGTCCTGCGGCATTACGCCGGCAGGCTGGAACGCGGTCGCGGCGGTGGCCGGTACAGTCCAGGCGCTGTCGCAGCGCCAGCTCGCCGAGCAGCTGGGCGTGGATGGGGCGACCCTGGTCGCCACCATCGACCGCCTGGTGGCTGGCGGCCTGGCCGAGCGCATGCCGAGTCCGCACGACCGCCGCGTCAAGTTGGTCGTGCTCACCGCAGAGGGCAGGGCGCTGGCGGCCAAGGTCGGCGAGCAGGCGGCGCTGCTGCGCCGGTCGATCGCGGCGCGCATCGATGCCGCACGCATGGCGATGGCATCCGATGTGCTGGAAGAGCTGCAGCAGATCCTGGAAGGCGCATGAGCGACCACGTCGACAAATACGCCCCACGCGACTGGCATCCCGACGAACGCCCGACCATGCCGGGCGGGCCGTCCTTTCCCGCCCACTCGAACCCGCGCCGCCTGGCTTTCTTCCTGGTCGGCACCCTGGTCACCCTGACCGGCGGCCTCGGCAACGCGCTGGTGACGGTCAACCTGGTCAACCTGCAAGGCACGCTGGGCGCGTTCTCGGCCGAGGTCAACTGGCTGCCGGCTGCCTACGTCATGACCAACGTGTCGATGAACCTGCTGCTGGTCAAATTCCGCCAGCAGTTCGGCCTGCGCGCCTTCACCGAAGCTTTCCTGGTGCTGTATGCGCTGGTGACGTTTGCCCACCTGTTCGTCAACGACCTCGGCTCGGCGATCGCGGTGCGCGCCGCCCACGGCATGGTCGGCGCGGCCCTGTCCACGCTCGGCCTGTACTACACGCTGCAAGCCTTTTCCAAGGCGTGGCGGCCGCGCGGCATCATCATCTCGACCGGCATCTCCCAGCTGGCGCAGCCGATCGCCTACCTGTTCTCGAGCCGCCTGCTGGCGCTGGCCGAATGGCGCGGCCTGTACCTGTTCGAGCTGGGCCTGACCCTGGTCACGCTGGGCGCCGTGCTGTGGCTCAAGCTGCCGCCGGGCGACCGCTTCAAGGCGTTCCGCCCGACCGACTTCGTCACCTTTGCGCTGTTCGCGCCGGGCATGGCGCTGCTGTGCGCGGCGCTCACCTTCGGGCGCGTACTGTGGTGGACCTCGGCACCCTGGGTCGGCGTGGCGCTGGCGGCGGCGATCGTGCTGATCGTGGCCTCGATCGCCGTCGAGCACAACCGCAAGAATCCGCTGCTCAACCTGCGCTGGCTGACCAACGGCATGATCGCGCGCGTGTTCATCGCCATGGTCCTGGTGCGCGTGGTGCTGTCCGAGCAGAGCGTGGGCGCGGTCGGCTTCCTGCGCCTGGTGGGCCTGAACAACGACCAGCTGACGTCCCTGTTCGCGGTGGTGCTGCTGAGTACCATCGCCGGCATCGTGTTCTCGGCGCTCACTTTCAATCCGGCGCGCCTGATGGCGCCGCAGGTGGTGGCGCTCTTGATCATGGCCGGCGGCGCCTGGATCGATTCGCACGCCACCAGCAGCACGCGTCCGGAAGAAATGTACGTCAGCCAGGGCCTGCTCGCCTTTGGCGGCGTGATGTTCCTGGGGCCGCTGCTGCTGACGCTGATGGGCTCGGTGATCACGAATCCGGGCAACCTGATCACCTTTTCGGTGCTGTTCGGCCTGACCCAGAATCTGGGTGGCCTGCTCGGCTCCTCGGTACTGGGCACCTGGCAGGTGTCGCGCGAAAAATTCCATTCCTCGCAACTGGCCGACTCGCTGAGCAGCCTCGATCCACTGGTGACCGCGCGCATCCAGCAGTACGGCGCCGCCTACGGCCGTGTGCTGACCGACCCGGCGGCGCGCACGCGCCAGGGCATTGCGCTGCTGACCCAGACCCAGACGCGCGAAGCAAACATCCTGGCCTACAACGATGTGTTCCTGGCGATCGCGGTGCTGGCGACCCTGCTGGCGGCCTGGATCTTCGCGCGTGCGCTGTGGATCGACTACGTGGCGCCGAAGGCGGCGCCCGCCGCGCCGGCGCCGCCGCCCCAGGTGTCGGCACGCGATGGCGCCACCGACTCGCCGGTCTCGACCGCCGCCGGCCAGCCGCCCGAACCGGTAGCCGATCCGACGCCGCGCTGACACCCTGCTGATTGATATTGACAAAAGAACGATATGGCCGAGACCCCCGTACAAGAAAAATCCAAGCGCAAGGTGATCGTCAGCGGCGTGCTGTTCGCGCTGGTCGCACTGGCCGGCGTGCTGATCGTGCTATATGCCTGGAACCTGCCGCCTTTCCGCAGCGCCCTGCAGACCACCGAGAACGCCACCGTGCGCGGCCAGGTCACCATCATCAGTCCCCAGCTGTCCGGCTACATCGTCGAGGTCAACGTGCAGGATTTCCAGGCGGTGCGCCAGGGCCAGCTCCTGATGCGCATCGACGACCGCATCTACAATCAGCGGCTGGAACAGGCGCGCGCCCAGCTGGCGACGCAGCGCGCGGCGCGCAGCAACTTCGCCCAGAGCCAGGGCACGGCGCGCGCCACCATCGCCCAGAACCAGGCGGCCGTGCAGAACGCCGCCGCCCAGGCGGCGCGTGCCACTGCCGACCTGCGCCGCGTCGAGGAACTGGCCGCCGACGGCTCGCTGTCCGCGCGCGAACGCGATGCCGCCCGCGCCACCAGTGCCCAGACCGTGGCGGCGACCGAGCAGGCGCGCGCCGCGCTGGAGATCGCGCGCCAGAACCTGCGCACCGTGGACGTCAACCGCGCCGCGCTGGAAGCGGCGGTGGCGAATGCCGAAGCGGCCGTGAAACTGGCCGAGATCGACCTCGCCAACACCCGTATCCTGGCGCCGCGCGACGGCCAGCTGGGCCAGGTCAGCGTGCGCCTGGGCGCTTTCGTCAATGCCGGCACCCAGCTGACGGCCCTGGTGCCGCAGACCGTGTGGGTGGTGGCCAACATGAAGGAAACGCAGATGGCCAACGTGCGCCTGGGCCAGCCGGTCACCTTCACCGTCGATGCGCTCAACCACGCCAGGCTGCGCGGCCACGTTGAGGAAATCGCCCCGGCCACCGGGTCCGAGTTCTCCGTCATCCAGCCCGACAACGCCACTGGCAACTTCGTCAAGATCGCCCAGCGCATCCCGGTGCGCATCGCCATCGAGCCGAACCAGCCGCTGGCGCAGCGCTTGCGGCCGGGGATGTCGGTGGTGCCCAGCATCGATACGCGCGTGGTGCCTGCTGCGCGGCAGGCACCAGCACAGGCGCAGGCTCAGGGGCAGGCTCAGGGGCAAGCTCAGGGGCAAGCGCGATGAGGGGGACGTTTTACTCTGTGCCAGCTGTGCTGGCCATGCTGGCGCTGGGCGGCTGCCGGATCGCGGTGCAGCCGCCGCCGGCCCCGACCCTGAACGTGCCGCCGGCGTGGCGAGCACCTGCCGAGGTCGGGCCGAACGCCGGCGTGGCGGTCGAAGCCGACTGGTGGCGCGCCTTCGGCGACCCCGTGCTCGATACGCTGGTGGCGCAGGCGCTGGCGAATAACGGCGACATCCGCACCGCGCGTTCGCGCCTGCAGGAATACCAGGCGCGCATCCGGGTGGCCGCCTCGAACCAGGCGCCGAGCCTGACGGCCGGCATCACGCCGGGCCGGGCGCGCGCGATCGGGCCGCTCGGCACGCCGATCGAATCGACCTCGGTGCAAGGCAACGTGCAGGCCGCCTACGAACTCGATCCGTTCGGGCGCCTGGAAAACGCCACCCAGGCGGCGCGCTTCGACTATGCGTCGCAGCAGGCGGCGGCGGACGCGGTGGCGCTGTCGGTGGCGGCGAACACGGCCTCGGGCTACCTGAACCTGCGCGGCCTCGACGCCCAGCTGGCACTGGGGCGCGCCACGCTGCAGTCGCGCGTACGCTCGCTCGAGCTGGCGCGGCGCCAGTTCGAAGTCGGCTACAGCTCGCGCCTGGAACTGTCGCAGGCCGAGGCCGAATACCGCACCACGGCGGCGGTGGTGCCGCAGCTGGAGCGTTCCATCACCCAGCAGGAAAACGCGCTGGCCGTGCTGGCCGGTGCCAGTCCCGGCGCCGGTACCGGCATCATTGCCCGCGGGGGCGATTTCGCGGCCCTGCGGGTGCCGGCGATCCAGCCGGGACTGCCCTCGGTACTGCTGCGGCGCCGCCCCGACATCGCCCAGGCCGAACGCGCGGTGGCGGCGCTAGACGCCAGCCTGGCGGTGGCGCGCGACCAGATGCTGCCGGCGCTGCGCCTGACCGCCTCGATCGGTGGCTACGCGCACAACCTGCCCGACCTGCTGGGCGCCGGCACCACGCTGTGGAGCGTCGGCGGCAGCGTCCTGGCGCCGATCTTCGACGCCGGCCGCCTGCGCGCCCAGGCCGAGATCTCGGCCTCGCTGCGCGACCGCGCCGTGTTCGCCTACGAAACAGTGGTGCGCAACGCCTTGGCCGAGACCGAGAACGCCCTGACGGCCGTGCAGCGCCTGCGCGAACAGCTGGAGCAGGCCGAGGCGCGCCGCGTCGCCACGGCCGAGGTGCTGCGCATCGCCCACAACCGCTACAGGAACGGGTATTCCTCGTATCTGGAAGAACTGGACGCGCAGCGCAATGCCTTCACCGCCGAGAACAATGTGCTGCAGCTGCGCGCCAGCTACCTGGCGGCGCACGTCGACCTGTACCGGGCGCTCGGCGGCGGCTGGGCCGCGGTGCCGTAATGCGCGCCTTGAATCGGGCGCCCGCTCGCCGCGCGGCTTATTAAAATTATCAATCCTGCATACTGGAGACGCATATGATCAAGATCGGAGTCATCGTCGGGAGCACGCGCCCCGGCCGCAAGGCGCTGGACGTGGCCAACTGGGTGCTGGACATCGCCGGCATGCGCGGCGACGCGCTGTTCGAACTGGTCGATATCCAGGATTTCAACCTGCCAGTGCTGGACGAGCCGGTGCCGCCCTCGATGGGTCAGTATTCGCAGCCGCACACGCTGGCCTGGGCGGCGCGCATCGCCGAGTTCGACGGCTTCGTGTTCGTCACGCCCGAGTACAATCACGCGACCTCGGGCGCGCTGAAGAACGCCATCGATTTCCTGTTCAAGGAATGGAACAACAAGGCCGCCGGCTTCGTCGGCTACGGCAGCGTCGGCGGCGCGCGCGCGATCGAGAACCTGCGCCTGGTGATGGGCGAGCTGATGGTGGCCGACGTGCGCGCCCAGGCCATGCTGACCCTGCACGACGATTGGGAACAGTACACGAAGTTCAATCCGCGCGAGCATCACGAGCAGGCGGTCGATGCCATGCTCGACCAGGTGGTGCAGTGGAGCGACGCGCTGAAGCGCTTGCGGGCGCCGGTGGCGCCGGCGGCGGATGAGCCGGAAGGGGCGCCGCCGCACGGGCGCCGCGTGGGTAGCATGTAAGCAGCATGTAATCTTTTGCGGGCGGCGCTAGAATCGCCGTCCATGAACCTGCCCATCGATTTACCCACGCAGCTACCCACTTCGCCGCGCCGTGCTGCCTGCCCGGCCTGCCTGCGCGCGCAAAGCGCCTGCATCTGCCGCTGGATCGTGCCGCTCGCCAGCCGCGTCGAACTGTTAATCCTGCAACATCCGCTCGAAGTGCGCAACGCCAAGAACAGCGCGCGCCTGCTGCACCTGTGCCTGGCCGGCAGCCGGCTCGAGGTGGGCGAGACCTTTTCCGCGGAGGCGCTGGACGCACTGCTGCAGGCGAACGGGCGCACGCCGCTGCTGCTGTATCCCGACACGCCGGGCGACGCCTCGCTCGGCATCGCGCCGCCACCGCCGTTGCCGTCCGAATCCTTGCAGTATCCGGAGCGCCTGCGCCTGGTCGTGCTGGATGCCACCTGGCGCAAGAGCCGCAAGATGCTGTACCTGAACCCGGCGCTGCAGCGCCTGCCGCGGCTGGCCTTGCAGGATGCACCAGCGAGCGCTTATCGGATTCGCAAGGCGCATGCGCCGCACCAGCTGTCGTCGTTCGAGGCAGCCGTCCATGCGCTTGCTCAGCTGGAGGAAAACCCCCTCCATTACCGGCCTCTACTGGCGGCGTTTGACGGTTTTGTGCAACAACAAGCGGCGTGCATACAACAAGTTACAAGGCACTTGAACCCCGAATGACATCGGCGTACTATACTGTATAAACATACAGTATTTATAGGAGCGCCGCGTGAATCGTCAAAAAGCCAGCGTGAGCCGTATGGAAGGGCAAGTGATGTTGCCGCTATTGCCCGTCAGGCCACCGAAGATGCCGTCCCGGCCGTCGCCGGCCCGGTCCGAGGCAGTCGTAGAGACCGTTGCCCGGCCTATGGTCCATACTGTCGCTTTCAAGGGACGTGGCGCTGTCAGCAACATGCAGGGCCGCTACGAAGTCAATGCGCGCGAGCGCTTCGACGACGGCTGGAGCGTGCCCGGCGCCGCCCCTGCGTCCGGCAGCGATGCGCCGCCCAAGACCGTGGTCAGCGAGGAATGCGCAAAAAGCATCCTCACCCGCAACAACTCTCCTGACATTCCCTTCGGCGTGTCGCTGAACCCGTACCGCGGCTGCGAGCACGGTTGCATCTATTGCTTTGCGCGGCCCTCGCACAGCTACCTTGGGCTGTCGCCGGGCCTGGACTTCGAAAGCCGCATCTTCGCCAAGGTGAACGCGGCGGACCTGTTGCGCCAGGAACTGGCGCGGCCCGGCTACGTGCCCGACAGCATCGCGATCGGCGTCAATACCGACGCGTATCAGCCGTGCGAACGGGACCGCCGCATCACCCGTGAAGTGCTGGAAGTGTTGGCCGAGTGCCGCCACCCCTACGGCCTGATCACCAAGTCGGCGCTGATCGAGCGCGACATCGACCTGATCGCGCCGATGGCGGAGCAGGGACTGGCTTGCGCCGCCATCACGCTGACCACGCTGGATGGCGAGATCGCCCGCACGCTCGAGCCACGCGCGGCCGCACCATCCCGGCGCCTGCGCGCGATCCGCACGCTGACCGAGGCCGGCATCCCGGTCAGCGTCAGCGTGGCGCCGATCATCCCCTTCGTCACCGAACCGGAAATCGAGCGCATCCTGGAGGCGGCCAAGGACGCCGGCGCCGTCGGCGCCCACTACACGATCCTGCGCATGCCCTGGGAAGTCAACCCGCTGTTCCAGCAATGGCTGCACGCCCACTTCCCGGACCGCGCCCAGCGCGTGATGAACCGTATCAAGGACATCCGCGGCGGCAAGGAATACGACAGCGATTTCGCCAAGCGCATGCACGGCGAAGGCATCTGGGCCGACCTGATCCGCCAGCGCTTCACCAAGGCCATCAAGCGCCTCGGCATGGATGGCTACACCGGCCGTTTCAGCCAGCTGGACGGTTCGCAGTTCCGGCGTCCGCTGGTGGTGCCGAAACCGGCGGTCAAGCCGACGGCAGCTGCGGCGGCGCAGATGGATCTGTTCTAAGATCGCCCGGCACGAGGGAAAAGACGTGGGCGGCCGCCGGTGCGCCGTCCAGCACCAGGCGGTTGCGCGCCAGGCATTCGTGGACGGCGCCGGCCTTGCGCGCCACGCCCAGGCTGGCATCGTTGCCTTCCGCGACGACGATTTCGACACGCGTCTGATTCAGGTCGCGAAAGGCGTAGTGCGCCAGCGCCACCACCGCGGCGGAGGCGGCGCCTTGCCGCTGTGCCGAGGTGCGCACCCAGTAACCGAGGTTGCACAGGGCGTGCGCCGGGTTGAGCTGGTTCAGGCCGGCGCCGCCGACGAACACGCCACCGCGGAAGATGCCGAACTCATGATTGCTGCCGTCTGCACGGCCGGCATCGCAGGCGGCGAACCAGGCCAGGGCCTGCACTTCGTCGAAGCCGGCTTCGGCCCAGGGCATCCACGGGCCGAGCGTCGCCATCGATTCCCGTACCGCGGCGGCAAAGGCAGCGGCGTCGTCGGCAACGTAGGGGCGCAGCACGAAGCCGGCGCTGCTCAGTGCGATCAGTTCGGTCATGGTGGCGGCTTGCCGGCATGACACCGGCAATCGTTGCGGTCACACCAGTCTAGCACTGCGCCGTAGCACTGCAGTGCAGCACCGCGACATTATTGCTGAACTGTAAATGCCGAGTTGTCTGTGCCTGTAGCGTCGGCTAGGATGCGTGTTTTCATCTTCGGACGGCACTATGGTGGAGCAGGCACAACAAGCAGAAACACGGGAAGCGCAGCGCGTGGTCTTCGTCGGCGCCGAGTCGACCGGCAAATCGACCTTGTCGGAACACCTGGCGCACGCCTATGGCAGCGTGTCCGTGCCCGAGATCGGCCGTTTCATCTGGGAAGAAAAGCAAGGCAAGCTGGATGCCGACGACTACGTCGAGATCGCCGTCAAGCACCGCCAGGCCGAAGACGCCGCCTTGCCGCATGCGCGCCGCTGGCTGTTCGTCGATACCAATGCACTCACCACCTTATTGCTGGGCATCCAGTTCTGCCAGGTCGGCGACCCGCCGCCGGCTGAACTGCTGCGCTGCGCCGACGATTGCCGCACACGCTACGCGCACACCTTCGTCTGCGCCGACGACATCCCTTATGAAGAACAGGACGTGCGCGAGAACGAAGCGTGGCGCGGCCGTATCCAGCGGCTGGTCATCGACGACCTGCAGGCGCGCGGCATTCCCCATACGGTTGTACGCGGCAGCGTGGAGCAGCGGGCGGCCCAGGTGCGGCACGTGCTGGAGGGCCGTGCAGCCTGACTGAAACGGCGTGGGTATGGCGCGACAGGCACTTGACTTTATCAACCTTCATCTATATCTTAAGATGTATCTTACGATATAAAAGGAAAAGTCATGCCACGTCACGACCATCATCACCCACATCATCATCACGAACATCACGGCCACGAACATGGTCACGATCATGGCCAGAATGAGCAGCACGCGGCGCCGGACGGTCCGCATCGCGGCCCCCGTGGCCACGGCCCCGGCCCACGCGGCGGCCGCGGCGGCGGTTTCGGCTTCGACGAAGGCGGCCCACGCGGACGCAAATTGTCGTCCGACGACCTGCAGCTGCTGTTGCTGGCCCTGATCGGCGAGCAGCCCAGCCATGGTTACGAACTCATCAAGGCGCTCGAACAGCGTTCCAGCGGTTTTTATGTCCCGAGCCCGGGCATGATGTATCCTGCACTGAGCTGCATGGAAGACCGCGGCCACGTCAGCATCCAGGCTGAAGGCAACCGCAAGCGCTATGCGCTGTCGGACGACGGCCGGACCCACCTGGAGGCGAATCGCGAGCACGTCGACGGGTTGCTGGCCAAGCTGGACGCCGCGGCCGAAAAGATGCGCGTGATGCGCAGCGCCCTGGCCGAAGGCGGGGAAGCCGCTGGCGGCAAGCGCTGGACCGCCGAACTTGCCGACGCGCGCCATGCCCTCAAGCATGCGCTCGAGGCACGCGCCGGCGCGCCGGCGGAAGAGCAGCAGCGCATTGCCGTCATCCTGGCACGCGCTAAGGCCGAGATCGAATCGGTGCCGGCCGCGGCGCAGCAGTAAGCGTCCTAAGCCTCTGCGGCGCGCAGCGCCAGCAGGCGGTCGCGCAGCCGCAGCGCCGGCCGCTCGACGCTCCCGTACAGCACGGCTGCGACTGCGAGCGCGGCCAGGTTGTACAGGACAAACGCCGTCACCGGCGCGGCCGCCGCCATCCCATCCAGCCGCGCATCCAGCCAGGCATACACCTGCCTGTGCGTCAGGTAGAGGCTGAACGCCAGCACCGCGGCTTGCCGGCATCCCGGCAAGCTCGCGCGGGCGAACGGCAGGCGTGGGCTCTGCACTGCCGCGACCAGGCCGGCGAAGCCGAGCGCCGCCAGCGGAAACTGGACGAGGGCGCCGGTCCGGCCCAGCGGATCGATCGCGATCACGGCGGCGATGCATGCCGCGCCAAGGATCAGCAACAGCGGCCCATGGCGCAGCGCGCGCGTCCACCAGGCAGGGCGGAAGGCGCGCACGCTTGCCAGCAGCACGCCGGCCAGCAAGCCGTCAAGCCGGTGCCAGGTCGGGTCGTAGATCCGTTCGACGTAGCCCTTGATGGCCAGGCCCGGATCGCCGCCCGCAGCGAGATGCGGCGCCACGCTGCGCTGCCAGGTCCAGTCGCGCGACAGCATGCCGCCCACGACCAGCAGTGCTGCAGCTGCAAGCACCTTGACCGGTCCCGGACGGCGCGCGAGCAGCGTGGCCGCCAGCGGCAACAGCAGATAAAAATGTTCTTCGACGCATAGCGACCACGCGTGCGAATAGGCGCGGGCTCGGTCCCAGTCCGGAAACAGGTTCACCGAGAAGGTGAAGAACTGCCACAGCGGCGGCAGGCGATCGGCTTCGCGCCATGCCGGCATTGCCAGGTACAGGCCGAGCACCGTCAGGTAGGCCGGCAGCACACGCAGGGCCCGGCTCAGCATGAAGGCCGGCCAGTCGGGGCGTTTGCCGTCGGCATACTGGCGCACGACCTGCCAGCCGATCAGGTAGCCGCTGAGCACGAAAAACAGGTCCACGCCCAGCCAGCCATGGTGTCCGAACCCGCCCAGTGCAAAGCCGTGGCTGGCCAGGTGGTAGAGCATGACCGTGAGGATGGCGCCGGCGCGCAGCAGGTCGAGGCCGGGCGCACGGCCGCCCGCGATGGTGTGATTCGTCATGGAGCGCGAGTCTAGCCGATGTGGGGCAGGGCGAAACCCTGTCATTGTCACGATTGCCGTATGCTGGCGGTTGGTCCAACAACCCTCAGCCTGCCATGCCAGCCGATCCTGTCGTCGCCACCAGTAAATTGTTGAGTTATGTGCTGCGCCACCGGCCGGACAGCATCGGGCTGGCGCTCGATGCCCATGGCTGGACCGGCGTCGACGCGCTGCTGGACCGCCTTGCCGCCGCCGGCCATGCGGTCGACCGCGCGCTGCTCGAGCGCGTGGTGGCCGACAACGACAAGCAGCGCTTTGCCTTCAATGACGACCACACGCGCATTCGCGCCAGCCAGGGCCATTCGATCGAGGTCGACCTGGCGCTGGTCCAGGCCGAGCCGCCGCAGGTGCTATACCACGGCACCGCCAGCCGTTTCCTGAAATCGATCCTGGCTGAAGGGCTGCGCGCCTCGGGGCGGCATCACGTCCACCTGTCGGCCGATATCGACACCGCCAGGCGGGTCGGCGCGCGCCACGGCTTTCCGGCCATCCTGCGCGTCGCCACGGGGCGCATGCGGGCGGACGGCCTCGCGTTCTACCGTTCGGACAACGGCGTGTGGCTGACCGAGGCGGTATTGCCGCGATATCTGGAGGTGATGAGCGGCACTTGATGAGCGAAACGTGACTGGCGGGACGGGACGGCGCCGGCGCGGATCAGCGCTCGCCGGTCGCCGCCGCCAGCAATTCCAGGGTGTCCGCGGCGCCCATCTTGCGGGCGGCATCGGCCATCGAGTTGCCGTCGGCATCGCGATGGAAGGGATCGGCGCCGCGCGCCAGCATCAGGCGGGCGATCTCGACGCGATTGAACATGACGGCGAACATCAGCGCCGTCTTGCCGTTGGGGCCGGCGTTGTTGACTTGCGCGCCGCGATCCAGCAGCAGCGTGACGACCGGCAGGTCGCCCTTGAAGGCGGCGCCGGCAAGCGGCGTCTGGCCGGCGTCGTTCATGATTTCCGGATCTGCGCCATGGTCCAGCAGCACGCGCGCGGCATCGTGGTGGCCGTGGTAGCAGGCCAGCATCAGCAGGCTGTCGCCGCGTTCGTTGCGCAGGTTGGGCGGCAGGCCGTGGTCCAGGTACATGCCCAGCTCGTCTGCCTCGCCGGCGCGGGCATGGCCGAACACCTTGCGCACGAAGGCGAGGGTATCTTCATCGAGATCCTTGGGTGTGGCCGGGCGTGCGCTCGGTTGCTGATCCTGTGGCTGCGCCTGATCGTGTTGCTGGTCCTGCTGCTGCATCGTGTTCTCCTGTGGCGCATATCGGCTGAATGTCATACCAATTAGATCACAAAGCACGGCGCACCGTTCGCGCGCACGGCGGGGCGCACAGCCGCCTTGCGCGGATTCACGCGGCCGGATCAGGCCTGGAACTCGGCCAGGTGGCGCTCGATCTCAAACACGTGCGGATCGAATTTGCCTAGCTCGCGCAATGCCTTGGCCAGTTCCAGCAGGTATTCGCTGTTGGGGCCGCTTGGACCGCGTGCGCCGGCGATCTGGCGCGCGATCTCGCGTTCGCTGGCGGGACCGAGGTAGGCCGCGTTTTCGTGGGTGGCGATGTAGACGATGCCATGGGCCGCGCTGCCGTCCTCGAAATGGATGTCGGTGGCCAGGCGCAGGTAGCCGTTCTTTTCGCGGTAATCGAGGTGGGCGAATTCCTCGGGCGTGACCAGGTAGGCCATGCCGTGGCAGACGGCGCCGTCCTCGGGCGCCAGGGTGACGACGCGCCCAGGGGCCGTTTCCGTGCCGCGGTGATCGTGCGAGCCCTGCCAGAAGCGCCGGGTCCAGCCGGTGATGTGGGCCGGGCGCCGCTCGAGGAAGGGGAAGTCGGCCTTGAAGATCAGGGAGCCGTAGCCGAACAGCCAGACGCTGTCGTGGCCGTCGAACCGGTTCATGCGCCCGTTGATCGCGATGGTGTTGTGGGACATCGTGCCTGGATGCGGTGACGTGAGATAGCCACATTCTAGCGCGGCGGTTGACGATGCAGCGTGGGTGGTCATGCTTGCAATGTTCGCAAGCGCACGGTCGGAACTGGCGATCGTCTGGCTCAATAGCGTTTGTGCAACGCGACACAGGCCGGGGTGGCATTTTTGAAGGATTGTTCTAATTCCCGGTGCAGGGTGCGCAGTACAAAAAAACCGTTTGTACGAATGTTCGTTTTCAGTTGTAATGGCGGCAATAATTGCAACTATGAAAGAAAAGCATGAAACTCGCTACCCTGAAGACCGGCGGCCGCGACGGTACGCTGGTCGTGGTCAGCCGTGACCTGGTCACTTGCCAGGCGGTCCCGGAGATTGCACGTACCCTGCAGGCCGCGCTGGACGACTGGGAGCGCGTCGCGCCGCAACTGCGTGCCATCTACGAGGTGCTGAATGCCGGCACCGCGCCGGACGCCGCCTCCTTCATCGAGCAGGAATGCGCGTCGCCGTTGCCGCGCGCCTTCCAGTGGGCCGACGGCTCGGCCTACATCAACCACGTGGAGCTGGTGCGCAAGGCGCGCGGCGCCACCGTGCCGCCGTCCTTCTATACCGATCCACTGATGTACCAGGGCGGGTCCGACGCTTTCGCCGGACCCTGCGATCCGATCGCGGTGCTGTCCGAGGACTGGGGCGTCGACCTCGAGGCCGAGGTGGCCGTCGTCACCGGCGACGTGCCGATGGGCGCCACGCGCGAGCAGGCCGCGGCCGCCGTGCGCCTGGTCATGCTGGTCAACGACGTCTCGCTGCGCAACCTGATTCCGCAAGAGCTGGAAAAGGGCTTCGGCTTTTTCCAGTCGAAACCGGCCAGCGCGTTCTCGCCGGTGGCGGTCACGCCGGACGAACTCGGCAACGCCTGGCACGACAGTAAATTGCGCCTGCCGCTGCAGGTCACGCTTAACGGCGAACCCTTCGGCCGCCCCAATGCGGGCGACGACATGACGTTCAGCTTCGCCCAGCTGATCGCGCACGCGGCCAGAACGCGCGAGCTGGTGGCGGGCAGCATCATCGGGTCGGGCACGGTATCCAACAAACAGGGCAGCCTGCATGGCTCCAGCATCGCCAACGGCGGTGTCGGCTATTGCTGCCTGGCCGAGTTGCGCATGTACGAAACCATCGAGCAGGGGGCGCCGACGACGCCGTACCTGCGTTTCGGCGACACGGTCCGCATCGAGATGACGGGCGCGGACGGCGCGAGCATATTCGGGGCGATCGACCAGGAGGTCGCCCACTATCACGGGAGGAAAGAATGAGGCTTTACACGTATTTCCGCAGCTCTGCCGCCTACAGGGTGCGCATCGCGCTGAACCTGAAGGGACTGGCGTACGAAGCGATCCCGGTGCACCTGCTGCGCGACGGCGGCGAGCAGCTGCAGGCGCAGTACCGCGCCATCAACCCGGCCGGGCTGGTGCCGGCCTTCCAGGACGATTACCTGACGCTGACCCAGTCGCTGGCGATCCTCGAATACCTCGAGGACGAGCATCCGAAGGTGCCGCTGATGCCGAAGAACGCCGCCGGACGCGCGCGCGTGCGCGAACTGGCGCAGATCGTCGCCTGCGATATCCACCCGGTCAACAACCTGCGCGTGCTGCACTACCTGACGGACGAGCTGAAGGTGAGCGAGGAGGTCAAGAAGGAGTGGTACCGCCACTGGCTGGTCAGCGGTCTCGAGGTGCTGGAAACCCACCTGGCGCGCGACCCGAGTTCCGGTCCGCTGTGCCACGGCCACACCCCGACCATCGCCGACTGCTGCCTGGTACCGCAGGTGTACAACGCCCAGCGCCACGGCATCGACGTGTCGATCTACCCGCACATCGCGCGCATCAATGCGCTGTGCAGCGAGATGCCGGCGTTCGTTGCGGCGCATCCGTCGAACCAGCCGGACGCCGAGTAAGCTTGCAAGCCGCACAGCAGCAAGCGTCGTTTCCGGCATTGCCGGAAACGACTCCCCGCGAAGGCGGGGGCCCATGCTGATCGTCCGAAGTCAGTACTTCTGAAGCGCCAAGGTGTTTCCAACATACCGAATCAGGTTATTCAGTATGGGTCCCCGCCTGCGCGGGGACGACGAGTAGAGTGCGGCTGAATTACCACTCAATGCCGCGTCTCGGTCCCGACAGTCGACCGGTCCGGCTCCGCCGGCGTCGAAATCTCCTCCAGCGTATGGTCGATCCCGGCCGAATGCTTGGCCGCCATGTCGCCCAGCGACACGATACCGATCACTTCCTGCGATTGCTGGTCCAGCACCGGCAGCCGGCGGATCTGGACGTCGCCCATCTGGTCCAGCACCTCGTCGACGCTCTGGTGCGGCGTGCAGGTGCGCACGTCGACGCTCATCACGTCGCCCACGCGGGTCTGGTCGGGTGCCTGGCCGGCGGCGGTCGAGCGCACCGTGATGTCGCGGTCGGTGATCATGCCGACCAGCTTGCGGCCGTCGAGCACGGGAATCGCGCCGACGTTCAGTTCATCCATCATCTGGGCGGCGCGCTGCACGGTTTCCTGCGGCGCGATGCTTTGCACGTCGCGGGTCATCACATCCTGAATGGTTTGCATCTGGCTCTCCTTGTCAGCAGGTTTCAACCGGCAAAATCATGCGCCGATTCGCGAAATCCGGACGCCACCTTGACCTGCGGAACAGCGCGCGAATAAACCCGCGCGCGCGGCTTGCGAACGGCCGGCTCGGCTACAATCTGGCTCCCTTTAGCCCACGCTTTGTGCCATGCCAGAGTCCACAGTAGAGTCCACCATTCCTGCCGTCATCCTCGATGCCCTGCAACTGGCCGACGCCTCCTGGCGCCCGCACCTGGCGGCCGGCCTCGAGGCGATGATGCGCGTCACGCCCGACTACCTGCCGGCGCTGGCCGGCGACGATTACCTGCCGACCGGCGGCCGCCTGTTCGCCGCGTTTGCGCTGCCGCTGGACCGGGTGCGCTACGTGCTGGTGGGGGAGGGGCCGTATCCGCGCGCGGAAAGCGCGACCGGCGTCTGCTTCATGGATGGGGCGGTGGGCGAGCTGTGGTCGGACACCGGCCTGTCGAAGCCGGTCAACCGCGCGACTTCGCTGCGCAACTTCATGAAGATGCTGCTGGTGGCCGACGGCAGCCTGCAGGTCGACGATACCGGCGGTGCCGCGCTGGCGCCGATCGCCAGGGCGGCGCGTGCGGGCGGCGCGATCCAGACCCTGGCCGAACTGCAGGACAAGCTGCTCGGCCACGGCTTCCTGCTGCTGAATGCCTCGCTGGTGTTCCGCAAGCACGTCGCGCCGGTGATCGATGCGCGCGCCTGGGTGCCGTTCCAGCAGGCGGTGTTCGCGGCCTTGGCCGCATGCCGGGACAAGCCGACCCTGGTGTTGTGGGGCAAGATCGCCGAGCAACTGAAAAAAGTGCCGGAAAGCGAGGGTTTCCCGAAGATCCAGGCCGAGCACCCGTACAACCTCAGCTTCATCGGCCACGAAGGCATGCACCGGCTGTTCGGCCCGATGCAGCTGCTGCGCAAGGATTGAAGCGCACCGCTGCCGTGCGCGGCCGCCCCAGGCCTGGGCAAGGACCGCCGCATTGTTGTGCAAATTACAAGTTAAGACATGCGGCAATAATTCGCAGACAAGTTTGTGAAATCTAGTGCATTTGGTTAATTGACAGTGAGTACACGTCCTCGCAGCATGGGGAAGCCGGTCGCCGCCATTGGGGCAGCCTGTGCATCCATCCACCATCCACGAGGAACACATGAAGACAGCATTTGCCGGATTCGCACTTACTCTCCTGTCTGCCCTGACGACGGCCAGCGCAGGCACGACCGTCGACTTTTCGAACGGCTTGCAGGGCTGGGACAACCACCCGGCCTACGACGGCGAGGCCGGTGCCTGGATCGATTCATCCTACGGCTCGCCGGCGCTGCACACGATCAATCCGGAAACCTTCGGCATGACCTGGTCGAACACCACGAATCCGGCCTTCGTCGGCAACTACGGCGCCTCGCCTTCGGTCACGCTCGGCATCGACATCCTGGCCAACTCGATCGTCTACTGGGGCACCGGCATGGAAGTGACGCGCAACCTGGTGGTCGAGCTGCGCGATTACGACAATCCCTACCAGGGCATGCCGTACACCAGCGTCTGGTACAACCTGGGCACGATTGGCGCCGGCATGGGCTGGCAGCATTTCGAGGTGACCATCGGCGATACCGCGTCGAACGCGCTGCCGGGCGGCTGGGGCGGCTACGGCATCGACGATACCGAAACCGGTGGCGTGCCGGCCCTGCCGCCGGACCGCAGCTTCGCCGACGTCCTGGCCAGCGTCGACGAGATCGCCTTCACGACCTACGTGCCGGGCTACTTCTACGGCTGGACGGGGTATGACGTGGTGGTCGACAATCTCTCGATAGGCGCCGCCGCGGCCGAGGTGCCGGAACCGGGCAGCCTGGCGATGCTGGCCGGCGGACTCGGCATGCTGGGCCTGGCGCGGCGGCGCCGGATGGCGGGTGCGCGCAGCCGCACTTGAGATTTGCAGTGGTGAACAGATGTAAAAGCAGATGTGAAGAGTAGGGTATCGCACCCTGCGCTTGCGGCCCGGTCAGCAGAAGATCGGGCCGTTTTGCATTTTGGGGGCGCCAAGACAAACGCCGCCGAATACGCTATACTTGACTAAATCAATCAACTAATCAGGTTTTTATCTCGATGTCCACAAGACATTGCAAGCTGAGCGGTTGAAGAGAAGCAAGATTTTAACACTTGTATGGAAACCAAACCGGGGTTGTGATGCGTCTGACCACCAAAGGCCGTTTTGCTGTAACTGCGATGATCGATCTTGCCCTGCGCCAGGGCAACGGTCCGGTCACGCTGTCGGGCATCAGCCAGCGCCAGGCCATTTCGCTGTCCTACCTGGAGCAGCTGTTCGGCAAGCTGCGCCGGCACGAGATCGTCGAGTCGGTGCGTGGTCCCGGCGGCGGCTACAGCCTGGCGCGCAGTGCCGAGAAGGTAACCGTGGCGGACATCATCATCGCCGTCGACGAGCCGCTCGATGCGACCCAGTGCGGCGGCAAGGAAAACTGCCACGGCGCGGATGCCGCCGCCGGCACGCGCTGCATGACCCACGAGCTGTGGGCCACGCTCAACGCCAAGATGGTGGACTATCTCGATTCGGTGACCCTGCATGATTTGGTCGAACAGCAAAAGCTGAAAGAACACAAAGAACAGAACGTCGTGGTGATGCACCGCCACGCCGCCGTCGGACAAAACTGAAGAGCAAACTGGAGTGAACTGATGAACGCGCCTTTGGACAAAAAAATCGAGCAGAGCTTCGTGACTGCGCCGCATTTCCCGATCTACATGGACTATTCGGCCACCACGCCGATCGATCCACGCGTCGCCGACAAGATGATTCCGTTCCTGCGCGAGCAGTTCGGCAATCCGGCATCGCGCAGCCACGCCTACGGCTGGAGTGCCGAGGCGGCGGTCGAGGAAGCGCGCGCCAACGTCGCGGCCCTGGTCGGCGCCGACCCGCGCGAGATCATCTGGACCTCCGGCGCCACCGAATCGAACAACCTGGCGATCAAGGGTGCCGCCCACTTCTACCAGTCGAAGGGCAAGCACCTCATCACCGTCAAGACCGAGCACAAGGCCGTGCTGGACACCGTGCGCGAACTCGAGCGCGAAGGTTTCGAAGCGACCTACCTGGAGCCGCAGGAAAACGGCCTGATCACCCTCGAACAGCTGGAAGCCGCAATCCGCCCGGACACCATCCTGGTCTCGGTGATGTTCGTGAATAACGAGATCGGCGTGGTCCAGCCGATCAAGGAAATCGGCGAACTGTGCCGCTCGAAAGGCATCATCTTCCACAGCGACGCGGCCCAGGCCACCGGCAAGGTCCACATCAACCTGGCCGAGCTGAAAGTCGACCTGATGAGCTTCAGCGCGCACAAGACCTACGGTCCGAAGGGCATCGGCGCCCTGTACGTGCGCCGCAAGCCGCGCGTGCGCCTGGAAGCGCAGATGCACGGCGGCGGCCACGAGCGCGGCCTGCGTTCGGGCACGCTGGCACCGCACCAGATCGTCGGCATGGGCGAAGCCTTCCGCATCGCCCGGGAAGAGATGGACACCGAACTGGCCAAGACCAAGGCGCTGCGCGACCGCCTGGCCAAGGGCCTGATGGAGATCGAAGAGGTCTACGTCAACGGCGACATGGAAAACCGCGTGCCGCACAACCTGAACGTCTCGTTCAACTTCGTCGAAGGCGAGTCGCTGATCATGGCGGTCAAGGATCTCGCCGTGTCGTCGGGTTCGGCCTGCACCTCGGCCTCGCTGGAACCATCGTACGTGCTGCGCGCCCTGGGCCGCAGCGACGAACTGGCGCACAGCTCGATCCGCTTCACCATCGGCCGTTTCACGACCGAGGAAGACATCGACTTCGCGGTCGGGCTGCTGAAGTCGAAAGTCGGCAAGCTGCGCGAACTGTCGCCGCTGTGGGACATGCACAAGGAAGGGATCGACCTGAATTCGATCCAATGGGCTGCACACTAATCACCGCATACGAATTCTAGGAGAACCACCATGGCATATTCCGATAAAGTCCTCGACCACTACGAAAACCCGCGCAACGTCGGCGCCTTCGACAAGAACGCCGACGACGTCGGCACCGGCATGGTCGGCGCCCCGGCCTGCGGCGACGTCATGAAGCTGCAGATCAAGGTCAACGAAGCCGGCGTCATCGAAGACGCGAAGTTCAAGACCTACGGCTGCGGTTCGGCGATCGCGTCGAGCTCGCTGGTGACCGAATGGGTCAAGGGCAAGTCGCTGGACGAGGCGCTGGCCATCAAGAACACCCAGATCGCGGAAGAACTGGCGCTGCCGCCGGTGAAGATCCACTGCTCGATCCTGGCAGAGGACGCGATCAAGGCGGCCGTGGCCGACTACAAACACAAGCACGCCACCGAAAAAGCAGCGTAACGGGTAGGGTGGACGGGTTTCCCGTCCACGCGGCGATTGTTGACGGCTCCGTTATCGTGCTGGGCATCAGGATCGCCAGGTATCACCGCGTGGACGGCGGAGCCGTCCATCCTACGTAGCAAACGTAATCAAGCTGGAGAACAAAGTAATGGCAATCACCCTGACCGAAAAAGCCGCCCGTCACATCAGCCGTTACCTCGAACGCCGGGGCAAGGGCGTCGGCTTGCGTTTCGGTGTGCGCACCACGGGCTGCTCCGGCCTGGCCTACAAGCTGGAATACGTCGACGAGCCGGCGGGCGAGGACAACATCTTCGAATCGCACGGCGTGAAGGTGTTCGTCGATCCGAAGAGCCTGCCGTACATCGACGGCACCGAACTCGATTTCGCCCGCGAAGGCCTGAACGAAGGCTTCCGCTTCAACAACCCGAACGTCAAGGACAATTGCGGTTGCGGCGAGAGCTTCCGTATCTGAACGCAGAGTCGTCATCCACGATGCAGAATCACTTCGAGCTGTTCCAACTCCCGGCCCGCTTCGACGTCGACATGGACGCGCTGGACGCGGCCTACCGCGAAGTCCAGGGCCGTGTCCACCCGGACCGTTTCGTGAACGCCAGCGACGCCGAGAAGCGCGTCGCGATGCAGTGGGCGACGCGCGCCAACGAAGCGTACCAAACGCTGCGCAATCCGCAGAGGCGCGCACAATACCTGTGCGAATTGAACGGCGTCGACCTGCAGACCGAGTCCAACACGGCGATGCCGATGGATTTCCTGATGCAGCAGATGGAGCTGCGCGAGGCCCTGGCCGACGCGCGCGCATCGAAGGACGCCGGCGCGCTGGACGAACTCGACGCCCAGGTGCGCGCGGAGCGCAAGGGGCGCCTGGCCCAGGTCGGCAAGCTGCTGGACGCCGGGGACTACCAGAACGCGGCCCAGGGCGTGCGCGCGCTGATGTTCCTCGACAAGTTCGGCGACGAATTGCATTACGCGTTCGAGGCGTTGGAAAATTAACGGATTATTTCGTATGTGTTTGAACGCGTGGACGGCGGAGCCGTCCACCCTACGCGATAGCGGTACCGGTAGGGTGGACGGGGCCCCGTCCACGCGTTCAAGCGGCCGATGAACAGCGGCACAAGAACAACAAACAGGTAACACGATCATGGCACTCTTGCAGATTTCCGAACCGGGCATGTCGACCGCCCCGCACCAGCACCGCCTGGCAGTGGGCATCGACCTCGGCACCACCAATTCCCTCGTCGCCACCGTCCGCAACAGCATCCCGGAAGTGCTCAGCGACGAGGAGGGCCGCTCGCTGCTGCCGTCGATCGTGCGTTACCTGCCGAACGGGAATGCCAACATCGGCTTCAAGGCCCAGGCGGCCCGCACCACCGATCCGAAGAACACCATCGTTTCGGTCAAGCGCTTCATGGGGCGCGGCCTGAAGGACATCGCGCACGCCGAGAACATGCCCTACGACTTCGTCGATAGCCCCGGCATGGTGCAGCTGAAGACCGTCGCCGGCGTGAAAAGCCCGGTCGAGACCTCGGCCCAGATCCTGGCCACGCTGCGCCAGCGCGCCGAAGATGCGCTCGGCGACGAACTGGTCGGCGCCGTGATCACCGTGCCGGCCTATTTCGACGATGCCCAGCGCCAGGCGACCAAGGACGCGGCCCAGCTGGCCGGCCTGAACGTGCTGCGCCTGCTGTCCGAGCCGACCGCGGCCGCCATCGCCTATGGCCTCGACCATGGCAAGGAAGGCGTGTTCGCCGTGTACGACCTGGGCGGCGGCACCTTCGACATCTCGATCCTCAAATTGTCGAAAGGCGTGTTCGAAGTGCTGTCGACCGGCGGCGATTCGGCCCTGGGCGGCGACGATTTCGACCAGCGCGTGTTCTGCCACATCACCCAGCAGGCCGCTTTGTCCCCGCTGTCCGACGTCGATACCGCGACCCTGATGGTCAAGGCGCGCCAGGCCAAGGAACTGCTGTCGACGAATGCCGAGACCACGGTCGAGGCGATCCTGAAGTCGGGCGAACTGGTGCAGGTGACGATCACCGCCGAGACCTTCGCCGAGATCACCCAGCCGCTGGTGGCGAAAACCATGAACGCGATCCGCAAGGCCATGCGCGATGCCGACGTGACAGTGGAAGACGTCGACGGCGTGGTGCTGGTCGGCGGCGCCACGCGCATGCCGCACATCCGCCGCGCGGTGGGCGACTATTTCAAGACCATCCCGCACGCCAACATCGACCCGGACAAGGTGGTGGCGCTGGGCGCCGCCGTGCAGGCCAACCTGCTGGCCGGTAACCGCGCCGCCGGCGACGACTGGCTGCTGCTCGACGTGACCCCGCTGTCGCTCGGTATCGAGACGATGGGCGGCCTGGTCGAGAAGATCATCCCGCGCAACTCGACCATCCCGTGCGCCCGCGCCCAGGAATTCACGACCTTCAAGGACGGCCAAACTGCCTTGGCGGTGCACGTGGTGCAGGGCGAGCGCGAGCTGGTGGCGGACTGCCGTTCGCTGGCGCGCTTCGAGCTGCGCGGCATCCCGCCGATGGCGGCCGGCGCGGCGCGTATCCGCGTGACCTACCAGGTCGATGCGGACGGGCTGCTGTCGGTGTCGGCGCGCGAGACGCGCTCGGGCGTGGAAGCCTCGATCACGGTCAAGCCGTCCTACGGCCTGGGCGACGACGAGGTGGCGCGCATGCTGCAGGACTCGTACACTGCCGCCTCGAGCGACATGGCGGCGCGCGCGCTGCGCGAAGAACAGGTCGAGGCCGAGCGCATCCTGCTGGCGACCCAGTCGGCTCTGGAACTCGATGCCGACCTGCTGAGCGAGGAAGAGCGCGCGGCGATCGCGGCGCTGGAACAGGGCGTGCGCGCGGCGCAGGCCCGCTCGAGCGACGAGACGGTCGGCCACGACGAGCGCCAGAACAAGCTGCACGACGCGGTGCAGGCGCTGGCGCACGGCACCGAGGAATTCGCGGCGCGGCGCATGGACAAGAACGTGCGCAAGGTGCTGGCGGGGAAATCGCTGGATCAGGTGTAATCGAAGCCTGATTCAACCGGCGAACTAAAATCCGTCGCCCCTGCCTTCGCAGGGGCGACGTGCAAGGGGCGCGGGCCACCAATCACCAACCGCGAGTGCCCCCTGAAGCAAACAAACACAAGAGGTCAAGAAGTGCCACAAATCGTCATCCTTCCCCATCCCGTGTTCTGCCCCGAAGGCGCCGTCCTCGACGGCCAGCAGGGCAAGTCGATCTGCGACACCCTGCTCGAGAACGACATCGACATCGAACATGCCTGCGACCGCGTGTGCGCCTGCACCACCTGCCACGTGATCGTGCGCGAAGGTTTCGATTCGCTGAACGAGCAGGAAGAAAAAGAAGAAGACATGCTCGACAAGGCCTGGGGCCTGGAGCCGAATTCGCGCCTGTCGTGCCAGGCCATCATCGCGGAGGAAGACCTGGTGGTCGAGATCCCGAAATACACGATCAACCACGCAGCCGAAAAGAACCATTGACGGCAAGACCCATGAAAAAGCCAGCGCAAGCCAGGCCGGCGCAGACCGCGGCCCCGACGATCTACGAGCAGCTCCCCGAGATCAAGCCCGGCCAGTCGATCGAGCTGCTCAAGGAACTGCACATCCTCACGCGCGAGGGCAAGTTGAACCAGGACAGCCGGCGCAAGCTGAAGCAGGTCTACCACCTGGTCCAGTTCATCGAGCCGCTGGTGAAGGACGTGCAGCAGGACCACCCGAACGTGACCCTGGTCGACCACGGCGCCGGCAAGTCCTACCTCGGCTTCATCCTGTACGACCTGCTGTTCAAGGGCAAGGGCGACGATGCGCACATCTACGGCATCGAGACCCGCGAAGAGCTGGTGCAGAAGTCGGCCGAGCTGGCGCAGCGCCTCGCATTCCCGGGGATGTCCTTCCTGAACCTGTCGGTCGCCGACTCCACCGCATCGAGCAAGCTGCCACCGACCATCGACGTGGTCACCGCGCTGCACGCCTGTAACACCGCCACCGACGACGCCATCGACTTCGCACTGAAGAAGCATGCGAAGCACATCGTGCTGGTGCCGTGCTGCCAGGCCGAGATCGCGTCGGTGCTGCGCAAGAACAAGGGCAAGGACCTGGGTCGGAGCGTCTTGACGGAAATTTGGCGGCACCCCATCCACACGCGCGAGTTCGGCAGCCAGATCACCAACGTGCTGCGCTGCCTGCAGCTGGAGGCGCACGGCTACCAGGTCACGGTGACGGAGCTGGTCGGCTGGGAACACTCGATGAAGAACGAGCTGATCGTCGCGACCTACAAGAACCTGCCGCGCAAGCGGCCCGCCGAGCGCCTGCAGCAGGTGCTGGCCGAGCTGGGACTGGACGAGATGGCCCAGCGCTTCTACACCGACACATCCGCATCCGCACCTGCCGACCTCACCACCGACTGATCGACAAGAGACCATGAGCGAACAACACTGGATCGACCTGCGCAGCGACACCGTCACCCAACCTTCCGCCGCCATGCGCGCCGCCATGGCTGCCGCGCCGGTGGGCGACGACGTGTACGGCGACGACCTCACCGTCAACCGCCTGCAGGATTTCGCGGCCGACCTGTTCGGCTACGAAGCCGGCATGTTCGCCCCGTCGGGCACGCAGACCAACCTGATCGCACTGATGACCCACTGCGGCCGCGGCGACGAATACCTGGTCGGCCAGGAAGCGCACACCTATAAATATGAAGGCGGCGGCGCCGCGGTGCTGGGCAGCATCCAGCCGCAGCCGATCGCCAACCAGCCGGACGGCTCGATCGCAGTCAGCGACATCGCCGCCTACATCAAGCCGGACGACATGCACTTCGCACGTAGTCGCCTGCTGGCGCTGGAAAACACCATCGGCGGCCGCGTGCTGCCGCAGGATTACGTCAAGGCCGCGACCGACTTCGCGCATGCGAAAGGCCTGGCGACCCACCTCGACGGCGCCCGCGTCTGCAACGCCGCCGTCAAGAACGGCACCAGCCTGCGCGCCGCCGTCGCCGGTTTCGACACCGTCTCGGTGTGCCTGTCGAAAGGCCTGGGCGCACCGGTCGGTTCGGTGCTGCTGGGGCCGAAAGCCTTCATCGAGCAGGGCAAGCGCTGGCGCAAGATGCTGGGCGGCGGCATGCGCCAGGCCGGCGTGATCGCGGCCGCGGCCCACTACGCGCTGGAGAACAACGTCGAGCGCCTGGCCGATGATCACCAGAACGCGCTGGACCTGTCGCAGGGCCTGGGCTGCATCGAAGGCTTGAGCGTGAGCACACCGCAGACCAACATCTTCTACGTCGAGATCCCGCAAGCCGCCTGTGCACCGCTGCGCGAAGCGCTGGCCGCGCAGGGCATCCGCGCCTCGATCGGGCCGCACACGCGCCTGGTGACGCACCTGGACGTGTCGCAGGCCGACGTCCGCAAGGTCGTCGCTGCGTTCGAAGCCTTCTTCAAGGAGTGGCGCGCCTGATGACCGAACTCGAAAATGACGCCGACGGCGTCCGTCTGGCCAAGCGCGTCGCCGCGCAACTGGGCTGTTCGCGCGCCGACGCCGAGCGCTACATCGCCGGCGGCTGGGTCAGCGTCGACGGCGCGGCCGAGGAAGATCCGGCCACGCGCGTGATGCCGGACCAGCAGGTTGCACTGCTGCCGGGTGCTACGGCCGAGGAACCGCTGCCGGTGACGGTCCTGCTGCACAAGCCGGCCGGCATCGGCACCACGGCGGCGCTGGCGGCGCTGGGGGCAGATACGCTCTTCGGCAACGGCCGCTTCCTGAAGCGGCACCTGCACAAGCTGGCCCTGGCGACGCCGCTGGAAACCACCGCCAGCGGACTGGTCGTGTTCACCCAGGACTGGCGCGTGCAGCGCAAGCTGGTCGACGATAGCGCGCGCATGGAGCACGAGTACGTGCTCGAAGTCGTGGACGAATACATCAGCGACAACGCGCTCGTCGCCATGAACGCGGCGGGCACGCCGGCCGCGCCGATCAAGGTCAGCCGCCAGAGTGAAACCCGCCTGCGCATCGCGGGCAAGGGCATCCGCGCCGGACGCATCGAGGTGATGTGCAAACAGGCCGGCCTCGCGTTCAAGTCGCTGCGGCGCTTGCGTATCGGCCGCGTGGCGCTGTCCAGCCTGCCGGCCGGGCAGTGGCGCTACTTGCAGGAATTCGAGCGCTTTTAAGAGGCTTCGACCGGCGGCGTCGGGCCCGGCGCGAGGGCGGATGCCGGCTTCGGCATCGACACCAGCCGCGTGCCCGCCAGCCGGTCATGCAGGAAGCGCCGTTCCCTGTCGAACAGCGCTGTCATGGCCCATGCCGCCACGCCGACCGTGAGCACGGCGGCCATCACCCTTTTGTCATGCAAGCCGAACGCGGCGCAGACCAGCAGCGCCGGCGCGAACCAGCCCCAGGCCAGCAGGTAGCGCAGCACGGCGGTGCGCAGCGGCACGCGCCCGGCGCCGTCGGCTACCAGCCGCAGGCGCCAGGTCTTCATGGCCAGCGTGTGGCTGCTGCCGCTCCAGGCGTGGACGAAGTAGGCGCCGGTGACGAGGAACAGCCAGACCTTCAGGCCGTGGTCGAACAGCGGCCCGTGGCGGTTCTGCGTGGCCAGCATCCACACCACCACCGCCAGCGCTTCCACCGACAGCACCAGGAAAATCTCGTAGACCATGGCGATCATGCGGCGTCTGATGCTGGGTGGCGTGTCCATGCGGCCTCTCAGGCGTTGTTCGGTGTGATGCCCCAGTTGGCGGGGGCCGGGTTGTCCTGCTGGGCCGGCGGTGTCGGCGCCGGCGGGGTGGTGGCGGGCGGTGCCGACGGCGCGGCAGCGGGCGTGCCCGGTACCGGTGTGCTCACGCAGGGCGGCGTCGCCGACACGCTGTTGCGCACGGTGCCGGCCGGGCAGGCGCTGGCGCCCTGGCCGAGCGGCGCGACGACCTTGGCATTGGCTGGCGACGGCGCCACGGCCGGGGCCTTGCGGGTGGCGGCGGAGGCGGCCAGCTTGCGCTTTTGCTCGTCGGGCAGCTGCAGGTAGCTTTCCCAGCTCGCGGCTTTCTGGTCGGGGGCGATCTTGCGCGTGCGCGAATAGGTCTCGCGCGCCAGTTCGCGCTGCGCCGGGGTCAGCTTGACCCAGGCGCGCATGCGCTCGTGCACGCGCTGCTGTTCTTCCGGCTTCATGGCGCCGAAGCGGCTGGCCAGCTGCAGCCAGCGCTGCCGGCGCACGCCGTCCATCGTATCCCACTCGCCCCGCAGCGGCTGCAGCGCCTGCTGCTGGGCCGGGGTGAGGGTGCGCCAGGCAGGCTTGTCGCCGCTGTTGCGTCCCTGGGCCCCAGCCTTGCCGGCAAGTGCCGGCGTGCTGGACGCGGCCGCGCCGGCGCCGGAGGTGGTGCCGTCCGACGCGCCATCGTGGCGATCGCGCTGGCAGCCGACGGCGAGCACCAACACAAGGGCTGCGCCTGCTGCGCCGAAGGCAGCGGCTTTACGCTTGTTTGCCGTCATCCTTTACTGGGCTCGCTGCGGTTGTTGCAGGTTCTGTTGCTGTTGTACCAGGTAGGCGTTGAAGCCGTGGTCGGTGTAGGCGGTCAGCGGCAGTTCGTCGGACAGCACGGCGGCATCCAGCTCGGCCAGTTCGGCGCCGCGCTGTTCCTGCTGGTACTGGTAGACGCCGACCAGGCCGGCGACCATGGCGACCAGCGGCGCGACCGTGGCGACGCGTGCCACCCAGGGCGTCGAGAACATCGTGGCCAGCCTGGAAACATCGAGCAAGGGACGGCGCTGCTGCTGCTGCTGCTGCTGCGACGGCGCGTCCGCCTTCTTGCGCGCCAGTGCGCGTGCGCGTGCGGCGGCCAGGCGATCGGTGGTCGAGGCCGGCAGCTCGTCAAGCGTGTCGTTCAGGGCATGGCGGATCTTGTACGCCAGGTTGATGTCGTCGATGTTCATAATTTTATTCCCTTGGCCTCGAGAGCTTTCGCAAGGGTATGCGTAGCACGAGAGCAGTGCGTTTTCACGCTGCCCTCGGAGCATCCCATCGCTTGGGCCGTTTCGGCCACGTCCATGTCCTGCCAGTAACGCATAAGGAAGGCTTCCCGTTGACGCGCCGGCAGCTTTTGTATCTCTTCTTCGATCAGGCTCAGGGTTTGCGCGCGTTCCACCTGGTCCGCGCTCGACGCGGCCGCCACCGTTCCTTCCTCGGCTTCGTAGGATTCGAGTATATCAAAGTCGTCGTCCTCGTCGTCCCGCCGACCGAGGCTGCCAAACAGGCTGATCCAGGTGTTCCGGACCTTCTCGCGCCGGAAATAATCGAGGATCGTGGTTTGCAGGATGCGCTGGAACAGCATCGGCAATTCCGCCGCCGGCTTGTCGCCGTATTTTTCTGCCAGCTTGATCATGGCGTCCTGAACGATGTCGAGGGCTGCCTCGTCCTTGCGGACTGCGTACGCCGCCTGCTTGAAGGCGCGTCGCTCGACACTCTCGAGGAAGTCGTTGAGTTCTTTGTCAGTGGCCATGCGATGAAAGGTGGTGCACGGCGCGTTGCTGTGCTTTGCCTGTGCTTTACGGAAAACTTTCGAATGCTAGCAAAAATCGGGGCAGGCCGCACCGGAAACCGGCAGCCGCACCAAAGGTTTGCGTGCAAAATTATCATGAACAGAGGAAATACGGCGCTAGAATCGTTATTACATCAACGAGCGGAGATGGAAATGTTGCGGCTGCTTGGAAAAGACACGTCGATCAACGTGCGCAAGGTCTTGTGGACCTGCGCCGAACTCGGCGTCGACTATGGGCGCGAAGACTGGGGCCTGCCTTTCCGCTCGCCCGCGGAGCCGGCATTCCTGGCGCTGAATCCGAATGCCATGGTGCCGGTCATCGTCGACAGCGACGGCACGGTGCTGTGGGAATCGAACACGATCTGCCGCTACCTCGCGGGGCGCTACGGCGACGGCAGCCTGCTGCCGCGTGACGCGGTGGCGCGCGCCCACGTCGAGCAGTGGATGGATTGGCAGGCCGGCGAACTGAATAATGCCTGGCGCTATGCCTTCATGGCGCTGGTGCGCAAGAGCCCGGCGCATGGTGACGCGGCCCAGGTCGAGCACAGCATCGCGCAATGGAACCGCTACATGGGCATCCTCGAGCGCCAGCTGGACCAGACCGGCGCGTATGCCGCCGGCGCGGCGTTTTCGCTGGCCGACATCGTGCTCGGCCTGTCGGCCAACCGCTGGCTGATGACGCCGATGGCGCGCCCGGACACGCCGGCGCTGCAGGCCTGGCTCGAGCGGCTGCGCCGGCGCCCGGGCTGCCTCGCCTTCGGGTTGAACGGGACGCCCTGACACGAGGCCCCGACCTGTTGCACCAAAAAAGGCATTTTCCCACGTGGGGCTTGACCGGAATGGTGCAACGCAGTAAGGTATGGAACGCTTTGCAACCCCGAAGCATTTTGTCAAGCCAGGCCGGCACACAAGGCCGCTCTCGGCATGACGCGCTTTCACATGTAGGCAGTTTGCTCCAACCCGTGCCACAAGCGCGAGAGAGTCGCATGCCGCTACAGTAACTCACGCCAAACGAGTTTGCGCCCAGCGCCGGTTCGCACGCTACCTACGGATAGCGGAAAAGCCGCCGTGACCGCAGAAAGAAGGGAAGCATGAGCACTGTTGCGTGACATCCGTCTCTCGTCAGGAACGAGCATCCGATCAATCTCCCTCTGGGTCTTGAAAGGAAAGACGTAAATGAACACCGACGCAACAGCTCCCATCACGGGCGCCGAGATACTCGTGCGCTGCCTGGCCGAAGAAAACGTGAAACACGTGTTCGGCTATCCTGGCGGTGCCGTGCTGTATATCTACGATGCCATCTTCAAGCAGGACAAATTCCAGCATATCCTGGTGCGCCACGAACAGGCGGCGATCCATGCGGCCGATGCCTACTCGCGCAGCTCCAACGAAGTCGGCGTGGCGCTGGTCACCTCCGGCCCGGGCGTCACCAATGCCGTCACCGGCCTGTCGACCGCGTACATGGACTCGATTCCGATGGTCGTGATTTCCGGCCAGGTGCCGACCCACGCGATCGGCCAGGACGCCTTCCAGGAATGCGACACCGTCGGCATCACCCGCCCTGTGGTCAAGCACAATTTCCTGGTCAAGGATGTGCGCGACCTGGCAGCGACGGTCAAGAAAGCCTTCTATATTGCCCGTACCGGCCGTCCAGGCCCGGTGCTGGTCGACATCCCGAAGGATGTCAGCATGCAGAAGGCGATGTACGCGTATCCGAAGGAAATCGAGATGCGCTCGTACAAGCCGGTCGACAAAGGCCATGCCGGCCAGATCCGCAAGGCGGTGCAACTGCTGCTGCAGGCCGAACGCCCGATGATCTATAGCGGCGGCGGCGTGATCCTGGCCAATGCATCGAACGAACTGAACCGGCTGGTCGACAAGCTCGGCTTCCCGGTCACGAACACCCTGATGGGCCTCGGCGCCTATCGCGCGTCCAGCGGTCACTTCGTCGGCATGCCGGGCATGCACGGCACCTATGAAGCGAACATGGCGATGCAGCACTGCGACGTCCTGATCGCGATCGGCGCCCGCTTCGACGACCGCGTGATCGGCAACCCGAAGCACTTCGCCACCAATCCGCGCAAGATCATCCACATCGACATCGACCCGTCCTCGATCTCGAAGCGGGTGAAGGTCGACATCCCGATCGTCGGCAACGTCAAGGACGTGCTGGTCGAGCTGCTGTCGCAGCTGGATGCGGCCGAAGCCACGGCGGGCGGCAAGCCGAATGCGCCGGCGCTGCAGAAATGGTGGCAGCAGATCGGCGAATGGCGCGGCCGCGAGTGCCTGAAATACCCGACTTCGGATGAAGTCATCAAGCCGCAATCAGTGGTCGAGACGCTGTGGCAAGTGACCGGCGGCGATGCCTTCGTCACCTCCGACGTCGGCCAGCACCAGATGTGGGCGGCCCAGTACTATCCGTTCAACAAGCCGCGCCGCTGGATCAATTCGGGCGGCCTGGGCACGATGGGCGTGGGCCTGCCGTATGCGATGGGCGTACAGATGGCGAATCCGGGCGCGACGGTGGCCTGCGTCACCGGCGAAGGCTCGATCCAGATGAACATCCAGGAACTGGCGACTTGCAAGCAGTACCACCTGACGCCGAAGATCATCCTCCTGAACAACCGCTTCCTGGGCATGGTGCGCCAGTGGCAGGAACTCGACTACAACTCGCGCTATTCCGAGTCGTACATGGATTCGCTGCCCGATTTCGAAAAGCTGGCCGAGGCCTACGGCCACGTCGGCATGCGCATCGAAAAGCCGGGCGACGTCGAAGGCGCGATGCGCGATGCCTTTGCCATGAAGGACCGCCTGGTGTTCATGAACTTCATCACCGACCGCAGCGAGAACGTCTGGCCGATGGTCAAGACGGGCAAGGGCCTGTCGGAGATGCTGCTGAGCGCGGAGGATCTGTAATGCGCCACATTATTTCCGTCCTGCTCGAAAACGAAGCGGGCGCCCTGTCGCGCGTGGTCGGCCTGTTCTCCGCACGCGGCTACAACATCGAGACCCTGACCGTGGCCCCGACCGAAGACGCGACGCTGTCGCGCATGACGATCGTGACGGTCGGTTCGGACGACATCATCGAGCAGATCACCAAGCACCTGAACCGCCTGATCGAGGTGGTGAAGGTGGTCGACCTGACCGAAGGCCAGCACATCGAGCGCGAGCTCATGCTGATCAAGGTGAGGGCGGTCGGCAAGGAGCGCGAAGAAATGAAGCGCACCGCCGACATCTTCCGCGGCCGCATCATCGACGTGACCGAGAAGACCTACACGATCGAGCTGACCGGGGCGAAATCCAAGCTGGATGCCTTCATCGATGCCATCGACCGCGCTTCGATCCTCGAGACCGTCCGTACCGGCGGTTCGGGCATCGGCCGCGGCGAACGCATCCTGAAAGTCTGACCAATATATACCGTAGCGTGGACGGCTCTGCCGTCCACGCGTTCGACCGGCTTGCGATCGGCCACGATATCGATGCATGTGCCGCTTGAACGCGTGGACAGGAAACCTGCCCACCCTACCCGAAACGTACACACCACCACAAAATTAAATACAGGATAAAAAATGAAAGTTTTCTACGACAAAGACTGCGACCTCTCCCTCATCAAAGGCAAGAACGTCGCCATCATCGGCTACGGCTCGCAGGGCCACGCCCACGCCCAGAACCTGACTGAATCCGGCGTCAACGTGACCGTCGGCCTGCGCCGCGGCGGCGCATCCTGGAACAAGGTCGAGCAGGCCGGCATCCAGGTTGCCGAAGTCGACGAGGCGGTCAAGCAAGCCGACGTCGTCATGATCCTGCTGCCGGACGAGAATATCGCCGAGGTCTACAAGCAAAACGTCGAGCCGAACATCAAGCAGGGCGCGGTGCTGGCCTTCGCCCACGGCTTCAACGTCCACTACGGCCAGGTCGTGCCGCGCGCCGACCTCGACGTCATCATGATCGCACCGAAGGCCCCGGGCCACACCGTGCGCGGCACCTACCGCCAGGGTGGCGGCGTGCCGCACCTGATCGCGGTCTACCAGGACAAGTCGGGCGCCGCACGCGACATCGCGCTGTCGTATGCAATGGCCAACGGCGGCGGCCGCGCCGGCATCATCGAGACCAACTTCCGTGAAGAGACCGAGACCGACCTGTTCGGCGAGCAGGCCGTGCTGTGCGGCGGTGCCGTCGAACTGATCAAGGCCGGTTTCGAGACCCTGGTGGAAGCCGGCTACGCGCCGGAGATGGCTTACTTCGAGTGCCTGCACGAGCTGAAGCTGATCGTCGACCTGATCTACGAAGGCGGCATCGCCAACATGAACTACTCGATCTCGAACAACGCGGAATACGGCGAATACGTCACCGGCCCGCGCGTGGTAACCGAGCAGACCAAGGAAGCGATGCGCCAGTGCCTGAAGGACATCCAGACCGGCGAATACGCCAAGTCCTTCATCCTGGAAAACAAGGCCGGCGCCCCGACCCTGATCTCGCGCCGCCGCCTGACCGCCGAGCACCAGATCGAAGAAGTCGGCAGCAAGCTGCGCGCGATGATGCCGTGGATTGCCAAGAACAAGCTGGTGGACCAGTCGAAGAACTAAGTTCGATCAAGTTAGATCGTTACCGGTTGATCCGTCGCCCCTGCGCAGGCAGGGGCCCAATGTTTGCGAGTTGCCGCAAACTTTTGCGAGTTGCCGCAAACTTGGGCCCCTGCCTTCGCAGGGGCGACGCTTATGGGCTAACAATGCAGTGAATTGTACCCATTTGCAACTTTCCATTACATGAGCTCGTCCATAAGACGAAAACCGTTATCGTTCTCCTGTCGACATCAACACAGGAGCACAAGCATGGCCCCGTCCCGCCTCATCCTCGCCGCCATCCTCGGCCTCGCTCTCAACGCCCAGGCGCAAACCGGCGCCGCCACCGCACCGGCCTTCAGTACCAGCGGTACCCTGGTGGTCGTTCCCGCCTTCGGCGAAGTCAAGCACGCCAACGACGAAGCCACCGTCACCTTCACCGTCGAGGAACAGGACAAGGACCGCGCCGCCGCCACCGCGCGCGTCAACCAGAAAATGAAGCAGGGCACCGATATCCTGCGCCGCCAGGACCCGCAGGCCGAGCTGAAGACCGTCAACTACTACAGCTACCCGGTGTACCCGGAAGTGCCGGACAATCCGGCGCGCCCGCTCGCCAATCCCGAGGCGCGCCGCATTCCGATCGGCTGGCGCGTCGGCCAGAGCCTGGAGATGAAGACGCGCAACCTGGCGCAATTGCCGAAGGCGGCCGCCGCCGCGCAGAAGGTGCTGGGCATCAACGGCATCGATTACCACCTGAGCCCCGAGCTGGAAAAGAAGCTGGACGACGAGCGTATCGCCGCCACCTACCGCAACCTGAATCAGCGCATCGCCTCGATCGCACGCGCCATGGGGCGCAGCATAAACGACGCCGTGATCGATACCGTCGATTTCGAAGGCAGCGGCAATTACGCGGGGGAAGGTGCGGTGGCCCGGGCGGCGGCGCCGATGATGATGCGCGGCAAGTCCACGGTATCCGACGAGGTGCCGGAGCCCAGCTTCGAACCCGGCGAAACCACCCTGCAGATGCGCCTGGTGGGTAAAGTAAAGTTCCGCTAACACTGTCAATTAGCTAACTGCGCACCGGCACCACTATAATGGAGCCATCCGCGCCCGGTGCGCAGCTACCCAGAACAATCATGGCTCCTCTCCCACGACGCAGAAAATCCGGCGCCGTCAAGGCATCCTTCGCCCGCTTCAAGGCCCGCCGGGCCGGTGTGCCGATCGACGGTCCGCGCGGCCGGCCGCGCCGCGGCATCTACCTGCTGCCGAACGCCTTCACCACCGCGGCCCTGTTCGGCGGTTTCTATGCCATCGTGATGGCGATGAACCAGCGCTTCGACCACGCCTGCTGGGCCGTGTTCATCGCCATGGTGCTCGACAGCCTGGACGGCCGCGTGGCGCGCCTGACCAATACCCAGTCCGAGTTCGGCGCCCAGTACGACTCGCTGTCCGACATGGTCTCGTTCGGCGCCGCGCCGGCCCTCGTCATCTACGAATGGTCGCTGCGCGGCCTGGGCAAGCTCGGCTGGATCGCCGCCTTCGTCTACTGTGCCGGCGCCGCGCTGCGCCTGGCGCGCTTCAACACGAATATCGAAGTCGTCGACAAGCGCTTCTTCCAGGGCTTGCCCAGCCCGGCCGCGGCGGCGCTGGTGGTCGGTTTCGTGATGATGATGACCGATCCCGACATCAACATCAGCCCGCGCCAGGCCGACTGGATCTCGTGGGCCATCGCGCTGTTCGCCGGCCTGAGCATGGTCACCAATGTGCCGTTCTACAGCTTCAAGGACGTGAATTTCCGCAAGTCGGTGCCCTTCATCGTGGTGTTCCTGATCGCGCTGGCGCTGGCGCTGCTGGCGATCGATCCGCCCAAGGTGCTG
>Ga0308168_1000400_pt1 | contig 55339 bp, 54 predicted proteins | sample PhyCR2_FD_202133 | JGI IMG/M metagenome (GOLD analysis project Ga0308168, IMG submission 202133) | Phyllosphere microbial communities from UC Gill Tract Community Farm, Albany, California, United States - DLSLRC.R2 | ecosystem: Host-associated > Plants > Phyllosphere > Unclassified | place: USA...
GTACACCATTCCTTTGCAGCTGCTCTCGTACTATGTCGCCGTGCTCAAAGGGACTGATGTTGACCAGCCGCGCAACTTGGCGAAGTCGGTGACGGTGGAGTAAAGGTAGCGTTTCAACAGTGCCGGCTGTTGCTTCCTAAAAAAGGGAGTAACAAAAAAAATTAAGTAGGTAACAAGCGAAATTAAGTAGGTAACAAGCCCCTCGGAGGCGTAAAATCGGGGTTCAAGCGGCTGTATAGCGGCCGCATCGTCGATTTGAAGCGATTTGCACTCCGAGGCTGGCGCCGCTATGAATCCCTCCCAGCCCAATCCGACACCTCCCGCGGCCTTCAATCCGCGTCGGGGAAAGCTTGTTAGCAGGGATTACCTCGAGAAGCTGATCAAAAAAGGCGTCGGCAGCGGTGAACGTGAGTCCTACCGGCCCTGGCTCAAAATCCGGTCGGTTCCTTCCAGGGGCACGTCCAGAGTCGTGCCTGGAGTCCGGGTCGCTCGCGGGCATCACTGCTTGTCCAATGGCGAATTCAGTTTCTTCGTCCTGATGGAGTTCAATCAAGACATCACGGACATCCGTGAGCAGTTCCCGCTGCTTGATTACGATGAGACCCACTCCATCGCGTTGCAAAAAAATATCAAGCCCGCCCGTTATATCGGTACGGATGTGCCGTTCGTTCACACCGCAGACTTCATGCTTAGCTACACCCGCGCTGGAGCTGATGCGACGACGCTTGTCGCAATTTCACTTAAATATCGAAGTGAAATAGCTAACGCTTCTGTCGAAAAGCGAAAGCGCATCTTCGAAAAGCAAGAAATCGAGAAAGAGTATTGGGCGCGGCGTGGAGTCGAATCGAAGCTATGCTTCTTCGAAGATCTTCCACACATGAAGATCAAGAATCTCATCATCATTCGAAGCTATGCCAATTTGCCTTTGTCTATTGCATCTGACAACAACGTCAAGAAGATTCTGCAGTTCCTGAGTGCTGCCGACCCAGTCGAAGTAGAGCGTATTTCACTGAGGCGATTGTTGAGGCTTATCAGTCAGAACGTATATATAGAATACTCGGTTGTAAAAGAGCTAGTTTTTTATCTTATTTGGCATAAGCGAATCATAGTTAATTTAGATGAGTTCGAACTTGGAATATCTAAGCCTCTGATGGGGCTAACAGTGCCCTCCACAGCGGTATATTTCGGTGAGGTCACGTTGTGAAATTGCCCATTAATTATGTCTTAGTCCCGGTACTCGAATCCGCCTTAATAAAGTCGGTCTCAAGGATTATAGATATTAACCATAGTACCGGGCAGGCGCTGATCATTGGGCTTGAGTACCCCTTGAAGAAGCCAGGCGTGATCGGCATTGAGGAGATTTCCTACGAGCTGGAGCAGGGAATCCTCCGAGTTGAGCAGGACCTCCCTGCGGCATACATGCTTAAGGATGAGGACGAGCTCAGTGATAAAGAAAAATTGTCACGCGAAAAAGCATGGAAGCTTATTAAAGACATCGTCGTAGATAAAACCGCCGGCGATATGTTTGTGGATGGTGGCTTCGGTAAGCTCGTAGCTGACCATGCGGCTAGGCTGAACGTTTCGCGAGTGATGATCTATAGGCTACTCTATAGATATTGGGCGCATGGTCAGTCCAAAAACGTATTCCTTTGGCAATCGACCAAGTGGGGCGCCCCAGGAAAACGGAAGGTCTACAAGGAGGGCGCTCAACCAGGGAGGCCGCCGCTCTACCGTGGAATCGTCAAGAAGGATCGAGCGATACGAATCAATGACTTTGACCTGATCTGCATTGAGACGTCCTTTCTAAGGTATGTCAACAAACAGGAGTCTTCAGTTAAGAAATCTTTCGACTGGATGATCCAAAACTATTATCGAGAGATACATTCAGATGGGACTGTCGGAGATGTCAAACGCGGTAAACATCCGACCATAACCCAGTTCAGACGATACTCGGGTCAATACTTCGATCGTCTGTCTATACTGAAGTCCCACGCCGGTGAGATTCGTTGGCTTAAAGACCATCGCGCTATTAAAGGTAGTGCTGTTGATGGTGTATCCGGCCCGGCTCATCGATACGAGATAGACGCCACTATTGCAGATATTTATCTCGTCCACCGTGTGAATAGAAATTGGATCATAGGAAGGCCTGTACTTTATATTGTAGTGGATGCCTATTCGCGCATGATTGTGGGAGTACACGTCGGACTCGAAGGTCCAAGCTGGGAGGGTGCTCGCCATGCGTTATACAACGCATTTACAAGCAAAGTGGATTATTGCAAGCGCTATGGCATAACAATCGATGAAGATGAGTGGCCGTGCCATCACATCCCGGCTGAGGTTTCAGCAGACCGGGCGGAGCTGCTTAGTCATGCAGGCGAGGAGTTTTCCAACACCCTTGATGTGATTTTGAAAATTGCGCCCCCTTACAGGCCTGATTGGAAGTCCATCGTAGAGAGTCGTTTCAAGCTCATTAATCAAGGGCTTAGCCTTAAGTTCATGCCGGGTGGCGTCGACGCTCGAAGAAACGAGCGTGGGGATCGCGATTATCAGCTGGATGCTCAGTACGATTTAGATCAGTTCACGTCAATCATTATTAATGAAATCCTCTACCACAACTCCACCCTACATTTACCACATCTCGCCACTAACGATATGGTCCGGGATGAGATAGATCTCTATCCGATCGATATTTGGAAGTGGGGAATGGAGAATAATCTCCTGAGGCTAAAGACTCGCACGGATACGGAGATCAAGATTGGTCTATTACCCTCCGCGCTAGCAACCGTACGCCGAGCGGGTATTTACTTCAAAGGGGTGTACTACACCTGCGCCCTGGCTCAGCGCGAGGAATGGTTTGCCAAAGCTCATAACTTCGGCGTCCAGCGGCTGAAGGTTTGGTATGACCCAAATAGCGTTGATAATGTTTGGATCCGTGATGGGGCGGGCTTCGTTCGCTTGGAAGTAGTTGAGTACCTGAAGGAAAAATATAGCGGTTTTCGGCTAGAGGAGGTTGAAGACCGGATTGCGATCTTGAAGCAAGTATCACCTGACAAAGAGTACGACCGGCTCAACAAAGCAGCTCGGACAAGAGATGCCAACGATGAAATATCCCAGCAAGCGAAAAAAATGAAACAGGCCTCGCCCGCTCCGCCATCCAAAGCTGCGGCAAAGGCCAATAAGTTAGTTAATCGCCGTTCAGAGGTAGTGGTGCTTCGGGCAGCAGACAGTGCTGATCTATCGCGATTGAAGACCGACGATTTGGCGCTCTCATCGCCACCTTCCGCTGAGCAATCGGATCAAGACGTCTCGACGCGCGAGCCCACAGCGCGCAAGAAGGTCGTTTTGAGTTTGATCTCCTCCAAGCTCAAAAGGCCTGAATAATGCTTCGCTCATCTGCTGCGATCTACACTCCGACCGGGCTCGCTCATTATGACGGCAACCCTCTGATAGAGGCGCTTCCCGCCATCCATGAAGATGAGGCTATAGGCGAACTGCTCTGCAATTTTCCCGAATTTCCCAGCGCGGCAGAGATGACATTGAGTGCAAAGCTCAGAGCGCACTGCGTTAGCCGTATTAGCGACATTGTTGTACCTATGGAACTGCATCTTCAGTTCGAAGCGTCCCTAAGCCAACTGATTAGGGCAGGCTACACTGCTCGAAACCCCTTTGATCGGAACGCTGTGGCCATGCTTCATGCAGCTGACGATTCTCAACTACGGCATTGCGGCTTCAAATCCTCTGCATCCTCGCTCGCAATTTTTGGGTTGAGTGGCATGGGGAAAACCACAATGCTAAACAGCGTGGTCAAGACCTATCCTCAAGTGATTGTCCACAAGCGATATGCCGGTAAGGCCTTGAATAGGACGCAGGTTGTCTGGCTAAAAATTGATTGTCCTCACGATGGCTCCCCGCGCGGTCTGTGTGCTGCTTTTTTCGCTGCGCTCGATGCAGCAATCGGCAGTGATTATACTGATAGGTACATGAAGCCAAGAGCGAGTGTCAGTATGCTGCTTCAGCACGTCAGTCAGCTCAGCCGCAGTTTCAATGTGGGCGTTTTAATTATTGACGAGTTACAGAATCTAAATTTGTTAGCTGATACTGAAGCAAAGCAGCGCATTCTCAATTTTTTCCTGACCCTATCTAATGATTCGGGCATACCGCTAGTTTATTCCGGCACGAACTCCACCTTCAAACTTTTCTCCAAGGTTGTTCGAAACGCAAGGCGTGCCCTTGGCATGAGCGATTATTACTTTGATCGGTTTCGGATCGACGACGACGAATGGAGTGCCTTGGTACAAACCTTCCTTGCCTACAATTGGACAAGGGAGCTGGTCCAATTCACGCCCGAGCTTAACGAAACATTGTACGACCTGAGCCAGGGGAATACTGATTTCCTAGCGAAATTGATGATGCTAACCCAGTGGTACGCACTATCGAACGACGAGAAAATTACCCCCGCCCTTTACCGAAAAGTCTATGAACGGCAGATGATCATTCTGCATAAGCCCATAGAGGCTCTACGCAGCCGTGATCCACTACAAATCGGCGATTTCGAAGACATGATGCCGGCCCGTGAACAAGTGGCGCAGATGCTCGCTGCGGCTCATCTGCGCCAGGCACGGCGAGCTGGATCGCTTATTCACCGTACCCCTCTGGCCGACCCTCTGTCGATTGACACAGCCGAGAAATCTGCTGGTCGCAGGCGCGGCCATTTGGCTGCAGTGGCTGATCCTTCGGTAGTTAGCGACGCGCAGCAGATCGCGGAATCCGATGACTGGGAAGCCACTGCTGCCGAGAAGGGCTTTACTACATTGGACGGCAAAATAGATCTTTGGTGATGGTAGGGAGCGGGATGATATGGCTTCTGTGCTGAACTTCCCTACGCCCCTTCCAGATGAAACTATCACCAGCCTGGTAACCCGTTACCATCAGATCTCTGGAGGTGTCGGGGTCCGGCGGACGCTGACTGATCTGTTTGGGAGCGTCACTCGCAGCTACGCATCTGACCTGCCGTGTTATCTGAGCCGCCTTGAAGCTTCGTCAGGCTTTGGCGGCCTGGCGGACAGCCATACGCTACTTCCATACTTCGAGCCTTTTCTTTCCCCTGGGATAGCCAGGCGGGCCAGGCAGCTGATGCAGTCGGCCCAGTCTGATGGGCTCAAGATGACGTTGGGTATCACAGCAGCTGGATTTGAGCGGTTCCGCGTCCGGCAATACTGCCCCCGATGTGTCGCCGTGGACGTTTCGGTACATGGGGTGTCTTACTGGCATGTCGGTCACCAAGCCACTGGCGTACATGTCTGCCCGGTCCATCATTGCTCCCTGCAGCGCGTTCTATCCGACCCACGGTTCGGCTATTTCAACCAGTTTTTTCTTCCCTCAGATGTGATTCGGCTTCGGGGACGTGAGGAGATCGAGTCTGCGCCTACTGCGTATTTCTGCCGGCTTGCGAAGCTTGCAGACATCGTGGATTGGGGGAGGTCCCACCCTCGAGCGATCTCCAGCCTGCTTCAGGCCCGCTATCTTTTATTCGTCTTAGACAGAGCTGGGTATATTTCGCGTGGGAGGGTGCGTGCTGGCATGCTTGCAGAGCATTTTCTAGAAGCTACTGAGCTATATCCGCCACGAGACGAATTTTGCAGGTTGTTCGAGCTCCACGGTGAAAAAGTAGTTTGGCCATTCAATTTGCTACGGGCACGCGCCTCAAGCCATCACCCCATTTTTTTCTATGTTTTCCTCAATTCATTTGGTGTAGACCTTCAATGCCTAATCCAAGACGATGCTGAAAGTGTGAAATTTTGCCCTGCTCCGTTACTCAAAGCCGTGTCTCAAGCGTCGCCTGCGCCCCATTTTGAGCTGGTCGCTAGACGACAATCCTTTACTACAAGCTACGCTATAGGTCCAGCTAAGAAGGCGCAAAATTATACTTGGCTATATCGTCACGACCGGGCATGGCTCCGAAACTATATTTCTTGTCATGCGAAGCGTTTGGCAGTTAACGATAACATTGACTGGGACGGGAGAGACCGTGAGCTAGTCGCAAGGTTGTCACGCGCTTTGGATGACTTATACGCGTTGCCAGGTAGGCCAGTTCTTATTTCACTAGCGGCTCTGTGTCGCGTCTTATCTGTACCTCCTGATGCGTTTCGACAGCAGCGGAAGCTGCCCAGGTCTACGGCGTTCATCAAGGCGTGTTTGGAAAGCCGGCATGATCATCAGCTCAGAAAGCTACACTGGGCCGCTCGTTTCCTAGCTATGAAAAATGTGAATATTACTCGGTCCAGCCTATTCAGGCAGGCTAACATAAGAGTATTGCATCTGGCGGAGAGTGAAGTTGCGTCAATCATTGTCGGCGCGACAGGCATTCATAGCGGTCATGAAATTGTCTAGGTTGCCGTACAGGAGATATGCGACCCGAGTGAATAACTGCATAGGTGTACGAGGCGAACTTTTTATGGCGGCTTCAGCTTGCAAGTAAATCCGTTCATCAATCGCCGTGGTAGGGTCTTCATTTATACAAAACTGGAAATAGCTACTAATTGATGGAGTTTCATAACCGTGAACCTCCAGAGAACGATTTATGGCGGGGATGGAAAAAACTCGAAACTCTTCGGGGGATGGTAAATTCAGTACGTCATAAACGAATTTAGAATAATTATGTTCGGATGAGCTTTGCACCGCATGCGCCTTGCCATAGCGCTCATGGGTTAGGCATGAACTTAGCTTCGTAATCTTGTGCCGCTGCAATGTTACTTTGCAGGTAGGGCAGTTCTCCAGCAAGGGCGATGCGTGTCGATGGCATACTTCAACGCCCAGCGGTCCTGGAGTTACATGGGTGCGGTGTATATAGGCGGTACCTAGGCGCTGCACATCTTCAATGACACATTGAGCGCATACCCTAAATGGTCCCCTGGGCAGTACAGACGCGGATCGGTATCGGACCCTATCGAACAATATAGCTATCGGATAGAGAGTATGCCTGCTCAAGGCATCAGGGCCAAAGATTCCGCGAAATGCCCTAGTGTCTCCTAACTTCAATACATTCAACTCGAACTCGGTGATCTCAAGATACCGGGACTCGTTTTCGACTATCCCGCAGAGTTCATTGTTTCTTAAGATGGTCGACGCAAAGTATTCCTCATCGAATGGCTCTGTGACCGGTGCATTTTTTGGTAGCAAGCAACACTCTCTTGAGAAAAGTAGATGGGAGATAGTACATCAGTGACTTCCGCGGTGACTTGGGATCACCTCAATGGGACCTCAGCATCCCCTTCGATGGAGCTGCGGTCTGCTACCCGCGAAAGCGTGCGCTGGGTATTAGCCACTCCACTGGAGGTGATCGAGCCGCTTGTAGGTTTCGTACAGTGTGATGAGGCTTCCTTTTGACATCACCTCTAAGGGGGAACGACCTTGGAAGAAGGCATTGTCGTTCTTCATGGAAGGAAAACCCTTCACGTTCGCTTGGTTGTCAAAGGTATTTCGTAAGGCGGCGTGGATGTTCAGCACCAAGCTGACACGCTGCAATTGGTCAGTGTCGAGGCGCAGCACGGCGTCAGGGTGGTGGGCGATACGCTTTCGCGAAGACGGCGAGATGCGGAGGATGCTGCACACCTGATCATGAGTGGCATTCCACTCCTCGAGCACCCGCAGCGCGGTTTTTAGGGCTACTGCCTGTTGATCATGAGTGAGCTCACTTGAGATCGCCACTAAAAACCGCCTCCTTTGTCGTCGATGCCGCTCCGGACCATGGCGCATGGGTCTGATATGCCAGGCGCTATTCACATTCCGCGAACCGTTGTTCAAAGCATAAGCTCCCGATCATTTGCTCACTAGTCCGTCTCATCTGGAAAGCGACCAGCTCGAGCACCACGTGGGAAGGACATGGCGCAGCGCCATCAAATAGCCATAGGAAACACCCATCGCTCTCGTTTAAGCTCCGATAAAACCTTCGCGGTCCAGGTATGGAGACTACGGCAATGGGGGCTTCAGATGATTAGCAGGGGATCTGAATGGCATCGGTGGGAGCCGCATATCCACGCTCCTGGTACGGTTCTTAATAACCGGTTTGGCTCAAACGATCCGTGGGAGGCCTACCTCAGCTCCCTTGAAGGGCTACAGCCTGCAGTCGAAGCGATCGCTGTGACTGACTACTATGTCACGGACACCTACGAGCAAATTCTCAAGCACAAAGAAGCCGGCCGTTTGCCGGGGGTTCAGCTCATCTTCCCCAACATCGAGCTTCGTCTGGATGTGTTCGCCAAAACGGGTTATGTGAACCTTCACCTTCTCGTCAGTCCTGAAGATCCCGATCACATAGATGAGATCAAGCGCATCCTCAAGCGGCTCCAGTTCCATGCCTTCGGTGACCGCTTCGATTGCACGCGAGAAGAGCTGATCAAGCTCGGTAAGTGTGCAGATCCCTTGATTGTGGATGAGCTCGCGGCGTTGCGGCATGGGGCGACGCAGTTCAAGGTCAATTTTGACCAGCTACGAAAGGTGCTTGGGGAAAGCGACTGGGCCAAAAAAAATACGTTGGTCGCTGTCGCGGGTAACGCGAGTGACGGTACGTCCGGGGTTAGACAGGCGGCCGATGCGACCCTGCGGCAAGAAATCGAGAAGTTTGCTCACATCATCTTTTCCAGCCATCCGGCCCAGCGTGAATTCTGGCTCGGCCAGCGACCTGCCATGACGGCTGAGGACCTGCGCCTTCGTTATGGTGGCTGCAAGCCATGCCTTCATGGCAGTGATTCACATGACCAGAAATCAATTGGTCAGCCGGTGGATAACCGGTTTTCTTGGATCAAAGGTGCGCTGGATTTTGATTCTCTTCGCCAAGCATGCATCGATCCAGAGGGACGAGCCTATGTAGGCGAGTTGCCGCCTCGATCGGCGCTGCCGTCCCAGGTCATTTCTCACGTGAGGATAAACCGCGCGGACTGGGCGGCGACTCCAGATATACCGCTCAATCCAGGCCTTGTTGCCATCATTGGGGCGAGAGGTTCGGGAAAAACGGCGCTGGCGGACATTATCGCTGCGGGCTGCGATGCGATCACCCAAGAGAGCTGGGACGCGGACGAAAATAGTAGTGCGTCATTTCTGGCCCGTGCTCGTAGGTTGATCGGCAACGCTTCTACGACCCTGACCTGGGGAGGTGGCGCGTCGGTTGAGCGCGCTTTAGATGGAAGAGATGCCAACGGGCATATGGCCTTCCCGCGAGCTCGTTACCTCTCGCAGCAGTTCGTCGAGGAGTTGTGCTCCGCGAAGGGCATGTCAGACGGCCTCGTTGATGAGATCCAGCGGGTAATTTTTGACTCCCATAGCCCCGACAGTCGAGACGGGGCGATTGACTTTGAACAGCTGCGAGAACAGCTGACAAGCCGTTTCCAGCAGTCGAGGGATCGAGAGGCTGCCGCGATAGATGACATCTCGGAGCGAATCGCCACTGAGTTTGAGAAAGAGAGCTCGGTTGCCTCGCTAGGCTTCCAGGTTGCGCAGAAAAAACAGCAGATCGCTGGATATTCTGTCGACTTGGCAAAGCTCGTCGTTCAGGGCACAGAGGCTCATGCGACACGGCATGCGCAGCTTAGCGCGGCCGCAGAGAAGATGCGCAGTCGGATTCAGGCCTACAGCAGTCAGCGGCGGACCTTCGTGGCCCTGCAAGACGAGGTCAAGAGTATGCGGGCCACTGGAGCGCCCGAAATGCTCCGGCAGGTTCAAGCCAGACATGCCAATAGTGGTTTAGGACAGGAGCAATGGGAACAGTTTCTTCTGGTCTACAAGGGGGATGTCGACAAGAGTCTTGCCGGATACATTCAGTGGTCTGATCAGGAGATCATCAAGCTACGTGGAGTACCACCGGTACCCGGTGACCCTCTGGTCCCGTTGATTGCCGACACTGTGGATCTTGCAACGCTTCCTCTGGCGCCTATCGCTGCTGAAATGACCCGCCTTGAAGCGTTGTTCAGCGCAGATAAGCTTATTCAAGAGCAATTCAAGGCGTTGACCGACCGTATTACTCAGGAAAACGCGACGCTCAAGGCTCTCGAAACCAAGCTCACAGATGCTCAAGGGGCGGAAGCCCGCCGCAAAGCACTGCAGGCTGAACGCAGTGAGACGTACGGCCGGGTGTTTGAGGCGATCATCAATGAGCAAGATGCCTTGGCCGATCTCTATGCACCTTTAATGGCTCGTCTTGGCGAATCCTCAGGGACCTTGAAAAAACTAGGCATCTTGGTTCGACGGACTGCCGACGTCGCCGCTTGGGGTGAAATTGGTGAAGAGAAGCTGCTTGATCGGCGCAAGGCAGGACCGTTCAACGGGCGCGGGTCGCTGATCACCGCGGCTACGAAGGATCTCAAAGCAGCTTGGGAGACTGGTTCGGCTCAGGACATCCAAGCGGCGATGGCAGCCTTCATGGACAAATATCGCAAGCACTTCATTGATCATGCTCCGGTTGCACAAGCCCAGCAGGCGGAGTTCCGCGCTTGGTCCAAGCAGTTCGCTACCTGGCTCTATAGCACCGACCACATGACTGTCAGTTACGAGATCCTGTACGACGGTATCGATATTAGAAAGCTTTCACCTGGCACGCGCGGGATCGTACTGCTACTGCTCTATCTCGCGCTCGATGATGCGGATGATCGCCCCCTGATCATTGACCAGCCGGAGGAGAACCTCGATCCCAAATCGGTCTTCGATGAGCTGGTCGACCTATTTATCGCGGCAAAAGCGAAACGTCAGGTGATCATGGTGACGCACAATGCCAACCTAGTGATCAACACTGATGCTGATCAGATCATCGTGGCATCCTCGGGGCCCAATACTCCAGGCGGCTTACCGCCTATCACGTATGTTTCGGGCGGCCTTGAGAACTGTGAAGTCCGGACAGCAGTGTGTGAGATCTTGGAAGGTGGTGATACCGCTTTCCAAGAGCGTGCCAGACGGTTGCGGGTACGCTTGGAAAGGTAGGGGTTGGCGTGGCGAGCGTTTATTGGCGGTTGCTTGCCACGCACGTGCCGGGAAGTTCTGGACTTTATCGCATCGTCGATGGACCTCCTGGCTCCAGCGCCTAAGCCGGCGCTGTGGCCAGGACTCCCCTGTCTGCTGGCTGTAGTGAGCGACCTCAGGCCAAGGTACTGGTCGTATTGCTTTGCTTTGGCAGTGCTATCGAGATGAGTGCAGCAGCGAATACGAACGTGCTGGAAATCCACAAGCATGCCTCCAGGCCAGAGGCTTGGAACACCCAACCTGAAAGCAACGTGCCGATCAGCCGGCCCAATGCGTTGGACATGTAGTAGAAACCTACGTCCAGGGAAACGCCGTCTTGCTTGGCATAGCTGACGATCAGGTAGCTGTGCAGCGATGAGTTCACCGCGAACAGCACACCGAACAGCATCAGCCCGCCGAGCAGCACTACCTGGGCCGACCAGCCTGCCGATAGGCCCAGACCAATGAGCGCGGGCAATCCAGCCAGGGCGATCGCCCAGATAAAGGCCGCTCGACCGTCGGGTACATGACCGCGCTTCTTGCCGGTGATGTGAGGAGCAAACGACTGGACGATGCCATAGCCAATGATCCACGCGGCCAAGAAGCCACCGACCAGCCAAAAGTCCCAGCCAAACGCGGTGCTCAAGTACACCGGCAGCGCCACGACGAACCAGACGTCCCTGGCACCGAAGAGAAACAGTCGTGCAGCCGAAAGGATGTTGATGGCCCGGCTCTTGGACAGCATGTCGCGGAACTTCGGCTTGGCCTTGGCTTTGCCCAAGTCCCTGTTCAGCAGCACTAGACTGCCGATCCAGATCAGGGCCAGTACTGCTGCCATAACCAGCACCGCCAGCGTGAAGCCAAGCAACGCGAGCAATGCTCCGCCGAGGAAAAAGCCCACGCCTTTGAGCGCGTTCTTCGAGCCCGTGAGGATGGCCACCCATTTGTAGAGAGTGCCTTGCTGGCTATCCGGTACCAGAAGCTTGATGGAGCTCTTGGCGCTCATCTTGTTCAGGTCCTTGGCGATGCCGGACAGCGCCTGGGCGGCCATCACCCACGGCACTGTCAGCCAGGCTGCCGGAACCGTGAGCATCAGCAAGGCCAGCACCTGCATGCCCAGGCCGATGTTCATGGTGCGGTTGAGCCCCAGGCGGGCGCCGAGGTAGCCGCCCACTAGGTTGGTGATGACGCCAAACACTTCGTAGAACAGGAACAGCGCGGCGATCTGCAGCGGCGTGTAGCCCAACGAATGGAAGTGCAGTACCACCAACATGCGCAATGCACCGTCGGTGAGGGTGAAGGCCCAGTAGTTGCCGGTAATCAGCAGGTACTGACGCACTTCCCCAGATAGGGCTGACAACGCCTTCATGATCGCCGTTTACTCCGCCGCGCCGACCAGTCGTGCCAGTTCTGCCGCACGGTTGGCATAGCCCCACTCGTTGTCGTACCAGGCATATATCTTCACCTGTGTACCATTGACCACCAAGGTCGACAGCGCGTCGATGATCGAGGAGCGTGGATCAGTGCGGTAGTCGATAGACACCAGGGGGCGCTCTTCGTAGCCAAGGATGTCTTTCAGTGGTCCATCGGCCGCCGCCTTCAGCAGCGCGTTAACCTCCTCAGCTGTCGTCTCGCGCTCGACTTCAAACACACAGTCGGTCAGCGAGGCGTTGGCCAGCGGTACACGCACGGCGTGACCATTCAGCTTGCCGCGTAGCTCGGGGAAGATCTCAGCGATCGCAGTAGCCGAACCCGTGGTGGTCGGGATCAGGCTCATGCCCGAGGCACGGGCGCGGCGCAGGTCCTTGTGCGGCGTATCGAGGATGCTCTGGGTGTTGGTGAGGTCGTGGATGGTGGTGATCGAACCGTGACGAATGCCCAGGTTCTCGTGAATCACCTTGACCACCGGTGCCAGGCAGTTGGTGGTGCAGGAGGCGGCGGTCACGATACGGTGCTGCGCCGGGTCGAACAGGTGCTGGTTGACGCCCATCACCACGTTCAGTGCACCCTTTTCCTTCACCGGAGCGCAGACCACCACGCGTTTGACGCCTTGATCCAGATAGGCCTGAAGCACGGCCACCGACTTCATCTTGCCGCTGGCCTCGATAACCAGATCGCAGCCCGACCAGTCGGTGTCGGCAATCGTCTTGTTCGCGGTGACCTTGATGCGCTTGCCCTCGATCATCACCGAGTCGCCTTCAGCACTCGCCTCACGATGCCAGCGCCCGTGCACCGAATCGAAGTTGATCAGGTGGGCGTGGGTCGCTGCGTCGCCGGCAGGGTCATTGATCTGCAGGAACTCGAATTCCGGCCAGTCCCAGGACGCGCGAAGCGCCAAGCGACCAATACGGCCAAACCCATTGATGCCTACTTTGATAGCCATGTTCTTGTTCTCGAATCGCGATTAGCGAAAGGTTAGAGGGTGTCGCTGAACTGGTTGATGTATCCAACGTGCGCAGGGTTCTGGATCGCACGCGGGCGCAGGGCCTGGACCTGGGCAACAGCTTCTTGCACAGGAATGCCGCACTCGATCATCAGACGGGCCGCAAACAGGCCGGTGCGTCCAGAGCCTCCCTTGCAGTGAATGGCGATCGTCTTACCGGTCATCACCAGCTCTTTCAGGCGTTCCCGGTGAGTGTCCCAGGCGGCAGCAAACGGCTCACCGGGTGCTTCGTCGTCCTCGACCGGCAGGTGGAACCATTCGAGGCCCAGCAGTTGACACTCCACGGGAAGCAGATCGATTTCGTTCTGCAGCAGTTCTTCACTCGGCATCAGAGTTACCAGCGCGCTCGCGCCGGCTTCGCGCAGCGTTTCCAACGCCTGAGATACCGATGTCTCTTTGGTACCTGGGCACGGAGTGAAGATCAGCTGGCCGACCAGTTCAGAATTAGCCAGCACGGAATACGGGTGCAATTGCATGCTCACAAAGCCTCAAATGGATCGTTGATTGACACGCTTGGATAGGTCTTCAGCCGACTCTTTACGTTCGGAGTAGCGATCGACCAGGTAGTCGGAACGATCACGAAGCAGCAGGGTGAACTTCACCAGTTCCTCCATCACGTCGACGACACGGTCGTAGTACGAAGAGGGCTTCATGCGGCCCGCCTCGTCGAATTCCAGATAGGCCTTCGGCACGGACGACTGGTTAGGGATAGTGAACATGCGCATCCAGCGGCCGAGGACGCGCAGCTGGTTGACCACGTTGAACGACTGCGAGCCGCCGCAGACCTGCATCACCGCGAGGGTTTTGCCTTGAGTGGGGCGCACTGCGCCCATGCTCAGTGGAATCCAGTCGATCTGCGACTTGAACACGCCGGTCATTGCACCGTGGCGTTCCGGCGAGCACCAGACCATGCCTTCGGACCACAGCACCAGATCGCGCAGCTCCTTGACCATGGGGTGGTCATCGGGCACGTCATCCGCCAGTGGCAGCCCGGTCGGGTTGAAGATCCGCGTCTCGGCACCGAAGTGCTCCAGCAGCCGTGCGGCTTCTTCCGTCAGCAGGCGGCTGAACGAGCGTTCGCGGGTCGATCCGTACAGCAGCAGAATGCGAGGCTTGTGGGTGGACTTTTGCTCGACTGCCAGTTTGTCTTCTGTCGGCAGGTCGACCAGATCGTTGTTGATATTGGGGATGTGGTGTTCGGTCATGATTTACTCCTGAGACAAGGCGCCAGATGGCTGATCGAACCAGCGGCGCTTGAGCCACAAGGCCACGCCCACCAGTGAGATCAGTACCGGCACTTCCACCAATGGCCCGATGACGGTGGCAAACGCGACCGGCGAGGCAAGACCGAAGGTGGCGATGGCCACGGCAATGGCCAGTTCGAAATTGTTGCTTGCTGCGGTGAATGCCAGTGCAGTGGTGCGCGGGTAGTCAGCTTCCAGCAGCTTGCCCATCCAGAAGCTGATGAAAAACATCACCACGAAGTAGATGGTCAGCGGGATAGCGATGCGCAGCACATCCAGCGGCAGTTGCAGCACCATGTCGCCTTTCAGGCTGAACATGGCGACGATGGTCAGCAGCAACGCCACGAGCGTCAGTGGACTGATCTTCGGGATGAAGCACTCCTGGTACCAGGTCTCGCCCTTGCTGCTGATCAGAATTTTGCGGGTCAGGAAACCGGCCAGGAACGGGATGCCCAGATAGATCAGTACCGATTGGGCGATTTCGAGGAAGCTGGTCTCGATGACGCTACCCTCAAGGCCAAACAGTGGCGGCAGCAAGCCCAGGAAGATCCAGGCGTACACGCTGAAGAACAGGATCTGGAAAATGCTGTTGAAGGCGACCAGGCCCGCCACGTACTGGTTGTTGCCACCGGCGATCTGGTTCCACACCAGGACCATGGCAATGCAGCGCGCCAATCCGATGAGGATCAGGCCGGTCATGTACTCAGGCTTGTCGGAAAGGAAGACAACGGCCAGCCCGAACATCAGGACCGGGCCGATCACCCAGTTCTGGATCAGGGACAACGTGAGGATGCGTTTGTCCTTGAAGACCTGCGGCAACTCCTCGTATTTCACCTTCGCCAGAGGTGGGTACATCATGACGATGAGGCCAATGGCGATGGGGATGTTTGTCGAGCCTACCGACAGGCTGTTCAGCCACTCTGGAAAACCCTGGAACAGACTGCCCAGACCAATGCCCAGGCCCATGGCCAGAAAGATCCAGACCGTCAGGTAGCGGTCGAGGAATGAAAGTCGGCTTTTGCTCATGGTGGATCTCCCTAAACGTCAGAGCGTTCCGATGCGGGCCAGCTCAACCTTGAGTTGGGCGGCATCCAGTTTTTCGAAAGGCAGCGCGAGGAATGCCTTGAGGCGTCGTTTGATCTGCTCAAGCGTGACGTCGAACGCTGCGTCCAATTCGGCGGTGTTGCCCTGCAGGTCCGAAGGGTCAGAAAGCCCCCAGTGGGCTTTCACAGCTGGTCCGAAGAACACGGGGCAGGCTTCGCCAGCGGCCTTGTCGCAGACGGTGATGACAAAGTCTGGTGCCAGCTCGGCATGCGCGTCGCTGGACTTGCTGCTGAGGCCCTCGGTGGAGATACCGGCACGCTGCAGCGCGGTGATGGAAAGCGGATGCACCTCGCCCTTTGGCTGGCTGCCGGCGCTGTAGGCCTTCATGCCGGCCGGTGCCAGATGATTGAAAACAGCCTCGGAGAGGATGCTGCGGCAGCTATTGGCGGTGCAGAGGAACAGAACTTTCATCGGTTTTTCTCGGCAATGATCAGCAGCAGGAGGCGACGCGTTGTGGGCGGTCACCCATGGTGTCCAGTCTTTTGGTGCTAGTACTCAGCCACTCGTGGTTGGCCTCCAGCGTCGTCGCCAGGACCTCACGTACCCAGGCGGGCAGCTCTGGATGCAGCCGGTAATAAACCCACTGGCCCTGACGGCGGTCTTCCAGCAGGTCACACGTACGCAGCTGCGCCAGGTGGCGGGAAACCTTGGGCTGGCTTTCTTGCAGCGCGCAGGTCAGTTCACAGACGCAGAGTTCTTCCTCGCGAGCGATCAGCAGCATCATCCGAATGCGGTTTTCGTCGGCGAGGCATTTGAAGACTTTGGTGGGGGTCAGCGAGTCAGTCATGGGGTTACTCAGTGTTTGGTTTTCACAAGGACGAACATCTTGATGCGTTCATGGATCTCGTGAAGCGCGTGTCGGAAAGCATCGTGTTTGTCACTGGTCACAGGGTCTTCGAAGTTCCACGCCAGAGCCTCGCCGAAGGCAGGCAACGTAAGGCACTCGTGGGCTGCCTTGTCGCACAGAGTAATCACGTAGTCGAACCGTTCCCCTGCGAACTCATCGATGGACTTGCTGCGCAAAGCGCTGGTATCGATAGCGAGGTGCTCAAGGGCGGCATAGGTACGCGGGTCGACCTCGCCAGGCTGGGTCCCGGCGCTGAAAGCTTCGAAGTGAACAGGGTCTGTATGCCGGAGCAAAGCTTCGGCGAGCTGGGAGCGAGCGGCGTTTGCGGTGCAAACAAACAGAACGCGGGTCTTGCCAGTCATCACTTGGTACCCTGAGTGTATATGGTTTTTCGAATATACGCTTTTTCGAATGTATCGCAACCCCTCGATGATGGGTGGCTTTACATGTGCGCGTTCATGCACATATATTGGCTGCATGACGACCAACCAAAATCTCCGTGCTCAAGCCATCGAAGCCGCCATCGAGTCGCTAGACGAGACCTTCTTCAAAGCGCTTTGCGAGCCTTCCAGAGTCGCGGTTTTCAAGCGCGTACTTTTGCTCGGCCGGGCGGATGTCGGCGAAATCGCCAAAGAGCTGCCACAGGAGCGCTCGGTGATCTCCAGGCACCTGCAGGTATTGCATGAAGCCAAGATCGTGAAGGCCACCAAGGTGGGTCGGCAGGTGTTCTATGAAGTGAATGGTGGGGCGATCGTCGAGCGACTGGAAGGCCTGCTCCAGCGAACCAAAGGTCTGGTTTCGATCTGCTGTCCGTAGCACGGGCTTTTTTTGCTCTTATATATGTATGAGTGCGCACATATGAATGATTCGAATCGCGTTCTGGATGTGGTCGTCATCGGTGGTGGGCAAGCAGGTTTGGCGACTGGCTGGCATTTACAGCAGCACGGCTTGGATTACCTCATCCTGGATGAGCAGACATCCCCAGGCGGGAATTGGCGTAACTACTACGAAAGCCTGCAGTTGTTTTCACCAGCGGAGTACTCCGCGCTGCCGGGGCGGGCGTTTCCTGGCAATCCCAAGGGCTACCCGCTGCGAGACGAAGTGGTGCAGTACCTGGAGAAATACGCCGCCGAGTTTCAGCTGCCTTTTCAGGGCGGTACCCGTGTGGTGGCGGTCGTACTTAAGGACAAGGCATTTGAGATTCGCACCGCCAACGGAGCGACTTTAACTGCGCGTGCTGTGGTAGTGGCATCAGGGGGCTTCAGCCGTCCTTTCATGCCTGACATTCCTGGGCTGGAGAACTTTTCAGGATACTGTCTGCATAGCTCGGCTTATCGAACACCTGAGGCCTTTGACGGCCAGCGTGTTGTCGTTGTGGGGGCAGCTAACTCCGCTGTTCAGATTGCCTATGAACTTGCAGGCGTTGCACAGGTAGTGCTGGCTACCCGCGAGAAGATCCGCTTCTTCCCTCAGCGGATTCTGGGACTCGATTTTCACACTTGGTTGAAATTCACCCGGTTGGAGCACACGCGCTGGTTGAGTGACCAGAGCACGCCTGTGCTGGATACCGGCAAGTACCGGAAGGCCTTGGATACCGGGCGGCTCCAGCGCAAAGCGATGTTCCAGCAGGTGGTGCCTGACGGCGTCGTCTGGCCGGATGGAACCACCCATCAGACCGATGCGCTGATCTTCGCCACCGGTTTCCGGCCGAACCTGGCGTTTCTGGCACAGCTTCCAGTCGCCGACCGGCAAGGTCGTGTCCTGCAGCAAGACGGCGTGGCAGATCAGGTGCCCGGCCTGTACTTCGTCGGGCTGCCCAAGCAAAGGAACTTCGCCTCGGCAACCCTCAGGGGGGTAGGGACTGACGCGGGCTATCTCATGCCTCAACTGCTCCGTCATCTAGAACGGGTTGGTTCGACGGAAACACCCGTTCAACGATCGCGCAATCCAGCCAGCGGCCTTCAAGGCAAGCGTGCTTCTCATAGACGCCAATCGTCCTGAAGCCGCAGGACTGGCAGAGCGCGAGGCTCGCCTCGTTGAAGGTGAAAATGCGGGAAAGGACCTTCCAGAAACCACGTGCCTCTGCCTCGCTGAGCAATGCCTTGAGCAGCAGCTTGCCGATACCACGTCTGCGGACGTCACGATGAAGATAGATTGAGAAGTCGGCGATGCCGGCGTAGCAGGAACGCGCGCGGTAACTGCTCAGGTTTGCCCACGCCACTACCGCCCCGTCGAGCTCGACGACCAGCACCGGATAGCGTGACATATCGGCAACCCACGGCTGTATATCAGTTTCAGTACGCGGCTGGGTCTCGAACGTAGAGCTGCGGTCTTCGATCCCCTGGTTGTAGATCTCGGCAATGGCCTGAACATCACCGGTTTCAGCGAGGCGAATGTGCATCCGGCTTCCTTTGGTGAAATGGAACAACTTTGTTAAAGAGGTTTCACTTTTTTTGCGGCTGGGCTGGGCAGCATTCGGTGGCCAAGCCACAACGTAGTTTGGCAGCACGAGTCAATTGGCGTAGCAGCGTCAGGGCCCCTTGACGTACTTCTGGCGGCAGACAGCTGATCATTGCCTTCTCTTCGGCGATCAGGCTGGCACGAATCCGCTCGTACAGCTCGCCGCCGGCTTCGGTGGCTTGCACCTGGACCGCCCGACGATCTTCTGGATCCTCTACTCGGGTGACATACCCCTTTCGCTCCAGGGTATCGACGACACGACTGGCTGTGCTCTTGTCCAGGAACATCTGCTCGGCCAGGACCTGGAGACGCAGTGGTCCCAGCTTCACCAAAGCTTCAACCGCGTGGCACTGAGTGACCGATACGTCGTAGCAGCAAATGCGGTCGCGATCCCTGAATTGGTAAATGCGCACCAGCTGGGCAAGTGCCTCGTAGAGATCTTCGGCATCCCGGCTGAGATCGCCGCTGTGCTTATCCGACATGGCATTTCCAATTAGTTGTTACTCACAACGTTATGGTTGAAGAACGCGGTCATCAACATTGACCAGCAGATTGATTGTGGTTGATCGTTTACGCGGATGGGTTATCGGTATGCAGATAAAAAAGCAGCTCCGAAGAGCTGCTTTTCTGCCCTACTCCCCCTTTTTATGCTTGTGGGGTTTCAGGTCTGGGTGATCCTTCTGCTTCTCAGGCGTGACCCGCTGCCTCTTGTCCGGAGTGCCATCTTCGTTGGTGCGTTTAGGGCCTGGCTTGATGCTCATGCAAATTTCCTTTTCCGCTTGGGTTGTTGAGTACTGCTATGTAGTTAGTCGAGCTTCTGGCTGCTGTCAAAGCAGCTCGATGTGGAAGCGCTGTCGACCTCACGCGTTCAGTCCGTATTAGAGGCCTGAGTAGGTGCTTCCGGTCAAAGTCTTGCAAGGGGCCGTAAAATCCAGAGCTGAGCTATACGAGGATGTCTGGACGCTCATCATCCCGAGTACGGTGTGGAACAGGTTGTCGCGGCTCAGTGGCGAGCTTGCCTGTACTTTCAAGCAGCCCACATTAAGGCGTTCGCTTTTCGCGAAAGCGTCAGACATCCAGAGCACCAATGGCACCTTGGTTTGCTCATCTGGTGCCATCGCATAGGGCAGCCCATGCAGGTAAAGACCAGCCTCTCCCAGTGACTCCCCGTGGTCCGAAACGTACATCAGCGCAGTGTCGAATTTGTTGTTCGCGGCCAGAATATCGATCAGGCCAGCCGTGACGTAGTCGGTGTAGAGGATCGAATTGTCGTAGGCATTGATCACCTCCTGCTGCTTACATTTGTCGAGCTCATTGGTCTCGCAGACCGGCCCGAATTTCTTGAACTGCGGGAGGTAGCGCTTGTAGTAAGCCGGGCCGTGACTACCTTTGTAGTGGAGCACCAGGACTGCATCGCCTTCCTGACGCTTGATGAAGTCCTCCATCTCCGAGAGCAATACACCGTCCTTGCACTCGTCGCTGCTGCACAGCTGAGCATCTGCGTGTTGGGTAGCCTTGTGGTTTGGCACCCGATCACAGACCCCTTTGCAGCCCGAATTGTTATCAGTCCACATGACACTGATGCCTGCGCGCTGAAGCACATCGAGCAGCCCTTCTCGACTCTTGGCCAAGCCATCCTTGTACTTATCCCTACCGACGTCCAAGAACATGCATGGCAGCGAAACCGCGGTGGCGGTGCCGCACGAGCTCACATTCGAGAAGCTGATGACATTGCGCTTTTCCAGCTCTGGATTCGTATTGCGGGAGTAACCATTAAGGGAGAAGTTGGCGGAACGTGCGGTCTCCCCCACTGCCAGTACCAGCAGCTTGGGTTTGCGAGCCGCTCCCTGCCTGGTCACCAGGGCGTCGGTACCGATGGAGGTCAGTGCTTTCGGTGTGGCCAGCTTGCGTTTCAGGTAACCATGACCGGCAGCAAACAAATTGGTGGGAACCAGAATGAGCCGGATCTCTCGATTGTTGCGTAGGAGGGAGGCATAAGACTGGTACTGGCTCAGCACGACACCAGCAAGGGTTACCAGTGTGAGCGACAGGACGATGAGTCTGCTACCCAACGCTTTGGTCCAGGGCTTGCGCCGCAGGGGCACCAGACAGATCAGGTAGACGGGCAATACCCCTACCATTGCCACCCAGAGGCCAAGCTTCCAGTTCAGTAGCTCGGACACCTCACCGACGTCGGTCTCCACGACGTTGGTGAACATCGTGTAATCAATGACGATACCGTAAGTACTCATGAAGTAGCTGGCGAACGACGCGCTGATCAGCACCAGGCACAGCAGAGGTTTTGCGAGTCTTGACCATGACAGCAAGCTAAGTACGGTGAACACCCAAACGAACACTACGACTGGCAGGCTGGCGGCGAGCAACCAGTTAACTTCATTAGTGTTGAATGCCAGGCGCCAGAGCACACGCCAAAGCTCAGCGTTCGCGAATAGCAACAACCATAAAGTTACTAGCGCGACGAGTGAATTGGTGCTAATGCCTTCCTGTCTAACATTGCGAATAGCATGGATCCATTTACTTAACAGGTTGTGAATAATGGATTTAGAAGGTGTCATTATCGAACTCTAGAGAGCTGCTCATCCATGGCGCTGGTTATGAATAGTCGGGAGCTAAATGGCAAGCCATCGACAGACACAGAGCGAATCAGGGCGTACAGAGCGCCAGAGACCTTGATCCCCTTAGCCTGAGGACGCTTAGGATGTGTGAGGCATAGGATTAAATGAGAAATTAGTTCTCGCTAGGCGCATTATTTCCGCCACACGATAACGTCATGATGACTTCGCGATTACAATGCTGACAGAATCGCGATAATGACTTTTTCGATTGTAAATGCTCAGGCTATGATAAAAAATCGGATAAGTCCGACTTTTTGAGCAGTCAATGCCGCCCGGTGAATTAAATTAAATTTCATAAACAAACCAGCTTCGTTTTGTCGTACGCTAACTTTGAACTTTTACTTTAACTTAAAAGTCATTCTAGCGAGCAGAACACTTCTTTCACCTTTTGCTCGTGCTGATGTCACCTATCGATGAGGGACGAACACCATGAGTTTTCTCAAAAATTTATTGGGTGGCCACCACGGCCGTGGAAACCACGGCGGTGGCAAGCATCACGGTAGTGGGCACGGGAGTGATCGACATGACCGGCATGGTCGCTTCGAGCAGCAGCAATCCTGCGACGGTAATGACCGGGTGATTGAGGATGGTCGCGCAATAGCTCAAGCCCCAATCAAAGATCTGCAGACTTGCAGGCACTGCCGGACCGCAAACGCCCCGTCCGCACGCTTTTGTCTAAACTGCGGAACACCACTATCGAGTGGTTGCACGGCCTGCGGCTCGTCCCTGACAGCAGGAGCAAAATTCTGCAGCCAGTGCGGCCAGGCAACCCCTTAGCGCCTGACCACTCTGGAAATCCAACGCGACCACTACCCTGTGCAAGGAGAAATACGTGGGATCGAATCATGATCATGGCAGTGCCGCGGTTCGTGAGGGGCATCAGAAGAAACTAGTCATGGCATTGATCCTGACCGGTAGCTTCATGATCGCTGAAGTGATCGGCGCATGGATTACCGGCAGCCTGGCGTTGCTGTCGGATGCGTCTCACATGTTCACCGACACCGCCGCTTTGGCAATTTCGTTGATTGCGCTTCAGATCGCCAAGCGGCCGGCGGATCAGAAAAGAACCTTTGGCTATGCGCGGTTGGAGATCCTAGCCTCCACGTTCAACGCCGTGCTGCTCTTCCTGGTGGCGATGTACATCTTGTACGAGGCCTACCAGCGCTTCTTCATGCCGGCGGAGATCGCCACCGGGGCGATGATGTGGATTGCAATTGCCGGCCTGATCATCAACCTGATTTCAATGCGACTGCTGGCATCTGCCAGCAACGAGAGCCTCAACGTCAAAGGCGCCTACCTCGAAGTCTGGAGCGACATGCTCGGATCGTTGGGCGTGATCATCGCCGCCCTCATTATCCGCTTTACCGGCTGGATCTGGGTCGACACGGTTGTTGCCGTAGCGATCGGCCTTTGGGTATTGCCGCGGACGTGGCAATTGCTTCGAGAGAGCTTGGGGATTCTTATGGAAGGTGTACCCCGGGGACTCAACGTGGCGGCAATCGAGGCCACGATCCTCAAGGTCGAAGGCGTCACGGATGTACATGACTTACACGTTTGGGCTGTCAGCAGCGGAAGCAACGTGATGACGTCGCACGTGGTCGTCCGAGACGCAGCAGATGGAGATGCTGTGCTAGCGGCCGTCGTGGATGCAGTCAGCGACGCGTTCGAAATCCATCACTGCACTATTCAGATCGAGCGCGCAGCTTTCCACGAGAACGTCCCTTCGCCGTCGCATTAATCGGCCGATAGACACCTGATCAACACACCGCCTTCAACGTCGGGGGTGGTGTTGTCGAGGATTAGGCAAGGATGGATTGGCGACAGCAGAAGCACTTCATGAGTGCCTGGTGAATGATCCCGGAAGATCCATTCCACTAGCTCAAGTAGGTTCAGCGATGACTTGGATCATTACGAAGTACCTGGTCACTGCCGCGATAGTAATTCTCGTGTCTGAGCTGGCAAAGCGCAGTGACAAGCTGGGCGGCTTGGTTGCCGCCCTGCCATTGGTCACCGTCTTGACGCTCATCTGGCTCTACTTGGAAAACCAGAGCATGGAGAAGATTTCCAATCATGCCTGGTACACGTTCTGGTATGTGATTCCAACGCTGCCGATGTTTATCGCGTTTCCGGCACTGCTGCCCAAGTTGGGATTCTGGTCAACACTTATCTCCAGCATCCTCATCACCATGGCGAGCTTCGGAGGCTTTGCCCTACTTCTAAGGCGATTGGGCATCGAGTTGCTTTGAGTCGGGTGTAGAGGAAAGCACTCAGCCACCGCTTACCGGCTGTTGATGCACTCACCTTTCACGAGGTAGCGAACCATGTGCAGTTCGCCCTTGGAATCCTCGTAAGTCATCATGCTTCTCACATTCCCGCAGTACCGCACGCTAGGCGAGACGTACACCAACTTGCCAACGTCCAAATCCATACCGTATGCGTAGTCTTCAAGCTCGGGCATGGGTTTCTTCACGCTCTGTGCATAGCGTTCCGTAGCCTTCCTGGCAGACTGCTCAAGATCGTCGTTGATCAGAACGCTGCTATGGGCATTTGTCGACAGTGCAGAGAAAAGCATGAACGCAGCAATAGCCGATATAGTTGTTTTCATGAGAAGTCCATTTATAAAAAAGCGCCCATGGCGGGGCGCTAAAATTCACCTTACCAAAGGAGCGTATGGTTCCAAGGTGAATGCATTGGCGTGAGCAGGGTTTCGTTACTCCCGCCATGCTGCTTCAGATGAGACTGACCCAAAGCAGCGCTGCCTGTGTGCTGCACTTAAACTAGCAAAAGCGGCTAACGACAAGATGATTGTGAAATTACAATTTGGACATGTAATAGATTGTAAAGTAATTATCCTTGCCTGAGTAAGATGAAAAGCCAAGCATGCTCGCCGGTTTAAGCCCGTTATTTATGGGGAGAACGATCGGTGGCTTGCTACCACTCGTAGCTTGAGCTTGAAGGAGTAAACGCCACAAAAGCTGAGCAGCTTGGCAGAAACACCACTCCTCTCGGCCGAATCCGCCTGTCAGGCGTGAGGACTGCAAACCGCTGCAAGCCACAGAATCCGCTAAGCTCAGTAGGGAAAGCCGTCATGACTGTCAGCAATCTTGCGGCTACATTACAAATTTGTAGGATTTCGCCGCGGCCAGCGTCTTCGCGTTAAGATTCAAGCGTCCTCAGGTGACCCCGGCGTATGGACAGAGGTAGCGACCACCAGATGCCATGCACTCAGCCGAACCTTCAAACTGCCTGCAACCACAGTCTTGGCGGATTAGGCCAATTCCTTCCTCACACCTTGAGATAAGTTATGCGCGTGCTAGTTGTGGAAGACGAAATTAAAACTGCCGAATATCTTCAGCAGGGCCTATCCGAAAGCGGGTATGTCGTAGATATCGTGCACAATGGTGTTGACGCCCTGCACTTGTTCAATACTAACGTCTATTCGTTGGTTCTGCTGGACGTAAACCTTCCTGGCATCGACGGTTGGGACCTTTTGGAAACCATCAGGAAAACCAGCCGGGTCCGCATCATCATGCTGACCGCTCGTGGTCGCATCAACGACAAGCTCAAAGGCTTGGATGGCGGAGCCGACGATTACCTTGTCAAACCCTTCGAATTCCCGGAGCTGCTCGCTCGAATCCGTTCGCTGCAGCGGCGTGGTGATGAATTAGTCGAGAAGAGTTCGCTGAAAATTGCCGACTTGGAACTCGACTCAGTGCGCCATCGGGTTTTCCGCGCTGGCACACGCATCGACCTTACCACCAAGGAATTTTCGCTCCTGCACCTGCTTATGAGCAGGACGGGCGAAGCGTTGACTCGTTCCCAGATCATTTCGTTGGTCTGGGACATGAATTTTGACTGCGATACCAACGTCATCGATGTCGCTATCCGGCGCCTTCGCTCGAAGATCGATGACCCGTTTGAAACCAAGCTCATTCACACGCTTCGTGGCGTAGGGTACGTTTTTGAGGAACGCGCATGAGGCCATTCAGCCTGGCTGCAAAGCTGGGATTAAAAGTGGGGTTGATGAGCGCAGCGTTGCTGCTTCTATTCGCCACTTTCGGGTATCTGATGGTGGGCCAGGCGCTGGAGCGAAATGCCCGCAGTGACCTGGAAGTGAAGATGGCAGGCATGGCTCACAACCTGTCCATGATTTCCGACATCTCAGGAGTCAACGCTGACGCACATCAGCTTGTGGATCTGGTGATGGGCCACAACAACCTGTACGTCAGCATTTTTGAGTCGGCGCAGAGTGAGATGCCCCTGCTCTCGATAGGCTCGAAGCAGGTCAACGTGGAGGTGCACAAGTTTCAACCATCCGCACAGCCGAAGGAACATGAGTGGCGCGACACCCAGGACCGCCCCTTGCTGACAGCTTCTCGCACCATGAATTTGGGCGACGGAACCGAAGTCAGCGTGTACATGACTATGGACCAGTCGTCCAATGAAGCGCTGCTTGATGCATTGCTCACCTGGGCCCTGATGATTTCCCCGCTCATCATCGCGCTGATCCTCGCAATCGGCTGGTGGACCGTACGCAGAGGTCTGCTGCCTCTGACCAAGTTCCTGAAAGTCGCCTCGAAGATCTCCACCGAGAGCCTCGACCATCGTCTGCCGACTAATGGAATGCCAGCAGAACTCAAAGAGCTCGCCGACGGTATCAACATCATGCTGGCTCGCCTGGATGACGGGGTTCAGCAGCTCTCGCAGTTTTCTGACGATCTTGCTCACGAACTGCGAGCGCCGCTATCCAACCTGATGGGTAAAGCCCAAGTTGCACTGACCAGAGAGCGATCGCTTCCCGAGTACAGGGAAGTGCTGGAGTCGTGCACAGAAGAGCTGGACCGCATGAGCCGCATGGTTTCCGACATGCTGTTCCTCGCTCAGGTCAGTCATCCAGCATCCATGGTGGAGTTCGAACCTGTGTCCCTGGTCGATGAAGTTCAGCGGGTGTGTGATCTCTTCAGCATTTCGGCAGAGGATGGCGAGATCCAGCTGCAGATCTCTGGCAGTGATGACGTGGTGCGCGGTAACCGCCTGATGATTCAACGAGCCGTCTCGAATCTGGTGTCAAATGCGATTCGCTACTGCCCTCGCGGTCGCACGGTCTACGTGAAAGTGCAACGCGGTGGTAGCGGCACGACCTTGAGCGTCGGCAACCCGGGCCGCGGGATCGCCAAGGAACACCATGCGCATTTGTTTGAACGGTTCTACCGCGTAGATAAGAGCCGAGCACGAAGCGAAGGGGGGACCGGTCTTGGCCTTGCCATCGTGCAGTCGATCATGAGCCTGCATCAAGGCTCGGCGAGCGTGGAAGTGACCGAGGAAAATTTCACCTGGTTCCACCTTCACTTTCCCGAAGCCCAGCTAAAGCAGCCGGCAAAGACCGCTGCTTGAAGCGCGCCCACTTGAAAAGGCCCGTCAATCGACGGGCCTTTTGTCTATGCAATGCCTCAGTGCCTAAGCACCACAGGGTCCATAGGTGACCGCAGAATTACCGACTTTATGATCTTTTGCTCTTCTGGGTTGGCGTTTCTCCACAGGTGGGAGAAGTATTGGGCATTCACTTTTTCCTGGGCGCTCACACTGCCGGCGGCCTCAATGAATTGCATGGTCGAGTACACACAGAGCAGTGCCAGGATAAAGAATGCTGTCGCCACCACCATGACATAGCGCTTGGCCAGCACCGGTGCTTGCTTTAGCTCCAGGATCGAGGCATTCGCTGATTTTGTCGCGGCAGTGAGCTCCGAAATCAGCGGTTGGATGGCGGTCTCGACTCCACGAGCGGCAGCGGAATATGCCTCTGCCGCAGCGCGTATGGCGACCTCTTCGGCATTGGACCAGGCTTTCTCAGCCTTTCGTACCTCCTCCTGAATCTGCCGACTGACAAGGTCAACCTCCTCCACCAGCTCGTTCGACTTTTCCAGAACGGCGTTGCAGGCCCTGGTCTGGGAGGCCAGCTCATCGAGCTGAACTGTGAGTTTTTCAGTGCTTCGACGGAAGTCACCGATGGCAACAGCCCAAGACTCTATGTCATTCATGGCTATCTCCTAGGGCGGCCGGTAACGCCGCACTGATTTATTTTGTTAGATGTCAAATATGTAATTTAAGAAGCAGTTTGAAGTCACCCTCGGCACAAGCGAGGTAGACATGATCCTTCCAGATTTGCAGATTTGGCGCATCCCGCCAGCCGCCCAAATTACGGAATTGTAATTATTGACTCACCTTGTCGTTAGCTTCGCGTTCCTAAACTACAAACCAACAAAGGCCGTCAGTCAGGCAGGCCTAGTAAGAACCGAGGCACACAATGAAATTTGTCAAATCTATCGCTATTGGCAGCCTGCTGCTTGGTCTCATGGGTACCGCTTACGCTGAAGGTGGTTACGAGCGAGCGAAACAGTTCCAGGAAAACTTCCGAAATGAACAGGCTCGCCTATGGAACGATGACTCTTCGGACCAGAACAAAAAACAAGTCGCTCAAGAGCAAAAGAAAGAAAGCAAGGATGGTAAGGAACAAGCCGATAACTAAACGGCGGTTAAATAGGACTTCAAATGACGAGAGCAATCGACAAAAAAGCCAGGGTAAATCCTGGTTTTTTTGTGTCTGGAATTTTACCTTCGTTTGTACGAGGCGTTTCCGCATTACTTTCTCCGACCAGACCTTCGGTACCTTGCTTGGCGTCTTTCCAACGGCACAGCAACAGCTGACTGGCGTTCGCTTCGGTGATCTCGACACAGCCCAGGTTGGCAGGCAGCTCAGCATTGCTGTCGTGTAAGCGCCGGGACAGGTAGAAAGAGCTGTCACGAGGCCACTTTGCTGGGTACTGGATGTTTTCGGACTTCCCGCTGCTGTAGAACTCCGAGGAATACGAGCGGCGACCAGGGTAGATCAGAGGGGCCGATGGAGCACATTCAACCAGGCCTGAACGACATCTCGCTGGTTCTGGGGCCTCTGCATCAACACCCCGGCATAGATGATGTCGACGCCGATGATTGGCAGTATCAACGCTCGCGGCGGCGCCCTGGTGATCCTTCGGCCAACCTCATTGATCCGACCGGACAGGAGCAACGCCGAGACACGTACAGAACCAGCGGCAGCCTGTCGATCAGCCCTAGTTTTCCTGCGAGCGCTCCGGCTCCGAGCAGGGCACCACAGATCAGCGCGAAAACCAGCTCGGTGTTCATGCCAAAGATGCCGTCGTACTCATGGCTCAGCCCTTCATGCCCTGCTTGGTCATCTGGGCGTTCAAGCGAACTTTTCATAACTCGTCCCTTCTGGGGGGCAAGACTATAAACTGCCCTGTGCAGTTGGAAGACATTACTGTTGTGTAGCTGAGATTTATTTCACAGCTAACCCAGGGGCAGTCATTAAGGCATCTAGCCTAAATGACGTTCATCGAGCTCAATAAAAAATGCCAGGCACTGCCTGGCATTTATGAATTCTCTAAGTGTTCTACTCACAGCAATTACTACTTGTTGTTGATGCATTGCGAGTACATGGAGTAGCGAACCGTCTTAAGCGTACCCTGAGAGTCCTCGAAGGTCATCAATCGCGGGTAAACTTGGCAGGTACGCGGGTCTTGGGACTGACGCACGAATTTCGCAACATCGATCTTCATGCCGTAATTGTAGTCCTGGATCTCCGGCATCGGTTTGCCATTTCTCTCGGCATAGTTCGCTACAGCAGTCTGATGCTCCTTGATGTATTGCAGCTGCTTGCTTTCAGAGTAAGTATAAGCCTGCGAAGCCATCGAAAACATAACAAGTGCAGCAGCAAAAATTAGCTTTTTCATAGGAACCTCTCAAATTCAAATCATCTCGGCGTAACTTTAGCAACGCACAGGCATCACCGGCATGACGAGAAACTTACAATTTTGAAAGGTAAGTGCATCAGCTTCATATAAAAAAGCCCACAGCACGGGTTGTGGGCTTCTTTATCAGTGGCTATCAGCTAACCACTTCGGCCTCATCGCCATCTTCATCTTTTCGGTGTGCCCAATGATACAGAGCAGGCAGTACCAGCAAGGTCAACGCGGTGGAGGACAGAATCCCGCCAATCACCACCGTTGCCAGCGGCCGTTGAACCTCGGCACCTGTACCGGTGGCCAAGGCCATCGGAATGAAGCCCAGGGAAGCCACCAGCGCAGTCATCAGCACAGGTCGCAGTCGGGTCAGAGCTCCTTCGTCAACGGCCTGCCTGAGCGTTCGTCCCTCTTCTCGCAACCCGCGAATGAAGGCAATCATCACCAGGCCGTTCAGTACCGCGACGCCGGAGAGAGCGATGAAGCCTACCCCTGCCGAGATCGAGAGCGGGATATCACGCAGCCAAAGGGCCACGACCCCGCCAGTGAGAGCGAATGGAATACCGGTGAAGACCAGCATGCCGTCCTTCAGGTTGTTGAACATCAAGAACAGCAAGGTCATTACCAGCAGCAAGGCTACTGGAACCACAATCTGCAGGCGCTTGGCTGCAGACTGCAACTGCTCGAACTGGCCGCCCCAACTGGTCCAGTAACCTGCTGGGATTTCCACCTTCGTTGACAGGGTAGATGCCGCCTCATCAACGAACGACCCAAGGTCACGGCCCCGAACGTTGGCGCTTACAATAACCAAGCGCTTACCGTTCTCGCGGCTGATCTGGTTCGGGCCCAACTGCAAGTCCAGCTTAGCGACCTGCGAAAGTGGAATGAAACCGATCTGATTGGCGCCCTGAGCCGCATTGGCAGGCACAGGAATCAACAAGCTAGACATACCCGCGACGTCGGTACGTATGGCCTCAGGCAGGCGCACCACCATGTCGAATCGGCGATCACCCTCGTACAACGTTCCCGCTTTACGACCACCCACAGCAATCGCGATCGAATTCTGCACGTCCCCAATGCTCAGGCCATAGCGTGCTGCTTTTTCCCGGTCGATGTTAATGGTCAGCACCGGCAGACCTGTGGTCTGCTCAACCTTGACCTCCGAGGAGCCTGGTACCGCTTTGAGCGCTGCGGCGATCTTATTGGCCGTGCTGTTGAGCACGTCCATGTCGTCACCATAAACCTTCACCGCAACATCGCTGCGCACCCCGGAGATCAGTTCGTTGAAACGGAGCTGGATAGGCTGGGAGAGTTCATAGTTGCTGCCCGGGACACTGGCTGCCGCCTTCTGAACCTCGGCAATGAGTTCCTCTCGCGACTTGTCGGGATCGGCCCATTGGTCCTTTGGTTTGAGCATGACGTAGGCGTCGGAGATATTTGGCGGCATTGGGTCAGAGGCGATTTCAGCCGTACCGGTTCGGCCGAACATACGCTCAACTTCCGGTACCTGCTCGATGACTGCTTTTTCCAAACGCTCCTGCATATCCACCGACTGGCTGAGGCTAGTTCCCGGTACGCGCAAGGCTTGAAGAGCGAAGTCCCCCTCACTGAGACTTGGGATGAACTCGCTTCCCATGCGACTGGCAAGTACACCGCTGAGAACGACCAGTGCTACTGCTGCGGAGAAAGCGATATTCCGATGCCCAAGCACCCACTGCAGCACAGGCTCATAACGTAGCCGCGCAGTGCGCATAACAACGCCCTCTTCCTCCTTGACCTTGCCCGTGACGAACATGGCGATCGCCGCAGGCACGAAGGTAACGGAGAGGATCATTGCACCCAATAGCGCCATCACAACGGTGAATGCCATGGGGTGGAACATTTTGCCCTCCACGCCGGTGAGAGCGAAGATGGGCAGGTACACCACCATAATGATCAGCTGCCCGAAGATCAGTGGCCGACGCGCTTCGCGGGCAGCGGCAAAGACCTCATGGAAGCGTTCGGTTTTGGTGAGCATACGGCCATGTTTGTGCTGCGCATGGGCCAATCGACGGATCGCGTTCTCCACGATAACCACGGCCCCGTCTACGATGATGCCGAAGTCGAGTGCTCCCAGACTCATCAGGTTGGCACTGACCTTGTTGTTGAACATGCCAGTGAAGGTGAACAGCATGGAGAGTGGGATGACCATCGCGGTAATCAGCGCAGCACGGATGTTGCCGAGGAACAGGAAGAGGATGGCGATAACCAGGATCGCGCCTTCCACCAGGTTCTTCTTCACCGTCGCAATGGCTTTTTCAACCAAGTTGGTACGGTCGTAAACGGTGACGGCAACCACGCCCTTTGGCAGGGTACGGTTGATATCCGCGAGCTTCGCGGCGACAGCTTGGGACACAGTACGGCTGTTCTCACCGATAAGCATAAACACGGTACCGAGCACGACCTCGCGGCCATTCTCGGTAGCAGCACCCGTACGGAGCTCTTTACCGATGCTGACGTCGGCAACATTGCTGATGCGAATCGGTGCACCATCCACACTGGTGATTACGATGCTGGCGATGTCTTCGATATCGCGGACTTGGCCAGGTGCACGGATGAGCAGCTGCTCGCCATTACGCTCGATGTAACCGGCGCCGACGTTGGCGTTGTTGCTTTCCAACGCTGCGACCAAATCATTCAGGGTCAGCTTGTAGGTAGCCAGGCGCTTCGGATCCGGCGCAACAAGGAACTGTTTGGCAAAGCCACCGATGGTGTTGATCTCTGCAACGCCGGGTACGTTGCGCAGCTGAGGCTTGATGATCCAGTCCTGGATCACCCGCAGGTCGGTGGGCGTGTAGGGCGTACCGTCTTCTTTGACCGCGCCATCTTCGGCTTCTACGGTCCACAGGAAGATCTCCCCGAGCCCGGTGGATACCGGCCCCATGACAGCTTCTACACCCTCTGGCAGCTGTTCCTTCGCAACCTGCAGCCGCTCGTTAATCAGCTGGCGGGCAAAGAAAATGTCGGTGCCATCCTTGAAGATCACGGTGACCTGAGACAGGCCAGAGCGAGACAAGGAACGGGTCTGCTGAAGGCCTGGAAGACCAGCCATGGCTGTTTCAACTGGAAACGTGATCCGCTGCTCAGTTTCCAATGGGGAATAGCCAGGCGCTGCAGTATTGATCTGCACCTGGACGTTGGTGATGTCAGGAACGGCATCGATCGGCAGTTTCTGGTAGCTGTAGATGCCGATACCGGCCATGATCAGGACAGCGATCATCACAACGATCCGCTGTTCAATGGCAAATCTGATGATACGTTCAAACATGAGAAATCATCCTGTCAGTTCGCATCAGTGGCTGTGCTCGGCAGAGGCTTTGCCGAGCTCAGACTTGAGTGTGAAGCTGCCATTGGTAGCCACGTGAGCGCCCGCTTCGATACCGTCCGTGATTTCCACGTACCCACTGTCGCGGCGGCCCAGCTTTACTGGGCGGGTGTCGAAGCCCTCGGCGGTGCGTACGAAGACCGAAGGTTTGTCATCAACGGTCTGCACGGCGTGTTCCGGGACAGCCACCGCCACGCGAGCAGTCTGGGAAGTGACTGCGATGTTGACGAAAAGACCAGGGCGCCAGGCCCCGTTGGGATTGGTCAAGGTAACGCGGACGGTCGCTGCTCGATTTTGCTCGCCCAACAGGCTGCCGACATAACCCACCTTGCCCTCGACCTCCACATTCATGTCAGGTGAGGAAACCTTCACGGCGCGGCCGGTAGTGACCTTGGCCAAATCGGTAGGCGGTACAGCGAAAGTGGCCCAGACTTGGTTGAGGTCGGACAGAATGAAGGCGTTAGTCGCCTCGCTGACGACTTCACCGACGGTCAAGTGCTTCTCCACCACTACGGCGTCAAAGGGAGCCCTGAGTTCGTAGCGGTTACCACCGACAGAGTTCACCGAGGCGCCGATCGCGCCGACCTTCTGTTTGGCGTTGGCTAACGAGATCTCCGCTTCCTGCAGCGCCTGGCGAGCCTGGAGGTAGTCCTGCTCCGCAGAAATCTTGTCCTGCCAGAGCTGCTTCTCTCGATCGAAGGTCACTCGCGCCAGTTCGACACGACGCTGTGCAGCCTGTTGCTCGCTGCGTAGGTCAGAGATCTGTTGGCTGGCAATCACTGCAAGGACTTGGCCCTTCTTGACGGACTCACCCAAATTCGCCTGGACTGTTTCGACAACGCCTGGAACGCGAGGAACAACGTGCGCAGTGCGGTCCTCGTCAAAACGAATCTCACCCGGGAAGCTCACGACGGTTCCCAGATCACGAGGCGCAGCCGATTCCAGAGTCACGCCCGCTGCTTTGATCTGTTCAGCACTGAGGGTCAGCTTGCCCTCTTCCTCACCCCGCTCTTCACTGTGGCCCTCTTCGCCATGACCTTCTTCACCGTGCCCCTCTTCACCATGCTCCGCATCACTTTTCTCTTTTTTAGCTGATCCGGCCTTCTTTTCATGGCCATGACCATCGTCAGTACCATGTTCTGCGTTAGTCGCCGCTTGTTGATCGGAACTGCTGTTCCAGGCGAGGCCGCCAAATCCAAGGATTGCCACAGCGGCCACCGCGAGGGCGATCTTGCGTTTGTTTTCCATTGCTACTCCTGCTGATCGTAGGCACCGGCATGTTTAAACGCCGACTGCCGAGAAAAATGTATGGCCCGTTCAGCGCGCGCCGGCGGTCGAGCCGACTTCGCCATAAACCCTTTCTACTTGCGCACGCGCATTGGTCGCCGCTGCCAGCGAGTCGAGATACTGGCCACGAGCAAGGATCAAGGTGCGCTGGGCGTCCAGTACTTCGATAAAGCCGAATTTCCCCATCTCGAATCCGCGGGTTGCGGTATCCACGGCCTGCTGGGCTGAGGGCAGAATGGTCTTGTCGTAGGACTCAACTTCTTGCATGGCGGTGGACCACTGGTTCAGCGCGGTTTGGGTTTGGGCGCGCAGTCTCAACTCGACAGCGTTACGCAGGTCGCGGGCCTGATCGGCACGTCGAGAAGCGGAAAGAATGTTGCCTTGGTTACGATCAAACAGCGGCAAAGGCATGGACAGACCAACGACATTGACTCGCTCGCGCACCGAGCGGTCGTACTGGCTACCCACGCTTACCGTGAGGTTTGGAATACGCTGAGCTTTTTCTGCGCCAAGCGAGGCATCGCTCTTATCAATCTGCACCACTGCCTGGCGCATTTCCGGAGTCTGATCGAGCTTTGCCAGCAACTCTTCAGTGCGCGGCGGCAAGCCAGGAGACAAGGTTGGTGATTCAAGGCGATCGAATATGGTCACAGAACTCCCCGTGACTTGGGCGAGTTGCTGGTAAGCGTTCGCTTTTTCCGTTTCGGCGCGACGGACCTGCAACCGGGCTTCAGCCAGTTGAACCTGGGCGCGGGTAGCCTCCACAGGTGAAGATTTACCTGCGCGAACTCGACCATCGACAATGCGAAGGCCGCGCTCAGTAAGTTCAAGGGATTGTTTAGCGAGGTCGAGTCCGGTTTGGGCTCGTAATGCAGCGTAAAACGCCTGCACGACGTCTGCACGCAGACCATTCACGCGTCGGTCCAGTTCCAGTTGTGCAACACTCTGGCCGTATGTGGCGACATCTACGCGGGCTCCCCGCTTACCACCGAGCTCCAAGGTCTGACTTAGCGTAACGGTAGTTGTGCTGGTGTTACGCCGTGTGTCCTCCATCTCATACGAGATTTCGGGATTTGGAATCAGCCCGGCTTGCTTGCGCGCACCGTCCGCGATGCCAATTTCCTGACGTGCCGCCGCGAGGTCTGGGTTGGCATCCATTGCCGTCGACAGCGCTTGGGGCAAGCTGATGCTTTGGGCAAATGCAGTGGGTGCCAGCAACCCGGAAATCACCGCATAGAGAGCGGCAATTTTCCACGGTGAGATGTAGGTCTTGGATAAGACATTGCGGTTATACCGGAGCACTTTCTTGGTCCTCGTGCACAAACTTCGTTAGCTTGGCCAGAACGCCGAAATAGCTGCCAAGCCCCACTGGATTAGGTGATGGCACTCTAAAGAGCGCTAGCTATCAGAGGGGTGGCTAGAAAATTACAATTTCGTAAGAAAAGCTTGTAATGCCCGAAAACGCTGATGACACAGTCGAACCATCGAATTTCATTGCGAACGCGAGAGATGGCTAGCATGCGGCGTCAATGACCAAAATAACGACCAGATGACGAAATTGTAATTATCCTATCACCATCCCGTTATCTTCCGCCTGCAAATATGAGCTCGGCGCTACGCGAGGCGCGCCGCCGGCTCAGAGCTTATAACGACACCCGCGCCGGAAAACATAATAAAAACTGCCGTAAATCAAAGGAGCATCGGATGAAAATCAAAGTACCACTGTATTTGGCGGCAGTTTCGGCGCTGTCTGGAAGCTATGCAGTTACTGCTCAAGCTGAAGATAAGCCCGAAGGTTTCATCGAAGGTAGCAGCCTTACAGTGCTCAACCGCAACTTCTATTTCAATCGTGATAACCGCGACAGCTCGGCCCCCACTTACAACAGCGGCAAGGGCAACACCAATGGCTACTCCGAGGCCTGGGCGCACGGGATCATCACCAAATTCAACTCTGGTTTTACCCAAGGGACGGTCGGCGTTGGTGTTGACGCCTTTGCCATGATCGGGCTTAAGCTCGATACTGGTGACGGGCGCAACGGCGGTCGTAGTTCATTCGACGTGATGCCTGTTGATAACAAAGGCGAAGCTCGCGACGAATACACCAAGGTTGGCGGGGCGGCTAAAGTTCGCTTGTTTGATACGGTCGTGAAAGTTGGTGATGTTTTCCCGTCGACGCCAGTTGTTGCATCAGGCGACTCGCGCCTGTTGCCTGAAAGCTTCCGCGGTGTGACCGTTGAGAACACCAGCATCCAGGGCCTCACCCTGCAGGGTGGCCGACTGCATGCGATGAGCCAGCCGGTCTCCAGCAATCTGAATGATAACTTCGCAACTTTCTACGGTGGCCCGGTTAACTCGCCTTGGGTAGGCTACGGTGGCGGTGATTACGCGATCAACGATAACTGGACCCTGAGCGTATACGCCAGTCAGTTGAAAGAAGTCTGGAACCAGTACTACGCTGGCACCAGCTTCGCCTATCCACTGAACGACGACCTTGCGCTGATTGGCGGCTTCAACTATTACAAAGCCGTGGATGAAGGGAAGCAGCGCCTAGGCGAGTTTGACAACGATATCTGGAGTGCCAAGGTCGGTGTCCGTTACGGCGCTCACACCCTGGCCCTGTCGCACCAACGCAACAACGGCGACGATGATTTCGACTACCTACGTCAGTCAGACTCGATTTTCGTCGACAACTCTATCCAGTACAGCGACTTCAACTCGCCGAAAGAGCGTTCCTGGATGCTGCGCTACGACCTGAACTTCACCAGCTACGGCATTCCTGGTCTGACGTTCATGACCCGCTACGCCAGAGGCTCGGGCGCAGACTACTCGAACGCCAACCAGTTCTACATGCGCACCGACGCCAACGGTGATCCGCTCACCAATCAGAAACGTTGGGAACGTGACGTAGAGGTTAAATATGTCGTGCAAACCGGTCCAGCAAAAGACCTGTCCTTCCGGTTGCGCCAGGCCACCACGCGTGCCACTGCATTCGAATCGGATCTGGATGAAACTCGCGTGATCATTGAGTACCCGCTTTCGATTCTGTGATTCTCTAAGGGGATCAGTTTATTCGTAAACTGGTCTCTTCAGAAAAATGTGCATTACGAATTCACCTTGAGTGGCTTAAGTGCTCCTTTGGTAAAAGGTGGATATTTGGCGCCCTTTGGGCGCCTTTTTTTACCTAAAATTCAATCAACCGTTCGAGTGTACGCATTGCATGCCGGTGAAACTCATGGCTGCACCAATGACCAGTTTCCTCGACATGAGTAACTTCGCCGTCATCTGAACGGAACAAAGTCAACACAAAGAAGAAAACAACCCCATACTTAATAAGGTCAAATTACCTATTGGAGAGAGGCCCTGCACCTGTCAAACCCAAACCGCGAAAAGATATACCTCCAGACTATCAATCATATTACCTGGAAATTACAAATCCGTTATTTAGGCCCCGCCCCGCTCATTTTGATTTACCATTCTTTTCAATAATTCCGGCGCGCGTGCGCGGTTAATTTCTCAGTGATATCGAGACAAAATCCCATGCGAATTCTGGTAATTGAGGACGAAGTAAAAACTGCGGAATATGTGCGTCAAGGCCTTACAGAATGCGGTTATGTCGTCGATTGCGTGCATACCGGGTCAGATGGGCTATTCCTAGCCAAGCAACACGAATACGAGTTGATTATTCTTGATATCAATCTGCCAGAAATGGATGGGTGGCAGGTACTTGAGCTTTTGAGGCGTAAGAATTGCCCCTCACGCATCATGATGCTCACGGCGAGAAGTCGTTTGGCAGATAAGGTCCGGGGTCTGGAGAACGGTGCAGATGACTACCTGATCAAACCATTTGAGTTCCCAGAACTGCTAGCCCGGGTTCGCGCGTTAATGCGCAGGTCTGAACACCCTGCATCTGTGGAGATTATTCGTGTCGCTGACCTGGAGCTAGACCAGAGCCGTCACAGGGCCTTCAGGGACGGCCAGCGTATTGATCTGACGACGAAAGAGTTTGCACTTCTGCACTACCTAATGCGCAACACCGGCGTGGTGCTCAGCCGCACACAGATCATCTCACAGGTCTGGGACATGAACTTCGACTGCGATACAAACGTTGTAGAAGTGTCGATTCGAAGACTTAGAGCCAAGATCGATGACCCTTTCGAGACGAAGCTGATCCATACGCTTCGAGGTGTGGGCTATGTGCTTGAGAAGCGTTGATCGCCCGCTCCTTAGTCATGAAAATAGAGCCAGTGATCATGCATGTAAGTCGAGCCATACTGTTTTTGACCCTTAGCGCGCGTTTCCTCACTAAACGTATGAGGTGTGCTGGACAGGAGGTATAGCATAGATTATCAACAGGTAACGGAAGGCCAAGCTTATGCCAGAGCTGACGCACGCTCAGCTGACATTGTCTTCAACAGCCACCAGGCTTACCTCTGATACCGTGTGCCGGCGATGAGGTTAACCTCCCGACTACAGCACCAAGCAGGAAGCTCAGTCGCCGCTCAACGATGATGGCGGCCACCGGCTTTTCTGGCTCGTTGCGGGGCTGCTGACGGTCATTGCCTTCGTCATGGCCACCCTCTCTGTGCATCTTCTCACCTCGCTCAAGGAACTTGGCCTTCCAACGGTCACGGTGTTGGCCGTGGGGATGGTCATTGGGCCGGCCCAGGTGGTGGCCAGAGTATTGGAGTTCTCGCTTGCTCGGCATCTTCACCCAACCTGGTCGGCCCGTGCCGGCGTGTTGGTGAGCTTCATCGGCATCTGCTTATTCATTCCTGGCGTGCCTTCGCTGGCATTCCCTACAGCAGCGCTGTATCGCGCCGGCATCGGGATTCTCACTATTGCAAGAGGCATCTTGCCTCTGGTGCTGTTTGGCCCCAAGGGTATCGCGCACGCATGGGAGCATTGGCTCGCCCAATGCTCCTGGTGCAGGCCGCGGGGCCGTTTGCTATGGCCTTTGTGCTGAGTACTCAAGGCGCACCTGTGATGCACTTGCTCATGGCGGCGATGGTCGCTGTCGCGCTAGGTAGCAGTTTCAAACAGCCCCCTCAACCCAGTGCAACGTAGGCGAAGCTGGTGATTCTGCCCTCAAATGGGGGTACCCGCTAGATTTCACCCCTCGCTTTGCCTTTGACTCTGCCTGGGGGTATACCGCCTGGGGATAATCGGCCTGCTTTGTCTTTGCGGATTGCCCTGCCAATTGACAGGCCTACATAAGCCGCTTCCAATGCCCTCAACGTAGAACCATTCGCTCCGGCCGAAGCTGGCTGGTGGGCGTGAGCCAAGAGGCGTATCCTGCAAGTGCTTGCTCCGAGACTTGTTGGCCTACAGCCTCCCCTTGGAGACATCTGATAGCCCGCCGCCCAGGCGGGCTTCTTTGCTACCAGATCTGTAAACCAGCGCCTTTGGTTGGCTAGCCCAAGCTAGGCTCTGCCAGGGCACTTCCCCATCAGCGATCTACCCGTCGCCCCTAGGCACGACGGTTATCGACGTACCCAAATCCTTTATGAGGCGCGTGGAAAGCAGGCGGAGGTTAGGCGAGATTCGCTTACGCAGCCATTGCTTCGCAGGATTCTGCGCAGGTCATGCAGGCCTGTGCGCACTGCTGACAGTGGTCTGCCTGATGCTTACCGCACTCCTCTCCGCAGGCTCGGCAAATTTTGGCGCATAGGGCACAAAGTTTTTTGGCGAGCACGCTTTCTCGTGCCATCAAGGTAGCGGCAAGCTTGCACATATCTGCGCAATCCCTGTCCAGCTTGATGCAGTCAACCATCATTTTTACGTCCTGTTCTTGCAGGCAGGCTGACGCGCAGCCTTCACAGGCCAGCGCACAGCGCAGGCATTCCGAGATACATTCTTCAAAGCGACTGTTCATGGTCATATCTCCGGTATCGGGTGGATGTGATGCCAACGTACCGTCTCATGACGGTATGTAGCGTTCGACCTGACGGGGTCCTGAAGATTGATTACATTTGTGTAAGCTTGTCCGAATTATCTCGTGTGAAGGCCTGCCCGATCATTTAAGGCTGGATAATCACTGTTTCTGGACGCTCACGATTCTCGCGGTGCTTCCTTCCATACGGAACCCAAATTTCACCTTGTCTCCTACGTTCAAGCCCTTCAAATGCGCAGGCTCAGCTTGGAATCCCATGGTCATCGCCGGCCATTTGAGCTCTGCTACCGGGCCGTGCGCCAAGGTGATTTTCCCGCTTTGAGGATCCAGCGCCTTTATTGTCCCCTCAGCATGCGCAGTGGGTGCCGCCTGGCTGCCTTGGCCACCCTCGGCGGAAGCTGGCATTTTCTTCATGTCCATACCGTTCATGTCCTGGGCTTGCACGCTGGCGGCGAAAGCTGTGACCAGGCCTGCGATAACAATTAGCTTTTTCATTGGATTTTTCCTGAGAGGTTGGGGGTAGTTACAGCAAGTTCGCGGCGACGGATCAGCCAGTACGCCGCAGGGATTACAAAAAGGGAAAGCAAGGGGGCGGTGAGCATGCCGCCCACCATGGGCACCGCGATGCGGCTCATGACCTCGCTGCCGGTACCGCTGCTCCAGAGGATGGGCAGCAGGCCTGCAACGATGACCGCCACAGTCATTGCCTTGGGCCTGATGCGTTGCACCGCGCCCTCACGGATTGCGTCGAGCAGCGCTTCTCGTGTGGTTTCGCCGTTGGCCTGACGCTCAGCCCAAGCGTTATTCAGGTAGATGAGCATGATCACTCCGAACTCCGCCGCTACGCCTGCCAGGGCAATGAAGCCAACGCCTGTGGCCACCGACAGGTTGTAGCCCAGCAGGTACAGCAGCCAAACGCCTCCGGTTAGCGCGAACGGTAACGTGCCCATGATGAGCAGCGCCTCACCGAGGCGGCCAAAAGTCAGATAGAGCAGCACGAAGATGATGGCCAGCGTCGCCGGCACCACCCAGGCCAGACGGGCGTTCGCCCGCTCCAGGTATTCGAACTGCCCGGAGTAGCTCAAGCTCATGCCTGGATCGAGCTTTACCTCGCTGTCGATCGCCTGACGTAGGTCTGCGACAACAGACGAAAGGTCCCGGCCGCGCACATCGATGTACACCCAGCCCGAGGGGCGAGCATTCTCGCTCTTCAACATTGGCGGGCCATCAGCAATACGTATGCGGGCCACGCTGCCGAGCGTCAGCTGGCCACCCTGCGAGGTGTAGATCGGCAGTTGACGCAGCGCTTCCACCGAATCACGCCATTCGCGTGGATAGCGTAAGCTGATGGGATAACGAGCCAAGCCTTCAACCGTTTCCCCAATGGTTTCGCCACCAATGGCGCCGGCCACGATGGCCTGTACGTCGGTAATGTTCAGACCGTAACGGGCTGCGGCATGGCGGTCGATATCCAGATCAATGTAGCGACCGCCAGTCAAACGCTCCGCCAGCGCCGAAGCCACTCCAGGCACCTTCTTCGCTGCCCGCTCCACAGCGAGCGTAGCCCGGTCTATCTGGTCCAAGTCGCTTCCGGCAACCTTTACGCCGATTGGGCTCTTGATGCCGGTGGCCAGCATATCGATGCGGTTGCGGATTGGCGGGATCCAGATGTTGGTCAGCCCAGGCACACGCACAGTGCGATCAAGCTCCTCGATGAGCCTCTCCGTGGTCATTCCAGGACGCCACTCACTCTTGGGCTTGAGCCGAACGGTGGTCTCGAACATTTCCAGCGGTGCCGGGTCGGTAGCTGACTCGGCGCGGCCAGCTTTACCAAAGACACTGGCCACTTCGGGAACGGTTCGAATCAGACGATCCGTTCGCTGCAACAGCTCTGAAGCTTTCTGTGCCGAGAGTCCAGGCAAGGCTGAAGGCATGTAGAGCAGATCACCTTCATCGAGCGGAGGAAGGAACTCGCCCCCAAGATGATTCAAGGGCCACAGACTGCTGAGCAGGATGAGCAATGCTCCAGCGAGGGTAACCAGAGGCCGGCGCAGGACGACCTCCAATGCTGGACGGTACAGCCGGATGAGGCCCCGGTTGAGCGGGTTGCGCTGTTCCGCAGGTAGTGGCCCTCTAATCCAGTACCCCATCAGCACCGGTATCAGGGTCACCGATAGCGCAGCCGCCGCTGCCATCGCGTAGGTCTTGGTAAAGGCCAGGGGTGCAAAGAGGCGACCCTCCTGAGCTTGCAGCGTGAACACCGGGATGAACGATAGCGTGATGATCATCAGACTGAAGAACAGTGCCGGTCCTACCTCGACGGCCGCCTCCGTCATTACCTTCCAATGCGCTTCGCCTCGCAACGGCTGACCAGGATGTCGAGCATGCCAAGCCTCAACGCGTTTGTGGGCGTTCTCGATCATGACCACGGCAGCGTCCACCATTGCACCGATGGCAATAGCGATTCCGCCAAGGGACATGATGTTGGCGTTAATGCCCTGATGACGCATCACGATCAGCGCAATCAGGATTCCGACGGGCAGCGCCACGATGGCCACCAACGACGAGCGCAGGTGCCAGAGAAACGCTGCGCATACCAACGCCACTACCACGAATTCCTCGATCAGCTTGTGACTGAGGTTCCCCACGGCACGGTCGATCAACTGGCTACGGTCGTAGACGGTGACAAGCTCCACCCCGGCTGGCAGGCCTTTCTTCAGGGTTTCGAGCTTGGCCTTGACGTGGGCAATGGCCTCACGAGCATTCTTGCCGCTGCGCAGGATTACCACACCTCCCACGGCTTCGCCGAGGCCGTCCAGTTCGCCTATGCCTCTGCGGGCTGCCGGACCTATCTGCACCGTAGCGACGTCGCCTACTGTCACCGGCACGCCCTTGGTAGCCAGTCGCAGCGGTATCGCCCTGAAATCATCCAGTGATCGCAGATAGCCGGCCGCACGTACCATGAATTCCGCTTCGCCCTGCTCCAGTACACCGCCACCGGTCTCCTGGTTGGCCTTGCCTATAGCCTCCACCACCTCAGCCTGGGTGATACCGAGGCTGGCTATGCGCAGCGGATCGAGCACGACCTGATACTGCTTGACCATACCGCCGATGGTGGCCACCTCAGCGACATCCGGTAGCGTCTTGAGCTCATAGCGCAGGAACCAGTCCTGAAGGCTGCGCAGTTGCGACAGGTCATGGCCGCCGTTGCGATCGACCAACGCATACTGATAAATCCAGCCCACCCCGGTGGCGTCAGGACCCAGTACCGGCTTGGCTGCCGCAGGTAATCGCGATTGCGCCTGGCTCAGGTACTCAAGCACCCGTGAGCGCGCCCAATACAGATCGGTGCCGTCCTCGAACAGCACATAGACGAAGCTGTCACCGAAGGCGGAGAAGCCGCGAACCGTTTTGGCCCCCGGAACCGAGAGCATGGTAGTGGTCAGCGGATAGGTCACCTGATTCTCAACGATCTGGGGAGCCTGGCCTGGGTAGGACGTGCGGATGATCACCTGCACGTCCGACAGGTCGGGCAAGGCGTCGATTGGCAGGCTACGCACCGAGACGAAGCCCCATGCCACCAGAAACAGCGTGGCGAGGAGCACCAGCACACGGTTGCCTACCGACCAGCGGATCAGTTTGGCAATCATGGTTGGCCCTCCACCACGTTGATCTGCTCAACTACCATGCCCTCGTCGCGTTCGCGTATGCCAAAGCGAATCTGCACACCGACCTTGAGGCCATTAAGGAGAGACTGATTAGCCACAGGAAAGGTCATGGTCATCCCTGGCATGCCCAGGGTGATGAAAGGACCGTGGGCAACGGTGAGCTGGGTGCCGTCTATCTGCACGACACGGCCATCCGCTTCATGCAGGGCTGGCCCCGCATTAGGCTGACTATCCTGCGCCGTCGCCGCCTCGATGCCTTTCAAATTAGCGTCGGAGTCCAACAGGAATTGCCCGGACGCGACGATGCGCTGTCCTGCCTGAAGGCCCTGCAACACCGCAACTTTCCCTCTGCTCTCCTGGCCCAACACGACTTCCACCGGCCGGAAGCGACCACCGTCCTCAGCCAGCATCAACAGGTCTCGCTTGCCGGTGCGGATGACCGCCTCGGCAGGCACCAAGAGGCTTTGCTCGGAAGACTCGCCGGGATGGAGAGCCACTTGAGCGGTCATCCCAGGACGAAGCCGTCCATCCGGGTTGGGCAACTCGATACGCAGGCGCAACGTGCGGCTCTGCAAATCGGCATCGGCCAATAGCGCGGTCAACTTGCCCGGTACGGGATCGCCCGGGAACGCTGGCAATCGCGCCTGCACAGGCTGGCCTTCGCGAAGGCCCTGAGCCTGGGCTTCCGGCACAGCCGCTTCCAGCCAGACGTTGGCCACTCCATTGATCCTCGCCAAGGTAGCACCCGGCATCAGGGTCATTCCGGGTCGCAAATCGAGAACCTGGATGACTCCGGCCGTGGGTGCGGAGAGTGTGACCGAGAGCTGCACCTTCCCAGTGCTCGCGACCCGGTTGATCAGGTCGGCCGGCATGCCGGCGAGCACAAGCCGCTGTCGTGCCGCCGCCGTCAGCTGCGCGTCGCCGGAATGCCGCAGCGCCAGGTATTCCTCCTGCAAACCAGCCCACTCCGGGGTTAGCACATCGGCTAGAGGAGCCCCTTTGGCAACGATGTCGCCCGTCGCTCGACCATAGACGCGCTCGACGTAGCCGCCAGTCCGGGCCTGCAATACGCTGAAGTCGCGTTCGTCGAACGTTAGAACGCCGCTCACACTCAGGGTCCGTTCTAGCCGGCCAGCCGTCACCGTCGCCAATCGAATCCCAAGGTTTTGCTGGAGCCCAGCCGAGACCTGAACCGCAGGCTGCTCCTCGCCAGCCGTGTCATCCGAATACTTGGGCACGAGCGGCATGTCCATGAACGGCGATTTTCCGGGCGCCGGGAAGTGCTGCTGGGGATACATCGGGTCATACCAGTACAGCGCTTTTTTTTCCTCACCTACTGGCTGGGATGGGGAATACGCACCTCTTCCACCTAGCCAGAAGCCCGCGCCTATCCCAATAGCAAGGGCAGCAGCCACGAGCAAACCAATCGACCTATTCCTCATGCCCGCACCTCTCCATAAACGAAATGCAGACGCGCTGCTGTTGCCGCCAACTGTCCTTGCAGGTCCACATCCTGTAGCAGCGCTTCCACACGCTGCCGGCGTGCCCACAGCACTTCACTCAACGGCGAATTACCGGCGCGGTAGTCCGCCAGAGCGAGGCGTACCCGGTCCTCGGCCAGGGGCAAAAGTGTTTCGCGACTGCGCCGTACAGCCCGTTGCAAGCGTTGGTACTCGGCAAGGTCTGTTTCAAGCTGAGCTTGATGCTCGCGCAGGGCAGCGTCCTGCTCATTTTCCAATTGGCGAACTTGTGCGCGTCGTGCCGCAATCATTGGGTCTTGCCGGGAGCTGGTGAACAACGGCAACTGGAAGCTGACTTGCAGGCTGACCATGTTGCTGAAGTCCGGGCCACGGCGCTGATAATCCACCCCCCAGGACCAATCCGATTTCTTCTCCGCCTGAGCCTGATGCACCTGGGCTTGAGCCTCGCGTGTCATGGCGTGGTAGGTATTGAGCTCCGGATGGGCATGGACGGAGTGCAGGTATTCAGCTGCGTCTACAGGCCAGACAGGGAACGTCGGCGCGCCTACTTCGGCGTCCTGCCCAATCCAGCGCTTCAGCGCGGCTCGCGCCTGAGCTGATTGACTCAACAGAACGTCTTTCTGCTCGTCCAGCTGCGCGGCTTCTTGCTTGGGAGCCAGCGTATCGGCGGTGGAGCCTGCACCACCGGCCAGGCGGGCCCGCACCGTGGAAGCCAGCAGCTGGTTTTCTTTGTAGAAGGCGTCGAACTGTTCAAGCTTTCGCTGCACGGTGTATGCAGCCACCCAAGCCTGTGCGGTTGCCGCCCGAACTTTCAGCCGTTCGAACAGCGCCTCGGCATCGGCTCGCTCGACCGTAGCCTGCGCTGTCTCTATGCGAGCTTTGCGTTTGTCCCGGTTCGGTACTTCTTGGGACAGGCCAACCACCTGCATGGTCATGAAGTCTCTGTTCATGCTCCAGCGGTCGGTGCCTTCAATCGGCAGGTTCTGTACCCCAAGATTCAGGCGCGGATCGGGAAGTTCGCCCGCTGGAATGACTGCGCTGCGCGCAGCTGATGCCTGCTCCTGGCGGGCCTGTAGAGAGGGAGCGTTGCGTTCAGCCAGTTGCAGCGCATCATCCAGCGACAGCGTTGCAGCCTGTGCCGAGACAGCCGGCAGCAGTATGGAAAAGACGGCCGTGGTTATCCGTCCCTGAAAACGTTGGGGAGTCATGAAAATGATTCCTCGAAAGATCAGCGCCCAGGCGCATGCGATCGCCCCGCTGCTAGGCGGAACGACGATGTGAAATTAAGAGGGAATCAGACGCGGGGAGGCCGCCATGGATCGGGGGGAGAGCCTGTCGCTATGCCTACCGCGTAGGTATCGGCAGGTCGTGGCTTAGCAAAGGTCAGCCCAGGCGTCAGGAAGCTGAGCTGCACGGTACTGGCAGTCCTGCACTCCTGGCCGACCTTGCAGGATTTGGCGTGATCGCCGGCCTTGCCCAGGTCTTGGTCCTGGCAGCAGTCATGATCCATACCCGCCATCATTTCCATGCCCATGGTCTGCATTGGGCAAGGTTCAGTCGCCGAATCGATGCCCGCCATCCCGTTAAGCGGAAGCGCCACGATAAGCATCAGGATGGTGAGCAGTCGAATGAACCGATTCATGATGGGCGAGTATAGGTTACCGGGATGAGTTCAGCATTAAGGGGTTGGGGCTGCACTAACCAACCGCTTGGAGGCTGGGAGACTGATGAAGAAGGTTGTGACACCCTCCGCTGAAGTACACCAGATTCGTCCGCTGTGAGCCTCGATGATAGAGCGGGTTATGGACAAACCCAGGCCTGCATTGCTTGGGCCGCCTTCGCGCCTGGCTGGATCGGCTCGATAGAATCGGTCGAAGATCTTGCCAATGTGCTGGGGATCGATGGTTACCCCGCTGTTACGCACGGAAAGCGTCACCCTTTCAGGCGTCTGCTCGATCTGCACTGATATCTCGTTGCCTTCCGGGGTGTAGCGCAACGCGTTGGATAGGAGGTTGGAAAGCGCCCGGTCAATCATCAGGCGATCGCCACGAACCTTACCCTGCCCGTGCAGGGTCAGCTGGGTGCCTTGATCCTCAGCCAGGAACTGGTAGTACTCGAACAGCTTGGATACGAGTTCAGAGAGCTCCACATCGATCTGCTCGGGCACGATCAGACCGTTATCAGCCTTGGCGAGGAACAGCATGTCGTCGATCATGCGCGACATGCGCTTGAGGTCTTCCAGGTTCGAATAGAGGTTTTCCTCATAGGCATCCAAGTCACGCTTCTTGGTGAGCACCACTTCGGTATGGGTCAGAAGGTTGCTGACTGGCGTTCTCAACTCGTGAGCGATATCGGCAGAGAAGTTGGACAACCGAACGAATGCATCTTCCAATCGTCCCAGCATCCCGTTGAAAGACAGGATGAGCTCCTGAAGCTCTAGCGGCACGGGCTCCAGGGGAATGCGCTCGCGGAGCGATCGTGCCGACATCCCGGTGGCCACTTTGGTGATTTGTCCAACAGGCCGAAGCCCACTCTTGGCCACGACCCAGCCCAAGCCTGCGCTCACAATCGCGCTGATCACCAGGCCAATTCCGAACCACCATTGCAGGGTGACAAAGAAATGCGCGTGAGTGGTGACATCGAGCATCAGCACGGCCGTCACCGGTTCCGGCTCGCCTGCAATGGTCAGCTGGGCGGTAATGCCGCGAAAGTTCTGCGATTCATCCTGCCATTCCCAGACCGCACCCCGGTGCGCCTGCTCGAATCGCTGAGGAATTTGGGAGGCTTTGGGGTCTGAAAAAAGGACCGTACCGTCAGCCTTGGTGATTTTCGCCGACAAATCCTGATGTGCGCCGAGCAATGCCCGCAGCTGCTGCTCCTGATCGTGGAGCCCGCCTCGCGCTGCTGAGATGGACAGGATATGACGCGTTGACTCCAGCTTTTCGGAAAGCGCCTGCTCATCCAGCATCCGGAAATGGTGCTGACTGAGCCCGTAGAAAGCCACGCCGGCAACCACCAGGACAGCAGTCACCGCGAACATGAACATCAGGGTCAGTCGCTTGACGAGCGATGATTGCGGGCGCATCACTCGGGCACATCCATCATGTAGCCCATGCCTCGGGCGGTATGGATGAGCTTTGGCGCAAAGTCGTCATCTATTTTGGCCCGCAATCGGCGAATCGCTACCTCGATCACGTTGGTGTCACTGTCGAAATTCATGTCCCAGACCTGGGAAGCGATCAGCGACTTGGGGAGCACCTCGCCGCGTCGGCGCATGAGCAGCTCCAACAGGCAAAACTCCTTGGCAGTAAGGTCAATCCGCTTGCCGTTTCGCGTAGCTCGACGCTTGAGCAGGTCTACCTCAAGGTCTGCCATCTTCATGGTGGTTTGAGCAGAACCACCATTGCCTCTGCGCAGCAACGTGCGAACCCGAGCCAGTAGCTCCGAGAACGCAAAGGGCTTCACCAGGTAATCATCAGCGCCCAGTTCCAAACCTTTCACGCGGTCGTCTACGCCGTCTCGGGCCGTCAAGAAAAGGACTGGCACATCCTGACCCGCCGCACGGATCTTGCGCAGGACCTCCCAGCCATCGAGCCCCGGCATCATCACGTCGAGGATCAGCAAGTCATACGCTTCGCTCTGTGCCTGTTGCAGGGCGTCAGTGCCTGTCATCACCCGGTCAACGGTGAAGCCGGCTTCTGTCAGGCCTTGCTGGAGGTAGACACCGGTTTTCGGCTCATCTTCGGCTACGAGTAATTTCATCTGCTCTCATCCACGCGGGGTGCATCTCCAGTTTGCAGGAAAAAAGACGCCCAACCAGAAGCTGACGGAAAAGTAATGTCGAGATCAGTTTTCTGACAGCACCGCGAAGCTAACTTGACCCTGTACCTGACGCCATGAGGCGCAGAACCCACTGAGGATCTCCAGATGAACATGGTCAAAGCAATTGTGATGGTCGTCACCTTTGGCGCGGCAGGCCTCGCCCTGGCAGAGGGCGGCGCGGACCGGACCTTTGCGCGGATGGAAGCGGCTCGCCAAAGCTCCATGCAGGCCTACCAGGTTGCGCAGCAGAAGAAAGAGCAGACGCCGGTCGCCGCCCAGTCCAGCAAGCACGCTGGCCACGAGAGCTGCTGATCCGAGCTTACAGAAATGTAATCACCCCGGAATCTGAACTATGGCAGTTTCAGACTACGGCCTCTCATCAGCCTCGCGCAGTGGCGCAAGTCTAAGAGACTGGTGAGAGCTCCAATGAACCCAACGGCTGCGCCATCGAGCAGCCTGGATATCAGCGATCTACCTGACTGGACGCAACGGCATGCAAAGCAAAACCACGAGACGATCATTCGTCAAAGGCCTGGCCGCTACCGGACTTCTGGGTGGGCTGGGCATGTGGCGCGCGCCGGTCTGGGCCGTGACCAGCCCTGGCCAACCGAACGTGCTCACCGGCACGGACTTCGACCTGTATATCGGTGAACTGCCCGTCAACATCACGGGTGCAGCTCGTACGGCCATGGCCATCAACGGCTCCGTGCCAGGGCCGATCCTGCGATGGCGCGAAGGCGACACCGTGACGCTGCGCGTACGCAACCGGCTGAAACAAGACACCTCCATTCACTGGCACGGCATCATCCTGCCCGCCAACATGGACGGTGTGCCGGGCTTGAGCTTCCACGGCATCGCTCCCGATGGCATGTACGAATACAAGTTCAAGGTCCACCAGAACGGCACCTACTGGTATCACAGCCACTCAGGCTTCCAGGAACAGTCCGGGGTCTATGGGGCGTTGGTGATCGATGCCAAGGATCCAGAGCCGTTTGTGTACGACCGTGATTACGTCGTCATGCTCAGCGATTGGACAGATGAAGACCCGGCGCGGGTGCTCTCCAAACTCAAGAAGCAATCTGACTACTACAACTTCCACAAGCGTACGGTCAGCGACTTCGTTGACGATGTGAGCGAGAAAGGCTGGTCGGCCGCTGTAGCGGATCGGAAGATGTGGGCTGAAATGAAGATGAGCCCCACCGACCTCGCTGATGTGAGCGGGTATACCTACACCTACCTCATGAACGGCCAGGCTCCGAACGGCAACTGGACGGGTATCTTCAAGCCCGGCGAGAAGATCCGCCTGCGCTTTATCAACGGCTCGGCCATGACCTATTTCGATGTCCGCATTCCTGGGCTCAAGATGACGGTTGTGGCTGCTGACGGCCAGTACGTCAAACCCGTATCGGTCGATGAGTTCCGGATTGCCGTTGCCGAAACCTACGATGTCATCGTCGAACCTGAAAACGAGCAGGCCTATACGATCTTCGCGCAATCCATGGACCGTACCGGGTACTCCCGAGGCACCCTGGCGGTTCGTGAAGGCTTGCAAGCGCCCGTACCGGAGGTAGATCCGCGCCCGATCATCGCCATGAGCGATATGGGCATGGACCACGGCAGCATGGGCGGAATGGATCACGGCAGCATGGCTGGCATGGACCAAGGCAACATGGCCGGCATGGACCACAGCAAGATGGCTGGGATGGACCATGGCAGCATGGCCGGCATGGACCACAGCAAGATGGCTGGAATGGACCATAGCAACATGGCCGGCATGGATCACAGCACGATGGCTGGGATGAGTCATGAGGGCATGGCCGGCATGAGCGGTGCAATGCAGAGCCATCCGGCTTCCGAGACCAACAACCCGTTGGTCGATATGCAGACCATGTCGCCGACCCCGAAACTGAACGATCCGGGAATTGGCCTGCGCAACAACGGGCGCCGAGTGCTGACCTACGCCGATTTGCGGAGCACCTTCATCGATCCCGATGGTCGAGAGCCTGGACGCACAATCGAACTGCACCTTACCGGCCACATGGAGAAGTTCGCGTGGTCGTTCGACGGTATCAAATTCTCCGACGCTGAACCGCTGCGGTTGAAATATGGCGAGCGTCTTCGCATCACCTTGGTCAACGACACCATGATGACTCACCCCATCCATCTCCACGGTATGTGGAGTGATCTGGAGGACGAGAACGGCAACTTCATGGTTCGCAAGCACACCATCGACATGCCACCTGGCTCAAAACGAAGCTATCGCGTCACCGCAGATGCCTTGGGACGTTGGGCCTATCACTGTCACCTACTGTTCCACATGGAAATGGGCATGTTCCGAGAAGTCCGTGTGGACGAATGAACTGGAGATTTGAGATGAGCAAACCAATGAAACGAAGCGCCTTTTTCCTCTCCGCTGCGGTGGTCGGCATGTTGGCTGTTTATGCCCCGTCGTCGTGGTCTAGCGACAACCATGATCAGCATTCCCAGAAATCCACCGAGGCCGGTAAAGCCAAAGGCTCGCAGGACAAGCAGGGCCAGGGGATGAACCATGAAGGCATGGACCATGGGTCCATGGAAGGTATGGACCACGACAAAATGATGGAATCGCATGGCAGCGACAAAGCTAAGGCAGGGAAAGATGGTCAATAGCCTTGGGCGGCCTTCGCTGCTGGCCCTGACTGTTTCAATCGGCATGCTGGGCGTAACGCCCAGCTTCGCCGCTGAAGAAATGGATCACTCGGGCATGGATCATTCGAAAATGGGGCACGGTTCCATGCAAATGGAAGCTGCTCCGTCCGAATCGATGCCGGCGATGGATCACAGCAAGATGGGGATGAGCAAACAGCAGAAACAGCCTGCCCCTGTTGATCACAGCCAGATGGGGCATGCTCAAAGCCAGAGCAAATCCAGCCCGGTGGACCATAGCAAGATGGACCACAGCAAAATGGGCCATGGAAACATGAAGGGCATGGATCACGGTTCAATGAAGGGCATGGACCATTCCCAGATGAATCATGGTTCAGCGACTTCTCCGACCACAACGAGCCGCACGCCGATTCCAGTGCTCACTGATGCCGACCGCGAGGCAGCCTTTCCGCCTTTGGGTGGCCACCAGGTGCACGACAGCGGAATCAACAGCTTCTTCCTGTTGGACCAGCTCGAATACCAGAACGCCGATGAGGGCAGCACCCTGGCTTGGGATGCATCTGGCTGGGTAGGTGGCGACATCAATCGACTCTGGGTTCGCTCGGAAGGCGAGCGCACCAACGGGGTAACCGAAGACGCTGAGCTGCAACTGCTATACGGGCGCTCGGTCAGTCCTTGGTGGGACGTGGTCGCCGGGGTCCGTCAGGATTTCAAACCGGAATCACCGCAGACCTGGGCAGCCTTTGGTATTCAGGGCATGGCCTTGTATGACTTCGAGGCCGAAGCTACGGCGTTCATTGGCGAAAACGGCCAGACTGCTGCGCGTCTTGAAGGCGAATACGACATCCTGCTGACCAATCGCTTGATTTTGCAGCCCACGGCTGAGGCGAACTTCTATGGCAAGAACGATCCTGAGCGGGGTGTTGGCTCGGGTCTGGCCAATACCGAAGTCGGGCTGCGTCTACGGTATGAAATCGTCCGCCAGTTTGCCCCGTACATAGGCGTTACCTGGAGCCGCTCCTACGGCAACACCGCTGACTTCATCCGAGACGAGGGTGGAGATGTTAATGAGGCACGCTTCGTTGCCGGTATCAGGATGTGGTTCTGAGAATTCCAACATGAAAAGAACAATTACAACGCTGCTTGTGGCCGGTGCTGTCGGAAGTGCTGCGGTATTGGGCACCGCGTATTTCGGCTTGGTGAATGTCGGCGCCGATGATCCTCACTTCCCGGCTGTCCATTCGTTTCTCGCCATGGCTCGCGACAGGTCGATTGAGGTTCGAGCGCGAGACATTGAAGTGCCTGACCTGAAGGACGCTGCGTTGATCAAGGCAGGCGCAGGCAACTACAACGCCATGTGCATTGGGTGCCACCTCGCCCCTGGCGTTGGGAAGACAGAACTTAGCCAAGCGCTATACCCGTCGCCACCTGACCTCACCAAGGTGGGTGTCGGAGGCGATCCGGCTGCCGCATTCTGGACGATCAAGCACGGTATCAAAGCCACCGGCATGCCCGCTTGGGGCAAGAGCATGGGTGATGAGTACATCTGGGGAATCGTCGCGTTCCTGGATCAACTTCCCCAAATGAATCCCGAGCAGTACATGGCTTTGGTGGCCACGAGCGGTGGCCACCAGCACGGCGGCGGTGAAAGCGATATGCATAACCATGAGGGCCAGCACGGCGGGAGCGGTCATGCCGAGCATGGCGATCACGACGAAGCGGCAGACGACGATCATGCCCAGGCAGCTCACGACCATGGAGCTGCACCCGCAGGCGCCGCCCAAGCCGCAGATCATCACGGCGACCACAATGCGGCCGAAGCCCATTCGGACGCCCACCCGAAACCGTCGACAAAGACGCATGTTCACAAAGACGGTAAGGAGCACACTCATGCCAACTAACCGGATACTCGTTCGTCTAGCCGCTATCGCTGGGCTGCTGGTCACCTCGGCGACCTACGCTGCCGAGCCTTTGTCCATCGACGTTCACCGAGACGCGAACTGCGGTTGCTGCAAGAAATGGATCACGTACCTGGAAGCCAATGGTTTCAAAGTGACCGACCATGTTGAGACGGACATGAGGGCAGTGAAACAGAAGCTGGGCGTAGCGCCACGGTTAGCGTCCTGCCACACAGCCGTGATTGACGGAAAGTTTGTTGAAGGTCACGTGCCAGCTGAGCAGATTCGAGAACTCAAGGAGCGGAACGATCTGGAAGGGATCGCCGTGCCAGGAATGCCAGCTGGATCCCCAGGCATGGAGGTTGATGGCGTAAGCCATGCTTACCAAGTCATTGGGTTAACCAAAAGCGGCGAGGACCTAGTAGTCGCCAGCTATCCAGCCAAATAACGCACCGACCACAAGGACGGCAGTAGGCTGACTGCCGTCCCATATTTCCCCGCTCGAAAGCGTCATCAGCTCAACACGACGGCACAGAGGGCCTGCAAAGCGTACCTAATCAGATTCACGGCGCTCGCGGACTGGCTTGAGTACGATATCGCCGTTGATAAGCTCGATGGAGAGCCTGTCGCCCGTCGTGATCCCTAGCTCGCGCAGAATGTCGTCGGGTAATTCCACAATCACATCGCCGGAGCCGTCGCCGGGATCAAGGCACTTAACCGTGGTGCGCGCTGATTCAGTCATTGGTCTCTCCTGCCTGAGCTACCAATCCTCATCGTACTCCACCAGTCATGAAAGCCGGTAACCAGGCGATCGCCGGAATTGACGCTTCAACCCGGCTTTTTATCAGTGTAACTCCTGCCCGCTTGATCAGTGCTCAGTTCTGGCCCCGGCAACCGATACCAGCGGTCCGGTACTCAAGGATTTTCAGGTCTCCATTGGAATCCTCGTAGTTCATCTGTGCTGGCATCACGTCACAGCTCGCCTTGGTCGATGTCATGCTGATTACCCTCGCCACGTCGAGCCGCATCCCGTAGCGATAATGGATCACCTCCGGTGGCTTCTTATCATTGGCGGCTGCATAAGCTCGCATAGCTTGCTCATTGGCCTGAATCATCTTCCCGTATAGACGGTCGGATCCTCCTTCGGCGATCGCGGCTGAGGAGGCCACAATGGCCAGGATGGCGGTGATGTTTCTAACGACTTTCATTTCAATCACTCCAAGAGACATGATTGAAGCTTAAGACTCTGCAGCTGTCATACACGTGAGCCGTGGATTACATCTGAGTAAGCTCGAGGAGAGCGAGATGCTGCATTGCAAGATGGTTTTTCACTAGGGTTGTCCAGCCTAGACTGCGAGCCGGCGGCGACTGAAAGCAGGGGAAAGCGGTATTGTTACTTAGTTTTTTAGCAAAACGTGGACCCGAAAAAACCAGCGCCGACGCCTCTGTTACCTTGTTATTTTCGCAAATTTCCGTCGACAGATTCGTCTCAGGTCAGCAAAAGGCAGTGGGTTTTGTTACTAGCTTATTTAGGAAACAACACCGGCATACTGTCCTGCTCCTGAGCAGGGCTAGCCGTGAAACATGGCAGGTGATCATCGGATCAACCCGCAGCTAAGACCCCCGTATCACGGGGTTTTTTTTATCGATGATGTTTATACGGTTGTGCTTCAGGGTTGGATGCGGCTGAACCCTTCACGTAACAACCCCTAAGGCCTATCTCGAATCTGGGTGCGTTGAACATTGGGCGGTTGGAATTGAGTT
>Ga0308168_1000401_pt1 | contig 55311 bp, 38 predicted proteins | sample PhyCR2_FD_202133 | JGI IMG/M metagenome (GOLD analysis project Ga0308168, IMG submission 202133) | Phyllosphere microbial communities from UC Gill Tract Community Farm, Albany, California, United States - DLSLRC.R2 | ecosystem: Host-associated > Plants > Phyllosphere > Unclassified | place: USA...
ATGCTCCCCAGCGTATTGATATTTGTTGCAGGGTAATTAGCAATTCCCGGGCCAGCGGCAGCGCTTATTAAGGAGCGATACGCTCAACACAATGAAAAATAAGACTAATTATTTTTTACGCTCGACTCACAGGCTATGCATGCAACACGTCTTATGCACCGATGTTGTGCTCTTTAGGGTGTTTTTGTGCACAGATTGAGCGGCTAATGCGTTTTTAATGACGGATGTGAACCATAAAGGTGCAGGGTGATGTTTGGCTCTGCGCATTCTTACTGAATAACTCTTCTAAGAACGCGGTTTTTCCGTTAATTCAAATGACTTATCCCAAATTCTAAAATATATAAGTAACCCATTTGTATTATTAATTAGCTGAACCTTTAACAGTAAGTCATTTTAACTTATCCAGACAGAAGCGTTTTCGTGTGAATAATAAAAAACGGATACATTCCTGCTTGATTTTCATTTTATTGAATGGATAATGCACGAAAATTACATTGTGTTACATGCCATTTAAAATGGACTTACATTAGCATGACTTTATTTTTGCGTTTCTTTCAGCAGGGATTTGCTACATCTTTACTTATGAGTGCGGCAATTACCGCTACACCCATCGCCTTCGCGGCAGCACTCCCTGATAACGATACCCGTACGGGCGCAACGCTGGATGCCCAGGAGCAACTGCGCCAGCAGGCGCGAGAGCGTGCACTCCAGCAGCAAAATGCGCCGGACAGTGATGTCCGTCTGGCACGCCCCGATGCGGTGACCCCTGACTATCCTGTCGACGAAAAACCCTGCTTCATGATCCACTCCCTGCGTCTGGAGGGCGATCTCGCACCCCGTTTTCAGTGGGCGCTGGACGCGGCAGAGGGGGCCAAAGGCCGTTGTCTGGGCGGGCAGGGCATTATGCTGGTGATCAACAAGGTGCAGAATGCCATCCTGGCAAAAGGCTTTGTCACCACCCGGGTGATGGCCCAGGAACAGGACCTGACCCAGGGTGTGCTGACATTGACGCTCCAGCCCGGACGCATCGGTCGCGTGCAGTTTGAAGAGTCGGTCTCATGGCGTGCACGTATGTGGAATGCTGTACCGGCATCCTCAGGAGATGTGCTGAATCTGCGCGATATTGAGCAGGGGTTGGAAAACTTCCGGCGGGTGCCCAGCGCCACGGCCGATATCAGCATCCTGCCCGGTGAGCAGGATGGCACCAGCGACCTGCGGGTGAACTGGAAAGAGGGCCGCCCGGTTCGCCTCAGCCTGGGGCTGGACGACAGCGGTTCAAAAAGCACCGGGCGCTACCTCGGTTCCGCCACGCTGGCGGTGGATGCACCTTTTGCGCAAAACGACCTGTTTTATGCCAACATCGGCAAAGATCTGTTTCAACACGGCCCCTTTGGCAACCGCTCGCATACGCTGAACTACTCGGTGCCTGTGGGCTACTGGGGGCTGGCCGCCAACTACAACAATTACACCTACCACCAGAACATCGCCAACGCCAACGAGGTGTTGAGCTACAGCGGCAAGAGCGACAACGTACAGTTGACGCTCTCGCGCCTGCTGTTCCGCAATCAGTTGCATAAAACCACGCTCAATATGCGCCTCTGGCGCAGAAACTCCTCTAACGCAGTGGAGGACGTCGAGATCGAACAGCAGCGCCGCCGTACGGCGGGTTGGGAGTTGGGGCTGAATCAGCGCAGTTATCTTGGCAACGCCACGCTGGATGCCAACCTCAACTGGCGGCGTGGCACCGGCGCTTTCAATGCGCTGCGGGCACCCGAAGAGGATACCCAGAGCGGCAGCGCCCGTACCGGCATTGCCATGGCCGATATCAGCCTGAACCAACCCTTTACCCTGGGCAGCGAACCCTGGCGCTATGTCACCAGCGTACGCGGCCAGTGGAGCGCCAATCCGCTGACGCCACAGGATCGCATGGCCATCGCCGGGCGTTACTCGGTACGCGGTTTTGACGGTGAGCAGATCCTGTCGGGTGAGAAAGGGGTGATATGGCGTAATGAGCTGGCGTGGAATGTGCTGTCACGCGGCCATGAGCTGTACGCCGCGCTGGACTACGGTCGGGTTGACGGCCCCGGTACCCGTTATCTGGCCGGGCACCAGCTGGCAGGGAGCGCCATCGGCGTGCGCGGTACTGTATTGAGCCACCTCAGCTACGACCTGTTTGCCGGGGTACCGCTGCAAAAACCCGAACAATTCCATACTTCAGGTGCGACGGCAGGTTTCAGCCTCAACCTGGACATTTAACGCGGCCTGCCGCCCTCGCTGCGGCTGCACTATGACGTGAACGGAAAGTGCTCTTTCAGGGACGACTTCTATGAACAAACATTGCTATCGCCTTATCTTCAGCCGCACTCACGGGGAGCTGCGCGTGGTGTCCGAACTGGCCCGCAGTTGCAGCAGTGAACCCGGCCAGAGCCGTGGCATCGGCGCGCCGCGTCTGTGGGTGACGGTACGTCGGGTGGTCTGGATGCTCGGCCTGTCACTGTTTGCCGCGCCGACGATCGCCGCCGGGATTGTTGCCGACGGCTCGGCACCTGCGGGCCAGCGCCCGCAGGTGATCGCCACGCAGAACGGACTGCCACAGGTGAACATCGCCGCGCCGAACCGCTCCGGGGTATCGCATAACCAGTACCGCCAGTTTGACGTTGATAAACGCGGGGCGATCCTCAATAACTCTGCGTCGATGACCTCGACCCAACTGGCGGGGATGATCCAGGGTAACCCGAATCTCAAGCTGAATTCAGCCCCGGCGCGGGTGATTCTTAACGAAGTGAACAGCAGCAACCCCAGCGAACTGCGCGGCTTCCTTGAAGTCGCAGGCGGGCGTGCACAGGTCATTGTCGCCAACCCGGCGGGGATCGTCTGCAATGGCTGCGGCACCATCAACGCCGGGCGCATGACGCTGACGACCGGTAAAACTCAGTTGAACGCCGACGGCAGCCTGGCGGGTTATCAGGTGGAGCGCGGCACCGTGCGTATTGAAGGCGGCGGGCTGAATGGCGATGCCCGGCATGATACGGAATACGTTGACGTGCTGGCGCGTGCAGTCGACGTGAATGCGGGCGTGTGGGCGAAACAGGGGCTCAACGTGGTCGCAGGCCGGAACCGCATCAGCGCAGACGCGAAAACGGTGAGTGCGCTGGCCACCGACGGCAAGGCGCCTGAACTGGCGATCGACATGGGACAGATGGGCGGCATGTACAGCGGTCATATTCGCATGATCGGGACGGAAGCGGGCGTCGGCGTGCGCAACCAGGGCGGGCACATTCAGGCTGAGAAAACGCTAACAGTGAGCAGCGAAGGTAAACTCACCTGGCAGCCTGGCAAACAGGAGGCGGTAACCGAAGCGGGCGGGGATATTCAGCTGGCGGCCCGGGACAGCATTGAACACCACGGCAAACTGCACAGCGGTGGCACGCTGTCCGTCGACAGCCGCGAAGGTGATGTGAAACAGTCCGGCACTCTGGCAGCGGCGGGCGACGTCACACTGAAAGCAAAACGCGGTATAACCAGCAGCGGCAACCTGCTGGCAGGCAGTGATGCGAACAGTGTCCTGACGCAGGATGCGGATCTTACGCTGACCAGCCAGGGCGATATCCAGGCCAGCGGCAAGCTGTTGAGCAAAAAGGACGTGAAGGTCAGCGGGCAACGGGTTGATCTCAGCCAGAGTACGCTGGCTGCCCGCCGTGCCGACATCCGTGCGCAGGCGGCAGGCGTAGCATTAAAAAATGCCAAAGTGGACAGCGCCGAGCTGATCGTTAATACCGCAGGGAGCGTTGCGGCGCAGCAGGCGCAGGTGAGCGCGGGCCGCTGGGATATTAACGCGGATACTCTCTCCGTACAGCGTGGCATCTGGTCGCAGACCGGGGAAGGGGAAAGCCGTTTTGCCCTTTCTGGCCAGCTGGATAATACCGATGGCAGCATTGAAGCCCGGCAGTTGAGCCTGACCAGCGCTACGCTGACCAACCAGAATGGACGGCTGGTGGCACTCAACGACACGGCGCAGCACTGGCAGGTCAGCGGTTTGCTGGATAACACCCATGGCGCTCTGGGTAGCAACGGTGATCTGACGCTGGCGATCGAGGGCGGCCTGGACAACCGCGGAGGCCTGATCTTCAGCGACCAGCAGCTTGATCTGACGGTGAACAACGCGCTGGACAATCAGGGCGGCACGGTGAGGAGCAGCGACGATCAGCGCATTGTGGCCAACCACATTAATAACCGCCAGGGGCTGTTCAGCAGCGGCGCAGGGCTGGAACTGACCGCGCAGCAGCTGGATAACCCGGACGGCACGCTGATCAGCTATGGCAAGGGTGTGTACCATGTTGCCACGTTGAATAATCAGCAGGGCAAGCTTCATAGCGGCGATGCACTGGCGATTGAGGCCAATGAGGTCAACAACCAGGGCGGCCAGCTGGTTGCAACGCGGGCGCTGGACGTGCATACGACGCAGTTGAATAATCAGGATCAGGGAAAAATCAGCAGCCAGCAGGCGCTGACCGTACAGGCGGATCGGTTGAATAACCGTGACGGCGGGCTGCTGCTGGGCACCACGGACACCGATGTGACGGCCCGTACGCTGGATAACCGCGCCGGGAGCGTACAGAGTGCAGGAACGCTCACCCTTTCACTGCTGGAGACGCTGGATAACCGCCAGGGACGCGTTGTGGCGAATCAGGCGCTGACGATCCAGGGCGGCAATCCGGGCGCACGCAGTGCCGGGGTTCCCGCGCTCGATCTGATCAATCAGGGCGGCGTGGTGCAAAGCGGCGCAACATTAAGCGTTCAGACCCACACTCTCAACAACCAGGGCGGTACGCTGCTCAGCCAGCAGGATCTGAATCTCGCGGTCCGCCAGGACTACACCCACCGTGCGGGCGATACCCTCAGCAGCAACGGCACTGTCACGCTTTCCGTGGCGGGCGTGCTGACTAACCTGACTGACTGGCTTCTGCCTGGCGGCCTGATCGTTAACAGCCAGGATTTCACGAATCAGGGATCGCTGGTCGGTAAAACGCTACACCTGACGACCGGCCTGCTGCTCAACCGTGGTCGGCTGGAAGCCGACAGCATGACGCTGAACGTGGATACGCTGGACAACCCCGCGACCCTGATTGGCGATAACATCATCGTGCGTGGCCGGGTGATCGACAACCACGGCAATGCCGCGGTGATCGCAGCCACCGACCGTCTGGATCTGCGTAGCGGGGAACGCCTGACGAACCGCGATGGCGGCCTGCTCTACAGCAGCGGCAGCCTCTTGCTGGGCAGTGATGATCTGATTGAAAACCGCGCCAGCAGCATCGAAGCGGACGGTGATGTGACGGTGGAGGCCAAACGCCTGAACAACCTGCGCGAAGGGCTGAATATCGCCCGTAATGCGGCCAGCAGTGACTACAGCTGGCACCGTTACAACTACTATTGGCGTTCTTATGGCGAAGATGTGAATACCAATAAAAGCACAGTCGCCTCCACTACCCAGCGGCTAACGTTTCAGAATAATGAAGCAGCGCAAAGCAACCGTTACGGCACCCTGCTGGCTATTGATGCTGGCACTAAACGTGCTCAGGTACGGGTGAAGAACAACCAGGGGATATTAATTGACCTGTGGGTGAATTATCTGGCTCTGAAACCTGCCAGTGACGGCAATTATGATCTCACGTTTTATGAAATGCGAGGCTGGAATCATGACGTGGTACCAACACCTTACCAGCATAGTTTCAGACGTGAACATGATATTGGCGAGCTCGTTCAATGGGATCCAAATCGTTTTATTGATATCGACACTGCTCCTTATGTTTCTGATTACAGTAACTTACGGGAGCGCTCGGTTACCGGCACGGTCACCCGTGACAAACTGGTGTCTGCGGGTGTCGGTGCACATATCCTGGCGGGCGGCAATATGGTGCTGCGCGTGGCCGGGCAGCTGCTTAATGATGCCAGCACCCTCAGCGCGAACGGGGATCTGAATATTGCGGGCGCGAAAAATATCGTTAATAAAGGCTATTCGGTTAACGAACGCCGCCAGGAACATATCGTCGATCACTACGACAGAGCTGAAAGTCACTGGTACCCCACCTTCAATCGTGATGAGACCACTGCGCTGACCACCATTGATGCCATCATGACGGGCAATGGCTCGGTGACGATCCAGGGCGCCAGCATTGAGAACGTCACAGTCAATCAGGCGCAAATCAGCAGCGTGGCGGCGGCGGAGAAAGCCGCGCAGGCCGGGCGCGAAGAGTGGGAACGTAACCCGCTGACGGCCAGTGAAGACGGCACGCAGCCGCTGACGCCGGGTGAACTGGCGCTGGCGAATAAACAGCAGCTTGATCGTGTGGCGACCTCCATTCCCAATAACGGTCTGTTCCGCCAGGATACGGCCAAAGGCAGCCCTTTCCTGGTGGTCACCGACGAGCGCTTTACCAGCCGCAGCAAGTTTATCAGCAGTGATTACCTGCTCGACCGGGTGGGATACGATCCGGCGCTGGTGATCAAGCGCCTGGGCGATGGCTTCTACGAGCAGCGTCTGGTGCGTGAGCAGATGCTGGCGCTGACCGGGCGGCCGTCGGCGAAGGGGGATGATGCCATGGCGCAGTATCAGAACCTGATGAACAACGGCAGCAAAGTGGCACAGGACTTCCACCTGGTGCCGGGCGTGGCGCTGACGCCGGCACAGATAGCCGCCTTACAACAGGACATCGTCTGGCTGGTGAGTGAAACGGTCGACAGCGCAGAAGGCCCGCAGACGGTCTGGGTGCCTAAAGTCTATCTGGCCAACAATACCGTTCGCCTGTCCGGTGACGGGGCGCTGATCGCCGGTGGCAACCTGCAACTCTCGGCCAACAGCCTCAGCAATGCCGGAAACCTGGTGGCTGACCAGGCGCTGAAGATTGATGCCGACCAGTTCCTGCACCAGGGCGGCGATATTCGTGCTGACAGTATTAACGTACAGGCTACTCACCTGACCTTAAGCACCAACCTTCAGGATGCCCTGCGCCAGGCCTCAATGAGTGCCAGTGACATCAGCCTGAGCGGCACCGATGTGAAGCTACAAGGGGCGAAACTGGATGCCACGCAGAACCTCAGCCTGAGTGCGCAAAACAGCCTGGAGATTGGCGCGGCCCGCAGCAGCCACACCGCCAGTCTTGAGGTGATTTCCGGGGCGATGGGCAACCGGACGCGCGCCGGCTGGGAAGAAGCCGGCTCGCGTAAGGCACAGGTGAGCGGTGAATGGCAGCAGGCGCTGGGCAGTTCACTGAATGCCGGTGGCAACCTCAACCTGAATGCCGGGCAGGACTTGACTCTGCAGGGCAGCCAGGTGAAAGCGGGCGGCACCACCCAACTGCAGGCGGGCGGTGAGATAAAACTGCTGGCAGAAACGACCACCAACACCACACATCTGACTGCCGACAGCAGAACTTCGTCAGTCAGTAACACCCGTCAGGAAGATCGTCTGTTGCTCAGTACCCTGAGCGGTGATCAGGGCGTCACGCTGGTGGCCGGTAAAAACCTGCGGGTGGAAGGCGCGCAGGTGGACAGCGAGAAAGGCAGCATCGGCGTGAGCGCGCAGGACGTGATCATCAAAGAAGCGCGCCAGGTTGTCATCGACCAGGACAGCGAAAAGAAACGCGAGGGTAAAACCAAAAGCCAGCGTGAGATGGAGACGGTGCGCGACAGCGGCATCGGCAGCACCTTCAGCGGCGAGAAAGGCGTAACGGTGATCGCCCGTGAAAATGATATTACGCTGGCGGGCAGTACCCTGCACAGCGAGGATGGCGCGATTGCGCTGCAGGCGAAACGGGACGTGGTGATTAACAGCGCCACCGATCGCGAATCGCAGTTCTCCGAAGAGCGCAGCGAGAAAAAAGGCTTCCTGTCAAAAAGCAGCAGCCACACGGTAAAAGACGATCGCTCCACCCTTGAACAGGGCTCGCTGCTCAGCGGGGAAAGCGTCAGCATCACTGCCGGACGCGACCTGGCGGTAGTGGGATCGGCCATCGCTGCTGATAATGATGTCACCCTCGCCGCGGGCAACAATGTGGATATCGTCGCGGCCACCGAGACACAGTCGCATTATCTGCTGGAAGAGAAGAAAAAGAGCGGCCTGATGAGCAGCGGCGGCATCGGCTTTACCGTCGGAAGCCAGTCAACGCGCCATGAGATTGACGAGAACGGCACCACGCAGAGCCAGAGCGTCAGCACCGTGGGCAGCAGCCAGGGCAATGTCAGCATCACCGCAGGCAACCGGGCGCATATCGGCGGTGCCGATGTGGTGGCGGGCAAAGATATTGCCATCACCGGCGACAGCGTGCAGATAGATCCGGGCTACGATAAACGCACCAGTACCGAAACCTTCGAATCGAAGCAGAGCGGCTTTACCCTGGCCCTCTCCGGGGCGGTGGGCAGCGCGCTGAATACCGCGGTCAGCACCGCGCAGCAGGCAAGGAAAGAGGGCGACGGACGCCTGCAGGCACTCCAGGGAACGAAAGCGGTGCTGTCTGGGGTGCAGGGGGGGCAGGCCTACAGCCTGGCCGAAGCGGGTGGCTCCGAAGGCAGCGTGGTGGGGGTTAACCTCTCTTACGGCAGCCAGTCGTCGAAAAGCGAGACGACCACGAAAAGCAGCCAGTCGCAGGGCAGCAGCCTGACGGCGGGCGACAACCTGACCGTCACCGCCACCGGCAAAGGCAAAGGGCCGGACAGCGGCGATATCAGCATCGCGGGCAGCCAGCTACAGGCCGGAAAGGACGTAAGCCTGAACGCAGCGCGTGACGTTAACCTGGTCTCGGCGGAGAACACGCAGAGTCTGGACGGGAAGAACGAGAGCCACGGTGCGTCGGTCGGCGTCGGGATAAACTTTGGTCAGGGTGCCAACGGGCTGTCGCTCAACGCCAGCGTCAACAAGGGGCGCGGCAGCGAGACGGGCAACGGGGCCACGCACAGCGAAACCACGGTGAACGCGGGTAACAACCTGAGCATCACCAGCGGGCGGGACGCCACGCTGCACGGTGCCCAGGTGAGCGGCGAGAAGGTGGTGATGGACGTGGGGCGTGACCTGACGCTGAGCAGCCAGCAGGATGAAGACTATTACGACTCGAAGCAGCAGAGCGTGAGCGCCGGGGGCAGCATCAGCTTCAGCGGGGGCAGCGGGTCGGTTAACGCCAGCCGGGATAAGATGCACAGCAGCTGGCAGTCGGTGCAGGAGCAGACCGGGGTGTTTGCGGGCAGCGGCGGCTATGATATCACCGTGGGTAAACATACCCAGCTGGACGGCGCGGTTATCGGCTCGACGGCCACGGCGGATAAGAACAGGCTGGATACCGGCACGCTGGGCTTCAGCAACATTGAGAACAGGGCTGAGTACCAGGTTGAGCACCAGAGCGTGGGCATCAGCTCGGGCGGTAGCGTGGCCGGTCAGTTTGTGGGGAACATGGCCAACGGCCTGCTGGCGGGAATGAACGGCAGCGGGAGCGACAGTTCGACGACGAAGGCGGCGGTGAGCGAGGGCACGATAGTTATCCGTGACACGGCGACCCAGCGGCAGGACGTGGAGGGGCTGAGCCGCGACGTGGAGCACGCGAACCAGACGCTGAGCCCGATATTTGACAAGGAGAAGGAGCAGCGGCGTCTGAAGGAGGCGCAGCTGATAGGAGAAATCGGGAGCCAGGCGGCGGACATCGCGCGGACGCAGGGGCAGATAGAGGCGACCCGTGCGGCAAACGATAAGATGAAGAGCGTGACGCCGGAGCAGCTTCAGGCAGCCCGTAAAGCGTGGTCAAAGGCGAATCCGGGGAAAGAGCCGACGGATAAGCAGATAAACGAGCAGGCTTACCAGACGTTCTATGATAAGGCGTTTGCCGCGTCTGATTTCGGGACGGGCGGCAAGGTGCAGCGTGCCATTCAGGCGGCGACGGCGGCGGTGCAGGGCCTGGCGGGGGGAGACCTGGCGAAGGCGTTTGCAGGGGGTTCCGCACCTTATATTGCGAACATTATCGGCAACAGCGGGCTGGACAGTGCGGGTAAGGTGCTGGCGCATGCGGCGGTGAATGCAGCGCTGGCAGCGGCGCAGGGTAACAGCGCGCTGGTAGGTGCCACAGGTGCGGCCACGGCGGAGCTGGCCGGGATAGTGGCGGTCAATGCGTACGGTAAGCCGGTGAGCGAACTGAGTGAAACGGAGAAGCAGACGGTGAGCGCGCTGGCGACGCTGGCGGCGGGCCTGGCAGGCGGCCTTGCGGGAGACGGCACGGCGGATGCGGTAGCGGGGGCGCAGGCGGGCAAGACGACGGTGGAGAATAATGCGCTGAGTCCGGGAGACTTCGGAAAAGGCTTTGCGGATAACGCCCAGGCACAAACTACTCTGGGTATAACAATGCTGCAGAATGGTTCTTCTCCTGATGATATTGCTGCTGCGTTAGCGAAAGCAACCGAAGGTAATCTGCCTGACGGCCAGAATGCAGCTAAAGGGTTAATGGTTGCATGGGCGGAGTTCTTTGGTGTTCCTGTTACGGCATTGATGGCAGACGGGCCCATGACGGTTGAGAGAGCTGCCGAAATTGTTTCGAGTGGTGTGCCCACTAGTGAAGCAAAATTAATACAATATACAGTGGCGAAGGCTTTTTTAGCTGTAGCAAAAAGTCAACCTGAAGGAACAACTCTCGTTAGTACACCTGACGGTATTAGCTTCAGGATTGATCAACCGAAGCATCTATCAACAGCTGATGGATTTACACAAAAAGCAGGTATTTCCGGTGGGCATAATGCTGATTCATTTTATGATGCTGCAAAAAAATATAATGTAAAAATTGTGAGTGAGAAACCTACAAATGTTAAAGGTATCAGTGAAGTAGAGTATTTAGTGCCGACGAAAGATCGCGCTGGTAATCTGACTGGAGGGTATAAGCCCAACCCAGAAAAGAAAACAATTTATGATCCAAAAATATTTACAGATAAAAAGATGTTAGATCTTGGTCAGCAGGCCGCCATGGTGGGTTATGAAGATGCAATAGCTAAAGGGCAGCAAGCATATGATGCAACAGCGGGCGGAGTAAACTTTAGAGTCTATCTTGATAAAAAAACAGGTAGAGTAACTAACTTTCATCCGAAATAGGATTTTAAAAATGAAGTTTTTATTTGATTTGCCTTATGAGAAATCCGATCCCTATTTAGCCATAAAAAGCTACTTTGATCTTATGTATAATGATGGTATTTTTTTAAATGCAGTCGAAAGTATACTGAAAAATAACTCGTTTATGAGGGATGGGGTTTATTGCTTTTTTCCGGATTTAGATAGTTATGATGAAAGTGAACATTTTGAAGGGGTTGAGTTTGCGGTTGGTTATCCACCATCTGAGGCGGAATCTATAATTGTGAGTGAAGATATTTGCTATCAGTATGTTCGGATAGCCTGTGAAAGGTATTTAAAACTTCATCCTGAAGATATAGAGAAAGTTAATATTTTATTGGGTAAAATCCCTGTTTGATAAAAAACCCGGCCATCGAGCCGGGATTTTACTTTATCACCCGTCAGTTAGACCTTAGCTGCCCGCTTCTGCGGCCCCGTGATCACCTGAATAAACTCGGCGATCTGCTGCTGCTTGCGGGCAGACAGCTTTTTACAGGTCTGGCGCAGGGTGGTGACTACTTCCGATTCCTCCGGCTCACGACAGCCAGTCGCAGAGCCTCGACGGGAAGAACGAGAGCCAAGGCGCCTCGGTCGGCGTCGGGATAAACTTTGGTCAGGGTGCCAACGCGCTGTCGCTCAACGCCAGCGTCAATAAGGGGCGCGGCAGCGAGACGGGCAACGGGGCCACGCACAGTGAAACCAAGGTGAACGCGGGTAACAACCTGAGCATCACCAGCGGGCGGGACGCCACGCTGCACGGTGCCCAGGTGAGCGGCGAGAAGGTGGTGGTTAACCCACCAAAGCAGCAGTGAAAAACCGCTGTATCGACAAAGTAAACATACGAAGGAAATTCAGAGAAGGACTAAAATCAGTTATTCTCTGACTCCGCTTCCTCACCTTCTTTCTCTTCCCCGCCGCCCGAAATAAAGTCAGACAGCTTCATCTCACCCAGCTCATTCATTTTTTTCTTCGCCTCTTCTAATGGCTGCGCAGCGTTTAGTTCCGCCACTTTTGCATCGGCCAGATCCGTTGCCTGTTTACGGGTTTCATCCCACTGCGTTTGTGCCGATTCCACCAGGCTGCTTGTGCGTTTGTCGGCTTCTTCTTTAATATTTTCTTTGGTTGCATCATCACAGGCTGAAATTAAGGTGATCATGGCGGTTAATGCGAGAATGCCAAATTTGTTCATAGAAATAACCCTTATTAAACCGACGTCGCTTGCGACGGAGAAAAAACAGTAATGGCATGTGCCTTGATGGCAAACCGGGCAGGCGTCTGCCCAATCAGTTCACCGTCGGCGTTAATATCATGAGGACGCCGCGTACTCAGCGTCATGGCGGTGGTGGATAGCGTACGCACTTTACGCCAGCGCCCGTGTGTGCCGCGCCGCAGCGCGGGCAGCAGGGCGATCATCTCCCACCAGTGCGCCACTTCCAGGCTGTAAACATCCAGGCGACCATCGTCGGGTGCCGCACTCTGTTCCACCGTCATGCCGCCGCCGTAAAAGCGGCCGTTACCCACGGAAACCTGCACGGTTTTGACCTTCTCGGTGATGCCGTCATGCTCCAGCGTGGCGCTGAACGGGCGGCTCTGTTTCAGCAGTTTAAAGGCCGCCAGCGCGTAGCCAAAAGTCCCCCAGCGCTTCTTCGATTCAGCGGTCAAATGGTGGGCCAGCGTGGCGGAAAACCCGATGCTGGAGACGTTAAAAAACAAATGTCCGTTCACTTCACCCAGGTCGATAGGGCGCTGGTGCCCGGCGGCGATCACCTTCACGGCCTGAGCCAGATCGTTGGTGATGCCGATGGTGCGGGCGAAATCATTGGCGGTGCCGAGTGGCAACACACCCAGCGGCAGGCCGCTGCGCATCAGCCCTTTCGCGGCAGCGTTCAGGCTGCCATCGCCCCCACCAACGATCACCAAATCGATGCGGTCAGCGTAGTCGAGGATGATCTCGCTGCTGTCGCGACGGTCGCTGGCTTCAGGTTCAACCACCTGAATTCCCTCTGCGCTGAGCAGGGATAACACCTGCTGTTTATTGGCTTTGCCATTCCGGGAATGTTCATTAATCAGTAACAATGCGATCGGCTTTCCCTGAATATTATCATTATCATGGTTCATCATTATTTCTCAGGTCGTCAGAGCACAATTTCTGGAGGGTCGATGGAATCACAGCTGATTACGATGAGGCAACTCACATTTCTTAAGTTTACATTTATACATAAATAATGACGGCGCTCGTGAAATAAAACATAAAACAACGGGGGAAATAGCCGGAGATTGATGGCTGTAATAAAAGTGTCATATTCATTTTCTGTTTTAGCGGGTTATTTTGTTCTTCGTCGCTCTCTTCTGACCGCTTCTAATCATCAACGTTGATGAAATGCGGGCCTGTAATAACTTTTTCTTATGGCTGTTCGTCGTGGTTTTGCGCTTGTGTTCAGTGTTTTCGCTGCCTGGCGCCTTATTGGCCTCATTACCCTGTGTTTTGCAGGTCATAAGTTTTTTGTTGTACAGCGGAAAGCCGGTGATATAGTCGCTGAGACACAACATCATCTCTCTGATTACCCTAACAATAACAACATCAGGGTCAGACCATTACGCACAAGGAATTCGTCATGACAGCTTTTCACTCTCTGGAGTCGTTTCTCACCTCCGTTCAGCAGCGCGATCCGCACCAGCCTGAATACCTGCAAGCCGTACGCGAAGTATTCACCTCACTGTGGCCATTCCTGGAGCGTAACCCGCAATATCAGGAACAGAGCCTGCTGGAACGTCTGGTGGAACCGGAACGTGTGATCCAGTTCCGCGTGGCCTGGACGGATGACAAAGGTCAGGTACAGGTGAATCGCGCATGGCGCGTGCAGTTCAGTTCATCGATTGGCCCGTATAAAGGCGGGATGCGTTTCCATCCGTCAGTCAACCTGTCGATCCTGAAATTCCTTGGGTTTGAGCAGACGTTTAAAAATGCGCTGACCACGTTGCCGATGGGCGGCGGGAAAGGCGGCTCTGACTTCAATCCGAAAGGGAAAAGCAACGCGGAAGTGATGCGTTTCTGCCAGGCGCTGATGACCGAACTGTATCGTCACCTTGGTCCGGATACCGATGTGCCTGCGGGCGATATCGGCGTGGGTGGCCGTGAAGTGGCCTTTATGTCCGGGATGATGAAGAAGCTGTCAAACAACACGGCCTGCGTGTTTACCGGTAAAGGCCTGTCGTTTGGCGGCAGCCTGATCCGCCCGGAAGCCACCGGCTACGGTCTGGTGTACTTCACCGATGCGATGTTAAAACGTCATGGTCTGGGCTTTGAAGGCAGCACGGTCTCGGTGTCCGGTGCGGGCAACGTGGCGCAGTACGCCATTGAAAAAGCGATGGAGCTGGGCGCTCGCGTGCTGACGGCGTCTGACTCTCGCGGCACGGTAGTGGATGAAGCCGGGTTTACCCCTGAGAAGCTGGCACATCTGGCTGAAATCAAAAACGTGCGTTACGGCAGCGTGGAAGACTATGCGCGCGAACGTCAGCTGGTTTACCTCGCCGGGCAGCAGCCGTGGAGCGTACCGGTAGATATCGCCTTACCTTGTGCTACACAGAACGAGCTGGATCTGCCTGCGGCGCGTCAGCTGATTGCTAATGGCGTGAAAGCCGTGGCCGAAGGCGCCAATATGCCGACCACGATCCAGGCGACCGATGCGTTCCTGGATGCGGGTGTGTTGTTTGCCCCGGGGAAAGCGGCGAATGCCGGCGGTGTGGCAACTTCCGGTCTGGAGATGGCACAGAACGCAGCGCGTCTGAGCTGGAAAGCCGAGAAGGTGGACATTCGTCTGCAACATATCATGCTGGATATCCATCACGCCTGCGTTGAACACGGCGGGGAAGGGAAGCAGACCCACTACGTGCACGGCGCGAATATCGCCGGGTTTGTAAAAGTGGCCGATGCGATGCTGGCACAGGGCGTGTTGTAACGTCCCGTCCCTGGTAGGGGTGACCCTTTTTTCGGTCGCCCCGAATCCTGCCCCTGCATAACCCTTATGCCAGTGCTGTCTGTTCCCGCCGTTGCTTCACCCGCCAGACCCACGCCAGCAAAATAAACCACAGTGGCATCGCACACAGCGCCATCAGCGTATCGCGGTCAAACACCATGACCACCAGTGAAAACAGAAAGAACAGCAGCGTGATCCAGCTCATCAGAACGCCTGCAGGCATCTTAAACGTCGACTGCTGGTGCAGTTCCGGGCAGCGTTTGCGGTACACCAGGTACGCCACCAGAATCATCCCCCAGGTATAAATCACCAGTATCGCTGCCAGCGTGGACACCACGGTGAACAGCGTCATCACGTTGGGCACCAGGAACAGCAGCAGCGTGCCGCTTAACATACAGAAGCAGGAGAACAGCAGGCTGCGAACCGGAATGCGCGTGGTGCGCGACAGAATGCGGAACTGCCAGTGGGCGTGCTGCTCCACTGACAGGCCGTACAGCATACGCGTGCTGGAATAGACGCCGCTGTTAGCGGAAGACATCGCCGACGTCAGCGCCACAAAGTTAATCACGGCCGCGGCGGCAGGCAGCCCGGCTTTAGCAAACAGCGTAACGAACGGGCTGGTATCCGGTGAGATATGCTGCCAGGAGGTGACGGCGATGATCACCACCATCGACAGCACATAGAAGATAATAATGCGCAGCGGGATTGCCCGGATGGCTTTCGGCAACACCTTCTCCGGCGACTTAGTTTCGGCACTCATGGTGCCCAACAGCTCAATGCCGGTATAAGAGAAAATCGCGATCTGAAAACCGGCAAAGAAGCCCACGATTCCGTGCGGCATAAACACCGCCGGGTCGCTGAGATTATGCAGTGAGGCGGTGACGCCATCCGGCGATGTCCAGCCGCTGCCAATCATCCAGATGCCGGTAACAATCAGCGCGATAATGGCGATCACCTTAATAATCGCAAACCAGAACTCGGCCTCGCCAAACATCTTCACCGACAGCAAATTAAACAGACACAGCAGCCCCAGGGTCAGCAGCGCCGGGATCCACGGCGACAGCTCGGGCAGCCAGAACTGCATATACCCGCCGCACACCACCACGTCGGCAATGCAGGTCACCACCCAGCTGAGCCAGTAAGACCAGCCAAGGAAGAAGCTGGCTTTCGGGCCGAGGTAGTCGGAAACAAAATCGGCAAATGAACGGTAATCCAGCCTGGTGAGCAGCAGCTCACCCATCGCGCGCATCACCATATACATAAAGAAGCCCACCACCACATAGGTGATCAGGATCGAGGTGCCGGAGACCGCGATGGTTTTGCCTGCCCCCATAAACAACCCGGTGCCAATTGCGCCGCCCAGCGAGATCAGCTGGATATGGCGCGAACTGAGGCCGCGATGCAGGTTTTGCTGTGTATCCATTTGGTCAGACATCGCATCCTCTCAACATTGATGAGTCGCAGGCAAAACCACCCCTTCCCCATAGTATTATCAGGGAGTTACGTTCTGATGGATTCGGAAAGTGGTCCACATGCTCGCGCTGCGTTGTAACAAAGTCAACACATCAAAGTCCGTAATTATTCACTTTTTGATCACATTCAAGTTTCTGAAAAACAGGGGAAAAGTTTTCTGTATGCATAAATAGTGCATAAGAATTGCATAGAATAGTTTTTCCTATTAGCCAGAAAAAAACTAACTATTTATTCATCAAAGGGCGCGAGGAAGGGGAGTAAAAAATTCTTCGTTGTGGACAAAATCGTTTTGTATGCTTTTGAGCGACGATATGGGGCGGACATCCCAGCATGACAGAATTTCACCCTTTCATGCTGGCCCAGACTCGGACCCCTCAGGTACAATCCCCGCTGCTAAAAAAATGCGCTATGGAGAGGCAGTCATAACATGCAACACACTCTGATCCTGCAACAACTGGGCGACCAGGTCGGCCCGGACAATCTGATCACCGACACTTATCAAAAAGCGTATTACTGCAAAGGCTTCCGCGTGGGCCAGGGTGATGCGCTGGCCGTTGTGCTGCCGGAAACGCTGCTACAACTGTGGCAGGTGCTCAAGGTGTGCCAGCAAAATGACATCATTATCCTGATGCAGGCCTCTAACACCGGGGTGACCGGTGGCTCCACGCCGCACGGTGATGACTATGACCGCCCGGTGGTGATTGTCAGCACCCGCAAAATCAAGGGTGTGCAGGTGATCGATAACGCACAGCAGATTATCGCGTTCCCCGGCAGCACGCTGAACGAGCTGGAAACCAGCCTGAAACCATGGAACAAAGAACCGCATTCCGTGATCGGTTCCTCCTGTATCGGCGCATCGGTGGTCGGTGGTATCTGTAATAACTCTGGGGGATCGCTGTTACAGCGCGGCCCGGCGTTTACCGAAAAATCCCTGTTTGCGCAGATTAGCGACGACGGGCAGCTGCATCTGATCAACCATCTGGGCATCGAACTGGGGAATACCCCGGAAGAGATGATCACCCGACTGGAAGCCGGGGAGTACACCACCGGCACCGCACCGGACTGGGAAGGAAAAATCTGGGCCGATGACTACGCGGCGGTGATCAAAGATGTTGATGCCACCACGCCGACGCGTTTTAACGGCAATCCGCACTATCTGCATGACAGCGCGGGCTGCGCCGGAAAAGTGATCGTCTTTGCCGTGCGCCTTGCCACCTTCGACGCCACCCCGCAGGAAGACACCTTCTATATTGGCACCAACGATGAGCAGGTGCTGCTCGACCTGCGTCGCTATCTGATTGAAAACTTGGAGACGCTGCCGATTCAGGCGGAGTATATCCACCGCAACGCCTTCCGGCTGACCCTGCGCTATGCGCGTCATATTTTTCTGTCGATTAAGCGCCTCGGGCCCGCAGCGTTGCCGGGGCTGATGGCAAAAAAAGCGCGCTGGGACGCACGGCTGAGAAAACTCCGGCTACTGCCGCATAACACCCTCGATCGGCTGATCCAGTGGGGTAACCGCATCACGCCTTCTACCGTGGCACCGCGTCTGCTTTCGTATCACCGCCGCTATGAACATCATCTGATGATCAAACTGGCCCATGACGAGGTTGCGGCGATGAGTCGCCTGCTGACCGCATTCTTCGCCACGCGCAATGGGGAATGGTTCCACTGTACTGAAGAGGAACAGAAGGATGCCTTCCTGGTGCGTTTTGGCGTGGGGGCCTGCACGGTGTTCTACTGCGACTATGCGGGCATCAATACCAACGACAGGCTGATTGCCTTTGATGTGGCGTTGCGCCGTAATGACGATCAGTGGCTGATTCGCCTGCCGCCAGAGTTGCAGGCGCAGGTACTGGAAGACTCCTGCTGTGGCCACTTCTTCTGTCTGGTCAATCACCAGGACTATATTCTGAAACCTGGCGTCGATGGCGCGCAGTTTAAAGCGGCGGTGTTGGCTTATCTGGATCAGCGCGGGGCAAAATACCCGGCTGAGCACAATATTGGTCACCTCTACCACGCCTCCGACGAGCATCAGCATCACTTCCATCAGCTCGACCCGACCAACACCTGCAACCCGGGCATTGGTAAAACCAGTAAGAAGAAGCACTGGGCATGATAATGCCGCTGGCGGCCTGCCAGTATGGCAGGCTGAGTGCAAACGTATCACTGCGATAAACAGTTACTAAAAAAGCAGGCAAAGTGTGGGGGAAGACGCTGGCTTAGCCGGATAAATTCAATACAATCACTGGCGCCCTGTCAGCGTACAGGTGGCAGAAATGAATAGCGGTGTTATCCGGGATGGTTTGCATGAAAAAGTGGTTGCTGATGCTGGTGGTGTCTTTCGTTGCTTTTCAGGCAGCGGCGGCAGCGCATAACGACGATCCCCAGAGCACCAGCCTGGCCTTTTACAGCTGGTATCTGGCGGCGCTGAACAAAGAAGAAAGCCCGATTGATGAACACGACCCGTTATTAAATGAGTATGTTACTGAGCGGCTGCTGAAAAAAATCAATCTGCTGATCAAAAGCCCGGACGGTATGGACGATGATTATTTCCTCCAGGATCAAGACTACAGCGACAGCTGGGTCAACAATGTCAGCGTCAGCCGATTTACGCTAAACGGTAACCGGGCCTCTGGCGATGTCACCCTCGGGCGTGACCCTGCTGACCAGCAGCATCTGCTGGTCACGCTGGTGCAGGATCACGATGGTTGGAAGATTGACGACGTTGAACAGGAAGCCCCTTCTGCCCCCTGACCCCACTCAGTGCAGGCGCATAAACTGCTCGTTGAGGCTCTCCATTAGCCCATAGCGGCGGCGATACTCCGCACGTTTTTTACTGGGGATCTCTTCCATCGTTTTCTGGCTGAACGCCAGCGGCAGTTGCCAGAGGCGACGGCAAAGTGGCACGCCATCCAGTGACTGCCAGAACTCATCATAGCTGGCGACAAACACGGCCTTCTTTTTAAAGCGGTAGCGCAGGCTGCGATACGTATGGCCGCGATCGCTGACGGCCTGAAGGGCGCTGATACCCATGCCCCGTGCCAGCAGTGATACTCCTTCCAGCAGGACACGTTTCGGGAATAACCCATAACAGGACTTGGTTGCCGAGCGGATCAGCTCATGGGGCGTATCGCTGTGCGCGCCCTGTATTCCCCCGATTAACAGCACCGGCAGGCTGTCACGTTCAACGATGACGAACGTCAGTATCGCCAGCAGCGTCCCATCGCCATGCAGCATCATATTCACTTCACCCTCACGCTCGCAGCGGCCATTACAGGTCAGCGTGAGCTGAAAATGCTCGCCCTCTTTGCCACTGAAGCTGGCCAGTGGGGTGGGGTGTGATGAGAGCATGGCATGGCGTAATGCCTGGGAAGGGAGCTGTTGCACAAAACGGTAGTGCTGGCTCAGTACCTGCACCCGCTGGCCCGCAGACAGACCGAGGTGCAGATAAGGCCGGTGGATCTTATTGGGCAAGGTCGGCTGCAGATGCAGTGCATCCTGCATCACGGGCAGGGTGGCAATCTGCTGCATGTGCTGGAGAGTGGCCAGAGGAAAGGCCAGTGAGCGCAGTAAAAATTTGGTCCGCCAGGCGGTACTGTGCCAGATCGGGCCTGGGAGCATTCTGCCGTTAAGCAGGTGCTGGAACAGCGATAACCCGTTCTCCGGGCGCGTAAGCGTCAACGTTTCTGACATGATGTGTGATCCGACCTGGTGTAAGAAAAACGTATTCAACCACGGCGATAATCAATGGTGAGTCAATGCCTGTGGGATGCTTCAGGCAACCATGCGGCCGTTTGGCTGGCGTTTAATCTTCAGGATTTGTAAGCATGCGTGGCATCAACCGCTAAAGGCGGCGTAGACTGGCTCGCGTACTCTGACGCTCTCTAATCAACAAGGAATAAGTCTGATGAAATTGTTCTATACCCCCGGTGCCTGCTCGCTCTCCCCGCATATCGCGCTCGAAGAAGTTGGGGCAACGTTCACGCTGGAAAAGGTTGATCTTAAAACGAAAAAGACCGAAAGCGGCGCTGACTTCACGACCATTAACAGCAAAGGCTACATTCCTGCACTGCTGCTGGATGATGGCAGCCTGCTGACAGAAGGTACGGTGATTGCGCAGTATGTGGCCGACCTGAAACCGGAAGCAGGCCTGATCCCGGCGGCGGGCACCGCAGAACGTTACAAAGTGCTTGAGTGGCTGAGCTTTATCTCAACGGAACTGCATAAGCCAATGGGTGCGTTGTTTAACCCGGCCCAGACCCCTGACTGGAAGCAGGCGACCGTGGCGACACTCAATAAACGCCTCGACTGGCTCTCTTCCGCACTGGCCGGGAAAACCTGGCTCCAGGGTGAGCAGTTCACCGTGGCAGATGGTTATCTGTTTACCGTGCTGGGCTGGAGCAAAGTGGTTGGCTTCTCGCTCGACAGCTGGCCTGAGCTGCAGGCGTTTGCAGGCCGCGTGGCAGCACGCCCTGCGGTACAGCGAGCACTGAAAGCCGAAGGCCTGATCTAAGGCGTCTGGATCGCTGCGGGTAAAGATCGTAAGCTGGCACCCTCATCATTTTCTTAACGGAGTCGGCTGTGGAAGGGGTTCCTGAGCAGTTCAGCTATGAGCAGGATCGTGCCAGCTTCCGCCATCTTTCCGGGCAGCAGGGCGTCGAACTGTATCGCGCCCATATCACCCGCTACGCGTTTGAACCTCACACGCATGAAGCGTTCGGCATCGGGACTATCGATCGGGGTGCCGAGCGTTTCCGTTATCGCGGGGTGCAGCATGTGGCGCCCGTCGACTCGCTGGTCTTGATGAATCCCGATGAGTTACACACGGGGGAATCCGCCACGGAGGGCGGATGGCAATACCGCATGATCTATATTGAACCTCAGCGCCTTGCTGCCTTAACCGGGGAAACGGGCTGGTGGTTTGAGCAGGCGGTCTGCCATGATCCGCAGCGCGCAGCACAGCTCTCAAGGTTGCTGGAAAACCTGTGGCAGGCCGACGATCCGCTGACGACGGATGGCCTGCTGCTCACGCTGTGCGATCTGTTACGTCCTCATGCCCGCATTGTGCGGCCCTTAGCGGCTGAACCCCGCCACCGTTTCGATCAGGTGCGCGACTATCTGCGTGCCCATTTCAGCGAACGTATTACCCTGGACACGCTGGCGGCGCTGGTGTCTCTCAGCCCTTACCATTTCCAACGGCAGTTCAAAGCGCACTATCATGTGACCCCGCACCAGATGCTGATGGCGTTCCGGTTGTATCAGGCCAGCCAGCTGCTGAGGGCCGGGCTGCCAGCGGCAGAGGTGGCCGCTGCTGTGGGGCTGACCGACCAGGCGCATCTGACGCGCAGCTTTGCCGGGCGCTATGGCATCACGCCGTCGCGCTATCAGAAACAGGTACGTGCCGCGTTGCGCTGATCGCAATTTGCTACAATCTCCTGACCTCCGTTTTTCCCATAATGGTGTTTTCTCTGTCTGGAGTAGACGATGTTATCGGGTATTTTATTTGCACTGAGCGCCGGGTTGATGTGGGGGCTGATTTTTGTCGGGCCGCTGCTGGTGCCTGAGTATCCTGGGACGCTGCAGTCGATGGGCCGCTATCTGGCCTTTGGTCTGATTGCGCTGCCGCTGGCCTGGCAGGATCGCCATCGTCTGGCGGCGTTGACCCGCCGTGACTGGCGGGAGGCTTTTAAACTGACGTTTGTCGGTAACCTGCTCTATTACGCCTGCCTGGCAACGGCGATCCAGCGTACCGGCGCACCGATATCGACCATGATTATCGGTACGTTGCCGGTGGTGATCTCGGTCAGTGCCAATCTGTTTTACGGCGGCGATGAAGGGCATCTGCGCTGGGGTAAGTTATTTCCGGCTCTGTTATTGATCGTCGTCGGGCTGGTGTGCGTGAATGTGGCGGAGCTGACGGGCGCCACGCATCCGGTGGACGTGTGGCGTTATGTGAGTGGGATGGCGCTGGCCTTTACGGCGGTGGTGTGCTGGACATGGTATCCGCTGCGCAATGCCCGCTGGCTACGCCAGCACGCGATTCGCCCTGCCACCTGGGCCACTGCGCAGGGGCTGGTGACGCTGCCGCTGGCGCTGGTCGGGTATTTGCTGGTCATGGGGCAACTGCATGTTAGCGATGTTTCGTTTGCGCTCCCGTTTGGCCCGCGCCCGGCGGTCTTTATTGCGCTGATGCTGGCGATTGCGCTGTTCTGCTCCTGGCTGGGGACGCTGTGCTGGAATGAAGCGAGCCAGCGCTTACCCACAGTCTTAGTGGGCCCGCTGATTGTGTTTGAAATCCTCGCCGGGCTGGCTTACACCTTCCTGTTGCGCCAGTCATGGCCGCCACTGCTGACGCTATGTGGCATCTTGTGCCTGATGGTGGGGGTCGTCAGTGCTATGCGTATCAAGCCAGAAGCGGTCGTAAAGCCATTGAAAATTCGCGGATAAAAACGCGGGCAGCCTGACTGACAGCGAGCATCTTCAGTCAGGCGCGGGTCAGGGCCCCGGCTGGCCCGACATTTCGTCATTTCATCGCAATAATGTGAGCAAGATCACCTTTTAACGCTCATCCTCCCTGCTTTATTTATCATCAACTCAGCGGATTGCCTGCCATAAGCAGGGATTGTTCGGCTATGAGAATTATCGCTAATCCACATATCGCCTTTTTTTGTACAGTAAACCCTCCCTACTCAATGTAAAAACCTCCATTTTTGAGACGACTTTTCCCAGATCAGACCAGTATTAACTCGAATGATGTGAATAAAAAATCGTCGATTATGACAGTGAGACGAAAGAGAAAGAGGCGCTAATGATAAGTTGAAGCGTCATTCAACGGTCACAGGGGGAGGGGTATTCTGATAAATGATAAATGAGTTTAATCTGTTTACCGTATGAACATCTGCGCTGCTTCTGACTTATTGCGCTTTGTGGCGCGCTGAGCGCGGGTATCGCAATCCAGCACTCTTCAGCTATTCATTAGTGATCGATGAGAATGAGAAGCCATTATAAAAAAGAGAATGATCACCGCGGCTAACGATTTTTGTCAATTCTTGAGGGGGATTTTTACAAAGGACGCATTAACTTAAGGCGCGTTTATCTTTGCCTGCAAAGATAAACGCGCATTGAAAGCCTTGATGCTATTGAGATTTTAGCTGGTGCCTGGATAAGTTACAGCCAAATAATAGAGCGGGATGACAATTAACTCATCAGTCAAATTCCGCGTCAAAAAATCGATCTGAACTTTTCAATAAGCGTTGAGAATATTTTATTTTGGTACTATTACACCTGACTTTGACCGCCGGTGAGCAATTACTGATTTTCAAGATTGTAGGGATAATGGTAAACACTGCGGCTGATATCCAGCAGACGACAGCTACGGCGCGTTCCAATGTCGAACGTATCCTGTAAGAAATTAACGGCTTGCCGTTTGTCATTCGTGGTGAAAAAGTTTTTCAGCACGCTTTGTAGCATCTCTTTGTCTGATGACAGCGACTGGAGCTCACGTTCCATATTGTGGACCTTCTCTTCTAATTCTTTGATTTTCCTTCCTTCTTCTGATGACAATCCGGCGTATTTCTTTTTCCAACTGTAGAAAGTTGCTTCAGAAATGCCCAGTTCGTCACAGATTTCTTTCACCTTGATACCATTTTCAGAAGCTTTAATGGCGCTGGTGATTTGCTCTTCGGTATATCGTGACTTTCTCATGAATGCTATTACCTTTCTTAACAATAATGGGATGAGAATGACTGCATTAATCAATGGATCTGTTTTGTACAGATATTAGCGCAGTGTTTCAAAGTACGCGATTGGAATGGCAAGCTTTAAGTTAAGGGATTATGAAGAAATAACATCATGGGATTTCTCCTATTTTATTTCAAAAGGGTTTTGATAGCTTTCGATATTGGTTTTTTTGATATAGATTCGTCTCATGCCAGTTCAAGGCCACGTTGTAATTAGGATAACTCCAACGGGAAAGGTAAAAAAAGTGTGCTAACTTTAATCCCGGTCAAAAGGATATGTGAATTAGATCACACTTAAAATAAGACCAGATTAAACCATAAATGCAGGCAGGATTGTCTGTTCAGGTTAAAAAACAGTCTCTTAAAAATAAAAGGCACAACGATGCCTGGACAATATTATTTTCTTTTTCTGCGTTCTCGCCAGGGGTCTACTGTGCGTTATTGAATCAGTTGTGGACACGGATGTGTTGGTTTGAGGTTTTAGCTGGTTGGAAACACAAAGGATGCTTCGATGAAATACAGTGTGATGTCTAATGCCGCCTGGATGATGTCCGAGAAAGTGGTGTCGGTCTTTGGTGTGATTTTTGTCACCTCTTATGTGGCTAAATCTTTCGGTCCGGTTATATTCGGGCAAATAGCATTTTCTGCCTCACTGTTTTCAATTATTCAGACTATTGCCATTTTTGGCACAGAAACAATTCTTTTTAAAAGCATCAGTAAAAGCACGCCAAAAGGAATGCGCCTGATGGCGGTGGCAAAATCATTGCGCCTGACATTATTACTGGCGCTGTCACTGCCCGTATTGCTCTACGTGTGGCTAACGATGCGCGAGAACTTTATTGTGTTTGCCATGGCATCATTTCTCTCCGCCATGTTTGTGACCCAGGATATTTTTAGCGTTTACAATAACGCCCGTCTTGAATCGCGAATGAATACGGTTGCGAATGCCACCGGCATGATATTGAGTTTTGCCATCAGTTTTACTGTTGCCTGGTGCAAGCTCAGCCCGCTGTGGTTGTCCCTGTCCATTGTCGCCGTCACGCTGGTACCCTACCTGATTAAGCGCAGTCGCTTTTATCAGACCAACACTATCAGCCCACCGCCGCGACATAAGCGTAAGAATTATCTGCGTTATTTACTGCATGCGGGGCTGCCGCTGGCGATTTCCAGCGTCTTTATCGCCGTTCAGGTGAAGACCGCACAGTTCTTTCTTATCGGGGTAAGTTCGGCCCAGGACCTTGGCCTGTTTACCGCAGCGAACACCATTTCCGCCTCATGGATTTTTATTCCGGTGGCGATCATTACATCCTGTTTCTCTGAAATTTTCAGGGAGCGTGCGGATGTGGCAGTAAAACTGGCTTCACGGCTTAATGGCTATGTTATGGCAGTTTCACTTTTGATGCTCTCCGTTGTCACGCTATTTGGTGACAGGATCATTAACAGCCTGTATGGGCAAGATTACACACAATCGGGAAACCTCATTACGTTGTTGTCGTTAGCAACCTGCTTTTCGGCAATGGGGACCGTAGCGTATCGCTACATGGTGAAAGAGGGTGGTTTCAATTACTTACTGGTGAAAGTGATTCTGCTGGTCGTTATTGGTCTGGCAACATCTTACTTCTTTATCCATTCCTGGGGATTAACAGGCGCAGCCTGGAGCGTGTTTATCACCGAACTCCTGTCCCTGACGATAATGAATTATTTCTTTAAGAATGGCGTCATTCTTAAAATACAGCTTTCCTCACTCAACTACAAAACCTACAGATGAGGTAAATCATGTTGAAGCTCAAAGCAGAGTTGAGAAAGGGTTTTGTTTACCTGCTCAAAAAAATGCCTTGGTCTTACCAGGATAAAATTTATTACTTTCAGAAATTTAAACGTATTCCCAATATCCGGGAACCTAAGTTATTCAATGAGAAGATTCTGTATCGTAAATATGTCACTGGTGACCATGTGCGCTATGCCAATTTGTCAGATAAATTACTGGTCAGGGAATATATTGCTGACACCATCGGCGAAGATTACCTGATTCCGCTGATTCATCAGACCGATGACCCGATTTCGTTACTGAGCTTGCCGAGCCTGAAAAACACGGTGATCAAACCTAATCACGGCTCAGGCATGGTGGAAATTGTGCTGGAAGAACCCGACTGCATCCAGAAACAGCTGCTGATCAAGCGCTGTGATGAGTGGCTGCATAAGGACTTCTCGCACCATGCGCGCGAGATCCACTACCGCTACATTAAGCCCTGCATTCTGGTTGAACAGTACGTTGGGGATGGCAAGTTTGCCGCCGTTGACTACAAGTTTCATATGTTCAATAAGAAAGATGGCAACTTCGAGTACGTATTGCAGGTGATTTACAACCGGGTGGGCAGTGCTGCGTTGTCAATGAGCTTCTACGTCAACAACCTGAAGCAGAGCTTTTATAAAATCCGGGATACCGGTTTTGATATCAGTGCAGACAGCGAGACGCTGGAACGTGCGCTGGAACTGAGTAAGAAGCTGGCAACGGATTTCGACTATGTGCGTGTTGACTGGTACATCCATGAAGGACACATCTACTTCGGTGAGCTGACGTTTACGCCAGGCGCAGGTATGGTGACCGGACTGGAAAATGGTCTGAATCAGATCATGGGGGATATGTGGTTGCAGGATCGTAAAACGGCAGTGTTGCCGGAAGTCAAAGCGTCCAGCGATGTCCCTTTGCCGACCTCGGCGGTGCTAAAAAAGATATAAAAAGTGACAAATAATCTTCTGCCCGGCGAGTCAGGTCAGCTCACCGGGCAGATGTCGCTTACGGCATCGGCCAGTCGGGAGGTGTGCGGCTCATCACTTCGACAAACACATCCTTGGTTATCGTCCAGAAGTTTTGCAGATTATCCATGCTCAACGTAATGCCCAGCAGCCCGGTGACAAACCAGCATGACATACCGATACCAATACCGGTAAATGCGAACGCCATCACGTTGCGGCTGGCTTTACGGCACTGCACGTTGAAGGTGCTGGCAAGGAACATCATCACTGCACTGAGCAGCTCCCATCTCATGAGAATAACGCTGGTGGTAATCGTAGCCATAGTGAAAACTCCGGGGTGATCGGTCCTGACAAACGGGATGCAACATCACCCGGAACGGAACGGGAGCTGCCAGGCTTGCTCCTTTCCGGTCTGACACTTTGGTCATGGAAGTGTGACGGCGGTCACATTATATCACCCGTTTTTCAAAACTGAACAAAATTCATACCTGGTATGGTAGTTTTTTTCGGTCAATCCAGGTGAGTTTACACTGACTCGCCGGTAGGGCAGGTGATAAATATATTATCGCTGACGTCAGAAAATACAGATTAATCCGTATGCAAAATATTATTTCCATGCCATGGAAATAATCTTGTTTCTGTCCTTTTGTGCCATTGAATATCTAATTTAACTTAAAGATAAGGTGATTCTAATTGCGTATTATTATGTTCCGTGATCGCTCGTTTTTTCTGTGTTTAATGAAAGGATTGTTAAGTTAAAATCGTTTTATATCATGTAGTTGATTCCATTTTTTCACTGTGATTTGTATTAATCTCAAGTCAGATTAAACGGTTTAAGATGAATCTTACGCTATTTGAAGTTGTACGGACTATCGATGATCTGTAGGATTTTGCCAAACATTTCTCCCTGTTTATTATTTCCCTGAATTAGTCCAGGGCGGGTTTTCTATTCCCGTAAATCATGCCAAAAAAATATCTTAACTAATAATGCCTCTGCAAGAAGCAGAAAATAATAAAGGAGCCTGCGTGTCGTCTATTGGTCACTCCTGGCTTTCGGGTCTTTCACATCAACCGCGATCGTGACGGGCAAGTTACCCGCGTGGATGCCGGGCGCGTTATCTGCTGAACGGCGGAGGGGGAGTAAGCATGAAGATCAGGCAAAACGAGGCGGTGAACGTGGCGCGTGAATTACCGACCATGCGCCAGTCATTTCAACGCATTCATCTGGTGATTATTGTGGTGTCGCTGCTGTTCAGCGGGTTATCACTTTCTGCACTGTCAATGTATGTGCTACGCAACTATGCGGAAAACAATATCCAGCTGGTTGCGGCCAGCGTCAGTTACAGCGCCCAGACAGCGGTGCTCCAGAACGATGCGGCAAGCGCAGAGAGTATTCTGCGTGAGATGGGGACGCGTACGGAGTTTGCGGTCGGGCGCGTTTATCGCGCTGACCAGCAGCTGCTGGCCCAATGGCAGGCACCGGGCGGCGAAGATCCCCACGGCGTCGGTGCCATCGTGGCTCGCTGGCTTTTCCCGAAGCCGGTCAGTGCCCCCGTGATGCATAACCATCAGGAGGTCGGCCGGGTGTGGATCAGCGGTGATGCCTCACGCGTGCTGCATTATCTGGGGCAGGCGCTGCTGTGGCTCGGTGGCAGTCTGTTGATTACCGCTATTCTGGCGATCTACCTGGCGCGGCGGATGCACGCCGGCATTTTACAGGGGCTGCAAAATATTGCCTCGGTCGCGCATGATGTGCGCAAACGGCGTGCTTTCTCCCTGCGCGTACCGTCTTCCTCGATTGCCGAGCTGGATAAACTGAGCGATGATTTCAACAGCCTGCTCGATGAGCTGGACCAGTGGCAGCGACATCTGAAAAGTGAGAATGACTCGCTGACACACCAGACGCTGCATGACGCGTTGACCGGGCTGCCCAATCGCAAAGCCTTTGAACAACAGCTGCAGAGGCTGCTGGACGACCCGCAAACCTGCCAGCAGGTCAGCGTGCTGTTTATCGACGGTGATCGTTTTAAGCAGGTGAATGACCGTTACGGTCACGCCGCCGGCGATCATGTGCTGATGGTCACAGCCCAGCGTCTGCGTGAGCGCCTGCGTAAAGGCGATCTGGTGGCACGCCTGGGCGGTGATGAGTTTGCTGTGGTGTTATCGACGGTCGAACGGGAGGAGCAGGTGGCTCAGGTAGCGCGCGATATTATTGAAGCCATGCAGCCGCCTATCGCGCTGCCGGAAGGTGCGCAGGTGGTGCAGTCGTTAAGCGTGGGTGTGGCGTTGGCAAAAAACCACCGCTCGCCGGAGGCACTGATTGCGCAGGCCGATGCGGCGATGTATCACATTAAGGAGCTGGGTGGCGGCTGGTACTTATCACCGTCTTACTGGGGGCAGGAAATACCCGGCTTGCCACCGCAGGTGGCGGTGGCAACGGGTCGTCATTAGCCGCGTTAGCTGCAAGTCGGGCAGGATTTTTCACTGACCCGCTGGCTGAAGTTGCTGGTGGCATAGTCGCTACAGTCGAATGCCCAGCTGCTGCGCTTCAGGGATGCATGGCGCATGGTGTGACGATAGGCGGTCGGTGTCTGTGAAAACTGGCGGCGAAACACGCGTGAAAACGTCTGCTGGGAGTCATAACCGTACTGCATGGCAATATCAAATACCGGACGTTGCGTCAGACGCAGCGCTTCGGCGGCCAGCGTCAGACGGCGTTCACGAATGTATCCGCCCAGCGTCTGTTTCGTCACGGAACGGAACATACGCTGCAAATGCCACTTCGAATAGCCTGATTTTGCCGCCACTTCATCAATCGACAGAGTCTTTTCCAGATTGTTGTCGATCCAGTCAGTCAGGGTGCTGATGATGTCGTCATGCATACACTTTTTCTCCCAGGTCTCTGCGTCAATAGGTCGCGATCTCAATGGAGGCTGAGTATAATTCCTCAAGTTAACTTGAGGTAAAGCGCTAAATGAAAAAAAGTATCAGTAATCCCAACAAGCGCGAGCTGACCCCCGGCGATGTGGCACAGCGTTGCGGTGTGGCGGTTTCGACGCTGCATTTCTATGAAAGCAAAGGATTAATCAGCAGTTTCCGCAACCCTGGCAACCAGCGGCGCTACACGCGTGACGTGCTGAGGCGTGTGGCGGTGATCAAGATTGCCCAGCGCATCGGCATCCCCCTGGCCACGATCAGCGACAGCCTGATGCAGTATTCCCCCGGCAAGCGCATGACGACAAAAGAATGGGCGGTGCTGTCGCAACAGTGGCGCGATGAACTGGACAGACGCATTGAAACGCTGACGCATCTGCGGGACGATCTGGACGGCTGCATCGGCTGTGGCTGTTTGTCGATGGAAGACTGCCCGCTGCGTAACCCGAACGACCGCCTGAGTGAGCAGGGCACCGGAGCGATACTGCTGGATGTGAAGAGCGTTTGACTATACTCAGGCTTTTAAGGAGCGAATATGATCACCGTACACCATCTGAATAATTCGCGATCGCAGCGCGTGCTGTGGTTGCTGGAAGAGTTGAACGTGCCGTATCAGATCAAACGTTATCAGCGTGAGGCGAGCATGCTGGCACCTGAGGCCCTGAAAAAAGTGCATCCCTTGGGTAAATCCCCGGTGATCACCGATGAAAATCGCGTGGTGGCGGAATCCGGTGCGATCCTGGAGTACCTGGAAGCGCAGTATGACGCAGAAGGTCTGCTGAAACTTTTTGATGAAGAAGAGGTGATCCAGTCGCGCTACTGGCTGCACTATGCGGAAGGCTCGCTGATGCCGCTGCTGGTGATGAAGCTGATCTTCAGCCGGATGGGCAAAGCCCCGGTCCCCTGGCTGTTACGTCCCATCGGCAGCGCCTTTGGTAAAGGGGTTCAGAAGGGCTACCTCGACCCGCAGATCACCACCCATCGTCAGTTCATCGAACAGCATCTTGCCCGGAATGAATGGTTTGCCGGTAGCCGCTTCAGCATTGCGGATGTGCAGATGAGTTTTCCGCTGCAAGCACTCACCGCACGCGGTGGCGCGGCCGACAGCCCGGCGATTCAGGCCTGGTTGCAGAAGGTGCAAAGCCGTGCGGCCTGGCAGCGCGCACTACAGCAGGGGGGTGAAGTTCGTCTCGACTGAATGCTTTTCTTTTCTTGAGTGACAAACGTTTCAACTCGCAACCGTCGGCAGGCCGTCATAAGAAAGCGCTATTAGAGTGCGCACGGCACTGCCGTTACCCTCATAAGCGTTGATAGCAGACGTGTGTGCAAATCAATAATTATGCAAATTTATGCGTGAAGAAGTGTTGAAAATGCACCATTAAACACAGGATAATCGTTTGCGCAGGAATACTCGTCATACTTCAAGCCGCAGATGCGTTGGCGTTGCCCGCCTGCGACGCGAATGATATCGAGTATCAGCACAGCAATTAGGCAGTTTTTTGCGTGGAATAGTAAACGTTTGCCTTTATCCGGTCTGCGCCTCGCCCTGAGGTTTTTGTACCGCGTATATTGCGCCAGGGATGCAAACGTCGACTACCGCTGGGATACAGGGGTACCACGCAGCGATAACTCATAAGAAATCTCAGGGGATTACGATGTCAGCTCCTTCTCAACCGGCCAGCGGCTCTTTAGACGCCTGGTTCAAAATTTCTGCGCGCGGCAGTAGCGTCCGTCAGGAAATCCTGGCCGGTCTTACGACCTTCCTGGCGATGGTCTATTCCGTGATTGTGGTGCCCTCGATGCTGGGCAAAGCGGGTTTCCCGCCAACGGCGGTCTTTGTCGCGACCTGCCTGGTGGCCGGTTTTGGTTCACTGCTGATGGGCTTGTGGGCCAATCTGCCGCTGGCTATTGGCTGTGCGATCTCGCTGACGGCATTCACTGCCTTTAGCCTTGTGCTGGGCCAGCAGATCAGCGTACCGGTTGCGCTGGGTGCGGTGTTCCTGATGGGCGTCCTGTTTACCCTGATCTCCGCAACCGGCATTCGCGCCTGGATACTGCGTAACCTGCCGATGGGTGTGGCACACGGTACGGGCGTCGGCATTGGCTTGTTCCTGCTGCTGATTGCCGCGGACGGTGTGGGCCTGGTGGTGAAAAACCCGGGTCCGGGCCTGCCGGTGGCGTTGGGTCACTTCCCCTCTTTCCCGGTGGTGATGACGCTGGTCGGGCTGGCGGTGATTTTTGGTCTGGAGAAGCTGCGCGTGCCGGGTGGCATTCTGCTGACGATTATTGCCATCTCGGTGCTTGGCCTGATCTTCGACCCGGCGGTGACCTATCAGGGGCTGTTCGCGATGCCAAGCCTGAGCGATGCGCAGGGTAACTCGCTGGTGTTTAGCCTGGATATCCTTGGGGCATTAAAACCGGCGGTGTTGCCAAGCGTGCTGGCGCTGGTGATGACGGCGGTATTTGATGCCACCGGCACCATCCGTGCCGTCGCCGGGCAGGCGAACCTGCTGGATAAAGACAATCAGATTATCAACGGCGGCAAGGCCCTGACCACGGACTCACTGAGCAGCATCTTCTCAGGTCTGGTCGGCGCGGCCCCGGCTGCCGTTTACATTGAGTCGGCAGCCGGAACGGCAGCCGGCGGCAAAACGGGTCTGACAGCCATCGTGGTCGGTGTGCTGTTCCTGATGATCTTGTTCCTGTCGCCGCTGGCGTACCTGGTTCCGGGTTATGCCACCGCACCTGCGCTGATGTATGTCGGCCTGCTGATGTTAAGCAACGTGTCCAAAATCGATTTCAGTGATTTTGTTGATGCGATGTCTGGCCTGCTGGCAGCCGTCTTTATCGTTCTGACCTGTAACATCGTTACCGGTATTATGCTCGGATTCGGTTCACTGGTGATTGGCCGTATCTTTGCCGGCGAATGGCGCAAGCTGAATGTGGGCACCGTGCTTATTGCGGTAGCGCTGGTCGCTTTCTATGCCTGCGGTTGGGCGATTTAATTCTGTTTCGGGGCCGGGATCGCTGGCCCCACCTTAAGATGACACTGATTTTCCTTCCTAACGCACATCCTGTTTTTCATCGTCTCCCTAATTTGCTTTACTATCTACCAGGGTATTCGCTATCACTGTCTGCCTGTGTTTAAAGCCTATCGGAAGACGTATAAAAAGGATCGCATGGAAATTTTCTTTACCATTCTCATTTTGACGCTGGTTGTGTCGCTGTCAGGCGTCGCCGCGCGTATTATTCCGTTTCAAATTCCTCTGCCGCTGGTGCAAATCGCTATGGGCGCGTTGCTCGCCTGGCCGACGTTTGGTCTGCATGTCGATTTTGATCCGGAGCTGTTTTTAGTGCTGTTTATCCCGCCGCTGCTGTTTGCTGACGGCTGGAAAACCCCGACCAGTGAGTTTCTGCGCCACGGGCGCGAGATCCTTGGCCTGGCGCTGGTGCTGGTGCTGATTACCGTTGTCGGGATTGGCTACCTGATTTACTGGCTGGTGCCGGGTATTCCGCTGCTGTCGGCCTTTGCACTGGCGGCCGTGTTGTCACCGACCGATGCCGTGGCGCTCTCCGGTATTGTCGGCGAGGGGCGCATTCCGAAAAAAATTATGGGGATACTGCAAGGCGAAGCGCTGATGAACGACGCATCCGGCCTGGTGTCGCTGAAGTTCGCCGTCGCCGTGGCGATGGGCACGATGGTGTTTACCGTGTCCGGGGCCTCGCTGGAATTCGCAAAAGTGGCGATCGGTGGCCTGCTGGCAGGTATCGCCATCTGCTGGTTGTACGGTAAATCACTGCGCCTGTTCAGCCGCTGGAGTGGCGATGATCCGGCCACGCAGACCGTGCTGCTGCTGCTGCTGCCGTTTGCGTCTTATCTGATTGCCGAACATATCGGCGTGTCCGGCATTCTTGCGGCGGTTGCCGCCGGGATGACCATTTCACGCTCCGGGATTATCCGTCAGGCGCCGCTGGCTATGCGCCTGCGTGCTAACAGCGTCTGGCAGATGCTGGAATTCGTGTTTAACGGCATGGTCTTCCTGATGCTGGGCCTGCAACTGCCAGGCATTCTGGAAATCTCCGTGCGCCAGGCCGATGCCGACCCCAACGTTGAGCTGTGGGTGCTGTTTGCCTCGGTGGTGCTGATCTATATGGCGCTGATGATCGTGCGTTTTGGCTGGCTGTGGACCATGCGCCTTATCAGCCGCACGGCGTTAAAAAAACGGCCGATGGAATTTTCCACCTACTCGACGCGTGAGCTGCTGATTGCTTCCTTCGCCGGGGTACGCGGGGCGATTACCCTGGCCGGTGTATTGTCGATTCCGCTGTTGCTGAGTAACGGGAATGACTTCCCGGCGCGTTATGAGCTGGTGTTCCTGGCGACCGGGGTGATCCTGTTCTCGCTGTTGGTGGGGGTGGTCATGCTGCCGCTGCTGCTGCGAGGCGTTGAAGGTGTCGATAAAGCGGGCCACCGCCGTGAGCTACAGATGGCGCGTGCGACGATGGCGAGTGTCGCCATCGATAGCCTGCATAAGATGGAAGAACGCCTGATGGTCGATACGGAAGAGAACATCGACCCCGAGCTGTTGAAAGAGGTCAGTTCACGGGTGATGGGCAATCTGCGTCGCCGTGTGGATGGCAAAGAGGATATGGAGCGCGCGCTGTTTGCCGAAAACCTTGAGCGACGTTTCCGTCTGAGCGCTCTGCGTTCTGAGCGCGCGGAGTTGTATCACCTGCGGGCCACGCAGCAAATCAGTAATGAGACGATGCAGAAGCTGTTGCACGATCTCGACCTGCTGGAAACGCTGTTGATCGAGAAAGAGGAATAACTGCGCACGGGCGGTCCCGTGCGTTTTGTGGGTCGGGCATGCCCGACCCCTACGATAATCCGACGGTGTCTATTTCGTGTAGGGGCGAGGCATGCCTCGCCCGGCGGGTTTACAGCGAAATGCGCGGTGTTTCGCCCGGCCAGAACTCGCGACAGCAGGTAATCCATGCCTGTGCGCTGCGCGACAGATAGCTCCCCTCGCGCCAGATTAATCCCAGATTCCACACCAGATCCGACTCCAGCGGCAGCCACAGAAGCTGGCTTTTATCCAGACGCTGACAGATAGGCTCCGGCAGAATCGCCACGCCCATGCCTGCCTGCACCATCGCCGCCAGAAAATCCCACTGCCCGCTGCGCACCGCAATTTGCGGAGTAAAACCACTGGCTTGAAACGCCCGCATCAGCTGGCGATTAAGGGAAAATTCTTCGTTATAGATCAGGATCGGGTGCCCGGCCAGCTCACTGATCGGCATATGGCTGCGGCGCAACCAGGCCTCGGTACGGGGTACCAGCACGCACAGCGGGTGGCTCATCAGCGACAGCGAATTCAGCGGTAAATCATCAGCGACCGGCAGGGCGGTCATGGCAATATCCAGGCTGCCGGACAGCACGGCCTGCTGCACCGTCAGGCCGCCAAACTCGGATATTTTCAGTTCCACGCCCGGATAACGCTGACGAAATGCGGAGATCGAACCCGCAATCTGCATCCCCACCATCGGGGGAATACCCAGGCGCAGCTCGCCGGTTTTTAGCTCGTTGATATCGCTGATTTCCGCTTCCAGCTGCTTAAACTCTTGCAGGATGGTCACGCCGCGCTGGTACACCGCCTGTCCGGTATCCGTCAGATGCAGTTTACGCCCCTCACGGATCAGTAAGGTGCAGCCCAGCTCATCCTCCAGCTGGCGCAACATCTTGCTAATGGTCGGCTGTGTGACGTAGAGCTGCTCGGCAGCACGGGTGAAGCTTTGCTGACGAACCACTTCCACAAAGTAGCGCAGGGCGCGAACGTCCATAATCATTCCTGTCTGGCATAGTTGGGATAATATTAAGTCATTTTTTTCACCCTTTGTTACCGCTTTATACTCTTTCCCATAAAAACATTCACACAGGGGAAAACAGCATGGCATTGGCACTTCGTCCTCAGGGTTCTGCCTGGCGGCATCGGGTACAGGTTCCGCTACAGGTGGCGCTTTATGTCGGGCTGTTTTTAGTCTCAGAACAGCTGGTGAGCTGGCTGCATTTACCCCTTCCCGCCAACATCGTCGGGATGTTGTTGCTGTTGTCGATGATAATGCTGCGCGTGATGCCGCTGGGGTGGGTCAAAGCCGGTGCCAGCTGGTTGCTGGCAGAAATGCTGTTGTTCTTCGTTCCGGCCGTGGTGGCGGTGGTTAACTACGGCGATCTGTTGCGCCTCGAAGGCTGGCGTATTCTGCTGGTGATTGGCGTCAGTACGCTGCTGGTGCTGGGGGCTACCTCGCTGGTGGTGGATCGCGTGTATCGTTTCGAGCTATGGCTGGCGGCACGTAAACAGGGGAAGGGCGATGAATGATTTTATCCTCAGCGTGTTATGTCTGCTGGCCACACTGGTCGTCTACTTCTGCAATAAACGGCTGTATCGCCGCTGGCACCGCCTGCTGCTGATGCCCCTGGTGATGACACCGATGGTGCTGGTAGCGCTGCTGGTGGTGGCCCATATCTCCTGGCAGGACTACATCAGTGAAAGCCGCTGGCTCCTGTGGCTGCTTGGCCCGGCCACACTGGCGTTTGCTGTGCCGGTATATGAAAACATGGCGATCATTCGTCGTCACTGGATGTCGCTCAGTGCCGGGGTGATCACCGCCACGGCGGTAGCGGTATGCAGTTCGGTGTGGCTGGCGCAGATGCTGGCGCTGCCGGAGAGTATTCAGCGCAGCCTGGCAGTGCGTTCCATCACCACGCCGTTTGCCCTTGCGGCAGCGAAGCAGCTGGGCGGGCAGCCGGATCTGGTGGCGTTGTTTGTGGTGATCACCGGGGTATTTGGCATGGCAGTGGGTGACCTGCTGTTCCTGCGTCTTGCCATCAAACAAGGCCTGGCGCGAGGGGCCGGATTCGGTGCGGCATCTCACGGCGCCGGTACGGCACGCGCTTATGAACTGGGTCAGCAGGAGGGCGTGGTTTCAAGTTTAGTGATGATGTTATCCGGCGTAGTGACCGTGGTGATAGCGCCTGCTATCGGGCATATCATGTGGGCGGTTGGCTAACAGGGCAGGATTCAGTGCGTTTGTAAGGTTACTCAAATTCAACGTGATTAGTTTGTTTCTCATATAATTTCAGGAGCGGTTGGTTTACTCTGCAAGCCCGCCGCATCAAGGCGTGAGTAAAAATTAATCAGGAGAATAAAATGAAAAGAGTGGCAATGACAACCGGCGCACTGGCGCTGCTGGCGCTGGCAGGCTCTGCTCAGGCTATCGAAGGTGGCGTGAGTGTGGGTAAGGATTACACTGATGTTCACGTTGGCCTGGGGACAACAACCCCTGGTTTTGCGCTTTCCGGTGACTGGCTGCGTAGCGATCACGATGGCAATGTAGAGAGCCTGGGTCTGGGTTACAACGTCGCGATTGGTGATGTGTTCCTGTCTCCGACCGTTAAAGCGTTGTCTACTAATCCGAAAGACACGAAAGATGGCTACGCGATTGCCATTGGTGGCGGCGTGAAAGTGCCCGTGACCAAAATGTTTAACGTATACGGTGAGTATTTCTACTCTCCTGATTCGTTTTCCAGCCACATCGATAACTACCAGGAAGCGTCTGCGGGCGTGAGCTTCCAGCCGATCTCTCTGGTGGATGTAAGCGTGGGTTACAAGTATATGACGCTGAACGGCAAAGATGGCCGTAAAGATAATGTCGTTGCTGATGGTCCATACGTGGGCGCCGCGCTGCACTTCTAACGGCCTGTCACCCTGTTTGATACGGACGAGGCGTGCCTCGCCCCTACGGTGATGATACATATACCCGTAGGGGTCGGGCATGCCCGATCCGTTTGACACAGGCGAGGCGTGCCTCGCCCCTACGATGATGATACATATACCCGTAGGGGTCGGGCATGCCCGATCCGTTTGACACAGGCGAGGCGTGCCTCGCCCCTACGGTGATGGTACATATACCCGTAGGGGTCGGGCATGCCCGACCCGTTTGACACAGGCGAGGCGTGCCTCGCCCGTACGGGTTCCGTGTTAATGCCCTTTCCCACCCTCAATGCCGACACCGGTTTGCGATCGCACAAACTGCGCCTGGAAGCGTTGACGTTCTTCCGCACCCGATGCCGAGTTATCGGTCACCGAGAACAGCCACGTACCGATAAATGCTGCCAGCATGGAGAACAGCGCCGGATACTCATACGGGAACACGGCTTTGGCATGGCCCAGCACCTGCACCCACACCGTCGGGCCGAGGATCATCAGCAGCACCGCTGTCAGCAGGCCCAACCAGCCGCCAATCATTGCCCCGCGCGTGGTCAGCTTCGACCAGTACATCGACAGTAAAATAATCGGGAAATTGCAGCTGGCCGCAATCGAGAACGCCAGCCCGACCATAAACGCAATATTCTGTTTCTCAAACATAATGCCCAGCAGGATCGCCACAATCCCCAGCAGCACCACGGTGATCTTCGACACCCGCAGCTCATCACGCTCGCTCGCCTGGCCCTTACGGAACACGCTGGCATACAAATCGTGTGACACCGCAGAGGCGCCGGCCAGCGTCAGACCCGCGACCACCGCCAGAATGGTGGCGAAGGCCACGGCAGAGATAAAGCCTAAGAACAGACTGCCGCCCACCGCGTCGGCCAGATGCACCGCCGCCATATTATTGCCGCCAATCAGTGCCCCCGTCGCATCCTTAAACGCTGGATTAGCCCCGACCAGCAGAATGGCACCAAACCCGATAATAAAGGTCAGGAAGTAGAAATAGCCCATAAAGCCGGTGGCCCAGAACACGCTCTTACGTGCTTCACGCGCATCGCTGACGGTAAAGAAGCGCATCAAAATATGTGGCAACCCGGCGGTACCAAACATCAGGCCCAGTCCGAGTGACAGCGCCGATATCGGGTCATGCACCAGTCCGCCGGGGCTCATAATGGCGATGCCTTTCGGGTGCACCTTCATCGCTTCGGTAAACAGCGTATTGAAGCTGAAGCCAACGGTTTTCATCACCATAATCGCCATAAAGCTGGCGCCGAACAGCAGCAGCACGGCTTTGATAATCTGCACCCAGGTGGTGGCCAGCATGCCGCCAAACAGCACGTACATCACCATCAGGATCCCGACCAGCACGACTGCCACATGGTAGTCCAGGCCAAACAGCAGCTGGATAAGCTTGCCTGCCCCCACCATTTGCGCAATCAGATACAGCGCTACCACCACCAGAGAACCGCAGGCGGAGAGGGTACGGATCGGCTTTTGCTTCAGACGATAAGAGGCCACATCTGCAAAGGTATAGCGGCCGAGGTTACGCAGGCGTTCGGCAATCAGGAAAAGAATGATCGGCCAGCCCACCAGGAAACCAAGCGAGTAAATCAGCCCGTCATAACCGGAGGTGTACACCAGCGCGGAAATCCCGAGGAATGAGGCGGCAGACATAAAGTCCCCGGCCATCGCCAGACCGTTCTGGAAGCCGGTAATATTGCCGCCCGCCGTGTAGTAGTCGCTGCGTGAACGGGTGCGTTTGGAGGCCCAGTAAGTGATCCCCAGCGTAAAAGCGACGAAAATCAGGAACATGATAATCGCTTCGACGTTGGTCGGCTGGCGCTCTACCGCGCCGCTGATGGCATCGGCAGCCAGTACACCACACGGCAACAGTGCTGCCAGCGCAAAGAACAGATGGCGTGATTTCATCCTTTCACCTCATTCAGCAGTTCGCGGGTCAGACGGTCGAACTCACCATTAGCACGCCAGACGTAAATACCGGTCAGCAGGAAAGAAATGACAATTAAGCCTACACCAATCGGAATACCGCGCGTCACGTTGGTCCCTTCATAAAGCGGCGTACCGAGCCAGCCAGGGGCAAAAGCAATCAGCAAAATAAAGCCGACATACAGCACTAACATAATCACGGACAGCAGGGTGGCAAAGCTCTGGCGTTTTCTTACCAGCTCTTTAAATTTTGCACTTCGTTCTATTCTTTCGTAGAGGACATTGCTCATAGTAATATCTCCAGATACAGGGTTATTCCTTTGATCCTTGAAGCAGTAACGTCAACGATCGAGGGAATATATTTTTGTTATATCCTGGTACGGACAATATTAAGACGTGAAGCGATCAGATCTGCTCTGCGGCAGGTTTATGATGTCAAGATGAAAAGCAGGGGCACGGTGGCCCCTGTGGGTTATGGCATTTTAATAGACTGTTTCTCTTCGAGTAATTTCTCCACTACGCCAGGATCGGCCAGAGTAGAGGTATCACCGAGATTACTGGTATCACCGGCAGCAATTTTGCGCAGGATACGACGCATTATTTTACCGGAACGGGTTTTCGGTAATGAATCTGTCCAGTGCAATACATCCGGGGTGGCAATCGGGCCGATCTCTTTACGTACCCAATTGCGCACTTCGGTATACAGCTCGGGTGAGGGTTCTTCGCCATGATTCAGGGTGATATAGGCATAAATTGCCTGACCTTTCAGACCATGCGGAATACCCACCACCGCCGCTTCGGCGATTAAGGGATGTGACACCAGTGCAGATTCGATTTCTGCCGTCCCCAGGCGATGGCCGGAAACGTTCAGCACGTCATCCACGCGCCCGGTGATCCAGTAATAGCCATCCTCATCACGACGTGCGCCGTCACCGCTAAAATACTGATTTTTAAAGGTCGAGAAATAGGTCTGCTCGAAGCGTTCGTGATCGCCATACAGCGTACGCGCCTGGCCCGGCCAGGAGTCGACGATCACCAGGTTGCCTTCAGTGGCCCCCTCCAGCGCATTGCCTTCGTTATCCACCAGTGCAGGCTGCACGCCAAAGAACGGGTTGGAGGCCGAACCCGGTTTCAGCGCAGTCGCGCCCGGCAGCGGGGTGATCATAAAACCGCCGGTTTCCGTCTGCCACCAGGTATCCACGATCGGGCAGCGGCCATTGCCAATTTTTTTGTGGAACCACTCCCAGGCTTCCGGGTTGATTGGCTCGCCAACGGACCCGAGAATACGCAGACTCGAGCGGTCAGTCCCTTCAATCGCTTTATCCCCTTCGGCCATCAACGCACGCACGGCGGTCGGGGCGGTATACAGGATCGTCACCTTATGCTTGTCGACCACTTCCGCCATGCGGCTCGGTTTTGGCCAGTTCGGCACGCCTTCAAACATCAGCGTGGTGGCACCGCAGGCCAGCGGGCCATACAACAGGTAGCTGTGGCCGGTCACCCAACCGACATCGGCGGTACACCAGTAGATATCATCCGCCTGGTAATCAAATACATACTTAAAGGTGGTAGCGGCATACACCAGGTAACCGCCTGTGGTGTGCAGCACGCCTTTCGGTTTCCCGGTTGAACCGGAGGTATAAAGGATAAACAGCGGGTCTTCTGCACCCACCTCTTCCGGCTGGTGATGGGTGCTGGCGTTGTTCGCCAGCTCGTGCCACCACAGGTCACGATCGCTGTTCCAGCCAACCTCTTTACCGGTACGACGAAACACCACCACGTTCCCCACGCTGGTGACGTTGGGATTGTTCAGGGCATCATCCACGTTTTTCTTCAGCGGGATGGTCCGTCCGGCACGTATGCCTTCATCGGCGGTGATCACCAGCCGGGCGTTACAGTCGATAATGCGTCCGGCGACCGCTTCTGGCGAGAATCCACCGAAGATCACCGAATGCACAGCGCCAATACGTGCGCAGGCCAGCATGGCAACGGCGGCTTCCGGCACCATCGGCATATAGATAGCCACGACATCGCCTTTGTTGATGCCCAGCGCTTTTAAGGTGTTAGCAAAGCGGCAGACGTCCTGGTGCAGCTCGCGATAGGTGATCGTCTTGCTTTCACTGCTGTCATCGCCTTCCCAGATGATTGCCGGATGGTCGCCACGCGTTTGCAGATGGCGGTCAAGGCAGTTGGCCGCCAGGTTTAGCGTGCCGTCCTCAAACCAGCGGATAGAGACATTGCCGGGGGCAAAGGAGGTGTTCTTCACCAATGTGTAAGGCTTAATCCAGTCGAGGATCTTGCCTTGTTCACCCCAAAACGCATCGGGGTCCTGTACCGACTGCTGATACATTGACGCGTACTGCTGAGCATTGATCTGGGTATTTTCCGCAATGTTCGCGGGAACCGGGTAGGTATGTGATTGGCTCATAGCTGGCCTCCTTGAAGATTGTTAATAATATGTCAATCAAAGGTTAAGTGAAGACGCTGGTTTGGCTTTGTTTTCTTTTTGCGCGGCAGATCACGTCATAACAGAATGTGATGGAATCGGGGGAACTGCCTGCTCTAAAGATATTCATTTACCGTCAGAATCGTTGAGATGCGCACGACATGTCGTGCAAAAAAAGCGCATATAGACCATTTTGTTTCTGCGGGGAATGGCGGGGTTATGCATAGCTATGCTGTTTTTATTCTGAATATTTCTAATTATTACAAAGGCTTATTTCTTCATGTTAAAGTTAGCGCTTTATCCTGTTAATGGATAGTAAAGTAGCCACATCTCTCGCAGGGTTGCATTTAGTCCGTTGAAAATGGTACTGATTACGCGCCTGTCAATCAGGTTTCAACTATCCACTACCTGCGAATTGCCCGATCCCGGTCAGCCTCCTTTGAGTGTTATTCACTCCGCATGCCACACGCGGAAAGCAGGTTTTGTTAAGGAAATGACACGTTATGAAAGCCGTAAAGTTCAGCCTTGCCTGGCAAATATTGATTGCGCTGGTGCTGGGGATCGCCGCTGGGGCGATATTGCATAATCAGCCAGAAAATCGTGAATGGTTAGTCACCAACGTTCTTAGCCCGGCCGGTGATATCTTTATTCACCTGATCAAAATGATCGTTGTACCGATTGTGATTTCTACACTGATTGTCGGCATTGCCGGTGTCGGTGATGCTAAAAAACTCGGACGTATTGGTGTGAAAACCATCGTCTATTTCGAAGTGATTACCACCATTGCCATTGTGACAGGAATTACTCTGGCGAACGTGTTTCAACCCGGCTCCGGCATTGATATGTCGACGCTGGCAACGGTGGACATCTCTCAGTATGAAGCCACAACGGCGCAGGTTCAGGGGCAGCCACACAGTCTGGTGACCACTATCCTGTCGCTGATCCCGCAGAATATTTTTGCGGCGATTGCGAAAGGCGACATGCTGCCCATTATCTTCTTCTCGGTGCTGTTCGGTCTGGGTCTCTCTTCGCTGCCGTCTGAACACCGCGACCCGCTGGTGAAAGTGTTCCGTTCAACCTCAGAAGCGATGTTCAAAGTCACCAATATGATCATGCGCTATGCGCCGATCGGGGTGTTTGCGCTGATCTCCGTCACCGTCGCGAACTTCGGTTTCGCTTCACTGTGGCCGCTGGCTAAGCTGGTGATACTGGTGTATGTGGCGATCCTGTTCTTCGCGCTGGTGGTACTGGGTGCGGTGGCGCGCTTCTGTAAGCTGCGTATTACGACGTTAATCCGTATCCTGAAAGATGAGCTGATCCTATCTTACTCTACCGCCAGTTCGGAAACCGTCCTGCCGCGTATCATGGAGAAGATGGAAGCCTACGGTGCACCTAAGTCGATCACCAGCTTTGTGGTACCGACGGGCTACTCGTTTAATCTTGACGGCTCCACCCTCTATCAGAGCATCGCGGCAATCTTTATTGCCCAACTGTACGGCATTGACCTCTCTCTGGGGCAGGAAATCGTGCTGGTGCTGACGCTGATGGTGACGTCGAAAGGCATTGCGGGCGTGCCGGGTGTGTCGTTTGTCGTGCTGCTGGCAACGTTAGGCAGCGTGGGTATTCCACTGGAAGGGCTGGCATTTATCGCCGGTGTTGACCGTATCCTCGATATGGCGCGTACAGCGCTGAACGTGGTGGGTAATGCGCTGGCGGTGCTGGTGATTGCCAAGTGGGAAGATCAGTTTGATGCCAAACAGGCCGTAGCCTATGAAGCGCAGCTAAAAACGCAGACTTCAGTCTGATAACGCCACGGGCTGGTGGCCCTGATCGCCAGCCCGAATCACCTTTCCCGAAGAACCTCTTCCTTTATCGCTATCATTTTATCTGGGGTATCTGTGGGCATTCCCCTGCATCACCTATCCGCCTGATAAAGATGCATTGGCAATATCATAAATTTTCCCTGAAGAATAAAGGCTTACTAAAATCATGGTCTTTTGTTGTTTCCAGACCGTGATTTGCTGTGGGTCAGCGTCCGTGCGTTGATGTTACAAGCTTTGTCGGCCGGATCACTAAATTTATAAAAACCCTGCTAAAGATCCCCTATTTCGCGCCGAAAATATAAAAAAACGTTACTAATTTTTCCTGGTCCAACTCCCGTTGATCCATTCAAGGATTTAACTCATGCGCAATAATTTGCCCGTTACACAGCAAGAATATGTGTTTGGCGATGACGCCACACTCATGTCGACCACCGATACCAACAGCCATATCACTTATGCCAACGATGCCTTTATTGAGGTGAGTGGGTTTACGCCGGAAGAGATTAACGGTCAGCCCCATAATATGGTGCGTCATCCGGATATGCCGCCGGAAGCCTTTGCCGATATGTGGGCGACGCTGAAAAAGGGGGAACCCTGGACCGCGCTGGTGAAAAACCGCCGCAAAGATGGTGACCATTACTGGGTACGTGCTAATGCCATTCCGGTGGTGCGTAACGGCAACGTACAGGGCTATATGTCGGTGCGCACCAAGCCGAGTCAGCAGGAGATCCGCGACACCGAGCGTTTGTATCAGGATTTCCGTAGCGGGCGTGCGAAAGGAAAGCGCTTCTATAAAGGGCTGATTGTTCGTACCGGCCTGATGGCCTGGCGCTCCGTCTTCAAAACCCTGCCGCTGCGCTGGCGTATTCGCAGCGCGTTGCTGGCACTGCTGCCACTGGCGACGCTGGGCGTCTGGGCACTCGGGCTGAGTCATGGTGCGCTGGGTATTTTTGCTGCGGGTATGGCGGTGCTGCTGCTGCTGGCGTCAGCCTGGCTGGAGCAGCAGATTTCACGACCGATTGAACGCGTTTGCCAGCAGGCGCTGCGCGTGGCCACCGGGGCCGATCATAAAGTGGAGCAGATCGACCGGGTGGATGAGGTGGGCACCACGCTGCGGGCGATCGGTCAGCTGGGGCTGATGTTCCGCTGGTTAGTGGATGATGTCAGCGGCCAGGCAATTAATGTACTGAGCGCGAGTGACGCGATTGCGCAGGGCAACAGCGAACTGAGCCGCCGTACCGAACAGGCCGCCGCCAACGTCCAGCAAACCGCGGCCACCATGAATGAAATGACGGCGACGGTGAAGAGCAATACCGAAACCGCTGCCGAAGTGAAAAGCCTGTCGATCAGCACCAGCAGCGCCGCTGTACAGGGCGGTGAAGCGATGAATGATATGGTCAAGATGATGGCGGAGATCACCGACAGTTCGAAGAAAATTGCCAACATCACCAGCGTCATTGACGGCATCGCGTTCCAGACCAATATTCTGGCGCTGAACGCCGCGGTGGAAGCCGCCCGCGCCGGTGAGCAGGGTAAAGGTTTTGCCGTGGTTGCCGGAGAGGTGCGTAGCCTGGCACAGCGTAGCGCCAAGGCCGCCAGTGAGATCAAAATGCTGGTCGAGAGCAGCGCTGACAAAGTGAAATCTGGCACGCTGCATGTCAATGACGCGGGTAAAACGATGGAAAGCATTGTGTCCCAGGTGCAGAACGTGACGTCGTTGATCGCGCAGATCAGCGCGGCAACTGCCGAACAGGCCACGGCCATCGGCGAGATCAGCCTGGCGGTGGAAGATCTGGATAACATTACTCATCAGAATGCGGCAAAAGTGGAAGAGGGCGCACAGGCTTCCGGGCGTATGACGCGGCAGGCCACGCGTCTGGTCGAAGCCATCAGCGTGTTCCGTTAACCTGTCAGGGAAAATCTGCAGGGTCGGGCATGCCCGACCCGCTTAACATTTGTTATGCTGACTCTCCGTTAATCTGCGAGAACCCCATGTCAGCTACCGTCGATTTCTCCTTTGCCCACCGCCCGCTGATCCCCTATGCGCACGATTACCGTCATGGCGACGTTGAGCCGCTGCATCATCACAACTGTGCACAGCTGGTTCATACGTTGACGGGCGTGGTACGGATTGAGACGCCGCTCGGGCACTGGGTTGTACCGCCGGGGCGCGGCGTCTGGCTGCCTGCCGGGGTGAAACATGCGTTGCAGATGACCGGAGACGTTGCGGCACGCACGCTGTTTATCGACCCTCTGGCGCGCGCCGATCTGCCTGCCAGTTGCCAGGTGGTGCAGGTGTCGCCCCTGCTGCGCGAGCTGATCGTCAACGCTCTCGACCTGCCAGAACGTTATGCCCCCGCCAGTCGTGCTGAACGTATTTATGAACTGATCCTTGATGAAATTCGGGTGATGAGCGTGCTGCCTTTCAACCTGCCGGAACCGCAGAGTGCAGCCCTGGTCGGGCTTTGCCAGGCGCTGAGAGCGGCACCGGGCGAACGCTGGACGCTGGAAAACAGCGCACAACGCATTAATGTCAGCAGCCGTACGCTGGCGCGGCATTTTTATCAGGAGACAGGCTTACAATTCAGCGACTGGGTGCGGCGCGCCCGGCTGATGGAAGCCCTGACGCGCCTGGCCCGGGGCGACTCGGTGTTGACGGTATCACTGGAGCTGGGCTATGAGAGCCAGAGTGCTTTCAGCGCCATGTTCCGCCGTATCCTAGGCGTTGCCCCCAGCGACTACTTCCCGGCCAACTGATCCTGCGCCACGGCATTCAGCAGCGCCTGTAACGACGCCCGCGATACATCGCTGTCAATGCCGACGCCCCAGGCGCTGCGATTGCCTGGGAAGATGCAGCGCAGATAGGTGACGGAGCGGCTGTCACTGCGCTGGCCGAGTGTATGTTCGTGATAATCCTGAATGGTAAAGGAGACATCCAGCGCCTGGCGCAGCGCATCGGCCGCCGCTGACAGCAGGCCGTTTCCCCGCCCGCTGATGCTGTAATGTTTGTCGCCCTGCTGAATGCCTGCGTCGAAACGCAACTGCCCCAGGCTGTCGCTTTCGCTGCGGTACTCACCCAGCTGTAAATGTGCCGCTTCCAGACCGTATACCCGGCGAAACAGCTGCCAGATGGCGGCCTGAGTCATTTCACGGCTTTCCCGATCGGCTATCTGCTGCACCTGCTGACTGAAGTCCTGTTGCAGGGCGCGTGGCAGAGCCAGTCCATGATTCTGCTCGATCATCCATGCCGCCCCACTTTTCCCGGACTGACTGTTGACGCGGATCACCGCTTCGTAACTACAGCCAATATCCGCCGGGTCGAGCGGCAGATAAGGCACTTCCCAGCGCTCCTGCGGCTGACGGGCGGCAAAGCCCTTTTTAATTGCATCCTGATGGGAGCCTGAAAAGGCGGTAAACACCAGTTCCCCGGCGTAGGGATGGCGCGGATGCACCGGCAGCTGGTTGCACTGCTCCACCACATCGACCACCTGTTTCATCTGGCTGAAGTCGAGCTGTGGATGAATGCCCTGGGTATAGAAGTTCAGTGCCATCGTCACCAGATCCACATTCCCCGTGCGTTCGCCGTTACCAAATAAGCAGCCTTCAACCCGATCGGCCCCGGCCAGCAGTGCCAGTTCTGCGGCGGCAATCCCGGTGCCGCGATCGTTATGCGGATGCACGCTGATACACACCTGCGGGCGCTGAGAAAAGTGACGGCAGAAGTATTCGATCTGGTCGGCATACACGTTGGGTGTGCTGACCTCCACCGTGGCAGGCAAATTGATGATCATCGGACGTTCGGCACAGGGCTGCCAGACGGCGGCTACCGCCTCACAGATTTCCAGTGCAAAATCGGCTTCGGTAAAGCAGAAGGTTTCCGGTGAGTATTCAAAGGTCCAGTGCGTGTGCGGCAGCTCCTCACAGCGTTGCCGGATCTGACGCGTGGCGTTCACTGCCAGTGCGATAATCTGCTCACGGCTCTGACGAAATACCAGGCGGCGAAACACCGGTGCGGTGGCATTATACAAATGCACGCAGGCCTGCTTTGCCCCCTCCAGAGAGACAAACGTGCGATCGATCAGATCGGCTCTGGCCTGGGTCAGTACCTGGATCGTCACATCATCCGGGATCATCCGCTCTTCGATCAGTTCACGAACGAAATTGAAGTCGGTCTGTGAAGCTGAAGGAAACGCCACTTCGATCTCTTTGAAACCACACTGTATCAGCAACTGCCAGAATGCTTTCTTACGTGCGCCATCCATCGGTTCGGCCAGTGACTGGTTGCCATCACGCAGGTCGGTAGAGAGCCAGCGCGGGGCGGTGGTCAGCGTGCGGCCAGGCCACTGACGATCGGTCAGTGTGACGGGAGGAAAGGCATGATATTTATCGGCAGGTTGGTGCAGCATAGTCAGGCTCCTTGTTGGGTGAGTGCCTATTCTGCGGTGAAAATGCGCTGGCTGGCTGGCGCAAAACTGACAACAGCGGATGGAAAAGTGACAACAAACCATGAAAAAAAAAGGAGCAGGGGATTGAGCCTGCTCCTTTTGACGCCCTGGTGATGGCGTGACTGCTGAGATGTGATGCGGGCAGTGATTTGCCTGTAATTGTGTTTGATGGCCTGCCGCGCTGCATCTCGTTAGACTTTTATATCTTTGGCTAATCAGCATATTGTTATGTTGTGGTTAGCCGATGACAGTTATATACGTAATGCCTGGGGAATGCATTATATTTAATAGAGAAGTGTGATTGATACTGAAATTTCATTGTCACATCATCTTTGTGGTAAATATGTATTAAAATATTAATGTTGAATTTAATTTGTTTTTTATCAAATAGTTGTGTTGGTGTTTTGATGGCGATTTTATATAGAATAATGTTGTCATTGAGCCTGGTTTTAATCTTTGGCGGGAACAGGTAAATATCCCTGGGCTATCTCCGTTAATGTAGGGTATTGTTTATTAGTTGAAAGGGTAATTAATATTCTTCATTTACCAAGGAGTGCGCAATGAGTCAGTTTTTCATGAATCAGAAACAGCAGGTGGTGAACGACGCGATTGAAGGGGTGCTGCTCAGTACCCCCCATCACAATCTTGGCCGCCTGGCGCTGGGCCCCCAGATGCGTGTGGTCGTGCGCAATGACTGGGACAAGTCACGCGTTGCGCTGATCTCCGGTGGCGGTTCGGGTCATGAACCCGCTCATATTGGCTTTGTGGGTAAAGGGATGCTGACGGCAGCGGTGTGCGGCGATATCTTCGCTTCCCCCAGCGTGGATGCCGTTCTGCACGCCATTATCAATGTGACCGGGGAGGCGGGCTGCCTGCTGATCGTCAAAAACTACACTGGCGACCGTCTTAACTTCGGGCTGGCGGCAGAAAAGGCCCGGGGGATGGGTTACCAGGTGGAGATGGTGATGGTGCGCGACGACATCGCGCTGCCGGATAACCCACAGCCGCGCGGCATCGCCGGGACGGCGCTGGTGCATAAAGTGGCGGGCTATGCTGCTGAACAGGGCCAGTCGCTGACGGAGGTGGCCGCGCTGGCGCAGCAGGCCTGTGATGCCACCGCCTCCATCGGGCTGGCTTTCACTACCTGCCATGTGCCGGGCGAGGCGCGTGACGATCACCGCGTACCGGAAGGGTGCAGCGAACTGGGGATGGGGATCCACGGCGAACCGGGGGCCTCAACGTTAAAAACACAGAACAGCCGCGAGATCGTCGCTGAACTGGTGCAACAGCTGACGGCGAAAAAGACCGCTGGGCCGCTCGCCCTGTTGGTGAACAATCTGGGCGGCTTCTCGGCGCTGGAAATGGCGGTGCTGGTGCGTGAGGCGCTTCATTCGGCGCTGGGCAAACAGGTGAAGCTGCTGATCGGCCCCGCTACGCTGGTCAGTGCACTGGATATGAAAGGCTTCTCGCTCTCGGTGATGCAGCTTGATCCCCCTCTGGAAACCGCGCTGCTGGCACCGGTAGAGGTCAGCGGCTGGAGCCCGGCCATCGCGCCTGCGATGGTGGCGGAGATCCCGGCCAAACTGGCCGACTCGCTACAGTCGTTTTCCCCTTCAGACAACCCGGCGACTGCGGCGATCGTCACGACGATTTGCCAGACGCTGATCGGGCTGGAAAGTGAGCTTAACCAGCTGGATGCCAAAGTGGGCGACGGAGATACCGGATCCACCTTTGCGGCCGGCGCGCGTAGCGTTCTGGAGGCGAGCGAAGCCGGGGAGCTACCGCTGAATCAGCCAGAGGCACTGCTGACGGTGGTGGGTGAGAAGCTGGCCACGGTGATGGGCGGCTCCAGCGGAGTGCTGATGTCGATTATGTTTACCGCCGCCGGGCAGCAGCTCGCCCAGGGCGCATCGCTGGCACAGGCATTCACCGCGGGTCTGGAGCGTATGCAGCACTACGGCGGGGCGCAGGTCGGGGATCGCACGATGATTGATGCCCTACAGCCTGCCTTTGCTGCACTGCTTAACGGCGACGGTCTGACTGCAGCGGCCACGGCGGCTAAAAAGGGGGCCGACAGCACCAGCATCATGCGCAGCGCACGTGCCGGACGCTCCTCTTACCTCAACCAGGAGAGCCTGGCCGGGGTGAAAGATCCGGGAGCCTGTGCGGTAGAAAAGGTGTTTGCCGCGCTGGCAGGCTAATCCTCGCGGGCTGGCCTTCTTCTTCGGTCAGCCCGCTCTCCTCAATCCAGCGCGCGCTCAAAGCTGCGCAGACGCTTGTAGATCGACATCAGCTCCACCAACGTGGTCCAGGCATTGATCAGATACTGGAACGCGTTGCGCACTTGATCGAACACATTGGTGATCTGCGTCAGCAGGCCAAGGGTGATCGCGCCGGTGATGATCGAGGGAAACAGCACAAAGATGCTGAATACCGCATCCAGTTGCAGATAAAAAATACGGGCGATATTGAAATAGAGATAGTGAAAGTAGAGGCGAAAATAGTTCTTACGTACATGGCTGAACAGATCGCGTACCAGCGGTGGGCTGGCACGCTGTGCATCATCCTCACCGTACACCAGCTCTTTACGGTAAGCGGCTTCCACCCGCTGATTACGAAACGACAGTCCTGGCAGTTTAATCCCCACCACCGCCAGTAGCCCGGTGCCGAACAGTGACCATAGTACCGCGGCTATGACCAACGCATACGGAATTTGGCCGAGGATTGGCACGGTTTTCACATGCACTGACAGCGCCACCAGCACCGGTAAAAAGGCGATCAGCGTCATCACCGCATCAATCAACCTGACGCCCATATCCTCAAGCGTAGAGGCGAAACGCATGGTGTCTTCCTGCACGCGCTGGGCGGCCCCTTCGATGTGGCGCAGGCGCGGCCAGTATTCCATGTAGTAGCTGTTCATCGCGGTTCGCCAGCGGAACACGTAGTGGCTGATAAAAAACAGATTCAGCACATCAATCACCACGGCAATAAACGCGATACTGAGAAAGCCGTTTATCTGGGTATAAAACGCCGAGATCTGAATGGTATTCGGGTGTGCCATTGCCTTTTGTATCAGGTCATAGAACGGCTCATACCAGCTGTTAATCGCCACGCCGACCTGAACGGAAAACCAGGTGACAAAGATAATCAGCGCACTGCCGAGAATTGACCAGCGCTGCCAGGGATGCGGGCTGAAGAAAAACCAGCCTCCGGCAAACAGCAGCGTGGCCAGCAGGTAATAACTGTAGAAACCCAGTTCGCCGGGCGAGATAAAACGCAGTGCGTTGTTGGGCAACGTGCCTGGGGGGATCCAGGTTAAATGGATCATCAGATGAGCGAATTTGCTGTCGGCATAGCCAAACCAGAACAAAACGGCCAGCAGGCTCCAGATCGCCACGCTGCTGAAAAACAGCCCTGGCCTGGGAAAAAAGGATTTAAACATAGGCACTCCGCTGTCAATGTCTGGTGGTTATACCGCGATTGACTGTGAGTAATCTCGTTACGGTTGTATCTATTAATGTCCGTGACGAAAATACTTTATTTCCTTTGGTTATTTATGCCATTAATTGGCCCGTACTCTTTATTTTGTGGAAGCGAAAAAACAAATTTACCTTTAAATTCGCGCTATATAGCGTGGTCTTCTGAAAATTAACGCTGAATATTTTTTAACCAAAGCCGATAACGATCAATGAACTGCTGTGAATCGATTGAATTAGCTTGAATTGGCTGATGTTTTCGGTTTATACCCGTGTGGCTTGAGCACACTGAAAGACAAGAATCCTGCTGCCCGCAGGGCGCGGGGGCGGTATATTTTGCGCCAGCGAATGGCGTTTTGCAGCGCTGAAAGTATTCCCTGCAGCGGGGGAAATGACCATCGGCGTCCAGGCGAAAATAATAATGAATGAAAACTCTGATGTCCTGTACCGGCTGTTGGTACAAAGCGTGGTTGATTACGCAATTTATATGCTTTCTCCGGATGGAACCGTCGTTAACTGGAATCCGGGGGCACAGCGTGCCAAGGGGTATCTGCCTGCTGAGATTGTCGGGAAGCACTTTAGCTGCTTTTACAGCTATGAAGATCGCCAAAAAGGCCTGCCTGAGCTTGGGTTGCGTACTGCGCGTGAGAGTGGCCGCTTTGAGACGGAGGGCTGGCGCTATCGCAAAGACGGCAGCGCCTTCTGGGCCCATGTGGTCATTGATGCCATCCGCAGCGAGAGTGGCGAGTTACTCGGTTTCGCCAAAATTACCCGTGATTGTACTGAACAACAACGGCTACTGAGCGAGCAGCGTGCGCAAGAACAGCGTTTCCGCCTGCTGGTGGAAGGGGTGACCGACTACGCTATTTACATGCTGGATGCGGAAGGCCTGGTGGTGAACTGGAATGCAGGCGCCCGCCGTTCTAAAGGCTATACCGCTGAAGAGATTGTCGGTAAGCACTTTTCCTGTTTTTACAGCTCGCAGGACCGGTTGAATAAACTGCCGGAACAGAACCTGAAAACGGCCTATCGCACCGGGCGTTTTGAAGAGCAGGGCTGGCGTTACCGTAAAGACGGTAGCGCGTTCTGGGCGCATGTGGTCATTGATGCGGTACATGACGATGACGGCAAGCTGCTTGGCTACGCCAAAATTACCCGCGACTGCACCGAGCAGCGCCGTATGCAGCGCGAACAAACCGAACGCGAGCAGACATTCCGCCTGCTGGTGGAAGGGGTGAAAGATTACGCCATCTATATGCTGGACCCGCGTGGCATGGTGATGAACTGGAATACCGGTGCACGCCGTGCGAAAGGTTATACCGCTGAGGAGATCGTCGGAAAGCACTTTTCCTGCTTCTACAGCGCTCAGGATCGCCTGTTGCAACTGCCCGAAACCAATTTAAAAATAGCCGCCATCAGCGGGCGTTTCGAAGATTACGGCTGGCGCTACCGCAAAAATGGCAGCGCCTTCTGGGCTCATGTGGTGATCGATGCGATCCGTAATGACGACGATCAACTGATCGGCTTTGCCAAGATCACCCGCGACTGCACCGAAGTCCGTGAGTACGAGCAGCAGATCCTGCGCTCGAAAGATCTGGCCGAACAGAACAGTGAAAAAATGGCCTCACTGTCAAAATTCCTCGATACCATCATTGCCAATATTCCCTCCTGCGTCATCGTTGAAGATGTGGTGTCGCGCGAGATCTTGTTGATCAACAGCAAGGCGGAAAAACTGCTGGGCGGCACGCAGCGTGACTTTATCGGCAAACGTGCGCCGGACTGCATGACGGCAGAGATGGGCGAGTACTTTATGCAGCTCTCCGACACCGCGCAGCGCAAAGAAGGGATGCAGCGCAACGAGCGGCTGCTGACCACGCCGGGCGGTGACCGCATTATCAATGGCAGCGCATCGATCATTCGTGGTAACGATGAGCACCATAACTATGTGTTGCTGATCGCGGATGATGTGACCGATCAACGCGCAGCCGATGCCCGTATTCATCATATGGCGCATCACGATAACCTCACCAGCCTGCCAAACCGTGTTTTGTTCAGCCAGCGCCTGACCGAAGCGCTGCGTGAAGACCGTGATGCGCGCCGTAAGACGGCAATGCTGGGCCTTGATCTGGATAATTTTAAAAACGTTAACGATGCGCTGGGTCACCAGGTGGGGGATGATCTGCTGCGTTCAGTGGCGGTGCGGCTACGCGCGGTATTGCGCGAGCAGGACACGCTGGCACGCAGCGGTGGCGACGAGTTCTCGATTGTGCTGCCAGGGTTGACGCATCAGCAGGAAGCCGAAGCGGTCGCCAGCCGCCTGATTGAAACCCTTCGTCCGCCGTTCAACGTCGATGGTCATAACCTGTCCGTCGGGCTGAGTGTGGGGATTGCGATTGCGGACAACGGCATGACCACGCCGGATGAACTGCTGCGCTGTGCAGATATGGCGTTGTATGAAGCCAAGCGTAACGGCCGTAACCGCTTTGAGCACTTTACGGCGGCCATGAGTGATATGGCACAGAAGCGCCGGGTGATTGAAAGCGACCTGCGTGAGGCCATCACCTGCCGCCAGCTCAGACTCTATTACCAGCCGATCACGAACAACCTGCACCGCGAGATTATCGGCTATGAAGCGCTGATGCGCTGGCATCATCCGGAAAGAGGCATGATTATGCCGATGGACTTTATCCCGATTGCCGAAGAGACCGGGTTGATCCACAGCCTGGGCGCGTATGCCCTGTATGAGGCCTGCCGTGAGGCCGCCACCTGGCCGGGTGAGCAAAGCGTGGCGGTAAACCTGTCGCCATTGCAGTTTAAAAACAGCGCGCTGGTCTCGGTGGTCGAAGCCGCGCTGAAGGATTCCGGTCTGGCACCGCACCGGCTGGAAGTGGAGATCACCGAGTCCGTACTGCTGGATAACACCCTGGTGAATATCCATATCTTGCAGAAGCTGAAGGCCTTAGGCGTGCGTATCGCGCTGGATGACTTTGGTACCGGCTATTCATCGCTCAGCTATCTGCGATCGTTCCCGTTCGACAAAATCAAAATCGACAAGTCGTTTATTAACGATATGCATGACAGTCGTGAAGCACTGGCGATTATCCGTGCTATCACTGGCATGAGCCGCAGCCTGGATATTCAGATCACGGCGGAAGGTGTGGAAAGCAACGAGCAGTTTGAACGCCTGAAAGCAGAAGGTTGTACCCTGTTCCAGGGGTACTACTTTGGCCGACCACAGCCGTCGGAAAGCCGCCTGCAAGAGTTTTAACCTCCCCGGGTCGGGCATGCCCGACCCCTACATCATCCTGTTCACAATGTTATTCCCGCCCGGCATAACCCTGTCCACAACGACTTCCCCTGTAGGGGCGAGGCATGCCACGCCCACTGC
>Ga0308168_1000402_pt1 | contig 55233 bp, 54 predicted proteins | sample PhyCR2_FD_202133 | JGI IMG/M metagenome (GOLD analysis project Ga0308168, IMG submission 202133) | Phyllosphere microbial communities from UC Gill Tract Community Farm, Albany, California, United States - DLSLRC.R2 | ecosystem: Host-associated > Plants > Phyllosphere > Unclassified | place: USA...
GAAGAAGTCGCCGCTCGTCTGGGCGTACCGCTTTAATCGACGCAAGCAACTGATAGCACGGAAAAAATTTCGTTTGGGGGGTTCGCAACCAACGAAAGTGTTGTTATGATGCGCGCCGTTGGAGAGATGCCAGAGTGGCCGAATGGGACGGATTCGAAATCCGTTGTACCTTCACCGGTACCTAGGGTTCGAATCCCTATCTCTCCGCCATTATTGAACAAGACGAAGCCCCCGTAATCATTGCTGATTACGGGGGCTTTTTCGTTTCTGGCGTTTTGTTCGTTGCGCTTTTCGGGTACAACCTGCCGACTGCATAAAAGGAACAGCTCGATGAGTGAAGTTCAGCCGTTGGCGGGTGATGACGACGTTAGGCCGCAGGCCGTGAGTCTGCGCGAGGCGTTCTGGTTTTGGCTTAAGCTGGGCTTCATCAGTTTCGGCGGGCCGGCCGGGCAGATTTCGATCATGCACCAGGAGTTGGTCGAGCGGCGGCGCTGGATTTCCGAGCGGCGTTTTCTGCATGCCTTGAACTATTGCATGTTGCTGCCCGGGCCTGAGGCGCAGCAGTTGGCGACTTACATTGGCTGGCTGATGCATCGGAGCTGGGGCGGGATTGTGGCCGGGGCGTTGTTCGTGTTGCCTTCGCTGTTCATCCTGATTTTCCTGTCGTGGCTCTATATCGCCTTCGGTGAAGTGCCGGTGGTCGCCGGGCTGTTTTACGGAATCAAGCCTGCGGTGACGGCCATTGTCGTGCAGGCGGCGCATCGCATCGGTTCGCGGGCGCTGAAGAACAATTGGCTGTGGGCGATTGCGGCGGCGTCGTTTACCGCAATTTTTGCGTTCAATGTGCCGTTCCCGTTGATCGTGCTGGGTGCGGCGGTGATTGGCTATTTCGGCGGTCGACTGGCGCCGGAGAAATTCAGGGCCGGCGGGCATAGCGCAGCGAAGAAGTCTTTCGGCACGGCGTTGATCGACGACGACACGCCAACCCCAGCCCATGCCCGTTTCAGCTGGACGAAACTGGCCACGCTCGCCGTGATTGGCGCCGCGCTTTGGGCGTTGCCGATGGGGGTATTGACCGCGCTATTCGGCTGGCAGGGCACGTTGACGCAAATGAGCTGGTTCTTCACCAAGGCAGCGCTGCTCACCTTCGGTGGAGCTTATGCGGTGCTGCCCTATGTCTATCAAGGTGCGGTCGGTCACTACGGCTGGCTGACCCCGACGCAGATGATCGACGGCTTGGCGCTGGGCGAAACCACACCGGGGCCGCTGATCATGGTGGTGGCGTTTGTCGGTTTTGTCGGCGCTTATGTGACGCAGGTGTTCGGCGCCGATCAGGTGTTTTTCGCCGGAGCGGTCGCCGCCGCGCTGGTGACGTGGTTCACCTTTCTGCCTTCCTTCCTGTTCATCCTCGCCGGCGGTCCGCTGGTGGAGTCGACGCACGACGAACTCAAATTCACCGCCCCACTGACCGCGATCACCGCTGCGGTGGTTGGGGTGATTCTCAATCTGGCGTGTTTCTTCGGCTACCACGTGCTCTGGCCGCAAGGCTTCAGCGGCAGCCTGGATTGGCCCTCGGCGTTGATCGCCATTGCGGCGGCCATTGCGCTGTTTCGCTTCAAGCGCGGAGTGATTCAGGTGTTGCTGGGCTGTGCGTTGGTTGGGTTGGTGGTGCATTTGCTGCGTTAGTGATCGCGGCGTTGGAAATCGAATCGCGCGCTGGAGACTCGATTCCGGCAATAAGTTCCGGGCATTCCAGTGCGAATATCCCCAGCGGTATAGCCCCGTTTCGCTTGTTGGCGCGGTTCAAACCATTTGTCCTGTCGCCGCAAATTTTTTGAAATTTCCGCAACGACAATGCTTCACAAAAGGGTAGGCAAACTTTTACCCAGAACTTGCCACGCTTACCCGACTGAGGAGATTTGTCATGTTTCTACATAACAAGCGACTTCAATACACCGTTCGTGTCGCCGAGCCCAATCCGGGGCTGGCCAATCTGTTGCTCGAGCAGTTTGGCGGCGCACAAGGTGAACTGGCGGCGGCTTCGCGCTATTTCACTCAAGCCCTGGCCGAGGACGATCCGGGACGCAAGGACTTGCTGATGGATATCGCCACTGAAGAACTCAGCCACCTGGAAATCATTGGCTCGATCATCGTCATGCTCAACAAGGGCGCGAAAGGCCGGATGGCGGAAGGTGTCGAGCAGGAGGGCGAGCTGTATCGCTCGCTCAATGGCAACGGCAATGACTCGCACATCACCAGCCTGCTCTACGGTGCCGGTTCGCCGCTGACCAACTCTGCCGGTGTGCCCTGGACGGCGGCGTACGTCGATACCATCGGTGAGCCGACCGCCGACATGCGCTCCAATATTGCTGCTGAGGCACGGGCGAAGATCGTCTATGAGCGCTTGATGAACGTGACCGATGACCCCGGCGTGAAAGAGGCGCTTGGCTTTCTGATGACCCGTGAGATCGCCCACCAGTTGTCGTTCGAAAAAGCCCTGCATTCGATTCAGCCAAACTTCCCGCAAGGCAAGCTGCCCGGCATGCCTGAGTTCACCAACGTCTACTTCAACATGTCGCAAGGTACCGAAAGCATGCGCGGCCCGTGGAATCAGGGCGACGATTGGGAGTTCGTCGAAAGTCCGACGCCGGCGGTCGACGGCGGCGATGGCCTGGCCACCGTGCAACTGGACAGCGCCGACGAAGCGCTGCTGGAAAACATGAAAATGCGCACTATGTCCGACCCCAACAGCGAGCCGGTCACCGGTGCGGATCTGGGCTCCGGCGCGCAGGCCAAGCCTGGTTTGTAAGGCACGTGGGGCGCGCCGGATGTCAGGCGGCGCGCCCCGGTTGATCACTGTGAAATCATCAAGAAGAGGACTCGACAATGGCTACTCCACAGGAAAACCTGCTCGACTGGCTGCGTGACGCCCATGCCATGGAGCAACAGGCCGAGCAAATGCTCAAGGCACAATCCAAGCGTCTGGAACATTACCCGCAGCTCAAGGCGCGTATTGATCAGCACATCGAAGAAACCCTCGGCCAGCAGAAACTCATCGACGAATGCCTGCAACGTCTGGGCGGTGAATCCTCGACGATGAAAGACCTGGGCGGCAAGTTGATGGCGTTCGGTCAGGCTGTTGGCGGCTCCTTGATGAGCGATGAAGTGATCAAGGGCGCCATGGCCGGCTACGTTTTCGAGAACATGGAGGTCGCCAGCTATACCGTGCTGATCGCAGCGGCGAAAGCGGCGGGGGACACGCAGACGCAGAAGGCCTGCGAACAGATTCTGCCGCAGGAAGTGGCCATGGCTGAATGGCTGCTCAAGCATTTGCCGCAACTGACCGACGCGTTTCTCGAACGCTCGGCGGATCCGGACAAAGAAGCCAAGAAGTAACCCTTCCCACCGGCGTCCGCCTGCCAGACGGGCGGACGCGCTATCAAATTACGGTGCGACCTGCAGCGGCTTGCGATCGGTCTCCACCGGTTGCAAATGACCCAGCCGGTCCAAGTGATAGCGTTGCAGATCCCGCGCCAGAATCAGGTGGCCGTTATACAGCGCCGCCGCTTCACTGCGCACATCTTCGATGGATGGACTCAGCGCCGGGTTGGCCTGATAGCGTGCGCTGAAGTGCGTCAGCACCAGATTGCGCACCCCGGCGGATTCGGCGAAACCGGCGACAGCGGCGGCGCTACTGTGGCCGTAACTGGCACGAGCGCGGTCGATTGCTGCCTGCACGAATGTCGCTTCATGCACCAGCACATCCGCCGATTGCGCCACTTCTGCCAGCAGTGCCGGCCGATCGTTGTCGCCGCAGACGATGATGCGTCGATCAGGTCGCGCGCTCAGCAGATAATCGCGAGCGTGCAGCATCCGCCCGTCAACCTCCACATCCTCGCCATGGGCCAACTGACCCCAGAGCGGGCCGCGTTCGATGCCCTCGGCATCCAGGCGCCCCACGTCCAGACGCGGCTCCGGGTCGGACTCGGTAAACACATAACCATGACACGGCACACGATGGGACAACTCGACTGTCTGCACCTGGACGTTGAGGTTGCGCCATTCGGTGAGCGTTTCCACAGCGTGCAGGTTGATCTCGAAGGGCAGATGCGATTGCGTCACCTCCAGGCTCATTCTCAGCCACGGCTGCAGCGCCGCCGGCAGAATAATGTCCAGCGGCCGCGTGCGTCCGGACATGCCGGTGCTCGCCAGCAGACCCGGCAAGCCCAGGCAGTGATCAGCGTGCACATGAGTGATGAAAATCGCCCGCAATTCACTCAGTGACAGCGGCGTGCGCAGCACCTGATGCTGGGTGCCTTCACCGCAATCGATCAGGTACCAGCCCTTGCCGGCAGAGGCGATCAATGCTGTTGCGCTGACGTTGCGCTGGCGGGTCGGCACGCCGGCAGACGTGCCCAGAAACAACAAATCCACGGTGGTTCTCCCTGGCGGATCGGATTTCAGATATTGGGTGCAGTTCTCGGTGAGCTTTCGACAGTCAGCGAGGCGATTCGGATCCATCGAAGTACCGGGACAATTCATCGGACACCCGCCGTTGCGGTGTCCGGCCTTGGCACTTCGCTCGCTGATGATGGTCACAGCGAAACGGAGTCACTTAGCGGAGGTCAACTTGCCCAGAAAATCCAGGCCGATCGTCGACCGCGCCGATGCGGCGACCCTTTCGCAAGAACGCAAAGATGTGTTTTTCGCGGCGGTGCAGGTCAGCCGCATGGCCATGATTGTCACCGATCCAGCGCAGCCCGACGATCCCATCATTTTTGCCAACAATGCGTTTCTTGAACTCAGCGGCTACGAGCTGGAAGAAGTGCTCGGGCGCAACTGCAGGTTTCTGCAAGGCGAGCAGACTGATCGCGCCGTGTTGCAACAGGTCAAGCAAGCGCTGAAACATCAACACGAAACCTGCGTGGAGGTGCTCAACTACCGCAAGGATGGCTCGTCGTTCTGGAACGAGCTGTTTATCGCGCCACTATTCAACGAGCGCGGGCAACTGGTGTATTTCTTCGCCTCGCAAATGGACGTCAGCCGCCGCCGTGACGCCGAGGATGGTTTGCGTTACAGCGAGAACATGGAAGCGCTGGGCCAGTTGACCGGTGGCATCGCCCACGATTTCAACAATCTGTTGCAAGTGATGATCGGCTATATCGAGCTGATCCAGCACACCGCCAAGCGGCCGAGCATTGATCCGCAACGCATCGTGGTCGGCGCCGGCCACGCTCGCGCGGCGGCGGAAAAAGCTCGTCTGCTGACCCAGCACCTGCTCGCGTTTTCGCGGCGGCAACGGCTCGAAGGCCAGGTGATCAATCTTAATGCCTTGCTTGAACGCTCTACGCTGCCGACGCATGAATCCGCCGATCTGGAGCCGCGATTCGAACTGGCCGAGGACTTGTGGAACTGCCGGCTCGACCCGGCGCAGGCCGAGATGGCACTGAATCATCTGCTGTCCAATGCCCGCGATGCGCTGCAAGGGCAACCGCAGCCAGGGATTACCGTGCAGACCCGCAACGTCGTTGTCCCGGACGCGACCGATCCGCACCAGGGCGGACTGGCGGCGGGGCGTTACGTCTGCATCGCGATCGCCGATAACGGCGTGGGCATTGCCGCTGACGATCTCGACAAAGTGATGGAACCGTTTTTCACCACCAAGGAGGAGGGCAACGGTGCCGGCCTCGGTTTGTCGATGGTTTACGGCTTCGTCAAGCAATCCGGCGGTGTGGTCAAAATCGAATCGACACCGGGGCTCGGCACCACGGTGCGCCTGTTCTTCCCGGCGGATGACAGTCAGCTATCGGCACCTGGCTCCGCTGAAACTGCAGAAAATCTCAAGGGCACGGAGCGCATCCTGATCGTCGAGGATCGCGCCGAAGTTGCTGAACTGGCGCGCTTCGTACTGTCCGAACAGGGTTACCGCACCACCATCGCTGCAGACGCGAGCGAGGCACTGGCGATGTTGCAGAGTAGCGACTTTGAGCTGGTCTTCACCGATCTGGTCATGCCCGGTGAGATGAACGGGCTGGCACTGGCGCGGGAAATCAGCCAGCGCTATCCGGCCATGAAGATCCTGCTGACGACCGGCTACTGCGCGGACGAGTCGACGCCCAATGAGCTGGCTGACAATGAGTTCGAATTGATCGCCAAGCCCTACGCGCCGGTGGATCTGCTGCGCAAGCTGCGCTCGATGCTCGGCTGAAAAAACGAACTGTCAGCGAACGTTCGGCGTCCATCCTTAAGACCACATTGAGCAACCAGTGAGGGGACGATCCCCGAGGAGATGTTTGCTGTGAGTGATTATCCGATGGACGAAACCGATTCCGATCACCGCAACCGCCAGTTCGGTCAGGCTTTGGGGCTGGATGCTGACGAGGTGGAGTCGTGTGTCAGTGCAATCGAAGAGGACGGCAGCGGCATGGGCTACGTCGTGCATTTTTCCAGCGAAACGCCGGTGGACGTACTGGCCAAGGTGCAAGGACTGGGCGATGACCTGATGATCAACATCGGGCCGATCGACTGAGCATCAGGGAGAACGGTTCATGCAGGAGCAACCTTTGGTGGTGATAAGCGGCGCCAGTGCTGGCGTGGGGCGCGCGGTGGCTCATCGATTTGCCGCTGGGGGCTACCGCATCGGCCTGTTGGCGCGTGATCCGGCGGGATTGGCTGCCACGCAGGAGGAGCTGCAAGCGTATGGCGTTCAGGTCGAAACGGTTAGCGTCGATGTCGCCGATGCGCTCGCCGTGCAGCAGGCCGCGCAGCAACTGGAAGCCACGCTTGGGCCGCTGGCGGTGTGGGTCAATGCAGCGATGGTCACAGTGCTTGCGCCGATAGAACAATTGTCCGCCGCCGAGATCGAGCGCGTCACTCAGGTGACCTATCTCGGTACGGTTCATGGCACCTTGGCGGCGCTGTCGTTGATGCGTCCGCGCAACCAAGGGGTGATCATCCAGGTCGGCTCGGCGTTGGCCTATCGCGCCATTCCGTTGCAGGCCGCCTATTGCGGGGCGAAGTTCGCTGTGCGCGGTTTTACTGATTCATTGCGCTGTGAGTTGCTGCATGAGCGCAGCCATATTCGCGTGTGCATGGTGCAATTGCCGGCGATCAATACCCCGCAGTTCGATTGGGCACGCAACAAATTGCCCAAGCGTCCCCAACCGGTGCCACCGATTCACGACCCCGATGTGGCAGCACGGGCAATTTTCAGTGTGGTAAAGCGTCCGCCGCGAGAGTTGTGGCTGGGGTGGTCGACGATCAAAGCGATTGTCGGCCAGTCGGTCACGCCCGGCTTGCTCGACCGTCTGATGGCGCGCGCCGCCTGGTCGGGCCAGCAAACCAACGAGCCGGAAGACAACGAGCACCCGGACAACCTGTTCGAAGCGCAGCCGGATCGGCATCAGATTCGCGGCCGCTTTATCGGCCGCTCAAAGGACGCGGCGCTGGCCTTGACTTCGACTCAAGTGCTGGCGGTATCGGCAGTGATTGCCGTAATGGTGGGCGTGGTTCTATTACAGCTTTGATTGTTCCCCGGTTGGTCAGGGGTTGACGGATTTCAGTGCGCCAGCGGAGGGCTTGAGTTTTTCCTGCAGGTCGCGGGCAGTTTTTGCCTGTTTCTCGATGTTCGGCAACGCGGATTGGGCGAAAGCCTTGAGCTGCGGATTTTGTGATGACAGCGCTTCTTTCTTGAACAGCATCAGCTTTTGCTCAAGGGTTTCGGCCTGGCTGTCGATGTAAATGCGGTCGAAGGCGTCATCCCTTGATTCAAGGCGTAGCTGCTTGGCTTTGGATGCCACGGAGGGTTCGGCGGGAACCGCCATCTGCTGGCTTTGCCCCAGCTGCCTGATTTGTTTATCGAAACGCTCATGGTCGGAGATCATTTGTCTGGCGAACGCTTTGACTTCGGGCAAGGTTGCCTTTTCCAAAGCGATGCGCGAACTGTTGTGCTGGAACAGGCTTTGCTGTGCCGCCTCTTCGATGAAGGCGTCGATGGTGTCTGCATGGCCTGGCTGGACGCTCATAGCCAAGACCGCAAGGCAGATCGCGGCGAGTGATTTCATGGCGCGTAACCTCCGCAGCATCGATGGATGGTGGCGGCCCGGGATAGGCTCATGGCTGCTGATAGTGGCCGGGGACGTTGTCGCCTTCGTCGGGCCTGGTGCGTTTCTGCACCTGGACGTCGCTCAGTGAAGCGGTCTTCAATTCGGCGAAAGCGGTCTTGACCAGGGTTTCAGCGAGACCCGGATCAAGGGTCTCGCCATCGTGGATCAGCGTGCGGCTTTGCGGCTGGTTGTCGACGATGAAACTGACGAGGTAGCGGTGCTCATGGGACATGGCTGAAATCCTTGGGTGCATGGCAGCAAAAATTGCAGTACATGCACCTTTGATGAACACCGCTGACAAGCATTCAAATAAACCCTCTGAAGGGCGACAGACGGTGCCGCTTTGCAGATGAACAGGACGTCGCTCAAATTTCCTTGATCGGCGTCTCGCCCTGTACGGCTTTGATCAGATTGATCACGTGCAGGCAATCAGCCTTGTTCACATACGATTCGCCACTGGCCACGGTCTCGTGGTTGCGCGCGCGCAGACGCCAGCGCCATTGGCCTTTGCCAGTGCTCGGGGTGCCTCGGGTTTGTCGGTAGATTTCGAAATACATGGGGTTCGCTCCCTGCGATGGATGTGCGCGCCAACCTGTGTGGCGCATCGACGCAAGCCTAGCGCAGCGGGTTTTTTTGGCTATCGGGGATTTGTTTCCAATCGTTCGCGAATGTTTCTGCAAAAGCCGCTGCATAAACGTTTATGGACGGCATCCCCAACGCCTTTCTACACTGCCGCTATTCCGGGAGCAGGGGCAATGGATGAACCGCAATGAACTACGCAAGGCCGACATCAACCTGATGGTGGTGTTCGAGACCCTTATGCTGGAACGCAATGTGACCCGCGCGGCGGAGAAGCTGTTTCTTGGCCAGCCGACCATCAGTTCGGCACTCAACCGTTTGCGCACGATGCTCAATGATCCGCTGTTCATCCGCGTCGGCCATCGCATGGAACCGACGGCCCGCGCCGAAGACATTTACCGCCATCTCAAACCGGCACTGGATTCACTGTCGGCGGCGCTGAGCCTGACCCGCGATTTCGATCCCGCCACCAGCACCATGACCTTTCGCATCGGCCTGTCCGACGACGTCGAATTCGGCCTGCTGCCGCCGCTGTTGCGCGCGCTGCGCCAGGAAGCACCGAGCGTGGTGTTCGTGGTGCAGCATGTCGATTACTGGCGCATTCCCGACCTGTTGGCCGCCGGCGATATCACCGTCGGCATCAGCCAGACCCGCGGCCTGCCGGCCAACGCCAAACGCAAACTGCTGCGGCACATCCAGCCGAGCATCCTGCGTGCCGATGCCTCTGCTACACCGCTGACCCTCGACGAATATTGCGCTCGTCCGCATGTGCTGGTGTCGCACACGGCCAATGTCAGTGGCTACGCCGATGAGTGGCTGGCGGAACTGGGCCGCACGCGGCAGGTGGTGTTGTCGGTGCCGCAGTACAGCGCACTGCCGGCGTTGCTGGCCGGCACCGACCTGATCGCCAGCCTGCCGGATTACACCGCAGCGGCGATGGCGGCGTCCGGGGCGCTGTTCCAGGAACCGTTTCCGTTCAAGACGCCGACACTGGACCTGTCGATGGTCTGGCTCAGCCACGTCGACAGCGACCCTGCCGAACGCTGGCTGCGCTCGCGGCTCGAAGCGTTCATGAGTGAACGGCCGCTTATTTCGTCCTGACAAGCACCACACAACCCTGTGGGAGCGAGCCTGCTCGCGAAGCGGTTCGGCAGGCGCAGATGTGCAACCTGAAAGGACGCTTTCTCGAGCAGGCTCGCTCCCACAAATGACGCGGTGTGATTGTGGTATATGTACGCCCCCCGCATCCGCCGACTGGAGATCCGCAGTGCCACACCTGCACATGGAATACACCGCCAACCTGACGCAGTTGAACGCTGACATCGCCCTGATCCGGCTCAACAACACGCTGGTCGGTTCCGGTCAGTTCGGCGCGGAGTTCGACATCAAGAGCCGCGCGATCAAGATCGACAACTTCAAGGTCGGCACGGCGCAGGGTGAGCGCGCCTTCGTCCATGTGAAACTGGCCTTGCTCAGCGGGCGCTCGGCGGAGATCAAGAAGCAGCTCTCGCAAAGCCTGCTGGCGGTGTTGCAGGAACTCTGCGAATGGCCAGCCGGGCTCGAAGTGCAACTGTGCGTCGAATTGCTCGACATCGATCGCGAGTCCTACAGCAAAGCCGCTATCGGCGTCTGACCCTCAGGCGTTTTCCAGCTCGCTGCACACTTGAATCACCTGCTCGCGCAGCCAGACGTTGGCGCTGTCCTGATCGGCGTTCTGGCTCCACTGCATGTCGAGGGTGAAACCCGGCAAGCCATTGGGCGCCTCGCAGTGGTTGAACACCGCGTCGTTGGTCAGCAAACGCTGGATACGCCGGGGCAGGGTGAGGATGAAGTCGGTGCCGGTGATCATCTTCAACGCGGCGCTGTAGCTGTTCGATCGCGCGACAATCTGACGTTTTTGCGCTTGCCGCGCCAGCCAGCCGTCGACCATGTTGGTGCTCGAGGTCCACGGCGTCGGGAACACATGCCGACGTTCGGTGAATGCTTGCAGGCTCAGGCGCGGCTCCAGTGGCGTGGCGCGTTTGTCGAAGACGCAGACCAGGTCATCTTCAAGCAACATCCGTGATTTCAGATCCGCATGCTGGCGGTGAAAGTGCGGGCCGAAACTGATCACCAGATCGAGGCTGCCGTCGCGCAACTCTTCGGCCGGCACATCGGTTTCAAACTTGTGCATGTTGACCATCACCGGCAAGTCATCGAAGTCGAAGCGCTTCAACAGTCGCGGCAGAATCAGTTGTTCGAAGTATTCCGGTGCGCAAATGTTGAAAGTCACCGCCTGCCGGCTCGGGTCGAAGGCCGGGGCACCGGCGTGGCAGAGGTTGATGCTTTCGAGGATTTTCTGCACATGGCCGTACATGCTGCAGGCCTTGTAGGTCGGGCGCATGCCGGTGCGGGTGTTGATGAACAGTTCGTCTTCGAAACTGGTGCGCAGTTTCTTCAGGCAATAACTGACGGTGGACTGGCTGACGAACAGGGTTTCCGAGACATCGGTGACACTGCTTTGCTCGTACACGGCGACGAATACCATCAAGTCCTGCATGTCGAGCTTGCGAAGCAAATTACTGTTCAGCATGAGTTCCGTCTCGCTGTGCCCCCTTGCGCAGAATTCGCGCAAACGTGTGCGTACGATCCTAACGGAACGATGGTGCCAGGAGAAACCCTTGTAGGACATTTCACGGACACATGTGGGACAGAAACTTTTAGCAACACGACGTTGCCAATCTCGTGCGCAAAAGATGGCCAGAGGCCTCTAGCCCGGGCGAGGGAAGTAGCGCGCGTAGTGGCGAGGGTCGAAGCGCGTCACCATCAGCAGCATGATCAACATCACCGCCGTCAACGCCCACCACGCGCCTTCGAAACTGCCCAGCCGATCGCGAATCATCCCTCCCAACAGCGGCGACAGTCCTGCGATCAGATAACCGATCCCCTGTACAAACGCGGTCAGGCCACCGGCGCGCTGCGGCTCGTCGCAGTGATCCAGCGCGACGATCAGGCTTATCGGAAACAGACCGCCAATCCCCAGCCCCAACAGACACGGCCACAGCAGCGCAAGGTGTGGCGGGGCGAGAATCAGCCCGCAGAAACCGCCGATGATCAGCAACAGCAGAACCGCCACTATCCCACGCCGATCACGGCTGCGATTGGTGATCGCAGGCACTGCCAGGCCGGAAATGACCTCCATCGCTGTAAGAAAACCCAACAGCAGCCCGGCGTTCTGTTCACTCCAGCCTTTTTCCACGTAATACGGGGCGAGCCAGGCGAGGACACAGGTGTAGGACGCCGTACCGAGGCCAAAGAAAATCGCCAGCAACCAGGCGCGACGGCGCGTGATGAAAGACTCCCGCTGGGTCACCCTTGGTAAGGCTTGCGCTGGCTGCAAGCACCAGACCAGCAACGCGACCAATGCCAACGCCGCCCAGATGGCCAGCCCGACGCGCCAACTGCCGGTCTGCACCATCACCAGCGGCGCGAAAGATGCGGCAATCGCGGCGCCGCCCATGATCGACGTGACGTAGATGCCCATGCACAACGCCACGTTGTCAGCAAAGCGCGATTTGATCAGCGCCGGCATCAATGCCTGAATCAGGGCTATGCCAACGCCGGCCAGTATCGCGCTGACGATCAGCTCGGCCGCCGAATCGATAAACAGCCGTGACAGGCTCGCCAGTCCGATGACCAACAGCGACAGCAGCACCGTGCGTTGTTCGCCCAGGCGCCGGCTGATGCCCAGGCCGAAGAACATCGCCAGCCCCATGGCCATCACCGGCAGCATCGTCAGCAGAGAGGCAAGCGTGAAGCTCAACGGTATATCGCCACAGATCGCCGACAGCAGCGGCCCGATGGCTGCCATTGATGGGCGCAGATTAAGTGCGACAAGGATGATCGCGAGCATCAGCCAAGCGGCGGGGCGGGTGTGATTCATCAGCGGGCCTTCGAATGCAGGGGCTGATGATTAGGCGTGGCGTCGCGCGCATCGGCAAATCAGAAAACCCCGGGGCAGACCTAAAAACTCGATAACACCCATGTGCCCCTGTGGGAGCGAGCCTGCTCGCGAATGCGTTCCTCCAGACAAATAACTATTCGCTGACACTGCGCTTTCGCGAGCAGGCTCGCTCCCACAGAGGACATTGCGAAGTGCCTGAAACTGAATAAACCCTGAACCATTCTCAAATACTCGCAAAGTTTCACGTTCGTACTCCAAGGCAACTAATCATTAGCATCTTTTTCACGAAAAATTGATCCATGGCTGCCTAAAGTTTGGCATGCCTCGGTGAATGAAATTTTCACACTTGACGAGGCTCTTCTTTCAGGAACAGTCACTCATCATGTTGAAGTTAAAAGCCGTGCGCCCGGAATGGGTGACGTTGTTTGCCAGCGCCTTTTTGTTGCTCGGTTTCAATCTGGTGCTTTGGCAACATCTGTTCGAGATCACCGCCGCCGATGGCAAGGGCATCGCCATGCGCGTGGCGTTCGGCGTGATGATCTTTGCCGCGTTCAACATAGTCCTGACGTTATTCGCGTTCCGGCCGCTGCTTAAACCACTGTTGACCCTGTTGTTTTTAGTCAGCGCCGGCGTGGCTTATTTCATGAGCCAATATGGCGTCATGATTGATGCGGGCATGTTGCGCAACTTTGCCGAGACCAACGTCACGGAAGTGCGCGATCTGCTCTCGTTGAAGTTGTTTGCTTATATTCTCTTGCTGGGTATTTTGCCGTGTTTGTTGTTGTGGAAAGTACCGGTCAATTATCGCCGCTGGCATCGTGAGTTGTTCAGCAAAGTTATTGTCAGTGTTGCCTCGGCGGCGGTGATCGGTGTTGTCGCACTGGCCAACTACCAAGGCTTGTCGTCGCTGTTTCGCAATCACCACGAAATTCGCCTGATGCTGGTGCCGAGCAATTACATCGGCGCATCCATTGGCTATCTGCAAGAGCAAGTGGTCTCGGCGCAGCAGCCGTTCATCAAGATCGGCGAAGATGCCCAGCGCAACCCCGACCTGCAGCTACAGCCACGCAAATCCCTCACGGTGCTGGTGGTGGGGGAGAGTGCGCGGGCGCAGAACTTCGGCATTCTCGGTTATGACCGCGACACCACCCCGCAACTGGACAAGGAGGCTGGCCTGATCGCTTTTACTGACGTGCATTCCTGCGGCACGGAAACCGCAGTCTCGGTACCGTGCATGTTCTCCAATATGGGCCGCAAGGATTACAACGCCAGCAAGGCCAGGAATGAAGAGGGCTTGCTCGACGTACTCAAGCGTGCCGGCATCGATGTGATCTGGCGCGATAACCAGTCCGGCTGCAAAGGCACTTGCGACCGCGTCACGGTGCAGGATGTCAGCAAGTTGCAGGACCCGGCGCTGTGCGCCAACAGCGAGTGTCGCGATGAAATCCTCCTGCAAGGTCTGCAAAGTTTCATCGATCATCTGGACAAGGACACCGTGCTGGTTCTGCACCAGATGGGCAGTCATGGCCCGGACTACTTCAAGCGTTATCCCAAGGAGTTCGAACACTTCACTCCGGTCTGTGAAAGTAACGCGCTGAACAATTGCAGCCGCGAAAGTATCGTCAACGGTTACGACAACACCTTGGTCTACACCGACCATGTGCTGGCGAGCCTGATCGATGTGCTGCGCAGCAATCAGGACAAAGTCGACACCGCCATGCTCTATCTGTCGGACCACGGCGAGTCGTTGGGCGAGTACAACCTGTTTCTGCACGGCACGCCGTACATGCTGGCGCCCGAGCAACAGAAGCATGTAGCGATGCTGGCGTGGTTCTCCGACAGCTATCAGAAGGCCTATTCGGTCGACACCCATTGCCTGCAACTGAGCCGGGACAAACCGCTGAGCCAGGACAATCTGTTCCACTCGATGCTCGGCCTGCTGGAAGTGCGCAGCAGCGTGTATCAGCCGGCGCTGGACATGTTTGCCGGTTGTCGCGGCGCGGTGATCGACGGCGTGCTGGCCAAGCAGTGAAGCGTTTCCTGCCCGTCGCGCCAATGCGACGGGCCTTTCTGTTTCTGCTGTCAGACTATTCTTGCTGACAGGCAAGACATTTCCTTACAGCTCTTGCCCTTCAAAGGCGCGTAAATCGTCGGTGGCGATATATACTGCGCGCCATTCTTCAAGGGAGAGCCGTGTGGCTATCGATATTCACTGGATTCGCGACAACGAAAGCCTCGCGCAGTTTTGCGCCGAGTGGCAGCAGCTGCCGTTCGTTGCCCTCGACACCGAATTCATGCGGGTCGACACCTTCTACCCGATTGCCGGCCTGTTGCAGATCGGCGACGGCAAACGCGCCTACCTGATCGATCCGCTGACCATCAACGCCTGGCAACCGCTGGCTGCGTTGCTGGAAAACCCGGCGGTGCTGAAAGTCCTGCACGCCTGCAGCGAAGACCTCGAAGTGCTGTTGCGCCTGACCGGCAGCCTGCCGGCGCCGCTGTTCGACACGCAACTGGCCGCCGCTTACCTGAACCTCGGCTTCTCGATGGGCTATTCGCGTCTGGTGCAGGAAGTGCTCGGCATCGACCTGCCCAAGGGCGAAACCCGCTCCGACTGGTTGCAGCGCCCGCTGTCCGAAACCCAGATCAGCTACGCCGCCGAAGACGCCGTGCATCTGGCCGAGGTGTTCGTCGAGTTACGCCCCAAGCTGTCCGCCGACAAGTTCGCCTGGGTGCTGGAGGATGGCGCCGAACTGGTCGCCAACCTGCGCCGCGAGACCGATCCGTACGAGGTCTATCGCGAGGCGAAACTGGCGTGGAAGCTGTCCCGTGCGCAACTGGCCGTGCTGCGTGAGCTGTGCGCCTGGCGCGAAAAAGAAGCCCGTGCCCGCGACCTGCCGCGCAACCGCATCGTCCGGGAACACTCGCTGTGGCCCCTGGCCCGCACGCAGCCGGATAACCTCGCGGCGCTGGGCAAGATCGAAGACATGCACCCGCGTACCGTACGTCAGGACGGGCAGTTTCTGCTTGATCTGATCAAGCGCTCTGGCAGTGTGGGGCCGGATCAATGGCCGCCGGCAGTGCCCGAGCCGTTGCCGATCGAAGCCGCTGCGTTGATCAAACAACTGCGCGCGCTGGGTCAGGCCGAGGCCGAACGCCTGGGTATTGCCCCGGAACTGATGCTGCGCAAGAAAACCCTCGAAGCCCTGGTCAAAAGCGGCTTCCCCGGGGGTCCTTACCAATTGCCCGATTCGCTGCGTGGCTGGCGCCGCGAATTGCTCGGCCAGAAGCTGCTCGACAGCCTGGCCACCGCCGGAGAACAGCCTTGAAACGTATTTGCTCCATCTACCAAAGCTCCAAGCGCAGCGGCATGTATCTCTACGTGCTCAAGAGCGATGCGCTCGAGCGCGTGCCGGAAGCGCTGATGACGGCTTTCGGCAAAGCGAAGCACTCCTTCGATCTGGTGCTGTCGCCCGAGCGCAAACTGGCCAGCGAAGACATCACCGTGGTCCTGGAAAACCTCGACAAGCAGGGCTACCACCTGCAAATGCCGCCGGCCGAGGACGAGTACATCGAGCACCTGCCCGAAGAGTTGCTGCGACGCAACGACCCGGTCTGACCCGCGAGGCCCTGTCCTGGGCCTCGGTTAACCCTGGAACTGTTTTTACCGCGATGGCCGGCCCCAACCCGGCGGCTGTCTGCACGGTTTGCGAAAGGTTTGAAGATGCGCGTTCTGATTGCTGAACACGACCACGCGATATACGCCCGCCTGCTGCGTCAGGCACTGCCCGAGCTTGAAGTACTGACCAGCGGCGACTCCGCCGAACTGGCGCGGCAGGCCGCCGATTGCCCGGTGTGGCTGGGCCAGCCGGATCTGCTCGCGACCCTGCTGCGCCAGGGCCATCAACCGCAATGGCTGCAATCGACCTGGGCCGGCATCACGCCGCTGCTCGCCGACGGCCTGCGCCGCGATTATCGCCTGACCCGCGCCGTGGGGATTTTCGGTCAGGTCATGGCCGAATACGTGCTGACCTACATCCTCGGCCACGAACGCGAAGTGCTGGCGCGGCTGGTCAGTCAGGTCGAGCGCAAGTGGGATAACCGCAGCGGCCAGAGTCTGGTCGGGCGCAAGGTGCTGATCGTCGGCACCGGTGACATCGGCCAGAGCGTTGCGCAGTTTCTGCGGCCGTTCGGCGTCGAGCTGTACGGCATCGCCAGCAGCGCCCGCGAACAGGCGCCGTTTGTCGAAGTCGGCGCGCTGGCCGATCTTCCGCGATTGGTGGGCGAGGTGGACTACGTGGTCAATCTGCTGCCGAACACCGAACACACCCACGATATCTACGACGCTGCGCTGTTCAAGCAATTCAAACCGACCGGACTGTTCATCAACGCTGGACGCGGTGTGGCAGTGGTCGATGCTGATCTGGTTGAAGCGTTGAAAGAAGGGCATTTGGCCGGCGCGGTGATCGACGTCTGCCGTCAGGAACCATTGCCGCAACGCCATCCATTCTGGACCGCGTGGGGCTTGCTCCTGACCGGCCACAGCTCGGCACCGACCTCGCCGGCGCTGATGGTGGATTTGTTTGTGCAGAATCTGAAAGCGTACGAGGCGGGTGAAGCGTTGCGTGGCGAGGTGGATTTCACCCGCGGTTACTGACTCACCCGATTTCACTGTGGGAGCGAGCCCGCTCGCGAAGAGGGCGTGTCAGGCGACAACAGCATGGCTGACACAGCGCTTTTGCGAGCAGGCTCGCTCCCACATTGGTTTCAAAGCCTAGCCGCCAGTTTGCTCAGCGGGCGGCGCTGGGGCTGACAAGCGGATTTACCGACAGTCGCCAGCGCTTGGCCCTTGCGCTCGCTGGCACTAGACTGGCGGCCTTTTCACCACCTTGATGTTGATGCTTGAGCCATGGCCGCCATAGTCGAACCGTTCTGGAAACGCAAAACCCTCGATCAGCTCGATCACGAGGAGTGGGAATCGCTGTGCGACGGCTGCGGTCTGTGCTGCCTGCAAAAGCTCGAGGATGAAGAAGACAACAGCGTCTATTACACGCGCATCGCCTGCAAACTGCTGGATCTGAAAACCTGTCAGTGCAGCGATTATCCGAACCGGATCAAGTTTGTCCCGGACTGCATCCAGCTCACGCCGGGTCAGGCGGAAGAATTCAAATGGCTGCCGCCGACCTGTGGTTATCGGCTGGTCAGCGAGGGCAAGGATCTGCCGTTATGGCATCACCTGGTGTGTGGCGACCGGGATGCGGTGCACCATGAGCGGATTTCCCAGTCCGGGCGCATGCTCGCCGAAGGCAGCGTGCCGGAGGATGACTGGGAAGATCATCTGATCTTTCGCGCGGGCTGATGAGGTGGTGGGTTGTTGAACCCGTAAAGATCAAAAGATCGCAGCCTTCGGCAGCTCCTAGAATGGAAAACGTGATTCCGTGTAGGAGCTGCCGGAGGCTGCGATCTTTTGCTTTAAAGCCTCAGACGCCGGCTTTCGGCGAGGTCAGCGAATCATTGCCGGTCACAGTGGCTGTTTCAGTAGCCACTTCGGCATTGGTCTTCAGCTTGCTCAGCTCTTCCCCAGCGCGTTCGATCTTCGCCCGCACATTGCTCATGTCCTGACGGCCTTTTTCCAGCAGACTTTTCGCCGAGCAGTGCCCGGTAACGCCACGGGCCACGGCCATGCCGCCGAGCGCCACTTGAATCAGGCCGAACACGCCGCCACGGCGCAGGCCCTTGCCGACCATCAGCACGCCGCCGGTCAACGAGCCGACGCGCTCCCAGCCATGCACATTCTTGTGCGAAGGCGACTGGAACGGGGTGGATTCGATGCGTTCTACGCGTTTGAGCTCGCTCATGGTCTATCTCCAGGCAGGGTGCGATTGATAGATAAGCTGACTGCCAGGGCGGTCAGCTTGTTCCATCGAATGTGCGACGCTTCAGCGGAATTTCGGCCCGGAGCGGGTGTTCAGGCCTTTGGCCATGCGGTCGTAGAGCACGACGTTGACCGTGGCGGCGAGGTTCATGCAGCCGGTGGTCGGGATGTACACGACGTCTTCGCACCAGTCGCGAATCTCTTTATCCAGCGAACCGTCTTCCGGGCCGAAGATGTACAGAGCGCGGTCGGGGTGGGTGTATTCCGGCAGCGGCCGGGCGCCTTCGACCAGTTCTACCGCTACGGGCACGCAGTTGAGCGGGAGGATTTTTTTCAGGTCGTCGATGCCGATCAGCGGTATGTCGTAGTGCACGCGCTTGGTGTCGGTGACGAAGTCGGCGGCGCGTTCATAACGCTTGCCGGTGTAGAACACCGATGCCACGCCGTAACAGCCTGCGGCGCGCATCACCGAACCGACGTTCTCCGGTGATTTTGGGTTATACAAACCAATGCAGCTGTACCTTTTGTCTGCCACGAGCGGGGTGCCTTCGGGAAAAAGAGGGCGATTATACGGGGATTGGGGGAGGGCGGGCAGATTCGAGACTTGTGGTGTCTGGCAGGCCGCTTTCGCGAGCAGGCTCGCTCCCACAGGGGAACGCGTTTCAACTGTGGGAGCGAGCCTGCTCGCGAAAGGGCCAGCTCAGGCGATGAAGATCTTCAGTCTTCTTTTTTCATCAAGCCAGCGAGGGCCGCAAACGGATTATGCGTGGCCTTGGCGATCTTTGGTGTGCTCAGCGAGCCGTCGCCGAAATACTGCTGATCGGTGTAACGCGAGTGTTCGTTGTCGTGGCAATACAGGCACAACAGCTCCCAGTTCGAGCCGTCCTGCGGGTTGTTGTCGTGGTTGTGGTCGCGGTGGTGCACGGTCAGTTCGCTCAGGCGCTTGCCGGAAAATTCACGGGCGCAGCGTCCGCAGACGTGCGGGTACATCTTCAGGGCCTTGTCGCGGTAGCCCATTTCCTTGTCGCGCTGGTTGTCGGCGAGGATGCGGTCCAGCTTCGACGTGTTGGTGGGGATGGACGAACTCATGGGTTCACCTTTGCAGAAAGACTGATGACGGTTATGCGCAGAGTTTAGCTCAGCCCTTGAGCTTCTCGGCAATCCAGATCGTGTGGCGGGTGCCCTTGTTGCCGTGGGCGAAGACCTGGACTTCTTCGGCCTTGAAGCCGGCCTTCTTCAATTTGTCGGAAAACTGCCGGTCGGCGCTGGCCGACCACACCGCGAGCACGCCTTTGGGGCGCAGGGCCTTGGCGCAGGCATTCAGACCAGCGGCGGAATACAGCCAGCTGTTGGCCTTTTGAGTCAGGCCTTCAGGGCCGTTGTCGACGTCGAGCATGATCGCGTCGAAACCGTTCGGCTCGCTTTGCAGCACCTTGGCCACATCTTCCATGCGGATCACCGTTCGCGGATCGAGCAATGGCCGACCGGACTTCTCCCCGAGCGGGCCGCGATTCCACTCGACCACGCCGGGCACCAGCTCAGCCACTACCACTTCGGCGGACTTGCCCAGGTGCTTGAGTGCCGAGGCGAGGGTGAAACCCATGCCCAGGCCGCCGATCAACACCCGCGAATTCGGCCGGCCGGCGACCTTGCGGCAGGGAATCTCGGCCAGCGCATCTTCAGAACCGTGCATGCGCGTGTTCATCAACTGCCCGCCGTCGCCGCCCTGGATCTTGATGACGAAGTCCTCGCCATACTCGAACAGGCACAGGGCACCGCCGTTTTCAGGGATCGGGGTGGTGTCCAGCAGAACGAAACGTTTCATGGAAATCTCTACAAGGGGGAAGGCAAGCAGGCGCGTTGGGAGTAGCCTGAGCACAGACTAGAGGCCAAACGGAGCCCTTGATGAAGCGCACCATTCTAACGGTCATTACCCTGGCCGCGCTCGCGATTACTGCGGTGCAGGCCCAGCAGAGCGTTCCGGTCAGCCCGACGCCGCAACCCGGTTCGCCCGGCACTGCGACGCCGACGCCGTATCCGCAGATCACTCCGATCACCCTGCCCAAGTCCGGCGCCGGCAGTGGCAGCCCGCCGCTGGTACCGATCGAAATGCCCAGCCCGCCGAGCAAGGATCAACCGGTGCCGGGCATCGAGCCGAACGCCAACAAGGTCAAGTCCCCCGGCGGTTAAACCTGTTGCGCGGCGAGTTGGCCGTCGGCCATGCGCAGGCGTTTGGACAGCGAGACGGCGAGGGCGCGGATGATCTTTGCGGCGATTTTTGGTGCGTCGTTGAGCATTTTTTCCAGCGAGTCCTTGCCCAGATTGAGCAACTGACAGTTGCTCGCCGCGATACACGTGGCTGAACGGCGCTCGCCATCAAGCACGGCCATTTCACCGAAGGCCCGGCCGCTGCGCAGGGTGGCCATGGTGATCACCTGGCCGTCAGCGCCGGTTTTCTGCACGGCGACCTGGCCGGTGTGGATAATGCACATGAAACTGCCGGCATCGCCCTCGCGGAAAATCGCCTCACCCTCAGCCACGGTGCTGATGCTGAAGTAACCGGAAGCGGCCGCGAAGTCGGCCAGTTGCAATTGATCGAACAGGCCACAGTCCATCAGCCAGTCGCGGATTTCGTTGTTCAGGAAGGTCGGTTCGGACATGTCGATGCGGTCTTTTTGTTATCACATTTCAAGGCTATACACGGATCCCGTAGGAACGGGCTTTTGTGGCGAGGGGATTTATCCCCGCTCGGCTGCGCAGCAGTCGCAAGTCCTGCCAACTCGGTGCTTCAGAAATACTTAGTTTGCAGGTTTTGGGGCCGCTTCGCAGCCCAACGGGGATAAATCCCCTCGCCACAATGGGTCTGGAATTAAGACCCAAGTGACCGACGGAGTTCCTCAGGCCAAGCCCAAAACCTTGAACACAAATGCATATTCGAGCGCTACGTCACGTAATCCCTGATAGCGCCCGCTCATGCCGCCATGCCCGGCGCCCAGTTCGGTCTTGAGCAGCAGCACGTTGTCATCGGTCTTGGTTGCGCGCAATTTCGCCACCCACTTGGCCGCCTCCCAATACTGCACACGGCTGTCGTTGTAGCCGGCGATCACCAGCAGTGGCGGATAAGCCTGCGCGGTGACGTTTTCGTACGGCGCGTAAGCCTTGATCCGATCATAGACGTCCGGTTCTTCCGGGTTGCCCCATTCGTCGTATTCGGTGACGGTCAGCGGTAGCTCGGGGTCGAGCATGGTGTTGAGCACGTCGACGAACGGCACTTCGGCAATCCCTACGCCGAACAGATCCGGGCGCTGGTTGAGCACCGCGCCGATCAGCAAACCACCGGCGCTGCCGCCACTGATCGCCAGTTTCTCCGCCGTGGTGATGCCGTTGAGGATAAGAAACTCGGCGCAGGCGATAAAGTCGCTGAAGGTGTTGTGTTTGTGTTCCTGTTTGCCGGCGCGATACCAGGCTTCGCCCAATTCACCACCACCGCGTACGTGAGCGATGGCGAAGGCCATACCGCGATCGAGCAGGCTCAGGCGCGCGTGGGAAAACCACGGATCGAGGCTGGAACCGTAAGCGCCGTAACCATACAGGTACAGCGGCACCGGTTTACCGACCATCTCGCGCTTCATCACCAGACTGATCGGCACCTGCGTGCCGTCCGGGGCGGTGGCCCATAGACGTTGGCTGACATAGGCATCGGCATCAAATTGGCCGAGTACCGGGGTTTCCTTGAGCACCGTTTGCTCGCCGCTGGCGAGGATCAACTGGCGCACCTGGGCCGGGCGATTCAATGCTTCGTAGCGCAAGCGAATGCGATCGCTCTCGAATTCCAGGCTGTTTTGCACATGCAGGCTGTAGGCCGCATCGGGCAATTGCACGCGATACGACGCCAATCCCTGCGGGTGAACTTCGATGATCGGCAGACCACCTTCGCGCAGGCTCAAGGTCATCGCCTCTGCGTTGAGGCTGACGCCGTCGAGCATCACATCATCGTTGTGCGGGATCAGGTTCTGCCACTCGGCCTCGCTTGGCGGCACGCCAGTGTCCGGAGCCTGATACAGGGCGAAGTTGATGCCGTCGCGGTTGGTACGGATAAACCAGGTCCAGACGCCATCGAGCAGGCCGTGGTCGACGTCGTATTCGTGATCTTCGACCCGTGGCGCCAAGCAACTGAATGGCAGATGCGGCTGATTGGCGTCCAGCGCCCAGACTTCACTGGTGGTCTTGCTGCCCAGCGACAGCAGCAATTGCTGTTCGGAGCTGGCGCGGTAGCAATGCAGGAAGAACCGCCCGTCCGGCTCGTGAAAAACCTCTTCGGCGGCAGTGCCGTCGAGGCGATAGCGGAACAGTTTATGCGGGCGATGGGTGTCGTCGAGCACACCGAAAAACAGGGTCAGGCTGTCGTTGGCCCAGGTCATGCTGCCGTCGCAGTCCTCGAATTCCAGTTCGCTGACCCTGTCGTTGGACAGCTCTTTGACGAACAGCGTGTAGACCTCGTCGCCCGAAGCATCGACGCTGTAGGCCAGGCGCTGGTGATCGGGGCTGATGCTGAAAGCGCCGAGCGAGAAGAAGCCGCCATTGGCCAGCGCATTCGGGTCGAGCAGCAATTGTTCGCGGCTTTCATCTAGGGTCAGGCTGTCGTCGGCAGGACGCGGGCAGCGATAGTGCCGGGCGTATTCGTCACCGGCGGTGGTGCGCGTGTAATACAGGTACGGACCCCAAGGTGAGGGCAGGGACAGATCAGTCTCGAGAATCCGGCCCTTGATCTCATTGAACAGGCTCTCACGCAGCTCGGCCTGATCGGCGGTTTGCGCTTCCTGATAAGCGTTTTCAGCCTTGAGGTAGTCGAGCACCGCGTCGGTGTCGCGCTCCTGCAGCCAGGCATACGGGTCGGCGCCGGGCGCCCGCTGGGCAATCGGGGCAGTCATGACATTGGCGGATTCGGGCATGGAAGGCTCTCGGACAGTATTCGGAATTGGGTTGTTCGCAGGGCTTGAAAGCGCCGCAGCCCTTGTGGGAGCGAGCCTGCTCGCGAAAGCGGTGTGTCAGACAACGCTGTTGCAACTGACAGTCCGTATTCGCGAGCAGGCTCGCTCCCACAGGGGCGGCTGCTGGCCGTCTGGTATTGGGACAAGCCGCATGGGCGAAAAGTCGTTACTATAAGCGCCTATTTGCCTGCCTTGCCATGGACACCATGACCGAGAACGACTATCTGATCGCCTGGGGCCTTTACGCCTTTGCCGCCGTGGGCTGCCTGCTGGTATGGATGCGCCTGACCACCTGGATGTGGCGCTGGCTGCGCGAGCCGCTGCGCGTGCTGATGGCGGTGTTGCTGTTCAGCCCGACCATCGTCGATCCGGTGAAAGCCAAAGTAGCACCGGCTATCGCCATCACCGCCCTGGACATGCTGTTCAAGGTCGGCAACAACGCCTGGCGCGCGGTTTCCGATCTGTTCATGTACGGCATGATCGCCTTCGGGGTGTATCTGGTTTTCGTCTTGATCCGCCTGCCGATCGAGCGTGCCTCGACAGCCCGGCGTGAACGCGCCGAGGCCGCCAAGGCCGCGGCCCGTGCCGAGGAGCGCGACGATGATCAACCGTTCGGCGGCGCCGGTGATGACCGCTACGGTCGCCCGCCAGTGCCGAACAATCCGCAGCGCATGCGGGTCGAGCCGCGTCTGTAACCCGAGAGTCCGCACATGTGTGAATTACTGGGCATGAGTGCCAACGTGCCGACCGACATCGTGTTCAGCTTCACCGGCCTGATGCAGCGCGGCGGCCGCACCGGCCCGCACCGCGACGGCTGGGGCATCGCTTTCTATGAAGGGCGCGGCTTGCGTCTGTTTCAGGATCCGGCAGCGAGCAGCGAGTCGGAAGTGGCCAGCCTGGTGCAGCGCTATCCGATCAAGAGCGAAGTGGTCATCGGCCACATCCGCCAGGCCAATGTCGGCAAGGTCTGCCTGTCCAACACCCATCCGTTCGTCCGCGAACTGTGGGGGCGCAACTGGTGTTTCGCGCATAACGGCCAGCTGGCCGATTTCACTGCGATCAAGAGTTTCTACCGCCCGGTCGGCGATACCGACAGCGAAGCGGCATTCTGCGATTTGCTCAACCGGGTACGCGCAGCCTTCCCCGAGCCGGTCGATATCGAGGTGCTGCTGCCGGATCTGGTCGCCGCGTGCGCTGAATATCGCAGCAAGGGCGTGTTCAATTGCCTGCTCAGCGACGGCGACTGGCTGTTCTGTTACTGCTCGACCAAACTGGCTCAGATCACCCGCCGCGCACCATTCGGCCCGGCGCGGCTCAAGGATGTCGATGTGATTGTCGATTTCCAGGCCGAAACCACGCCCAACGACGTGGTCACGGTAATTGCCACCGAGCCTCTGACCGAAAACGAAACCTGGACCCGCTACGAACCGGGCCAATGGAGCCTGTGGCGACGCGGCGAATGCGTCAGCCAGGGCAAGACCGAATAAGGATTTGCACCCATGTTGCTCAGTTATCTACGGCTGGTGTTGTTTGCGGTGGGCCTGTTGATCGGTGTCCAGGTGCCGGGGTTCATCAACGATTACGCCCAGCGTGTCGAAGCGCATCTGATCGAAGCGCAGACCGGCCTGCGTGGTTTCCAGGGCACGGCGGATCAGTTTTTCAAAGGCGACATGCAGGCGCTGGTCGCGCATTACCGGGCCAGCGAAGACCCGATTTTCCGCAGCGATGCCGACAGCCTGAACACCTTGCTTACCCGCCAGGTCGCGCTGGACAAGCAATTCCAGGCGATGCAAGGCCCGTGGTATGTGCGCTTCCTGCAAGTGGTCCTGGCCGCTGATCCGGACATTCGCAAGGAAACCTGGAACGGCTACAGCTACCAGATCCTGCTGACGCCAGAGGCGATGATCTGGGGCATGAGCGGCGCGTTGCTGCTGTCGTTCGGCATCGAATGCCTGTTCCGCCTGATCGACTGGGTCGTCCTCGGCGGCCGCCGCCTGCGCCAGAGCCGACCGATCGAAGATCGCGACGTGCGCGGTTTGTAAGACCTGCTCAATCCCTCTGGCAACAGAGGCTTTATGGCATGGGGGATTCTGTGGCGAGTCGGCTCTGTGGTGGGTGGGTACTGAGGTGAGTGGGCTCTGTGGTGAATGGGCTATGGGGGGGAGTGGGTTCTGTGGTGAGTGGGTTCTGTGGCGAGGGGATTTATCCCCGTTGGGCTGCGCAGCAGCCCCAAAACCTGCACTGAAAGACCGCGTTGGCCGCAATCACGGCTGCTGCGCAGCCGAGCGGGGATAAATCCCCTCGCCACTGATCATCCAGTGAGGGTGATGCAGTCCTTGCCCACCTTGTGCGCATATCCTGCCAGGACCTGCTGACACAACGTCACAATCTCCTCGACCCACTCAACCCCGACCCGCCACGACACCACCACTGGCAGATTCGCTGGTCGCTGCTCGATGTCGAGCAAGATCAATTCGCCGCGCGCCAGCTCTTCGGCCACCAGCACCGGCGGCAGCGCGCCGATACCGAAGCCATCGCGCAATAACCGGGTGATCGCTGACACCGAATTCACGCAATTCAAGCGTGGCGCCATGACGCCGTTGGCCTGCATCAGGGCGACGATATCCTGATGCGGTCGTGAGTTTTTCGAGTAGGTGATGATCCGCTCCTGCGCCAGTTCGGCGAGGTCGGCGTAGTCGCGGTTGTAGATCGAATTGCTGGCGACAATCCAGCCCAGCGGATGGCTGGCCAACTCCAGGCTGCGCACGCTTTCGTGGCGGATCAGATCGGTTTGCAACACCAGATCGAGAAAACCTTTTTGCAACTGATCGCAGAGGTTCAGCGCGGTATCTGCGACCAACTCGATCTCCACTCGTGGATACAGTTCGGTCATCTGCGCCACCAGCGGGCTCAGCCAGGTATGAATCACTGTGTCCATCACGCCGATCCGCACCCGGCCGACCTTGCTCGAACGGGTCTCGATCGATTGTTTCAGCGCCGCCATGGTGTCGAGCATCTGTTCGGCATAATCGAGCACCTTCAAGCCTTCCGGGGTCAGACTCACGCCGCGTGAGTCGCGCAGAAACAGCTTCACTCCCAGCTCGCCTTCGAGCACGGCGATGCGGCTGGAAATCGATGCCTGGGTGGTGAACAGCTTGTCAGCGGTCAGGCGAAAACTCTTCAGGCGCGCGACCCAGACAAAGGTCTCGAGAAACTTCAGATTCATGGACAAGGCTCGGCTGACAAATTTTTCTTATGCCTAAGGCGGGTTTTTATTCGTTGGACGGCGCAGGGCAGGGCGACGAAAAATCGGCGCATCCGGTTCCCACGATAGGCGTCGTCGGAGCTTCGAACAAGACCAATAAAAGCCCTGCGGAGATTTGCCATGAGTGCTCCCGACACCCTCCCGTTATCCAAGCCTGCGGCGCGCCCGGGGCCGTTCGACTGGTATCGCAACATCAACCAGCAGGAGCGCCGCACGTTCTGGAGCTGCAAGATCGGCTACGGCCTGGATGGCATGGACACGCAGATGCTCAGCTTCGTCGTGCCGACGCTGATCGCGATGTGGGGCATCACCACGGGCGAAGCGGGGCTGATTCACACCAGCACCTTGATCGCTTCGGCGATCGGCGGTTGGGTCGCCGGGATCCTCTCCGACCGCATCGGCCGCGTGCGCACCCTGCAACTGACGGTGCTGTGGTTCGCCTTCTTCACCTTCCTCTGCGGTTTCGCGCAAAACTACGAACAATTGCTGATCGCTCGCACCCTGATGGGCTTCGGTTTCGGCGGTGAATGGACCGCCGGCGCGGTGCTGATCGGTGAAGTGATCCGCGCCAAGGATCGCGGCAAAGCGGTGGGCATGGTGCAATCCGGTTGGGCGCTGGGTTGGGGCCTGACGGCGATTCTGTACGCGCTGCTGTTTTCGGTGTTGCCTCCGGAAGATGCTTGGCGGGCGCTGTTCATCCTCGGCATCGTGCCGGCGATATTCGTGATTTTCGTCCGTCGCCTGGTGAAAGATCCGGAGATATATCGCGAAGCCAAAGCCGCGCAAACTCCGGAAAACCCGACGAAGTTCTACGAGATCTTCGCACCGGGAATGCTCTTCACCACGTTTCGCGCTTCCTTGCTGACCACCGGTGCGCTGGGCGGCTACTACGCGATTACCTCCTGGCTGCCGACCTTCCTCAAGAATGAACGCGGGTTGAGCGTGCTCGGCACCGGTGGTTATCTGGCGATGGTAATCGTCGGTTCCTACGTCGGCTATGTGATCAGCGCGTATCTGACCGACCTGCTCGGACGGAAAAAGAATTTCATCTTGTTCGCGGTCGGCTCATTCACCATCGTTCTGCTCTACACGCAGATGCCGGTCAGCAACGGCGTGATGCTGTGGCTGGGCTTTCCGCTGGGCTTCTTCGCCTCGGGGATTTTCAGCGGCATGGGCGCGTTTCTGACTGAATTGTTTCCTACGCGGATTCGCGGCTCGGGCCAGGGTTTCTGCTACAACATCGGCCGCGCACTGGCGGCGTTGTTCCCGCTGTTGATCGGCCTGCTCAGCCAGAAAGTCCCGCTGAGCATGGGCATCGGCGCCTTCGCGGCGGTTTCTTACGGCGTGGTGATTCTGGCGGCGCTGAGCCTGCCGGAAACCCGTGGCAAGCAACTCGACGCGCAGTAACTGATACCCTGCGCAGAAGTCTCCTACAGATAAAAAGACCAGCAGCTACAGGAGTGTTCACCGTGAGCCGCCTGCTATTGAATTGCGACATTGGCGAGAGCTTTGGCAGCTGGACCATGGGTCTGGATGCCGAGGTCATGCCCTTCATCGATTGCGCCAACATCGCTTGCGGTTTCCATGCCGGCGACCCGAGCATCATGCGCAAGACCGTGGCGCTTGCCCTCGAACACGGCGTGCAGATTGGCGCGCACCCGGCCTATCAGGATCTGGTCGGATTCGGCCGGCGCTCCATGGCCTGTTCCGCGCAAGAGCTGCAAGACATCCTGCATTACCAGATCGGCGCCCTCGACGGCATCTGCAAGGCGCAGGGCGGGCGGGTCAGCTACGTCAAACCCCACGGTGCGATGTACAACGACATGATGGCCAACCCGGCGCAATTGCGCGCGGTAGTGCAGGCCGTGGCCGCGTATGACCGCAGCCTGCCGCTGATGTTGATGGCGACTCGGGACAACGCTGGCGCGCAGCAGATCGGCGATGAATACGGCGTAACCCTGTGGTTCGAAGCTTTTGCCGACCGTGCCTATGACAGTGGCGGCCGGCTGGTCTCACGGCAACTGCCGGGCGCCGTGCATCACGATGCCGAAAAAATCATCGAGCAAGCGTTGACCATCGCCCGTGGCGGCGAACTCAGCGCCAGCGATGGTAGCGCCTTGATCCTGCGCGCCAATACCTTGTGCGTCCACGGCGACAACGCCAGTTCCGTGGCCGCCGTGCGGCATATTCGTCAGGCCTTGCAGCAGTCGAGTGCGTCATGAATCCACGGGTTGAAGTGGTGGCGCTGGATTGCCTGATGCTGCGTCTGTTCGATGACATCGCCGAAGCCAACATGCCGTGGATGCTCGCCGCCTGCGAGCGCTTGCGCACGGCGTTTGGTGCACAACTGATCGATCTGGTGCCGTCCTACACGACGTTGATGGTGCATTACGACCTGACGCTGTTGAGTCCGGCGCAGGCGCGCGAACTGATCGCCGCAGCGCTGGTCGATCTGGCGCCGAATGCGCGAAGCGCTGGGCAGTGTCACGTCTTGCCGGTCTGGTACGACTTGAGTGTCGGCCCGGAACTGAGCCTGTTGGCCGAACGCAGCGGGCTGGCGGTGAAGGAGGTGATTCGTCGCCACAGCGCACGGGAATATCAGGTGTTCGCTCTTGGCTTTGCGCCGGGTTTTGCCTTCATGGGCCTGGTCGAAGAAATGCTCGCCGCGCCACGCTTGAGCACACCGCGCAAGAAAGTCGCCGCCGGCAGCGTCGGTATCGCCGAGCGGCAGACCGCAGCGTATCCGGTGGTCTCACCCGGTGGCTGGAACCTGATCGGGCGCACCCCGGCAAAACTCTTCGATCGCCATCGCGACGGCTATAGCCTGATGCAACCCGGCGACACGGTGCGCTTCGAAGCGGTCGACCACGCCGAATTCATACGCTTGGGCGGCGACGACTCCCCACTGGAGGCGTTGGCATGAGTCGATTGACGATCGAAGCCAGCACGCCACTGTGCCTGTTGCAGGATGCCGGGCGGTTTGGCGTGCGACATCTGGGCGTGACCCAGGGCGGGGCGGCGGATTGGTGCTCGATGAGCTGGGCCAATTGGCTGTTGGGTAATGAACTGGATGCGGCGGTGGTTGAAATCACCCTCGGCGGGTTTGCCGTGGTGGCCGAGGAGGATTGCCTGCTGGCGCTGGCAGGAGCGGATCTCGGCGCGCAGGTCGATGGACAGCCGCTGGCGCCGTGGCGCAGTTTCCGGTTGGCGAAAGGGCAGACATTGCGCTTCACCCAGCCTTTGCTCGGCGCCCGGGCATATCTGGCCGCGCCCGTTGGGTTTACTGCGCCCAAGGTACTGGGCAGCAGTGCGACGGTGGTGCGCGAAGAATTGGGCGGGCTTGATGGCATGGGCCTTCCGCTCGCCAAAGGGGGAGCGCTCGGTTACAGCGGCGAAGCGTCAGCGGTGCGCCAAATGCCCTCGGCGCTGCGGCCGGATTTCAAAATGCACGCGCCTTTGGACTTGGTGCTCGGCGCACAGATCGGCCAGTTCAGCGGGCAGAGCCTGTTCGATGTCTTCAACAGCGCCTGGACTATCGACAGTCGCGCCGACCGCATGGGCATCCGCCTGCTCGGTGCGGCGTTGCAATATCAGGGCGCGCCGATGATTTCCGAGGGAATTCCACTGGGCGCTGTGCAGGTACCGCCGGACGGGCAGCCGATTGTGTTGCTCAACGATCGCCAGACCATTGGTGGCTATCCGCGCCTGGGCGCGTTGACGCCGCTGTCGTTGGCGCGATTGGCGCAATGCCTGCCGGGAGCGAAGGTGAAATTGAGGCCGGTAGTGCAGGACGTCGCGCACCGCGAGCATGTCGAGTATTTGCAGCGCTTCAAAGATCGCTAAAAGCTTCGCGAGCAGGCTCGCTCCCACAGGTAAAAGCATTCCAATGTGGGAGCGAGCCTGCTCGCGAAGGCGTTCGTCGGGTTAACGATTATTTGGAAAGAAACCGCATCCCTTCCTCAAGCCCGCGCAACGTCAGGGGGTACATCTGATCTTCGATCAGATCGCGGACGATGTTGGTCGACGAGGTATAGCCCCACGTGTCCTTCGGATACGGGTTGATCCAGATGAGCTTCTTGTATTTCTCCATGAAGCGCTGCATCCACACGTAACCCGGCTCTTCGTTCCAGTGCTCGACGCTGCCGCCAGCCTGGGTGATTTCGTAGGGCGCCATCGCGGCGTCACCGATAAAGATCACTTTGTAGTCGGCGCCGTACTTGTGCAGCAGATCCTGAGTCGAAGTGCGTTCGGAAGTGCGGCGCATGTTGTTCTTCCACACTGATTCATAAATGAAGTTGTGAAAGTAGAAGTACTCCAGGTGCTTGAACTCGGTCTTGCAGGCCGAGAACAATTCCTCACAGATCTTCACGTGCGCGTCCATCGAGCCGCCGATGTCGAACAACAGCAGCAGCTTCACCGTGTTGCGCCGTTCCGGGCGCATCTGGATGTTCAGCAGGCCGGCGTCCTTGGCGGTGTGGTCGATGGTGCCGTCGATGTCGAGTTCTTCCGCCGCACCCTGGCGAGCGAACTTGCGCAGACGACGCAGGGCGACCTTGATATTGCGTGTGCCCAGTTCCACCGAATCGTCGAGGTTCTTGTACTCGCGTTGATCCCAGACCTTGACCGCTTTGCCCTGACGCTTGCCGGCGTCGCCAACCCGGATGCCTTCAGGGTTGAAACCGCCGGAGCCGAACGGGCTGGTGCCGCCGGTGCCAATCCACTTGTTGCCGCCGGCGTGGCGTTCCTTCTGTTCTTCCAGACGCTTCTTGAATTCCTCGATGAGTTTGTCCAGCCCGCCAAGGGACTGGATCTGCGCGCGTTCTTCGTCGCTCAGCGAGCGCTCGAATTCCTTACGCAGCCAGTCTTCGGGAATCAGCGCCTGCAAGTGATCGTCGAGTTTCTCCAGGCCATTGAAATAGGCGCCGAACGCGCGGTCGAACTTGTCGAAATGGCGCTCGTCCTTCACCAGAATCGCCCGCGACAAGTAATAAAACTCGTCCATGTCGGCGAAGGTCACACGCTGTTTCAGCGCGTTGATCAGGTCGAGCAGCTCGCGCACCGATACCGGTACCTTGGCTGCACGCATTTCGTTGAACAGGTTGAGCAACATGGCAGCAGCCTCTTAGCGGGTGCCGCGCCGGCTCATGAACGCCAGGCGCTCAAGCAGTTGCACGTCCTGTTCGTTCTTCACCAGCGCGCCAGCCAGTGGCGGGATGGCCTTGGTCGGATCACGCTCGCGCAGCACCGCTTCGCCGATATTGTCGGCCATCAGCAGTTTCAGCCAGTCGACCAGCTCGGATGTCGAAGGCTTTTTCTTCAGGCCCGGTACCTTGCGCACGTCGAAGAACACATCGAGCGCTTCGCTGACCAGGTCCTTCTTGATGTCCGGGTAGTGCACGTCGACGATTTTCTGCAGGGTAGTGCGGTCGGGGAAAGCGATGTAGTGGAAGAAGCAGCGGCGCAGAAAGGCGTCCGGCAGTTCTTTTTCGTTGTTGGAAGTAATGATGATGATCGGGCGCTTTTTCGCCTTGATGGTCTCGTCGATCTCGTAAACGTAGAACTCCATCTTGTCGAGTTCTTGCAACAGATCGTTGGGGAACTCGATGTCGGCCTTGTCGATTTCGTCGATCAGCAGAATCACCCGCTCCTCGGACTCGAAGGCTTCCCAGAGCTTGCCCTTCTTCAGGTAATTGCGCACGTCGTGGACTTTTTCATTGCCCAGCTGCGAGTCGCGCAAACGGCTGACCGCGTCGTACTCGTACAAGCCCTGATGGGCCTTGGTGGTGGACTTGATGTGCCAGGTGATCAGCTTGGCACCGAACGATTCGGCCAGTTGCTCGGCGAGCATGGTCTTGCCGGTGCCCGGCTCACCCTTGACCAGCAGCGGTCGTTCCAGGGTGATGGCGGCGTTGACCGCCAGCTTCAGGTCATCGGTGGCGACGTAGGCCTGGGTGCCTTCGAACTTCATCTGCTAATCCTCGAACGGTAACGCCGACCTGACGGGCAGGGCGGGGGCGAAATAATCGGATGCCCGACTATAACGCGCACGCCGGTCGACTGTGAACGCAGACGGCTTATTCAGTCTCTGAATGGAGCGTCACATGTTGACTCAGTCTCGGCGGATGGCCAGTATTTTGGTATCGCCGATTTGGCGATAGCCTTTCTTACTCGGTTAGTAAAAAGGCAGAAAATCGATGTTACCCATGAAACGGCCGCGTCTGCGATCTGCGCACGTCCTGTCGGATTTCAGGTTGGCGCTGACATTTATCAATGGTCAGGAACTGACAGTTGATTTGGGGATGGATATTCATACTTATCCAGGTCTGCGGCCACTGCTTGATCGCGAAGTCTTTGCGAATGCCGCAGTCGGGGACGAGGGTTGGATCGTTGAATGGATTGAACCCGACGTACAGATCGGTGCAGACACCTTGTATATGGATGCGCTAGCGCAGAATGCCCAGGATGAGAACACGCGCATTTTTATCGATTGGCGCGCCCGTACCGGACTTTCTCTCAATGATGCGGCCGAAGCGCTCGGTGTGAGCGCTCGCAGCATCAGCCGTTACAGCAATGGGCGTGAAGCAGTGCCACGTTCTTTGGCCTTGGCCTGTCTGGGCTGGGATTCGCTGCAACAGCGTTCATCGATAGCGGCCGAAGACACAGGTCGATATGTCGTCAACCGCAAAACTTAACCCTCATCCGGCTTCGGCCGTTCGTACCGCGCATTGAATGCCTGGATGAAGCCATTGCGCAAAATCTGCAAAAACGCTTCGAAGGCGTTGACGTTCTGCTGGTGAACATTGCCGCTGAGTTCGACGCGGGTGGCGAACTGGTTTTTGTTCTGGTTCTTCAGCACGGTCTCGGTGCCGCCGACCAGTGCTTCCCAGATTGAGCGGAACAGGCCTTTGTTCTTGTTTTCGACGTCTTGCTGCCAGTTGAATACATCGACGTCGCGCAGCAGGGGTTTGATGTAGCCGGTGAGTCGGGCTTTCTCTGCCTTCGCTTCGATAACCACATCGCCGTGGCCGGCGTTGAAATCGAATTTGCCGTAGGCGGCGGCGAAGTCGTTCATGCGTTTGAGCTCGATGTCACGGGCGCGCAGGCGGAATTCGAAGTCTTCGAAGTTGCTCAGTGGATCGAAGGTGGCGGTGGTTTCCAATGGCGCGTGCCCTAGCAGCAACGCCTTGCCTTCAAAGCGCGCGTCGCGTTTGCCTTCCTTGTCGACCACATTGGTCAGGTTGTAGATGCTGGCGTTGACGTTGCTGGCGTTCATGTTCACCGGCGGCTTGGAATTGAAGTTGCGGAAGGTGATACGGCCGTCGTTGATCTGCACTTCATCGAGGGTGATCGGCAGCAGCTTGCCCAACTGCTCACGCCAGTCGGTGCCCTGACCGGTCTGCGAGTTCTGTTTGTTGGGGCCGCCGTCGACAAAGTTGATTTCGGGGTTGAGAAATTGCACCTGCGCGACCACGGCATGGTCGTACCACAGTGAATGCCAGCTTACCGACAGGTCGATCAACGGCGCATCGACGAACGGCACCGGTACTTTGCCGTCGACCTTGACGATCTTCAGGCCGTTGATTTTGTAGGCGCCGCGCCACAGCGCGAGGTCGACATCGGTGATCTGGCCACGGTAATCGCCCATGTCCGCGAGCTTGTCATTGAGGTAGTCGCGTACCAGATAGGGCAGTGCGAAATGCAGGGCGACCAGCAGCACTACGACACCCGCCAGGGTCCAGAGCGGCCAGCTGTAACGACGTTTCATGCCATTGTTCCTTCAAGAGTGTGGCTTGACGATTCAAAGCGATTGACTCCGCGCGTTTGCAGACGTTCGACCCGACTGGACTGTGATCGGCAACGGGCTTACCTTGGAAGGCTGAATTCAACGCTGCATAAGGACCCAGCCATGAGCCGTATTTACGCTGACAACGCCCATTCCATCGGTAATACGCCGCTGGTCCAGATCAACCGCATCGCGCCGCGCGGGGTCACGATCCTGGCCAAGATCGAGGGGCGCAACCCCGGTTACTCGGTCAAATGCCGAATCGGCGCCAACATGATCTGGGACGCCGAAAGCAGCGGCAGACTCAAGCCGGGCATGACCATTGTCGAGCCGACTTCCGGTAACACCGGTATCGGTCTGGCCTTCGTTGCCGCTGCGCGTGGCTATAAATTGATGCTGACCATGCCGGCGTCGATGAGCATCGAGCGCCGCAAGGTTCTGAAAGCCTTGGGCGCGGAACTGGTATTGACCGAGCCGGCCAAGGGCATGAAGGGCGCCATCGAGAAAGCTGCGGAAATCGTCGCCAGCGATGCCGACAAATACTTCATGCCGGCGCAGTTCGATAACCCGGCCAACCCGGCAATTCATGAGAAGACCACCGGCCCGGAAATCTGGAACGACACCGACGGCGCCGTGGATGTGCTGGTGGCTGGCGTAGGTACCGGTGGAACCATTACTGGTGTCTCGCGGTATATCAAGAACACCGCCGGGAAACCGATTCTGTCGGTGGCCGTCGAGCCAGCGTCTTCGCCCGTCATCACCCAGGCTCTGGCCGGTGCCGAGATCAAGCCGAGCCCGCACAAGATTCAGGGCATTGGCGCCGGTTTTGTACCGAAGAACCTTGATCTGTCGATGGTCGATCGCGTCGAGCAGGTGACCGATGAAGAATCCAAGGCCATGGCTTTGCGCCTGATGCAGGAAGAGGGGATTTTGTGCGGGATTTCCTGCGGTGCTGCCATGGCGGTGGCGGTGCGTCTGGCGGAGAAACCAGAGATGCAGGGTAAAACCATCGTCGTGGTGCTGCCGGATTCGGGCGAGCGTTATCTGTCGAGCATGCTGTTCAGTGACCTGTTCACCGAGCAGGAGAACCAGCAGTAAGCCTGTTGATTCAGGTCAGCCAGGGTTCAGGCGCTGCATGTTAATAAAGGCTTTGTTGCGTAATGCTTAACACTGAATCTTGTGTCAGGCGGGTTTTTCCCGGAGCCGGTAGTGTTTATCATGGCCGGCTGCCATGCCGGGAAAAGGGCATTGCGCAGCGTTGTCTTTATTCAAGGAGTCGTTGATGACCGTTTCGTTTACCGCCAAGGCGTTTGTGCTGTTGCTGTTTCTGGGCAGCACGCTCTATGTGCATTTGCGCGGCAAGGCGCGTTTGCCGGTATTGCGCCAGTTCGTCAATCACTCCGCACTGTTCGCTCCGTACAACGCGTTGATGTACCTGTTTTCCGCAGTGCCATCCAGACCGTATCTGGATCGCAGCAAGTTTCCGGAGCTGGATGTACTGCGCGACAACTGGGAAACCATTCGCGACGAAGCCATGCACTTGTTCGACGAAGGCTACATTCGCGCCGCCGAGAAGAACAACGATGCCGGTTTCGGTTCGTTCTTCAAGAAGGGCTGGAAGCGTTTCTACCTGAAGTGGTACGACAAACCGCTGCCATCGGCCGAAGCCCTTTGCCCGAAAACCGTGGCACTGGTCAGTGCCATTCCCAACGTCAAGGGCGCGATGTTTGCGCTGCTGCCGGGCGGCAGTCACCTCAACCCGCACCGCGATCCGTTCGCCGGCTCGCTGCGCTATCACCTCGGTTTGTCGACGCCCAACTCCGATGATTGCCGGATCTTCGTCGACGGTCAGGTCTATGCCTGGCGCGACGGCGATGACGTGATGTTCGACGAGACCTACGTGCACTGGGTCAAGAATGAAACAGATCAGACTCGAGTGATTCTGTTCTGTGACATCGAACGCCCGCTGAGCAACCGCTTGATGACCCGGATCAACCGCTTCATCAGCGGCTGGCTTGGCCGCGCCACCGCGCCGCAGAATCTTGATGATGAACGCGTTGGCGGCATCAATCAGGCTTACGCCTGGAGCAAGAACTTCAGCGACCGTTTCAGCGGCGTGGTCAAGCAGTGGAAGCGCCGCCATCCCAAGGCCTACCGCGTAATGCGCCCGGTGCTGGCGGTGCTGGTGCTGACGTTGCTGGGGTATTGGTTGTTTGGTTGAGGCTGGAACAGACAATAGAAAACCGCTCTTCGGGAGCGGTTTTTTATTGATGGGTTCAAGGACGGCCGGCGAGCAGGTTGGGCTCGGTCACGTCGGTTCCGTTTTCAAGGACCTGCAGAAAACGGCGCTGATTCGCGGATAACTCCAGTCGATCAAGCTTTTCCACCGGCTCGCGCGATTCCTTCTTGCTTGGGGATTTTCTTACGACTTTGCGCATACTCCCTCCCTCGCTGGTCAATAAATGAACAGAAAACCTGATACCGCAAATACGTCCGTTCCCTTGGCATATGATCTCTTGCATTCCATGTCTCCTGACAATCCGTTGCCGCGCCAATCACCCTAACCACCCGGCGCCAGACTGTCGCTACGGGCCCTTTGCCCAAGTCATTGCAATCTTTGTCCCGGGCTGGCTATAGTCAGCCCGCGAGCCGCATGGCTCGCGCGTTCATTTCCTCAATAAAGATCAGCATTCATGCCTGCATCCCTCATCAACGCGGTAGTCGATTCAGCGGTCAATGCTGGCGTCGTGCCGTGCGGGAATCGGCAGCCTGTGCAGATCAGTCATTACCCTCCACCTGTCAGTAGCATGCCGGTGTGCGCAGTCTTATCGCCGCCGGGCGTTGGTGTGCGGGGTTGATCGGCAGCTTCTGCTGACCCCTGCGCCCGCCAGAACAACCTACTGAATTTCAGCTTCGGCTGAGTTGGCTTCTTGCCTGACTACAGGTGGTATTCATGTTTGTCCTTTCGAAACAATCCGCGCTCGCGGCGACGTCCACGAGCCTGTTCGTTCTGCTGTGGAGCAGCGGGGCGATTTTCTCCAAGTGGGGCCTCGCCCATGCTTCGCCCTTTGCCTTTCTGCTGATTCGCTTCGCCATCGCCCTGTGCGGGCTGGTCTTGCTGGCGCCGCTGCTGAGATTGAAGCTGCCCAAGGGTGGCAAGCCGATGCTGTTTGCGATCGCCACGGGACTGGTGTTGCTCGGGGCCTATCAGATCTTTTATCTGCTGGCGCTGGATTGCAAAGTCACGCCGGGGGTAATGGCGACGATCATGGGCGTTCAGCCGATCCTTACCGTGGTCTTGATGGAACGGCAGCGTTCGGCGAGCCGCCTGTTCGGCCTGGCGCTGGGCCTGGCCGGGCTGATCATGGTGGTTTACCAGGGCATCGGTCTGGCTGGAATGTCCTGGGCCGGCATGCTGTTCGGTTTGCTGGCGCTGGCGAGCATGACGCTCGGCTCGATCATGCAAAAACGCATCACCGACAATCCGCTCGGCACGCTGCCAGTGCAGTACCTGGCCGGCCTGTTGCTGTGCGCGATTTTCGTACCGTTCCAGCCGTTTCACTTCGAACACAGCGCAGGGTTCATTGTCCCGGTGTTATGGATGGGCCTGGTGGTTTCAGTGCTGGCGACGCTGTTGCTGTATCGACTGATCGCGCGGGGCAATCTGGTGAATGTCACCAGCCTGTTCTATCTGGTGCCGGCGGTGACGGCGGTGATGGATTACCTGATTTTCGGTAACCGGCTGGCGGCGTTGAGCGTGTTGGGAATGCTGCTGATTATTGTTGGATTGGTATTTGTGTTCCGTAAAACCGGATAGCCGATAGGCAGGTGGCGCTTGTTGCGCCGCCTTTCGCGAGCAGGCTCGCTCCCACATTGGAATGTATTTTTCTGTGGGAGCGAGCCTGCTCGCGAATATCTGCGGCAGAAAATCTAACGGACTGACGCGTTTGCAGGCTTCACCACCGCCGGCTTCAACACCAGCCACAACGCCGCCGCAATCAGCACCCCGCCATAAATGTGCGCCATCGACAACGGCTCATCCAGCAACAACGCCCCCCACAGCACGCCGAACGGCGGGATCATGAAGGTCACGGTCATCGATTTCACCGGGCCGATCGAGCTGAGCAGGCGGAAATAGATGATGTAGGCAAACGCCGTGCAGCCCAGGCCCAGGCCGAGCAGCGACAGCCAGACCTGCCAGCCGCCCCAGCTGACCGGCGGCGCAGTGATGGTGCTGTAGGCGAACAACGGCAGCAAAAACAACGTCGCCCCGAGCATGCTGCCCAGTGCCGACAAACGGCTGTCCAGCCCACCGGCCTGATCCAGCCAGCGCCGTGCGAGGAATCCGGCAAAGCCGTAGCAAGTGGTCGCCAGCAGGCAGGCGACCGCGCCCATCAGCAGTTGCAGATCGAAGGCTACGGGACCGGCGCGCGTCAGTACACCGACGCCGAACAGACCGAGGAACACGCCGCTGAGCTTGGCCGCCGTGAGTTTTTCACTGAAGAACAGGCCGCCAATCAGCACGCCCATCAGTGGCGTCGTGGCGTTGAAGATCGCCGAATAGCCGGCAGGCAATACTTGCGCCGCCACCGAATACAGCGTCGCCGGAATCCCCGAGTTGATTACGCCCAGCAGCATCACGGTTTTCAGCTTGCCCTTGAAGTCCCAGCTGATGCGCATCAGCCCAAGGATCACCAGCAGCCCGGCAGCCGCGATCGACACGCGAAAGAACCCGGTCGGGATCGTGCCGATCACCGGGGCAATGATGCGCATGAACAGAAAACTCGCGCCCCAGATAGCGGCCAGCGACAACATACGGAAAATATCGACAGGGCTCACGGCGGGCTCCTTGCTTGATCGGGACGAGAGTGTTGCCGAGCGTCCGGATCATGGCAACCGCTATTCGGGCTTTTAATTCTGCCTTGGGATTTACCTGCGCGAGAAACCCCGTCTACGGTCAACCCCGTATCGGTTTTGGCAGAAATTGCGCTTTTCCTGCGAGCATTTCCGTGACTAAGCTCAGACCAACCGAATTCCCGCCGAGGTTTCATTTATGTCGCAGCAATGGCCAGCCACCGAGATCGCCCGGATGATCCTCGCCGGCTTCGACGATTACCGCGAGCATTTCCGCCGCATCACCGACGGCGCGCGCGAGCGCTTCGAACAGGCGCGCTGGCAAGAAGCCCAGGCCGCCTCGGCGGCGCGGATCAGTCTTTATGAGGAAAAGGTCGGCGAAACCGTCGCTCGCCTGCGCGAGTATTTCGACGAAGAGACCCTGATGAACGTCAGCTGCTGGCCGCTGGTGAAAAGCGCCTATATCAGTGTGATCGACCTGCGCTTCGACGATGAGCTGTCCGAAACCTGGTACAACTCGATTTTCTGCGGGCTGTTCAGCCATGATCTGATCAGCGACGGCTGCATGTTCATCCACACCACGCGCCCGAGCCTGCGCCGGGCTCGCGCTGCGCAAACCCGCACGTACAAGCCGCAGGGCCAGTTGTCCGGGATGCTCGCCAGTATCTTCGCCGATTACCGTTTCAGCGAAGATTACGCCGATCTGCCTGGCGACTTGCTGCGACTCGAAGCGCAATTGCGCGAGAACCTGCCGGACTGGGTGTGCAAGGACCCGGAGCTAAGCGTCGAGCTGTTTTCCTCGGTGCTCTACCGCAACAAAGGCGCGTATCTGGTCGGGCGCATCTACACCCGTGACGAGCAATGGCCGTTGGTGATTCCGCTGTTGCACCGCGAAGGTCGGGGCATTCAGATCGATGCGTTGATCACCGACGAAGCCGATGTGTCGATCATCTTCTCGTTTACCCGCTCGTATTTCATGGTCGATGTACCGGTGCCGGCGGAGTTCATCGGTTTTCTGCGACGCATTCTGCCGGGCAAGCACATCGCCGAGTTGTACACCTCGATCGGCTTCTACAAGCACGGCAAGTCGGAGTTCTACCGCGCGCTGATCAATCACCTGGCCAACACTGACGACCAGTTCATCATGGCCCCGGGCGTACGCGGCATGGTCATGAGCGTGTTCACCCTGCCGGGATTCAATACTGTGTTCAAAATCATCAAGGACCGCTTTTCGCCGTCGAAAAACGTCGACCGGGCCACGGTGATCGAAAAGTATCGCCTGGTGAAAAGCGTCGATCGGGTCGGGCGTATGGCCGATACCCAGGAATTTGCTGATTTTCGCTTTCCGCTGAGCAAGTTCGATCCGGCGTGCCTCGAAGAACTGCTTGAGGTGGCGCCATCCACGGTTTCGGTCGAAGGCGAGACCGTGCTGATCCGCCACTGCTGGACCGAACGGCGGATGACCCCACTCAACCTTTATCTGGAAAACGCCAACGACGCGCAAGTACGTGAAGCACTGGAAGATTACGGTCTGGCGATCAAGCAACTGGCGGCGGCGAATATTTTCCCCGGCGATATGCTGCTGAAAAATTTCGGCGTCACCCGTCACGGGCGCGTGGTGTTTTACGATTACGACGAAATCTGCTTCCTGACCGAAGCCAACTTCCGCCACATCCCGCAACCGCGCACGCCCGAGGATGAAATGGCCTCTGAGCCGTGGTACTCGATCGGCCCGCTTGACGTGTTTCCCGAAGAGTTTCCGCCGTTCCTGTTTGCCGATTCGGGCCAGCGGAAATTGTTCGATCAATTGCACGGCGAGTTGTACAACGCCGATTACTGGAAGGGCTTGCAGGAGGCGATTCGGGCGGGCAAGGTCATCGACGTCTTCCCATACCGGCGCAAGGGCCTTGATAACGAATAACAAGACGCAGCTGCAAGCGGCAAGCTTCAAGCTGCAAGTTGAAAGCCGCAGTGACTTGCGGTTGGTAGCTTGGCGCTTGCAGCTGCTTTTCTGCGACAATCCGCCCCCTGCATAAATAGACGACCGAATTGCCTACCCGATGACCGACGAATCGCCCTCCATCGACAAACTGCTGAAAAACCTCGATCACGCCATGCTCGCCGACCGTCACCGGCTGCGGCGGCAGTTGCTTGAGCTGCGCAAGAAACCCGACGAAGCCAAACTGGCCCAGTGGGTGGTGCGGATGCAGGCGTCCTGTGATCAGGTGCTGGCGCGTCGCGCGAGCCTGCCGGTGATTCGTTACGACGACAGTTTGCCGATCGCGGCCAAGCGCGACGAGATCAAAAAGGCCCTCGAACAACATCAGGTGCTGATCATCGCTGGCGAAACCGGCTCGGGCAAAACCACCCAGTTGCCGAAGATCTGTCTGGAAATCGGTCGCGGCCAGCACGGTCTGATCGGCCATACCCAGCCGCGTCGGATCGCCGCGCGCAGTGTCGCCAGCCGTGTCGCCGAAGAGCTCGGCACGCCGCTCGGTGCGCTGGTCGGCTATCAGGTGCGCTTCGAGGATCAGAGCGATGCCAACACCCTGATCAAGCTGATGACCGACGGCATTCTGCTGGCGGAAACCCAGAACGATCGTTATCTGGAACGCTACGACACGATCATCGTCGACGAAGCCCATGAACGCAGCCTCAACATCGATTTCCTCCTCGGTTACCTGAAAACCCTGCTGCCACGCCGTCCCGACCTGAAGGTCATCATCACGTCGGCGACCATCGATCTGGAGCGCTTCTCCAAGCACTTCGATGACGCGCCGATCGTCGAAGTGTCGGGCCGTACTTTTCCTGTGGAAACCTGGTACCGGCCGCTGACCCTGGAGCAGGACGAAGAGGGCAACCGGGTCGAGGATGACCTGACCGTCGATCAGGCGATTCTCGCCACCCTCGACGAAATCGCCGCCTACGAGCGCAGCGAACGACGCAGCCCCGGCGATGTGCTGGTGTTCCTGCCCGGCGAGCGCGAGATTCGCGACGCCGCCGACATGTTGCGCAAGGCCCAGCTCAAGCACACCGAAATCCTGCCGCTGTACGCGCGCCTGTCGCCGGCTGAACAGCAGCGGATTTTCCAGTCGCATCCGGGCCGCCGCGTGGTGCTGGCGACCAACGTCGCCGAGACCTCGCTGACCGTGCCGGGCATTCGCTATGTGATTGACAGCGGCACCGCGCGCATCAGTCGTTACAGCTACCGCGCCAAGGTCCAGCGCTTGCCGATCGAAGCGATTTCCCAGGCCAGCGCCAATCAGCGTAAAGGTCGTTGCGGCCGGGTCGAGCCGGGTATCTGCGTGCGTTTGTACAGCGAAGAGGACTTCCTTGGGCGCCCGGAATTTACCGATCCGGAAATTCTGCGCACCAACCTCGCCGCCGTGATCCTGCAGATGCTCCATCTGCGCCTCGGCGAAATCACCGCGTTCCCGTTTATCGAACCGCCGGACGGCAAGGCAATCAGCGACGGTTTCAACTTGCTGCAAGAACTGTCGGCGGTGGATCGCAACAGTCAGCTGACGCCGCTCGGTCGCCAGTTGGCGCGCTTGCCGGTCGACCCACGCATGGGCCGCATGCTCTTGGAAGCGGCCAAGCTCGGCAGTCTGCAGGAAGTGCTGATCGTCGCCAGCGCCATGTCGATTCAGGACCCGCGCGAGCGTCCGCCGGAGCGTCAGCAAGCGGCGGATCAGGCCCATGCGCAATGGAAGGATCCGGATTCCGACTTCGCCGGGCTGGTCAACTTGTGGCGTGGTTTTGAAGAACAGCGCCAGGCGCTGACCGCCAATCCGCTGCGCAATTGGTGCCGGAAGAATTTCCTCAATTACCTGCGTTTGCGCGAGTGGCGTGATTCCCATCGCCAGTTGAGCCTGATCTGCCGCGACATGCAGTTGAGCCTGAATAAAGAGCCGGCGGATTATCCGAAGCTGCACAAAGCGGTGCTGGTCGGCTTGCTCAGCCAGATTGGCCAGAAAACCGAAGACGGCGATTACCTCGGCGCGCGGCAACGGCGCTTCTGGATTCATCCGTCGTCGGGCATCGGCAAGAAGCGCCCGCAGTGGCTGATGACCGCCGAGCTGGTGGAAACCACCAAGCTTTACGCGCGCATGGTCGCCAAGATCGATGCCGACTGGATCGAGCCGCTGGCCGGGCACCTGATCAAGAAAAACCATTTCGAGCCGCACTGGGAAAAGAAGCGCGGCCAGGTCGTCGCCTACGAGCAGATCACCCTGTTCGGCCTGATCGTCGTCGGTCGCCGCCCGGTGCATTACGGCCCGGTCGATCCGGTGGTATCCCGTGAGCTGTTTATCCGCGAAGGCCTGGTGCGCGGTGAGATTCAGTCGCGGGCCAAATGCCTGAGCGCCAATCAGAAACTGCTCGAGCAGCTCGACGAACTCGAGGCCAAGGCGCGCCGGCGCGACATTCTCGCCGACGAAGAAACCCTCTACGCCTTCTACGATGCACGCCTGCCGGCGGAGATTCACCAGACCGCGACCTTCGACAGTTGGTACAAGGTCAACAGCCAGAAAGATCCGCAACTGCTGATCATGCGCGAAGAAGACGTGTTGGCCCGCGAGGCCAGCGAAGTCACTGCCCGCGATTACCCGGACACCCTGCACATCGGCGATCTGGAACTGGCGCTGACTTACCACTTCGAACCCAATCACCCGCGCGACGGCGTGACCTTGCGCGTGCCGGCGCCGTTGCTGCCGATGTTGCCGCCGGAGCGTCTGGAATGGCTGGTGCCGGGCCTGATCGAGGCCAAGTGCATAGCCCTGGTGCGCAATCTGCCGAAAGCCCTGCGCAAGAACTTCGTGCCGGTGCCGGATTTCATCAAGGCCGCGTTGCAGCGCATGACTTTCGCCGAAGGTTCGCTGCCGCAAGCGCTCGGTCGCGAGCTGCTGCGCATGACCGGCGCGCGAGTCAGCGATGAGGCGTGGGCGGAAGCGGCGCAGCAGGTTGAAAGCCATCTGCGCATGAACCTGGAAATCGTCGACGGCGAGGGCAAGTTCCTTGGCGAAGGCCGCGACCTGGCTGAGCTGACCGCACGCTTCGCCGAAGCCAGCCAGGCCGCGCTGGCGGTGCCGCAGAGTGCGAAAAGTCAGCAACCGGTGGAGGCGAAAGTCTTCGCGCCAGTGGCGGAAAAGACCCAGCAGAAGATCGCCGGGCTGTCGATGACGGTGTACCCGGCGCTGGTGGAAGAGGGCGGCACGGTCAAGGAGGGGCGCTTCTCGACCCCGGCCGAAGCCGAGTTCCAGCATCGGCGCGCCTTGCAGCGTTTGCTCATGCAGCAACTGGCCGAGCCGGCGAAATTCCTCCGGGGCAAGTTGCCCGGGCAGACTGAACTGGGCCTGCTCTATCGCGAACTGGGCCGCGTCGATGCGCTGGTCGAAGACATTCTGCTGGCCAGCCTCGACAGCTGCATTCTCGAAGGCGAAGACCCGTTGCCCCGGGATGGCGCCGGGTTGGCGGCATTGGCCGAGCGCAAGCGCGGCAACTGGACCGAGCACGCCGAGCGGGTTGCGCGGCTGACGCTGGAAATCCTCAAGATCTGGCACGGTCTGCAAAAACGCTTCAAGGGCAAGATCGATCTGGCGCAAGCGGTGGCACTCAACGACATCAAGCAGCAGATCGGCAATCTGGTCTATCCGGGTTTCGTCCGCGAAACGCCGATGCAGTGGCTCAAGGAGTTGCCGCGTTATCTGAAAGCGGTCGAGCAGCGTTTCGAGAAACTCGGCGCACAGGTGCAGAAGGATCGGGTCTGGAGCGGCGAACTCGCTGGTCTGTGGGCGCAATACCAGGCCCGCGCGGCCAAGCATGCGCAGGAAGGCAAGCGTGATCCGCAGCTGGAGTTGTACCGCTGGTGGCTGGAGGAATACCGCGTATCGCTGTTCGCCCAACAGTTGGGGACGAAAGTGCCGATCTCCGACAAGCGCCTGAACAAACAGTGGAGTCAGGTCGAGCCCTGACCTGCAGCCATACACAATCCCCCCTGTGGAAGCGGGCTTTGTGGCGAGGGGATTTATCCCCGTTGGGTGGCGAAGCCGCCCCAAAACCTGCGCCTCGGTTCATCAGATACCGAGCGTGGTGGGTTGGCGACTGCTTCGCAGTCGAACGGGGATAAATCCCCTCGCCACAGAGTTGAGTTCATGTGGTGAACGGCAGTTGTGCTTGAGAACGGCGCCAAAACCTTGGGTTTATGGCAAACTTCGCCACCATAACCCGCCGTTTCGCGACCCAGAGCCTTCGGCCGTGTCGCGCTGCGGAATAAAACGATGCCAGGTTTGCGTCCCCCGGATGGGAATAGACCCTTTGCGTGTTGGTACGACGGTTCCAGCACTTTCTGCCTGAACAGATTAGAGAAACGACCATGCATAACGTCGTCATCAGCGGCACCGGCCTGTACACACCGGCCAACAGCATTTCCAACGAAGAGCTGGTGCAGTCTTTCAATACCTACGTCGCCCAGTTCAACGCCGATAACGCCGAGGCCATTGCCAACGGTGAAGTCCAGGCCCTGACCGAATCCAGCGCCGCGTTCATCGAAAAAGCCTCGGGCATCAAGAGCCGCTTTGTCATGGACAAGGACGGCATCCTCGATCCGCAACGCATGGCCCCGCGCCTGCCCGAGCGTTCCAACGATGAATGGTCGGTGCTCTGCCAAATGGCTGTCGGCGCGGCTGAACAAGCCCTGCAACGAGCCGGCAAAACCGCCGCCGACATCGACGGCGTGATCGTCGCCTGTTCGAACCTGCAACGCGCCTACCCGGCCATCGCCATCGAAGTCCAGGAAGCGCTGGGGATCGAAGGTTTCGGTTTCGACATGAACGTGGCGTGTTCTTCGGCCACCTTCGGCATCCAGGCCGCCGCCAACAGCGTGCAACTGGGCCAGGCGCGGGCGATCCTGATGGTCAACCCGGAGGTCTGCACCGGGCACCTGAACTTCCGTGATCGCGACAGCCACTTCATCTTCGGCGATGCCGCCACCGCGGTGATCATCGAGCGCGCGGATCTGGCGACCTCCGAGTACCAGTTCGACGTGGTCAGCACCAAATTGCTGACCAAGTTCTCCAACAACATCCGCAATAACTTCGGCTTCCTCAACCGTGCGGCGGAAGAGGGCATCGGTGCCCGCGACAAGCTGTTCGTGCAGGAAGGCCGCAAGGTGTTCAAGGATGTCTGCCCGATGGTCGCCGAACTGATTGGCGAGCACTTGGAAGAGAACCAGCTCAACGTTGGCGACGTGAAGCGTTTCTGGCTGCACCAGGCCAATCTGAGCATGAACCACCTGATCGTGCGCAAGCTGCTCGGCCGCGAAGCTACCGAAGAAGAAGCCCCGGTGATTCTCGACAGCTACGCCAACACCAGCTCGGCCGGTTCGGTCATTGCCTTCCACAAATACCAGGATGATCTGGCCTCGGGTTCGCTGGCGGTGCTCAGTTCGTTTGGTGCCGGTTATTCGATCGGTAGCGTGTTGCTGCGCAAGCGCTGATATAGGTTAATTTCCCCTTAATCGCGTCGATCTTTCCTACATTCGAAGCGGCTGAAACGCTGTAATTTTTCGGACGTCGCGGCAGGTGCACACCTGCCGCGTTCATTTTCGAAGTCCGGACAAGGGGATTGATGGATGGCGGCTGACGACACCCAACTGCTCACGCGCTTGCTGGCGGGGGAGCAAAAGGCTTTCAAGGAACTGGTCACCACATATCAGAGCGCCATGCGCGCGGTGGCTTACGCGATTGTCGGCCAGCGTCATGTCGAGGAAGTGGTGCAGGATGCCTGGCTGTCGGTGGTGCGCCATCTGGCCAGCTTCGAAGGCCGTTCCAGCCTCAAGACCTGGTTGCTGACCATCACCGCCAATTCGGCCAAGAGTCGCTACAAGCTCAATCGCCGGGAAGTGTTGCTCGATGACTTGCCATCACCTCACGGCACCATCGGTGACGATCGGTTTTCCTCGAGCGACGGTCATTGGCTGGTCGCGCCGTTTGCCTGGCATCAGGACACCCCAGAGGCGCTGCTCACTGAAAACGAACTGCGCGAATGCCTCGAACACACGTTGCTGAGTCTGTCCGAGTTGCAGAGCAGTGTCCTGCTGTTGCGCGAACGCCAGGGCCTGGAGCTGGAAGAGATCTGTAATCTTCTGGAGATCTCGCTCTCCAATGTCCGCGTGCTGCTGCACCGGGCACGCTTGAAGGTCTTCGCGACCGTGGAACATTTTGAGGAGACAGGAGAATGTTGACCTGCAAGGAGCAAGTGGCACGATCCAGCGATTATCTCGATGGCCAGCTGAGCTTTCGCGAGACGCTGATGGTGCGTCATCATCTGTTGTTCTGCCCCAACTGCCGGCGCTTCATGCGGCAGATGCGCGTGATGCAGGCAACCCTGAAGGCGCTGCCGGAAAAACCGGACGAGAACGTCGATGCCTTGGCTGAACGCCTGGCCGAGCAACGACGAAAAGACAACCCCCTGTAGGAGCTGTCGAGTGCAACGAGGCTGCGATCTTTTGATCTTGTTTTCAGGATCAAGATCAAAAGATCGCAGCCTTCGGCAGCTCCTACAGGGGCAGCTTCAAGCTTCAAGCTTCAAGCCTCAAGCTGCAAGTAAAGGCATTCACTCGCAACTCTTGGCTTGCAGCTTGCAGCTTGTAGCTGTTTTCTTAGAACTTCGCTTCAGCATCCAGCTGCAGGGTGTTGGCATCTGCATCGCGCTGGCTGCGGCTGGCGAAGTCGGCCTTGGTCAGGAAGTACGTGGCGCCGACGGCGAAGTTCTTGTCGATGTCGTAACCGACCTTGAACTTGTGCCCGCGCGAACCGGTGGTGCCGTTGGCGAAGTCGGAGTCGGTGAAGGCGCCGACCACGGCGTTGCGCTGCACGTCGCGGTAGTTGTAGTCGAGGTTGAAGCCGAAGACTTTCGACTTGGCGCCGAGCAACCATGCGGTGTCCTGATCGGTCACGGCATCGTTATTCTTCACGTACTGGCCGTAGAACGACAGCGGCATTGGCAGGCCGCCGATGTCGATCTGGCTGAACCCTTCATACAGACGGAATTCGTTGTCAGCCGAGTTGCCGTTGACTGCCAATGCGCACGGGGTCGAGGTGCCGGTGCAGCGGCTGTCTTCGTCGTTCTGGTAGGCGTAGACACTGCCGCCGACGGTCATTTTCAGGTTGTCGGTGATGTTGAAGCGGCTGCCCAACTGGCCAGCGGTCAGGCGCAGGTCGTGGCGGAATTGCACGCCGTCGCCGTCAACGTTGTCCTTGAGGTTGTAGTTACCCAGGCTGCCGAACAGTTCGGCGCTGCCGCCCAGTGGATACTTGTAGGTAACGGCCAGACCTTCCGGGTTGATGTCGCTGTCCCAGATCACATCGCCCATGCTCACCCACGGTTGCAGCATCTTGCCGCCAATAACGTGCAGGTTCTTGATCTGATCCGGGTGGTAGTCGATGTAGCCGAGGTCGAGCCAGATCTGCTTCTTGTCGAAGTAGTTGTCCTGATCCTGGTTGGTCGAGCGCGCGTCGTCACCGCCGCCAGTGGCGATACGGATGCCGGTGTCGACTTGCGGGTTGATCTCGGTATAGGCGCCCAGTCGCGCACGGATGCGCTGGCGGTCCTTGTCGCGGCCGCCGTTGTTCGGCTCGCCGTCGATCTTGATGGTTTCCTGACGGATGCGTACGTCGCCCTTGAACTGGGTCTTGGCCGCCCAGGCCAGTTTCTGATCGAACAGGCTCTGTTCGTTGGTCTTCTTCGCGACCGCCGCCACTTGTTCGTTGGTTTCCTGCTGCGCCTGTTGGGCGATTTGCTGAGCCTTCTGATCCTTGGCCAGTTCTGTTTGCAGCTCGATGTACTGCGCCTGGGAAATCGACCCGTTGGCCTTGAGCATGTCGAGCAGTTTGGCGTCGACTGCAGCACTGGCCGGAACGCTAATGGCCAGCAACAAGCCGCCGCACAGGGCCGCTGCAGTTTTCGTGGAAGCAAGACGCATAGCAATCTCCGAAGATGAAGGGGATGGCTGAACCATCCTGGGCACAACCGGCCTGGAGGCCGGAAAACTGTGTCCGGGTTAGAACCCGGCGCTCTAAAAACAGGCGCCAGTATCGCGATGGTTTATGACAGAGCGGTGGCACAGTGATGGCAGGTTGATGACGATGCGGAACAGGCGTGAACTATCGAGTTAGAGCGCTGTCGGCCGATTGAGCGTGTGCAACCGGGTCGCGATCAGCGATACTCGCCGGGCTTTGTCGCCAAGCTGTGGAGTGCCAGTGAATGCCGTTGCAACGCCTGCAAGACCTGTCAGAAATCGCCCCGGCAAGCTGGGATGCGCTGGTGCCGGACAACCAGCCGTTCCTGCGCCACGCCTTCCTCAGCGCGCTGGAAGACAGCGGCAGTGTCGGCCCGCATACAGGCTGGCAGCCCGAACATTTACTGCACATCGAAGATGATCGACTGATCGCCGCACTGCCCAGTTATCGCAAGTGGCATTCCTACGGCGAGTACGTCTTCGATCACGGCTGGGCCGATGCCTGCGCCCGCGCCGGCATTGATTACTACCCCAAACTCCTGACTGCCGTGCCCTTCAGTCCGGTCAGCGGCCCGCGCTTGCTGGCGGCAACAGTGGAGGACGGTTTCGAACTGCTGAAAAGTCTGCCCGGCTATTTGCAGATCGAAGAGCTCTCCAGCGCGCACATCAATTTCACTGATCCGTTTACCGATGCGGCGATGGCCGAACAGCCGGGCTGGCTGCAGCGCATCGGCTGTCAATATCACTGGCAGAACCGTGAGTACCGCGATTTTCAGGACTTCCTCGACGCTCTCAGCTCACGCAAGCGCAAGCAGATGCGCAAGGAACGCGAGCAGGTGGCGGGGCAGGGCTTTGAGTTCGAGTGGTTGGAGGGGCGTGAGCTGGGCGAGGCGCAGTGGGATTTCGTGTACGCCTGCTATGCCAACACCTACGCGGTGCGGCGTCAGGCGCCATATCTGACGCGGGAGTTCTTCAGCCTGCTGGCCGAACGTATGCCCGAAGCGATTCGCGTGGTCTTGGCCAAACAGGGCTCCCGGCCGGTGGCGATGGCGTTCAGTCTGGTCGGTGGCGACAGTTTCTACGGGCGGTATTGGGGTTGCCTGGCCGAGTTTGATCGGCTGCATTTCGAGACGTGTTTCTATCAGGGCATGGATTACGCGATCGCCCATGGCATCCAGCGTTTCGATGCCGGGGCGCAGGGCGAGCACAAATTGATTCGCGGCTTTGAACCGGTGATCACCCATTCCTGGCACTACCTGCGCCATCCGGGGTTGAAAGCGGCGGTGAAGGATTTTCTCCAGCAAGAGCGCGCCGGGGTTCTGGCCTATGCCGAAGAGGCCCGCACCGCGTTGCCTTATCGCCAAACCTAGTTCCAGATCCCCTGTGGGAGCGAGCCTGCTCGCGAAGGCGTCGGGTCAGTTGACGAATTTGTCGCTGATCCATCGCATTCGCGAGCAGGCTCGCTCCCACAGTTTTCACCGCACCGCCAGGCATCAATCGATGCCGACAAACCCTCCGGTCTGGTGCGCCCACAACCGTGCATACAAACCACGATGGGCGAGCAGTTCGGCGTGGGTGCCGCTCTCGGCGATCTTGCCGTTTTCCAGCACCACGAGGCGATCCATGCGCGCGATGGTCGAGAGACGGTGGGCGATGGCGATCACGGTTTTGCCCTGCATCAAGGTCTCGAGGCTTTCCTGAATCGCCGCTTCGACTTCCGAATCCAGTGCCGAGGTGGCTTCGTCCATGATCAGGATCGGCGCGTCCTTGAGCAGTACCCGCGCAATCGCGATGCGCTGGCGCTGACCGCCCGAGAGTTTCACCCCGCGCTCGCCGACATGCGCGTCGAAACCGGTGCGGCCTTCAGCGTCGGACAGCAGTGGAATGAACTCATCGGCGCGAGCCTTGTGCACCGCCTCCCACAGTTCGGCGTCGGTGGCGTCGGGTTTGCCGTAAAGCAAGTTGTCGCGGATCGAGCGGTGCAACAGCGAGGTGTCCTGAGTGATCATGCCGATCCGCGCACGCAGGCTTTCCTGGCCGACTTCGGCAATGTTCTGCCCATCGATCAGGATGCGCCCGCCCTCGACGTCGTACAGGCGCAGCAACAGGTTGACCAGGGTCGATTTGCCGGCGCCGGACGGGCCGATCAAGCCGATTTTTTCCCCCGGTTTGATGTTCAGGTTGAGGTCGCCGATGATGCCTTTCTTCTTGCCGTAGTGAAAATCCACGTGCTCGAAACGCACTTCGCCCGAGGCCACGGCCAGCGGTTTGGCCTGCTCGCGGTCGGTGACGCTGACCGGTTGCGAAATCGTCCGCAGGCCGTCCTGGACCATGCCGATGTTTTCGAAAATGCCGGTGACCACCCACATGATCCAGCCGGACATGTTGACGATACGAATCACCAGGCCGGTGGCCAGGGCAATCGCGCCGACGGTGATCAGCGACTGCGTCCACAGCCACAATGCCAGCGCGGTGGTGCCGACAATCAGCAGGCCGTTCATGGTAGTAATCGCCACATCCATGCTGGTCACCACGCGACCGGCCATTTGCGCTTTGACGGTCTGTTCTTCGATGGCTTCCTTGGCGTAGTGCTGTTCGAAGTTGGTGTGGGCAAACAATTTCAGCGTGGCGATGTTGGTGTAGCCATCGACGATGCGCCCCATCAATTTCGAGCGCGCGTCAGAGGCTTCCACCGAACGCTCTTTCACGCGCGGCACGAAGTAATACAGCGCGCCGATGTAAGCGACGATCCAGGTCAGCAACGGGATCATCAGGCGCCAGTCGGCCTCGGCGAACAGCACCAGCGAACTGATCGCATAGATCACCACGTGCCACAGCGCGTCGACCGCTTGCACGGCAGAATCGCGCAGCGAGTTGCCGGTCTGCATGATGCGCTGGGCGATGCGCCCGGCGAAGTCGTTCTGGAAGAAGTTCAAGCTCTGCTTGAGCACGTAGCTGTGGTTCTGCCAGCGAATCATGCTGGTCATGCCGGGGCTCAGGGTCTGGTGCACCAGCAAGTCGTGCAGACCAAAGAAAATCGGTCGCAGCACCAGGGCGACCACCAGCATCCAGGTCAATTCGAGGGCGTGGTCGCTGAAGAAATTCGGGTTGGGCGTGCCTTGTGCAAGGTCGATGATGCGGCTCAGGTAACTGAACAACGCCACTTCGATCAAGGCGGCGAACAGACCGACCACGAGCAGGGCGGCGAAACTCGGCCAGACCTGCTTCAGGTAATAAGTATAGAAGGGCCAGACACGGTCTGGAGGGGACGCCGTCGGGGCGTCGCGGAAGATATCGATCAGTTGTTCGAAACGGCGATAGAGCATCAGATAACCGCCCGGAGCACGGGCTCTCCTTTTATCGGTGTGAGCGGCGCGGGATCAGGCCAGCGCCGCTCGATACGCCCTGTACAGCTTAGTCGATGACTTTGGCCGACTTGATGAATACAGGGTCGGCAGGTACGTCTTTCATGCCGCTTTTGATGGTGGTCGGCGAGTTGACGATGATGTCGACAACGTCCATGCCTTTGACCACTTTGCCGAATACTGCGTAGCCGTCGCCCTGGTCGAGAAAGTCGTTGTCCTTGACGTTGATGAAGAACTGGCTGGTCGCCGAATCAGGTACAGAGGTGCGGGCCATGGACAGTGTGCCACGGACGTTATGCAGGCCGTTTTTGGACTCGTTTTTGATCGGGGCCTTGGTTTCCTTTTGCTGCATCTGTTGAGTGAAACCGCCGCCCTGGACCATAAAGCCCGGGATCACACGGTGGAAAATCGTGTTGTTGTAGAAGCCGCTGTTCACGTAATCCAGAAAGTTCTTGGTGCTGATCGGCGCCTTGACCGGATCCAGTTCGATTTCGATCTGACCGTTGGTGGTGTCCAGCAGAACGTGCGGTGCCTTGGCCGGCGTGGCAGCCATCAGGTTGGCGGCAAACAGTACGGAGCCGGCGGCGAGGGCGAGTTTTTTCAGCATGGGTCAGTGATCCTGAGAGTGAAGGTCGGCTGAGGCGAGAAAATCCAGCAGCGTGTGATTGAAGCGTTCGGGTTGATCGAGCGGGGTGGCATGGCGCGAGTCGTCAATGACCACCAACCGCGCATCCGGCAGCAGTTTTACATAGGTTTCTTTTAACGCCACCGGTGTGTAGTCACGGTCGGCGCTGATGACGAGCGTTGGACAGGACACCCGGGAAAGTCGTTCCTGAACGCCCCAGCCCACGATCGCATCGAAGCTGGCGAGATAAGCACGTTTGTCGTTTTTTGCCCAGCGTTCGGCCATTTTCCGTCGCAGATCGGCCTGTTCCGGCTTGGGGAAAAGTTTGCTGCCGAGGGCTTTGCCGATGGTTTCCAGGCTGAGCAGGCGCATCAGGCTCCAGCGTTTGAACCACTGCCAATAATCATCGCGGCTGCGCAATTTGACCTGTGGTGCGCTGTTGACGATGGTCAGGCTCTTGAGCACCTGCGGCTGATCGACGGCCAGTTGAAAGCCGATCATTCCGCCCATCGACAGCCCGACATAGTGCACCGGGCCGAGGCGCAGGTGTTCGATCAAGGCCAGCAGATCCGCGCTGAACCCGGCGATGCTGTAGCGCTCGCGGGGTTTGTCCGAGCGCCCGTGGCCGCGTATGTCCGGGACGATCACCCGGTAGTGCGCGGCCAGCGCGGGGATCTGCATTTCCCAGTCCAGGGTGCTCGAGCCGAGCCCGTGAACCAGTAGCAACGGCGCGCCGTGGCCATATTCCTCGTAGTGCAGGTTGCAACCTTCGTGCTCGAAATACGCCATCGGTGAACTCCGTGTCAGGCTTGTTCAGGTGCGGCAAACGGTGCGTCCAGCGGCAAGGTGTCGAAGGTGCGCAACAATTCAATAAGGATTTGCGTGGCCGGGCCCAGGGGTTTGTCCTTGTTCGAATACAGATAGAAACTCGAATTGCGGCTGCCGCCTCGGTCCAACGGTAGCAGCTTGAGCGAACCATCCTTGAGTTCGCGGTCGATCATGTGCCGCGGTAGCCAGGCAAAGCCCAGGCCGCTGCTGACAAAGGTCGCGGCGGTGGCGAGGCTGCCGACGGTCCAGCGCTGTTCGGCGCCGAGCCAGCCGACATCGCGCGGCTGCTGGCGGCCGGAGTCGCGGATCACCACTTGCATCTGGGTTTCCAGATCCTGAAAGCTCAGCTCGCGGTTGAGCCGATGCAGCGGGTGATCAGGGTGGGCAACGGCGACGAACTCGACATCGCTCAACTCCGCACCCAGGTAGCCCGGAATGCTCAGGCCGGTGATCGCCAGGTCCGCCACGCCTTCGAGCAGCACTTCCTCGACGCCCGACAACACTTCCTCGCGCAGACGCACGCGGCAGCCGCGACTCTGCGGCATGAACGCGGTCAGGGCGCGGACGATCCGCGCGCTCGGGTAGGCCGCATCCACCACCAGCCGCACTTCCGCTTCCCAGCCTTGCTCCATGTGATGGGCAAGGTCTTCGAGTTGGCTGGCCTGTTTGACCAATTGCCGCGAACGGCGCAGCAAAACGCCGCCGGCCTCGGTGAGCACGGCTTTGCGCCCGTCGATGCGCAGCAACGGCACACCGAGCTGATCCTGCATGCGGGCGACGGTGTAGCTCACCGACGATTGCGAACGGTGCAGGGCCTCGGCGGCCTGGGCGAATCCGCCGTGGTCGACCACGGCCTGCAACGTTCGCCATTGATCCAGGGTCACGCGGGGCGCTTTCATCAATAGCTCCTCTTGTCCTAAGCTGGCCGTCCCTCATGGAGACTGCCGAATGAAAAAATTCTGTTGTGTGGTGCTGGCGCTGCTGCCGTTGACCGCGTTTGCC